>Ga0213881_10001432_pt1 | contig 11416 bp, 11 predicted proteins | sample BarmaccoBMER_R08_FD_160104 | JGI IMG/M metagenome (GOLD analysis project Ga0213881, IMG submission 160104) | Barbacenia macrantha exposed rock microbial communities from rupestrian grasslands, the National Park of Serra do Cipo, Brazil - ER_R08 ... | reverse complement strand
CTTGGCGTAGCAACGGTCTCGCTGCTCACGGCCACCGCCCTGCTGCGCCGCGATCCGCTGGGCCTGCGCAGGCGCACCCCCGTCATCGATCCGGCGCCAGTAGCCCCGCAATGAGTCGTGAGCTGGATGCTGCGGGCATCACCGATCCCGCGCTGCGAGCCTCCTACCTGCGATGCCGGGACCTCAACGCGGCGCACGGGCGCACCTATTTCTTGGCGACCCGGCTGCTGCCCCCCAGGCGACGGCCGGCGATCCATGCCCTGTATGGGCTGGCCCGCTATGCCGACGAGATCGTTGATGACCTCGCTGACACTCGGCCGTGGCCGCAACGCCTCGCCGAGCTGGACGCCCTGACGCAGCAGCTGCACGAGGGACTGGCGCACAGCCACTCGGACCACCCGGTGCTGGCAGCGCCGGTGCACACGGCGGTTCGCTACCAGATCGATCCGCAGCACTTCGCGGATTTCCTGGCCTCGATGCGGATGGACCGACCGGTGGACCAGGGCGGCGTGGCCGGTTATCGGACCTTTGACGAGCTGGGCCGCTATGTGCACGGTTCGGCGGCGGTGATCGGGCTGCAGGTGCTGCCGGTACTGGGCACTGTGGTCCCCCGGGAGCGGGCTGAGCCGCACGCCGCCGCGCTGGGTGTCGCCTTCCAGATCACCAATTTCCTCCGCGACGTCGGGGAAGACCTCGATCGCGGACGGGTGTACCTGCCCACTGACGAGCTGGCTTCGTTCGGGGTGGACCGCGCGCTGCTGGGATGGTGTCGCCACACCGGACGGCCTGATCCACGGGTGCGCCGCGCGCTGGCCTATTTGGTGGCGCGCACCCGGGCGATCTACCGGAGGGCGGAGCCGGGGATCCCGATGCTCGCCCCGGTGTCACGGGACTGCGTGGCCACCGCGTTCCGCTTGTACAGCGGCATCCTGGACGAGATTGAGGCGGCCGGCTACCACGTCCTGGCCCGTCGGGTGGCAGTGCCACCGCAGCGTCGGCTCGCCGTCGCGTTGCCGGGCCTGAGCCGGGCGCTGCTGGCGCGTGCGATGCGATAAGCCGGCGACGCGATAAGCCCGGGCCAGAACCGAACCGGACCCCGGCGAACGCGACAAATATAGACAAATCTGACTTAAAGCCGTTTTTTCACGGTGGGGTAAAGCCGAGGCGCCGATACTGGTATGACGAAATTTTCCACCGAGTGTCGCGCGCAGCACGAACGGTAGCGGCGATTGACGCATCGTGATGATAACTGGGAACCCACTGATCCCTCGTGTCTCACCGTCGACCATTGGGTATGTCGAGAGGTATCCTCAATAAGCAGTGAGGCGCCGCAGAATCGGGCAAAGGTCGCTATATGAATCTGCAAGAAGCGTTACTCATCGCGCTCCGCGGGTTGCGCGCCCACCGGCTGCGTTCCGGGCTGACGATGCTCGGTCTCATCATCGGAGTCTCCGCGGTGATCGTGCTCTTCGCTTGCGGTCAAGGGGTACGGAACTCGATCAATGCGCGCATCGAACCGTACGCCAACCTGGTGACGATCGTGGCGCAGCCCCTTACCGTCCCCGGGGGCTCGCCCGCGCTGCCGCTAACCGACGCCGACGCCGACGCGCTGCTCGACGCCCCCGACGTGGCCACCGTCACCCCGGTGGTCACCGGCACACCACCGGGCGCGAACGCAGCAGCGGGCACCACACCGGGCACAATACCAATCGAAACTAATACCACCACATTTCTCCCCGGGGCTATCGTTGGCTCCACGGAAAACTGGGCCGTGGCGAACAACCGGGACGTGCAAGCGGGGTCCTTCTTCGACGCCGCCCAAGCCCGCGAGGCCGCCCGGGTGGTCGTCCTAGGCCCCAGTGCCGCGAACACCCTCTTCGGTGGTCCCGCCCAGGCGCTGGGTCAGACAGTGCAGATCAATAAGCGGACTTTCCACGTCATCGGGGTCATGCAGAGCTACGGCCAGCAGATGGACAACACGGCCATCATGCCGCTGAACACCGCTCGCCGCTACGTCGTCGGCTACAACAAGGGCATCAGCAACCAGCTCAACCAGATCCTGGTGCAAGCCACCCACCAGACTGCCGTGCCCGCCGCCATGGGTCAGATAGCCCGCATCCTTGACACCCGGCACCACATCACCAACCCCCAGATGCGGGACTTCCAAATGCAGTCTCTGGGGCACCGGCTTCAGACTTTCAACCAGATCGTGCTCATCATCACGCTGTTCACCCCGGCCGTCGCGGCCATCTCCCTGGTGGTCGGCGGCATTGGCGTGCTGAACATCATGCTGGTCTCCGTCACCGAACGAACCCGCGAAATCGGGATCCGCAAAGCCATCGGCGCCACCAGCCGCGCCATCCTGGAACAGTTCCTCATTGAGTCCACCGTCCTGGCCGGCCTCGGCGGACTCATCGGCATCGGCATCGGCATCGGCCTGTCCCTGCTCGTCGGCGCCATCGCACCGACCTTGAACCCCTCCTCCGGCGTCTTCGCCGGATTCGCCCCGGTCATCACTCTTCTCCCGGTCGCGGTGTCCTTCGCGATCAGCCTGGCCATCGGACTCATCGCGGGCAGCTATCCCGCCTACCGCGCCGCCCGCCTGCGCCCGATTGAAGCCCTCAGGTACGAATAACACCCGTTCCCCTGGTCCGCGCTGGCGTAGGTTCCGGAGCTTGGAGTCCTTCGCCAGCGATGAGCAGCTGACCGGCGCGGCGAGTCGCCGCCGGGCGGGCGAGCACCCACCCCACGCCGAGGAGTAGCCAGGCGGCGGACAATGCGGGATAGGCACCGGCGGCACCGGTCGGGTATGGCCAGGTGTTGCGGAACAACGTGTAGCCGATCAGCAGCAGCGCTAGCCCTGGGACGACGATCTCCCAGACGGCGACGTGACGGCTACCGGAGAAAAAGAGCAGCTTCGTTGCGCCGATTGTGGCGAGGGCGTAGGCCACCAGCACGATCAGCGTTCCGATGGCGCCCGACGCCACGAACAAGTCGAAGGGCTTTCCGCCCAGCACGAACCACGTGAAGCCAATAACCACATACATGGCGATGACCACGGCCGCAGTCGCTTGGACCGGAGTTCCACGCCGCGCGGCGACCTTCCCAAATAGCGACAACCCGATGCCATCCCGCGCGAGCGCGAACAACAACCTCGCCGCACTGACCGCGCAGGCCAGCACGCAGCTAAAGGAGCTGATCACCGCACCGATCGTGACAGCCTCGCCCACCCAGCCCGCCACATACCGTGCGCCCAGGTCGCCCAGCAACGATCCCGAGCCGGCGAATGCCGCCACTCCCGTGCCGTCGGCGCCGAAACCCATCATCGCCACCGCGGTGACGAACACGAAGTACAGACCACCGAAGACCGCCGTCCCGAGGATCACCCGGGGAATGTCCCGACGCGGGTTGCGTGTCTCTTCACCCAGCGTCGCGGCGGCCTCGAAACCGGCGAATGACAGGAAGCCGAAGACCACCCCTAGGAACACCGCCGAAACGCCGGTGCCGGAGGGAACAGTGAACACCGACAGGTCGATCGTATGACCCTGCGGCGCGTTACCAGTTCCGAGCCGAATGAGGATCACCACCGCCACCACCACAATCAGGGCAACGGTGCCCCCCTCCACCGACAACAAGAACCTGGTCGCTCCCCGGATGGGAGCGATGGCCAGCGAGAACACTCCTATCAGGGCGATGGCACCGATGAGGAAACCCGACCAGGACGGCTGGTGGGTCCACACTCCCACATTCTTCAGGAAGGTCGCGCCGAAGATACCGGCCGCCGATGCGGTGGTCACCCCGAACAACAGGTAAGTGCCCAGCAGCGCCCATCCGGCCACGACACCTGCCCGAGCGCCCAGAGTGGCCCCGACGAAGCCATACACGCTGCCCGCGTGGTGGAAACGCTGGCACAGGCGCACAAAGGTGTAGGCAATGAGCAGCACCCCGACGGTAGCCAGGGCGAACGCCAGCGGAACAGCGCGCCCCACCGTGCCCGCGCTGGCCTGCGGGTTGAGGTTGACCGCCGCCGAGGGCGCCATCAACGCCACCGAGACGCCCAGGGCCTCCCACACGCCCAGCTCTCGGCGAAGCTGAGCACCCTTAGCTGGGCGAACGTCGGCTTGCAGACCACCTTGGCGTGTCATTCCGACTCCGCCCGACGGTAGGCCTCTGCCAGCCGGTAGACGCGTGTCGCGTTGTCCGCACCCACCATCTGCGCGACACGGACCGCATCAGCACTCGACCACTCCCCCGACTGCACCCACTCGCCGAGGACGCTGGCCATGGCACGCCGCCACAGCAGCGCGCCGAGGTGATGCAGCTCAGCCGGTCCGCAGGCATCGGAGGAGAACAGCAGCTTGCCGAAGGGGACCACTTCCAGCGACTCCGCGACCAGGGCACGAGACCGTGCCCCGGTGTAGTTCACCGCCAATCCGACGTCGAAGTACACATGGGGGAACACCTGCGCCAGATACCCGGCGGTGCGGTGATAGGGGTAGCAGTGCAGCAGCATCACCGGCAGCTGGCGGTCCTGTACCCGGCGCAGGAAGTCGGTCATCAGCGACGGGTCGCAGCGGTGCAGGGTCAAGTCAGGATCGCCGTACCCAGTGTGGAACTGCAGCGGTAGGCCGCGGTCGACCGCCACCCACAGCAGATGGCGCAACAGCACAGAATCGGTCAGGCGCAGCTCGCCGGTGTCCCGTTGCCCGAGCCACCGCCCGGCGGCGCGGCGCACCTCGGCGAGGCTAGGGGGGTCAGGATCGAAGTCAAGGCCGTACCGGTAGGCGATGACGGACTTGAGTCCCACCGCGCGGCGAGCCCGCTCCTCCAGGGTCGAGGCGAACCGGTCGGCGAACTGCGCCGCGGGCCCGCCACTTTGCGCCACCTCCTCAGCGATGGACTCCAGGCGCACAATTTCCGACGCCCTCGCACCAGAGGCAGCCGCCATCTCGACGAGCCCCAGGGTCTGCTCAGCTCGGTAGCCGGTGTCCACCAGGAACCATCCGATGCCACTGGCGGCCAGAAGTCGCTGGGTCACCTCCTGCGCACCGAGCTCCTTCCTGCGGGTGAGGTAGGTAGCGGCGTCGGTATGCGCGGGCAGGCCCAGCACCGGGGCGCACCAGCGGCGGACCGCGAAGCCCAGCTGGGAATCCAGCTGCGTCGTGCCCGCAGGCGCGGCCCACGGGGACTCACTGAAACCAGCGTCAAACGCGGCACCGTCGAGATCGCCCGCCGTGGCACCGTGGACGTGATGGTCCACCAGGCGCAGAGCCTCCAGCGTGGCATGCAGCACCTCAGCACTCACGTCAACATTGTGGCGTACGCACACGTTACCAATTTCATCGCGATGTCCCCGGCGATGACAAAGGAGTATTCGTAAGACATGAGGAATCTGTCCGGGGCTGTGATCGGCTCCGCGGCCTCCGGTGCCGCCCTCGTTGTGCTCGCCAGGAAGCCGAACACACCGCGTGTCCTGCGGTGGGCGCTGTGGGGGTGCGCGTCACTCGGCGCGGTCGTCACGGCTAACGAACTCAACGGCAAGCCGGTGCCGTTCTTACGATGGTCGGTACTGCGCATGATGCTGGGCCGGCGGCGTCTTGTGACGGAGTGGCAAGTGGGTGACGGGCGCGAGGAGGCCCTCGCCAAGCACGTGATGACGCACGCTCGGCAAGGAGATCTCGACGATGTGATCCGCGTGATCGATGACTTCTGCTACCAGCGCAGCGCCATGATGAACGTAGGGGACGAGAAGGGGCAGATCCTGGACCAGGCGGTGCGCCGCACCCAGCCCCGCCGTCTCCTGGAGCTGGGAACCTACTGCGGGTACAGCGCGCTGCGGATGGCCCGGGTCATGCGCAGCGACGCCCACCTCTACTCGATCGAGTTCAATCCGGCGAACGCGGCGATCGCCCGCCGGATTTGGGACCACGCGGGTATCGGCGATCGCGTCACGGTGATCGTCGGCAGCCTCGGCGATGGTGGCGCCACCCTGCGTCGGCTACATGCCGAGCACGGCTTCACCGACGGCGGGCTCGACTTCGTCTTCATCGATCACGACAAAGCCGCCTACCTGCCCGATCTGCAGCGCATCGTGAACGAGTGCTGGCTGCACCCCGGCTCTGTCGTGGTCGCTGACAACGTGAAGTTCCCCGGCGCACCGGAATATCGGACCTACCTGAGGGACCAGGAGGGCACGAGCTGGCGCACGACGGAACATTGGACGCACCTGGAGTACCAGTCGCTGATCAGAGATCTGGTGCTCGACTCGGAGTACCTGGGTCGCTGAGCGCCATGGCTCGCCGGGACGGACGGCACGATTGGTAGCCTGAGGCACCTGCCCAAGACACGCCGTTCCATGGTCGTGTGCGGCCCAGAAAGCGAGATTGACGTAGGCGATGCTGGAGCGCGCGGCCACCGGGTTCGTGCACATCGGCGGCGTCTACGTGGCCACCATCGACCGCGACATCGCGGCGCACTCCGGGGGCGTCTACCTGGTGCGGGTCGAGGACACTGACCAGTCACGCGAGGTCAAAGGCGCCCTGGCCCAGTTCGCCCGGGCGTTCGAGTACTTCGGTATCCCCTCCGACGAGGATGACGCGCGCGGCGACTACGGCCCCTACCGTCAGTCGGCCCGCGCGCCCATCTACCTCAGCTACGCGCGCGAGCTGCTGCGCCAGGGCACGGCGTACCTGTGCTTCGCCACCAAAGACGAGCTCGCCGACATCACCGCACGCCAGCAAGCCGCGAAGATCCCCACCGGCTACTACGAGCCATGGGCGCTCTGGCGCGACGCCGACCCCGCCGCCGTGCGGGCCAAGCTCGCCGAGGGCGCCCCGTACGTGGTGCGCTTCCGCGCTCCGGGCAACGCCGCCGGGCAGCGGATCCACTTCACCGATGCGATCCGCGGGGAGCTGGCACACGAGGCCAATCGTAATGACACGGTCATCCTGAAATCGTCCGACCAATCCCCCCGGCTGCCGACCTATCATTTCGCGCACGCCGGCGCCTGTCCTCCGTCGGCGGCGTCCTGCCCGGATCATCATCGCGCGAGGGAGGACTCGAGGAGCTCTTACTGGTGCGCGACAGCCGATACTCCAGCCTGGCCAGCTTGCCCGCCAGCACCTCGTTGGCCTCGATCAGCTCCGACAGCCGCCCGGCCATCACCGCGATCTGCACATCCCGCACCGCGATCTGCCTATCCCGCTCAGCCACGAACGTGATCAGCTCATCGCGAAACATCTCCTCCGGGACAGGCAACCAAAGATCAAACTACAATCACACCGGTCCGGCCGTAACCGACACACCAGTACTGCCACCACCCCTCACCACGCAGCCACCAAACACACACTCCGGACAAGGGCTGAATGTTCACGAGTTCACGACAGCACCATGGGGTTCGCGAGTCGGCGGCGTGGGGCCCGCTGGTGGGCTATCTCGGTCCGAGCGGAAGTTTGGCGAGCGCCTGCCAGGTGTGTGGCGCGTCGTGTCCTTGATAGAGGTGGGCTGCACGGACCGCGGCCTTGACGGGTAACGGAGCACTTATCACGCGAGCCGCGTCGCGCAGGCGACCCAATTCGGTGTACGCACCGACGGTCAGATGGGGAACCAGCTCGGTGAACGTCCCGCCGTAGGGTGGGCAGTCTGGGAACGCTGCGCTTACGGTGGCGATCAACGCTCTGAAGCCGTCGTCGGGCTCGGGAGCAAGCCAGAGCACGTCGTCACGGAACCACTCGATTCGCCGGAAGGTCACATCAAAGCGTGGCACTGACTGGACCGCCTCAGCCAGTTGCCGCAGCTGCCGGTGCCCGATCCGGATCCGGCGGCAAGAACGGGGCCAGAACGGTGACATGGGCGGGTACTCCCCGGACAACATTGCGATCCAGCTGCGAGCGGAACTGCGCGACCACAGGCTCGATCTCCGGAATGGCAACGATCACCGCGCTCTCGCTCGACGTCGCCACCAGACCAGTATGCGGTTACCGGACCGAGATCGTCTGCGCCTATGCCGTCGGTGGTGTCCGTAGAATCTGAGGCTGTGTTCACCGGGGATCAGCGAGAGTGGCTGCGCGAGGAGCTGATCCGCACTGCTCGTGCCGATTCGCGGATCACCGCTGCCGCGCTGACTGGGTCGGCGGCGATCGGAGCTGAAGACCGGTGGTCGGATATCGATCTCGCCTTGGCTCTGGCCGTTGACGCCGACCGTGAGGACGTTTTCGCGGACTGGACCGCGCGGATGTACCACGAGCATGGCGCCGTCCATCATCTGGACGTGACTCGAGGGTCCACCCTCTACCGGGTGTTCCTGCTCGCGAGCACTTTGCAGGTCGACCTTGCCTTCTGGCGCGCGGCTGAGTTCGGCGCTATCGCGCCCACGTTCCAGCTGCTGTTCGGCACGGCCACCGATCGACCCTTCACGCCAACTCCTACCGCCAGTGAGCTGATCGGTATGGGCTGGCTGTATGCACTGCATGCGCGGTCGAGCATCAAACGCGGCCGGGTCTGGCAGGCCGAATACGTGATCAGTGGTGTCCGGGACCAGGTCCTGGCTCTGCTGTGCTTGCGTCATGGCATGCCTGCTGTGCAGGGCCGAGGCATCGATCTTCTTTCGATCGACAGCACGGCCCCGCTCGTCGGCGCGCTGGTCTGTTCGCTCGACGTCAACGAACTCAGACGCGCCTTCGGGCTGGTCGGCAAGGCGTTGCTCGCTGAGATCGAACAGGTCGATGCTGGCCTGGCAACTCGCCTGACCGGTCCGCTCACCGAGCTGATGAGCTGATCGTCGTTGCTGATCTTCCTGTCGGCGGCGGTGCCGGATGAGGCGGGCCAGGTTCGATGGGATGGTTTCAGAGTTCGGAGGCAAGTTTCGCTTCGATGAGTGCCACGCGTTGTTCCACCTCGTCGGCGACGACATCGACCAGGTCGAAGCCGTGGGCTTGGTAGACGGCTTCGTGTACTGCCTCGAACTCCAGGGCGTCGCGGTAGCTGATCCGTCGGGCGGCGGAGGGCACGATGAAGCCGAGGGGGCGGACGAAGAAGACCGTGCGCTGGTAGATCTTCTCGTCGGTCACCCGGGCCATCTCGTCGGCCAGCGTGGATGTGACCGGCAGCCGCAGGTAGCGCGCGAGGGCCAGCGTGCACCACGGTGAGCGGTCATAGAACTGCGCGGCCGCGCCGGTCGAGACCGGTTGTTGCTGTCGGTGTCGTTGCAGCGCGGCGATCTTGTTGATGAACTCGCCGTCGGTCCACGGTTCGTCGACTCCTCGCGCCTGCTCGCGGGCGATCACGTCGGTCGCCGCCTCGTCCACGACCGCCCAGCCTCGCGCCCGGAGTTCGCGCAAGATCGCGGTCTTGCCGGCTCCGGGCGCGCCAGTGAGGATGTAGCGCCGCACCCGCGTCGTGGCCTGGCTGATCAGCGACGAAGCAGACTGGATTACCGGCCAGCTCATCGCCTCCGACGGAGGCTGGTCAGCCCTCGGCTGAGCCCGGCCTACCCTGCTGTATTTAGATTTAGGTAGCAATGTCTATCTTGGCGGCCAGGGCACGTACCTCGCTCCGCACTACCAAGTGGTTGCGCTCCATCAGCTGCTGGATGACGCTTCGACCAAACTGGCCGTGTTTCACCATCTCCGGGGACTCCTGATACGCCCTCGACAAGAGATGGTAGACGGCAACGTCATCCCGCCGGGCAAGATAACCACGGGCGACCTCGACGAGGTACCACGACCGGTCTGGCACAGAAGGAATCGAAGCCACCTCGATATTTGCCGCACGGCGTGCCGCATCACCGTATCGCCCCAAGGTCACATCGATAGACACACCGTCGAGTTGCATATTCACCGGGCCGAACCCGTTCCAGGAATGCCAGTAGTCTTCGCCGAGCGACCGGGCGATGTCGTCGGCCATATCCCAGAAACGCCACGCCGTCCCAAAATCATAGTCGAGGGCCGCCGTCAGCCCCCGAGCAAGCTGCAAAGAACCCCACATCGCCCGGTACTCACTCGACGCATCGTCACGGCCTGGCTTCACCAACTCGGCCGCCTCCGTCACCACACGGTCGGCCTGATCCAGCTGACCAGAACGCCGCAACACATGAGCCAGGTACCACGCGCTCCGGGCAATAGCGAGCGGATCGTCAGCTTCCTGAGCGGCTGCCATACCGCGATCGGCGGCGAGAAATATCAGCTCTGGCACGGGCTGATAAGCAAGGACCTTTTGTGTCATGTGGTAGGTTCCGGCAAGCACAACCGCAGCGGCGCGTCGCTCAGTCCCGGCCAATACCCGAACGACCTGGTGCGTCTGGGTGAGCAAAGACGGAAGTAGGGCGCCGACCTCCGTGCGGTGATGGCGCGAGGTACGCCAGAGCGTGACCGCATCATCCAGTCTGCGCTGGAGCTCGCTGACCGACGGCAACCGATCAACCTCTGTCGCCGACACGGCCCCCAGCGGATACGTCATCATGACCTGCTGGAGCGCGGGCAGCGCCGGATGGGCCGACTTGCCATAGACCGCCAGCGGCAAGCGCTGACCGGTCAGCTCGGCCAGGTCATCAAGCCGGAGGATTTCCGCGAGTCGAAGCAACGTCGGCAACCGCACCGCCTGACGCGTGCCCTGCTCAATCTTCTTGAGCCAACTTTCACTCCGACCACACAGGCCAGCAACGACCGCGCGGGACAACCCCCGCCGCTCCCGCAATACTTTAATCCGCTCACCCACCGGTAAGCTCGGGTCCAGGCTCATCGCTCACCCTTCCCATCCGTCCTAGGCTAGAGCGTCATTCTGGTCGGTGCGCGCGGCCGAGCAGGTCGGCGGCCATCTGCCGGGGTGACTGGCCGTCGTAACAGACCCGGCGCACCCCCTCGGTGATGGGCACCTCAACGCCACAGCGCGCGGCCAGGCCCTGGATCGACAAGCAGGACTTGGCACCCTCAGCTACCTGGCCATGGGTGGCCTGCTGGGCCTGCTCGAGGGTGTCACCCAGCCCAAGCCGGTAGCCGAAGAAGCGGTTACGGGACAACGGTGAGGCGCAGGTGGCCACCAGATCACCGAGGCCGGCCAGACCCGCGAAGGTCATCGGGTCGGCGCCCAGCGCCGCACCCAGCCGTCGCATCTCGGCCAATCCCCGGGTGATCAGCGTCGCCAGCGTGTTATCACCATATCCCAATCCGGCGGCCATCCCGCAGGCCAGCGCGATGACATTTTTGCACGCGCCACCGAGTTCGCAGCCAATGACGTCGGTATTGGTGTAGGGACGAAAGTAACCGGTCCCGCAGGCGTGCTGCACCGCAACGGCACGGTCGTGATCAGTGCAGGCGACCACGCTCGCCGTGGGTTGCTCGGCAGCGATCTCGCGAGCCAAGTTGGGTCCGGTCACCACCACCACGTGATCGAGCCCGACCGCGGTGACATCGATCACGAC
>Ga0213881_10001431_pt1 | contig 11417 bp, 11 predicted proteins | sample BarmaccoBMER_R08_FD_160104 | JGI IMG/M metagenome (GOLD analysis project Ga0213881, IMG submission 160104) | Barbacenia macrantha exposed rock microbial communities from rupestrian grasslands, the National Park of Serra do Cipo, Brazil - ER_R08 ... | reverse complement strand
CCGCCGCTCGCGCTCCAGCGCCCGGTGCATCTTGTGCGGTTTGTCGGTGTAGCGCCAGCGCGCCCAGGGCGCGTGGGGACGGGACAGCCGCATCGCACCGACGAACAGCAGCGGCGGGATGAACATCCCCACCAGACCGGTCCACACCTTGCCCTTGAGCAGCACCACCACCGCCAGCGCGAGGGTGAGCACCGCCGCCACGACGACGCCGACCCGCGCCTCGACGGTGTGGTCGTGGCGCCACATGCTGACGTCGAAAAACGACAGCGGGTTGAAGCCGAGGATCAGCAGGCCCGCGACCGCTGCCGCGGCGAACACCGCGTCCACCGACGTGCGGCCGTCCTGGGACCAGTACACGTCGCTCAGGTGCAGGACCAGGGCGAACTCGTCGAGCACCAGCGCGGCGCCGGTGCCGAACAAGACCGCCGCCACGGTGAACTCCGGCTGCCCGCCGTTGACGGCCAGCGTGACCATCGTGACGCCGGAGACCATCACCAGGATCACCCCGAAGACGACGTGGTGGATATGTAGGGAGCCGTGCCCGACGTTGCGTGGCTGCCACCATTTGTGCGGCGCGTCGCTGTCCGATAAATGACGGATATAACGGACGATGGTGCGGGTCACGAAAAACGTCACGATGAACGCGACGAGGCAGCACAGCAACGGGAGCCGTCCGCGGTTGATGATGTCGTGCCAGAACCAAGCGAACACGGGCAAAATTTACGCCCGGTGGCGGCGCCGGGCGCGGACATCGGGGTCCGGCGCGCCTGAGCGCCCCGATAGGCTCTCCGGTTGATGAGAAGCTGGCGATCGCTGGACCGGGGCGGGTGGCAGGGTCGTGCCGCCTGGCGGGTGTTTCAACTTGTCGCCGTCGTCACCTTCGCCTTCGCCGCCTGGCGGGTGCTGGGCCACCTTCCGTACCGGATCGACGTCGAGGTGTACCGGATGGGCGCCCGGGCGTGGCTCGGCGACCGGCCGCTGTACAGCGGCGGGGCGTTGTTTCACACCTCGGTCGGGCTGAACCTGCCGTTCACCTATCCCCCGCTGGCGGCGATCGCGTTCTGCCCGATCGCGTGGGTGTCGTTTCCGGTGGCCAGCGTGACGATAACGCTGATCACGCTGGTGCTGCTGCTGGTGTCGACGGTGATTGTGTTGTCCGGGCTGAAGGTGTGGTCTGCACCGGCGCGCTGGTGGCTGGCCGCCCTGGTGGTCGGGCTGGCCGTGATCCACCTGGAGCCGATCCAGTCGGACCTGTCGTTCGGACAGATCAACGTGATCCTGATGACGCTGGTCATCGCCGACTGCGTGCCGCGCCGCACACCGTGGCCGCGCGGGGTGCTGCTGGGTGTGGCGATCGCGCTCAAGCTGACACCGGCGGTGTTTCTGCTCTATCTCGCGCTGCGCCGGGAGCCAAGGGCCGCGCTGACCGCGGTCGTGTCGTTCCTGGTGGCGTCGCTGGCCGGATTCGTGCTGGCGTGGCGGGACTCGCTTCAGTACTGGACCGCCACGGTGCGGCACACCGAGCGGATCGGCAACGCTTCGCTGAACACCAACCAGAACATCGCCGGCACGCTGGCCCGTCTCCCGCTGACCGCTTCTGAGCAGTTCGGGATGTGGACGCTGGGGTGTTTGGCGGTGCTGGCGCTGCTGGTCTGGGCGGCGCGTCGCTTGTTGCGCGCCGGTGAGCCGGTGTTGGCGCTGATGTGCATCGCGTTGTTCGGGCTGGTGGTGTCCCCAGTGTCGTGGTCGCATCACTGGGTATGGGTGCTGCCCGCGGTGCTGACGACTGGGGTGGCCGCCTATCGCCGCCGTAACCCGGCCTTGGCGGCGGTGACGGCGGCCGGGGTGGCGCTGATGGTGTGGACACCGATCGAGTTGCTGCCGGAGCACCGGGAAGCGACCGCGTCGTGGTGGCGTCAGCTGGTGGCCGCGTCCTATGTGTGGTGGGCGCTCGCGGTCATCGCGGTCGCGGGCGCCACCGTCGCCGTCCGGGCCGCCGAGCGGCCGGCGGCCCGACTGGACGAGCCGGCCGTGCCCGCTGTCGGCTAGGCGGCACTCGTCTGCCCGGGGGCCGGGTGGTCGGGGTCGGCGCCCTGCTTGACGTCGGCGGCGTATATGTCGACGTACTCCCGGCCGGACAGTCCCATCAGCTCGTACATGACCTCGTCGATGACCGCACGCTCGATGAACCGGTTCCCGGCCAGCCCCTCGAACCGGGTGAAGTCCAGCGGCTTGCCGATGCGCACGGTGACCTGCCCGAACCGCCACCTCTTGCTGCCCGGCGGATTGACCACGTCGGTGCCGATCATCGCGACCGGGATGACCGGCACGCCGGTCTCCAGCGCCAACCGGGCCAGCCCGGTCTTGCCCTTGTACAGCCGCCCGTCGGGCGAACGGGTGCCCTCCGGGTACATGCCCACCAGCTTCCCCTCGTCCAGCAGCCGCTTGGCGGTGTCGAGCGCGCCCTGCGCCGCGTCGGCGCTGCTGCGGTCGATCGGCACCTGACCCAACACGGTGTAGAACCAGCGGGTGAGCCGGCCCTTGAGCCCGGTGCCGGTGAAGTACTCGGCCTTCGCGAGGAACGTGATGCGGCGGCGCACCACCAGCGGCAGATAAAAACTATCCGCGACGGCCAGGTGGTTGCTGGCCAGGATCGCCGGCCCGGAGTCCGGAATATGTTCGAGGCCTTCCGGTTTGGGTCGGCCCAGCAATGACAGCAATGGCCCCATGAAGATGTACTTGAACAGCCAATACCACATGGACCCTCCCGGTTCGGGGTGCTGTCGAGGAAGCTTTGCGCCAACTTTACCCACGCCCGATGGGACGGACCATAGTTCGGCGGCGTGCGCCGGCTTGCCTACTCCTCGACCGTGATCGGGATGTTTTGGTATCTGCCGGGCGGCGGCCGGTCGGGGCCGCCGCCGGCGGGGCCGTCTCCGCCGTCGGGCGGCGAGGGCTGGGCGCCGTCGATCATTGCCCGGATGACGGTCAGCAGGGCGATGCTGTGCTCGGCGATCACGCTCAGCAGCGGATGCTGTTCACCGGTCACCAGGGCCGCCAGCGCACACACCGGGCACCACGTCTGCTGGCATTTGCCCGGACCGTCGCCGCGGTCGGCGGCGAGCGCCGCGGCCGCTCGGATCGCCGGGTCGAGCCGGTCCAGGATGAGCGCAGCGATCTGCCGCAGTTCGGGCCCGATGTCGGAGTGAGCGCCACTCACGCCGGCCACACCTCCGGATCCGGTCGGAAACGCACCGTCAGTTCACTGCCTCGCAGCTGCGCGTCCGCCACGACGCATCTTCGCAGCACGGAGGCCAGCCGCACCCGGCGCCGCATTCCTGCCGCGCCGATGATCAGATCATCGTCGACCCGGCCCAGGGCCAGGCCCCCGGGGTCCACCTGAGGTAACTGTAGCCGCAGCCGGTACACCGCCTCGAGCCCCGACCCGGACTCCCGGTCCACGATGGGCCGCAGCGGTCCGGGCGGCGGCGACCCGTCCCGCCGGCGAATGGTCTGCAGCAGTTCGGTCAGCGCCTTGGGGCCGATCGGCTCGGCGGCCAGGTGCGGCGCGAGCACCAGCTCGACGTCGCCGATGCTGGCCGCCAGCTCCTTGAGTACGGCCTGCTGTTCGCAGATCCGTTCGGCGTACCAGTCGAAGGCGGGGTGCGCGGGCAGGTTGCGGTATTCGTAGGAATCGTCCCGGACCAGAATCTGGTTCACGATCAGCTCGTCGACGCGCACCCCCATCAGCGACAACGAGCCCAGCGTGCGGGTCGCCTCGGCGGCGACCACCCGTTCGGCGGTCAGCACCAGGTGCGCTGCGACCCGGTCGCCGTCGGTCAGCAGCGCGCTCAGCTGCTCCATTCCTGCGCTGATCCGCTCCAGCAGTCCGGCCACCGCGGCGGTGCGGGCATCCTCGGCGGCGCTGGCCAGTCGGCGGTGGCGCGGCCAGGCGCGCTCCACATACAGCCCGAACGTCGCCGGCAGGGTCAGCATCCGCAGCGCATCGGCCGTGGACGCGCAGTCCACGACGACGTGGTCCCACCGCCCCGACCCGGCCAGCTGCCCGACCTCGTGCAGCCCGAGCACCTCCTGAACGCCGGGAAGCGCCGACAGTTCCTCGGGTGCGACGTCGTCCAGTTCGGATTCGGGGAACCGCCCCGCAAGGGTCGCCGCGACCTCACGCCAGTGGGCCTCCAGCAACGCCAGGGTGTCCAGCGCGAGCGCGTCGAGGAACCCTCCACCGGCGTCCGCGTCGTCCTCCAGCACCCGGATGAACTCACGCCGCCCGGTCGGCGGGACGGGGGTGGCGAACACGTCGCCGAGCGAGTGCGCCTGGTCGGTGGACACCGCCAGCACCCGGTGGCCGGCGCCCGCGTCGGCGACCGCGGTCGCGGCGGCCAGTGTCGACTTGCCTACCCCGCCCTTGCCGACGAACAGGCTGATCCGAGCAGGGGCGGGTGGCGGGAATTCATTCAGCCTCGACTCGTTTCTTGAGGTCCTTCAACGCGGTGTCGGTCAGCCGGCGTTCGGCCTTGCGTTTGAGCAGCCCGATCATCGGGATGATCAGGTCGACCGACAGCTCATAGGTGACGTCGGTGCCCGATCCCTTGGGCGACAGGTGGTATGCCCCGTCCAGCGACCGCAGCAAAGAGCTGGAGACCAGGCTCCAGCGGACCGACTTGCGGTCGGGCGGCCAATCGTAGGACAGCACCATGGTGTCCTTGAGCACGGCGGCGTCGAGCACCAGCCGCGCCGTCTTGGGATAGCCCTCGGCGTCCGCCTCCAGCACCTCGGTCTCTTTGTACTCCGAAACCCATTGCGGGTAGGCGGCGATGTCGGCGATGACGTCCATCACCGTGCCCGGGTCGGCGTCGATGTAAATGGTCTGCGACGTGTTGTCCGCCACGTGTACTGTTCCTCGTTCGCTTTTGACGGTGCCTCGGCTGCTCGCCCTGGGAAAAAAATTACCTTGCCGCGCTCGATGCCTGCCGACCGATCAGCGCCAGCGGCGACACACCCACCGGTCGCGGCTGCTCCAGCCTGGTCTTGACCTCGAACGCCATCTCCTTGCCCGCGACCCGCCGGCGGTGGTTCATCCTGGCCAGATTCATCCGCGCCAGCTGCCAAGCCGCGGCTCCGGCCGGCTCGGCATGCAGGAAGTAGTTCAGCACCACCCCGTCCAGCACCGGCTCCAGCCAGACTTCCATGGTTCCGGTCAGCGCGCCGGTGACCGTCCAGCGGATGCCTTTGGCGCCGCGGTCCTCCACCACGTTCAGCTGCAGGTCCGGCCACCAGCGCCGCCAGCTGGCCTGGTCGGCGACGGCTCGGCCGACCTCGGCGGGGTCGGCGGCGACGAAGGTCTGGTCGGCGACCTGAATGCTGTTCACGGCTCATCAGCTTTCCATGTGCGCAACGGCCGCGACTAGGGTGGACGGCACAAGAGGACGCTATCGCGTGGAGAGGCTCTATCAATAGTGCGTGAGTTGACTGCCCCGGCATCCTTCACGGTCGCCGACCACGACAGCATCGTCGACGCGGTGTTCGTCCACGAGCGCAGCGACCCCGATCACCCGATTTTCCAGCGTCTCGTCGACGGGACATGGACGGACGTGACGTGTGCGCAGGCCGCCGCGCAGATCCGCTCGGCGGCGCAGGGTTTGATCGCCGCCGGCGTGAATCCCGGCGACCGGGTGGCCATCCTTTCGGCCACCCGCTACGAATGGACGATCCTGGACTACGCGATCCTGTCGATCGGCGCGGTGACCGTCCCGATCTATGAGACGTCGTCGGCCGAGCAGGTGCGCTTCGTGCTCGCCGATTCCGGTGCGGTGCTGGCATTCGCCGAGACCGACGCGCACGCGGACAAAATTGAGCAACTGGCCGACGAGTTGCCGGCGCTGCGCAAGGTCTACCGGATCGCCGGCAGCGGCCCGAAGGCCCTCGACGCGCTCACCGACGCGGGATCGTCGGTCGATCCCAGCGAGGTCCACAACCGGCTCTCCCGGGTGCGGGCCGACGATGTGGCGACGCTGATCTACACCTCCGGCACCACCGGCCAGCCCAAAGGCTGCCGGCTGACGCACGCCAACCTGGTCTGCGAGACCAGGGGGGCAACGGCCGCGTTCCCGACTCTGCTCGACAAGGGCCAGCGGATGCTGGTGTTTTTGCCACTGGCGCACGTGCTGGCCCGCGCGATCGCGATGGCGGCGTTCCAGAACATCGTCACCGTCGGGTTCACCAGCGACATCAAGAATCTGGTGCCGATGTTTGCGGTGTTCAAGCCGACACTGGTGGTGTCGGTCCCCCGGGTGTTCGAGAAGGTCTACAACACCGCGGAGCAGAACGCCCGCAGTGACGGCAAGGGCAAGATCTTCGAGATGGCCGCCAACACCGCGATCGAGTGGAGCAAGTCGCTCGACACCGGTGCCCCCGGGCTGGTGCTGCGGGCCAAGCACGCGCTGTTCGACCGGCTGGTCTACGGCAAGCTCGGTGCCGCGTTGGGCGGCAACTGCCGGGCGTCGATCTCCGGGGGCGCGCCGCTGGGCGCCCGGCTGGGCCACTTCTATCGGGGCGTCGGGCTGACCATCTATGAGGGTTACGGCCTGACCGAGACCAGCGCGGCGATCACCGTCAACCGCGTCGACGACATGAAGGTCGGCACCGTCGGAAAGCTGTTGCCCGGCAACAGTATGCGCATCGACGACGACAACGAGCTGGTGGTTCGCGGGGGCGTGGTGTTCGCGGGCTACTGGAACAACGAAAATGAAACGAATGCCGCGATCGTCGACGGGTGGTTCCACACCGGAGACCTCGGCGCGATCGACGACGACGGATTCCTGACGATCATCGGCCGCAAGAAGGAGATCATCGTCACCGCCGGCGGCAAGAACGTCGCGCCCGCGGTGCTGGAGGATCAGTTGCGTGCCCACCCGCTGATCAGCCAGGCGATGGCGGTGGGCGACGCCAAACCGTTTGTCGCGGCGTTGATCACGATTGACCCCGAGGAATTCGAGGGCTGGAAACAACGCAACGGCAAGGAGCCGAACGCGACGGTCGGCGAGTTGGCCACCGACCCCGACCTGCTTGCCGAGATCGACCTCGCCGTCAAGGAGGCCAACCGGGCCGTGTCGCACGCCGAGTCGATCCGCAAGTTCCGGGTGCTGCCCGTGGACTTCACCGAGGACACCGGTGAGCTCACCCCGACGCTGAAGGTCAAGCGCAAGGTGGTTGCCGAAAAGTTCGCCGGCGACATCGATGCGCTCTACCGCAAGGACTGACCGCTACCCGGTGAGCAGCGTCGCCAGCCGTGCGGCGTGTCCGGTCCAGCACCAGCTTTCGCGGACCCAGTGCCGGCCGGCCGCGCCTAACCGGGCGGCCAGGGCGGGGTCCAGCAGGACCCGGGTGACTGCCTCGCCGATCTCGGCGACCGATCGCCCGTCGACCAGGTAACCGGTCTCGCCTTGGCGCACCGTCTCCGGGGCGCCGCCGGATCGTCCAGCCACCACGGGTACGCCGGTGGCCGAGGCCTCCAGGAACACGATGCCGAGCCCTTCGACGTCGAGCCCGGCGCCGCGGGTGCGGCACGGCATCGCGAAGACGTCGGCGATCGCGTGGTGCGCGGCCAGCTCGGCCCACGGCACACCGCCGGTGAACACCACGTGGTCGGCGACACCGGCGCGTTGCGCGAGCCGCCGCAGCGCGGGCAGGTACGGCCCACCACCGACAATCGCCAGCGCGGCCCCGTCCACCCGGTTGCGGACGCCGGGCAGCGCCCGGATCAGCATGTCCTGCCCCTTGCGCGGCACCAGTCGAGACAGGCACACGATGACCGGGCGTCCGCCCAGTCCGTAGCGGGCGCGCAGCTCGGCGCGGGCGGCTGCATCGGGCCGGAACCGACCGGTGTCGACCCCCGGCGGCAGGTGCTCGAGCGCGGCGCGCGGTCCGAACGCCGAGGCGAAGCGTTGCCGGGTGTAGCGGCTGACGAACGTCACCACATCGGTGTCGTCCCCGATGCGGCGCAGCGCCGCGCGGGCCACCGGCAGCATGGACCAGCCCACTTCGTGGCCGTGCGTGCTGGCCAGCACCCGTGTCGCGCCGGCACGACGGGCCGACGGGGACAGCAACGCCAACGGTGCGGCCGCGCCGAACCACACGGTCTGGATTGCGCGGTCCGCGATGAGCCGGCGCATGGTGGCGGCCACCGCCGGCAGCGGCAGCATCAGCGTGCCGGGGTGGCGCACCACCTCGTAGCGCGCCTCGCGGTCGTAGCGGTCGGCGCCCTTCCACTGGGGCGCGTACACCGTCAGCGTGTGCCGGCCGCTGCCGGCCACTCGCGAGGCCAGCTCCTGCAAGTAGGCCTGGATGCCGCCCGGGCGCGGCGGGAAGTCGTTGGTGACCAGCAGGACCCGCGTCACGGCTGTCAGCCTGCCAGCCACCGCCGCCAGCCGGACAGCACGTCCGGCAGCGGCGCGCCGAGGGCCACCGACACCGCGGTGGCCGCATCTGGATGCCCGGGGCCGCAGGCCAGCAGGTACAGCCGCCGCAGCACGGCCGGGCCGTAGCCCTCGGCGACGAAGCGGGCGAACAGCCATGCGCGGTCGTAGGCCGCCGACAGCTGCGGTCCCGTCGTATCGAAGTCCGCGTCGGACGGCAGCTGGGCCGCCGTGCCGGCCTGCCCGCTGACCGGTGTCCGCGGCCGTCCGACGTAGTCGGCGACGCCCTCGGCGACCCATCGCGGCGCGTCGGCGGCGGTGTCGGCGCGGGAGGCGTAGTGAAAGAGCTCGTGCCGCAGGACGATTCGCAGCGAACCCGCGCTCATCGCGTTGGCTCCGGGGGCCAACACGATCCGTTCGCCGGTCACGATCCGGCGGACCGGGTCGAACCCGTCGGCAACCGTCGCCGCCGCGACATCGTTCCACTGGCCGGCGCGCTGCCGGGTCTCGGTGGCGAACTGTGCGTCGCTGTCGGTGGCCACGATGACGATCCGAGGGTTCCAGTCGTCGCCCCAGAACCCGACCACCGCATCGACCGCGCCGGGGATCTCGGCGGCGACCCGCGCCAGCACCGGCGCGGTGCCGACCAGGTACAGGCTGCGTCCGTCGGGTAGCCGCAGAGTGCCCGCGCTGGGCGAGCCGACGGGCGGTGAAGCCACGGGCGACGCGGTGCCGCCCGGTGGCACCGCCCCGGGTTGCGCGGTCAGGATCATCGTCGCGGCGACGGCGAGTTCAGCGGCCAGCGCCAGGCCCAGCGCGACCGTCCATCGGTACCGCGGCCCGCGGTCAGTACCGGCGGACGTTGTTGATCGGTCCGGCCGCACCGATCGGGACCACCCGGACCGGCTGGCCGTAGGTTGAGGAATGCACGACCATCCCGTCGCCGACATAGATGCCGGTATGGGAGGCGTCGGAGTAGTAGGTCACCACGTCGCCGGGCTGCAGGTCCGACATAGAGACCGGCTGGCCGCCGGAGGCCAGCGCCTGGCTGGAGTGCGGCAGCGAGATGCCCGCCTGCTGGAAGGCCCACATCACCAGGCCGGAGCAGTCGAACGCGTTCGGCCCTGCCGCGCCCCACACATAAGGTGAGCCGACCCGGGTGAGCGCGGCCTGCACGGCGAGCGCGCCTTCGCCGGCGCCGCCCGGCGCCGGCACCGCCGCGTCCGGCAGCGACGAGATGTCGCCGGGCGGCACCATCGCATCGGGCATCGCCTGCACGGCGGTGTCGGCGTCCGGCGGCAGCGCGTTGGGTGCCCCGGTGCCGCCGTCCGGCGGCAGCGCGTTGGGGGCACCATCGCCGGGTGGCAGCGCAGCGGGCACCGGGTCCGGCGCCGCGAGCGCGATGCGCTGGCCCGGTGACAGCGCCAGGTACTGCGACTTGACCACGGCGATCTGCATCTGCAGCTTGCTCTGCTTGGCCTGCACCTCGGCGCGCACGGCGGCGGCCTGCTCGGCGGCGGTGCGCGCGTCGGCGGCCGACTTGGCAGAAGCCTGTTCGGCCGCCGACGCCCGGGCGGCGAGCGTGCGGAAACCGTTCATCTGAGCGGCCATCTCGCCGGCGACCACCTTCTGCACCGACATCTCGTCGATCAGGTGCTGGGGGGAATCGGCGGTCATGATCGCGCTCATCCCGTCGGTGCGCCCGCCCATGTACATCGCGGCGGCGAGCTTGTCGACCGATCCCTGGTAGTTGGCGAGCTGGGCCTTGGCGGCCTGCTGCGCGGCCTCGTCGGCGGCGTGCTTGGCGTCGGCCGCCTTCAGCGCCACCAGCTTCTTGGACAGATTCAGCTGCGCGGTGTGCATGGCCTCGGTGGTCTGCTCGGCTTGGCGGGACAGCTCGTTGAGCTTGGCCATGGCGTCATCCGAGGGGTCGGCGTGCACGGTGGTCGCCACCACGGAACCCGAGATCGCCAAGGCTGTTATCACACCGATGAGGGGTCGTCGAACACAACGAGTCACCCACTTCAGCCGGTCGAGTTGCAAGACGCAGAATCCTTAAACTGCCGTGGTCTGGGCCGTCGCGCTCTAGGTCTCAGATAGGTTACGAAACGGCATCACCCATGTCCAACACGAGACGCAAAATTAACGCGAATTCTTAGTCTTTTCGGTAACTAACGGTTCATGCCACGCCGGTGTCGTCGCGGCGATGAATCGGAACCAGCCGCAGCCGCGGCGCCAGACCCGCTTCCGCGAGGGCCTCCAGCGCCGCGCGCTCGTCGTCGAGCAGCGTGTCGGGCGTGCCGAGCAAGACACTGACGACGCAGTCCTTGCACGCCGCCCCACGCACCGCGCAGTCGTCGCAGTCGATGATCACGTTTCTGTCCTTTCGGTGATGCCGCAGCCGACGCTAGCCCCACCCCCCGACACCACCCGCGTTGTCGGCGCCGCCTCGTAACGTCGCCGGCTATGGAGCAGCTCAGCTTCGCCGACGCCGAGCCGTCGGCGGAGGTTTCGCTGCGCGAGACCACGTTCGTGGTCGTCGACCTGGAAACCACCGGCGGGCGGCCCAACGGGCCGGCCGGCGAGTGCGACGCGATCACCGAGATCGGCGCGGTCAAGGTCCGCGGCGGGGTGGTGCTGGGTGAGCTTGCCACGCTCGTGGATCCGGGCCGCCACATCCCGCCGCAGATCGTCCAGCTGACCGGAATCACCTCGGCGATGGTGTGCGACGCCCCGGCGATCGAGGCCGTGCTGCCGATCTTCCTCGAGTTCGCGCGCGGCGCGGTCCTGGTCGCGCACAACGCCGGCTTCGACATCGGTTTCCTCAAGGCCGCGGCGCGGCGCTGCGACATCTCCTGGCCGCGTTCGCCGGTGCTGTGCACGGTCCGCCTGGCGCGACGGGTGCTGACCCGCCAGGAGGCGCCCAGCGTACGCCTTGCCGCGTTGGCCAAGCTGTTCTCGGTGGCCGCCGCACCCACCAAC
>Ga0213881_10001430_pt1 | contig 11422 bp, 11 predicted proteins | sample BarmaccoBMER_R08_FD_160104 | JGI IMG/M metagenome (GOLD analysis project Ga0213881, IMG submission 160104) | Barbacenia macrantha exposed rock microbial communities from rupestrian grasslands, the National Park of Serra do Cipo, Brazil - ER_R08 ... | reverse complement strand
GACGCCGCGATTCGCCGCCGCGCTAGACGACGACCTGGCCGTGCCGATCGCGCTGGCCGAGGTTCACGCCGCACGCGCTGACGGCAACCGGGCGCTGGAGTCCGGCGATCACGAGGCCGCGTTGGGCAGGGCGAGCGAGATCCGGGCCATGATGGGCATTTTGGGTTGTGACCCGCTCGACGAGCACTGGGATTCGCGGGAGGAGACGTCGACCGCGCTCGCGGCGGTCGACGTGCTGGTGCACGCCGAGTTGGAACGCCGCGAAGAGGCCCGCGAACGCCGCGACTGGGCACGGGCCGATGCGATCCGAGACCGGCTGAAGAAAGCCGGGATTGAGGTCACCGACACCGCCGACGGGCCGCAGTGGTCCTTGCTGGGCGGGGACAACAAGTAGATGGCCGGAAATTCCCGGCGTCGAGGCGCGGTGCGCAAGCCCGGCACCAAGAAGGGCCCGACCGTCGGCTCGGGAGGTGTCCGCAGGCGCGGACTGGAAGGCCGCGGGGCGACTCCACCGGCGCACCTGCGGCCACACCATCCTGCGGCCAAACGCGCTGCGGGCAAGCAACAGTCGCGCCGTCCCGGCAAGAAGATCGACGACACCGAAGTCGTGCTGGGTCGCAACCCGGTGCTCGAATGCCTGCGTGCCGGAGTGCCGGCCAATGCGCTTTACGTCGCGCTCGGCGCGGAGGCCGACGAGCGGCTGACCGAATCCGTTAGCCGGGCAGCCGATTCGGGCACTCCGATCCTGGAGGTGCCCAGAGCCGACCTCGACCGGATCAGCGCCAATGGGCTGCATCAGGGCATCGCGCTGCAGGTACCGCCGTACGACTACGCCCATCCGGACGACCTGCTGGCCGCGTCGCGCGAAGACACCGAACCCGCGCTGATCGTGGCGCTGGACAACATCTCCGATCCGCGTAACCTCGGCGCCATCGTCCGCTCGGTGGCTGCCTTCGGCGGTCACGGAGTGCTGATCCCGCAGCGGCGCAGCGCGTCAGTGTCTGCGGTGGCGTGGCGCACCAGTGCCGGGGCGGCGGCCAGGATTCCCGTCGCCCGGGCCACGAACCTCAATCGGACACTCCGGGATTGGGCCGCGCGGGGAATTCGGGTGGTCGGCCTGGATGCCGGCGGCGACACCACGCTCGACGAACTCGACGGCACAGACGACCTGGTGATCGTTGTCGGTTCCGAGGGCAAGGGCCTGTCACGGCTGGTCCGTGAAAACGCCGACGCGATCGTGTCGATCCCGATGGCGGGGTTGACTGAATCGCTGAACGCCGCCGTCGCGGCCGGTGTGGTGCTGGCCGAGGTCGCCCGGCAACGACGACGCTGACTCCGTCGCGGGCGCTACGGATGCGTCGGCAGCGTGTCGATCGCGGGCGGCGGGACCGGCCAAACCAGCAGCACCGGGCACGGAGCGTGGTCGACGATGAACCTGGTGGCGTGTCCGAGGCTTCCGGGCCCGAGGTGGCCGAGTTCGCCGTCCCGGGCGAGGATCAGCAGTTCGGCGCCGCCGGCGGCGCCGACCACCTCGCGTTCGACTCGTCCGGTCCGTTCGACGTTGGTGCACCGGCGGCCCAACCGGGCGGCGGCCTCATCGAGCAGGTTGTGCGCCGCCGCGGACGCCAGGCTTTCGACCTGACCACCGGGGTCCCGGCGGGGGCGGCGTCCAAGCAGCCCCGCGTAGGCGCCGTGTGCGACGTCGGCCACATCCGGGTCGGTCACGTGGAGAAGGACAACATCGGTGTCGGGTGTCGTGTACCGGCGGACGGCCTCGACACACGCAGGCCAGGTGGCTTCGACGATCCAGGTGACCACCGTCATGGCCCATAGCCTCCCAGTACGTGCAGAGATAACCACAATGCCACCACGGCGGCCACGAGCGCGGCAGGCATGGTGAGTAAGCCGAGGACCGTGAAGTCGGCCAGGCCCGCGGCGTGGTTGTGCCGACGAAGGATCCGCCGCCACAGCAGCGTGGCCAACGAGCCGGCGTAGGTCAGGTTCGGCCCGATGTTGACCCCGATCAGCACCGCGAGCACGGCCGGCGCGCCGGCCGGGGCGGTCAGCGGAAGCAGCACCAGCACCGCCGGCAGATTGTTGATCACATTCGCCAGCACCGCCGCCACGGCCGCGATCGTGAGCAACGCTGCCAGCGTGGTGTTGTGCGGAAGCCAGCCGCGCAACGCGGCGTCGAGCCCGTTGTCGATGACCGCGCGCACCACGACCGCCAGCGCCAGTACGAATGCCAGGAACGGCAGATCGGCTGCGGAAACGATGCCCAGCAGGGTTGTCCTTCTGCGCGGCAACGCGCGCAGCGCCAGCACGAGCGCGCCTGCGGCGGCTGCCCACGCCGGATTGACCCCCACCGCCGAGGTGATGACGAACCCGGCCAGAGTGGCCGCCACGGTGGCGATCGCAAAGCAGGGCGGCGCCACGGGACGGGCATCTGAGGCGCTCGCGGCCAAGGACAGGTCCGTTGCGAAGTAACGCCGAAAAACAAAGTATTCCACGGCGATACCCGCGATCCAGGGCAGCGTCATCACGCTCGCGAACCGCACGAAACTGAACCCGACCGCGCCGAACGCCAACAGGTTCGTCAGGTTCGACACCGGTAGCAGCAGCGAGGCGGTATTGGAGAGGTGGGCACACGCGTAGACATGGGGCCGCGCCCGCACCCCCAGCCGAGCCGCGGTGGCGAACACCACCGGTGTCAACAGCACGATCGTGGCGTCGAGGCTGAACACCGCCGTCACGAGCGAGGCCACCGCGAATACTCCGAGCAGCAACCGGCCAGGCCGACCGTGCGCGACGCGCGCCATCCATACTCCGCACCAGTCGAACAAGCCCTCGGCGGCACACAGCTGGGCCAACACGAGCACGGCCGCCAGAAAGCCCACCACCGGCGCCAATTTCGACAATTCGCTGGCTGTGTCGGCGACCGTGATGGCGCCGATCAGCGCCGCAACGCCGGCGGCGGGCACGGCGATCACCGCCTCCGGCCACCCGAACGGGCGAATCACCGCCCACGCCAGCACCGCGATCAGCAGGACGACGGAGCAGCTCTCCGCCACCGCCCCGGTCAGGCGACCGGCCCTTCGGGCCCGGCTGCCGGCATCACCGCCAGGGGGTTTCCGGCTGCCACGCCGTCGGCATGTGCAACGCCACGTCGTCGTCGGCGGCCAGGCGGCTGAGCACGCGCATCGTCTCGTCCAGATCGTCGGCGGCGTAGGGGAGGGCCCGCAGCGGTTCGGTCAGCGGCCGGAAAAAGTCGTCCCAGTGAATGAGGATCACCTGCCGGGCGCCGACGGCGCGCACGGTTTCGGTCCAGTAGTCGACCATGTACCGCTCCGGCAGCAGCCCGAGCTGACCCACTCCCAGATACACCACATCGGCGTGCTGTCCGGACAGCGCGTCGGGGACGAAGCCAGCGCTGCCCTGGATCAGTAGGCGATGCCCGGTCGGCCGGTGGTGCACAAACGTAGACCACGCCTCGCCGCACCTATACGCCGCCGCTTTGGCCGGTGGGCTTACCGGCTCGGTGATGACGCCGGGAAACCGGTCGGGCGGACTATGTTTGGACTCGATCAGGGTGACCTCGTAGGCGCCGAGGCTGATCGCCTCGCCGGGCGTCACGACCACGATCTGCTCGTCGGGGAGCTGGTGCCCACGGCCGATGTTGGCGGCCGACTCGCCGCCGACCAGCTTCGCGCCGGTCCGGCCGGCCACAACCGCGGAGTCCAGGGCGTGGTCGTAGTGCGTGTGGACGGGCAGCACGGCTTCCAGCCGGTTGACGCGGGCGCGTTCCAGGCAGCCGATGATTCGCTCGAGCGACGGTTGCAACTTGCGGAGCCCGACGGTGAGCAGGCCGGGGCGGGAGAAGAAGCCGTCCGTCATCAGCTGCGAGCTGCCGTCGTCGATGAGCAGCGTGGCCACCCCCAACCAGGTGATCTTCAGCCGATCGCCGGATTCGGCGGCGGGGACATCGAACCGGTTGGCGAAGTCCGTCATGAAGGGACGGCCCGGTTTGATGCGCATGTCGCAACACTACGGCGGTTACTGGGCCACGGCCGCCAGCATCTCCTTTCATCCGTCGTCTCCGGTGTTATTCGAATTGGTGAGGGTGAACTTCGACCCGTCGGGCGCTACGACGTCGCCGCTTTGTGGGCTGTAGATGGCGGCGGCCGGCAGTCGCTGACCGCAACCGTTAAACGAAAGGTTGCAACCCGATGCCCTCGGTGACCAACCGTCGACGAACGGCGGTGGCAATCTGCACCGCGCCCGCTGAATCACCGTGCACGCACACCGATTCCACGGTGATCGGTATCGCAGACCCGTCGACGGCGGCCACCTGGCCGGAACGTACCATCGTCACCACCCGTTCGGCGATCTCATCCGCGTTGTGCAGCACCGCGCCGGACTCACGCCGCGACACCAGGGCACCGTCGGGCCGGTATGCGCGGTCCGCGAATGCCTCTGCAACGCAGCGCAGCCCGAGGTTCGCCGCCTCGGCGAAGAATGCTGAGCCGGCCAACCCGAGCACGGGCAGCGACGGGTCAACGGCGCGGACGGCCTCGGCAACCGCGCGGGCCTGCGGTCCATCGGAGACGATGGTGTTGTACAGCGCGCCATGGGGTTTTACGTAGGTGACGGCCGAGCCGGCCGCACGGGCGAGCGCCTGTAACGCGCCGATCTGGTACACCACGTCGGCGGTCAGGTCCTCGGCGGCGATGTCGATGTAGCGGCGGCCGAATCCGGCCATGTCGCGGTATCCCACCTGCGCGCCGATCCGCACGCCGCGCTGGACAGCGGCGCGGCAGGTCCGGGCCAGGCCGGCCGGATCACCAGCATGAAAGCCACACGCGACATTGGCGCTGGTGACCACGCCGAGCATCGCCTCGTCGTCGCCCAGCCGCCACACCCCGAAGCTCTCGCCCAGATCGGCGTTCAGATCCACGCTGGTCACCGGTCAAGCGTAGGCGGGCGTCGCAACCCAATGCGCTAACCTCACGGACCATGACGAGGAGTTCCTCGCCCAGGCGGCGGGCGACCCTGGCCTCGTTGGCCGCCGAGCTCAACGTGTCTCGGACGACCGTGTCCAACGCCTACAATCGGCCCGATCAGCTGTCGGCCGATCTGCGCGAGCGCGTCCTGGAGACGGCCAAGCGGCTCGGTTACGCCGGTCCGGACCCGGTTGCCCGCTCGCTGCGCACGCGCAAGGCCGGTGCGGTCGGGCTGGTCCTCACCGAGCCGCTGAATTACTCGTTCAGTGACCCGGCCGCCGTGAGTTTCGTTGCTGGCCTTGCTGAATCATGCGAGGAGGTCGGTCAGGGGCTGTTGCTCGTGGCCGTAGGACCGGGGCGCAGCGTCGCCGAGGGTTCAAGCGCGGTGCTCGCCGCCGGGGTCGACGGTTTCGTGGTGTATTCGGTCGCCGACGACGACCCGTACCTTCAGGTCGCCCTGCAGCGCAACCTGCCGGTGGTGGTGGTCGACCAGCCCAAGGGTGTGCCCGGCACCTCCGGCGTCTGCATCGACGACCGTGCGGCGATGCGGGAACTAGCCGAATACGTGCTCGGACTCGGCCATCAGCAGATCGGCCTACTGACGATGCGGTTGGGCCGCGACCGCATCCCGGGCTCGGTCGCGGTGGCCAATCCGGAACGGGTGCGCTCGCCGCATTTTCATGTGCAGCGAGAACGCATCGGCGGTGTCCGGGACGCGATGTCGGGCGCCGGCCTCGATCCCGACTCGCTGACCGTGGTGGAGAGCTATGAGCACCAGCCGACGTCGGGCGGGGCGGCCGCCGCCGTCGCGCAGGAAGCCAACCCGCGGATCACGGCGCTGATGTGCACGGCAGACGTGTTGGCGCTGTCGGCGATGGATCACCTGCGTGCCCGCGGGATCTACGTGCCCGGCCAGATGACCGTTACCGGTTTCGACGGGGTACCCGAGGCGCTGCGGCGGGGATTGTCGACCGTGTCGCAGCCGAGCCTGCAGAAGGGCCGACTTGCGGGCAAGCTGGTGCACACGCCACCAAGGTCGGGGCTGCCGGTCGACAAGGTGCTGCCCACCGAGATGATGCGCGGCCGCACGGCCGGGCCGCCCCGGTGAAGATCCGGTTCCGGCCGGCTCGGGCGGCTGAGCTTCAGCAGGCTACGACATCGACGATCTCGCGGGCGAGCGCCACCCTGTCTTCCGGCGCGGACCGGTCGAACAGCTGGGCGGCAAGCACCGCCAGCTCGACGGCGAGCTGGGTCCTGCTGCAGCCGACTTCGGCCGCCTGTTCGACCAGCGCGGTCATCTCGTCGGTGCCGTCACCTTGGCGTCGGATCGCCGCGAACAGCATCTCCCGCGCGTAATCCCGTTCGAAGATCAACTCAGTCATTTGCGCGGCCTTTCTGCGTGCGCTGCGATTACCCGCATCAGTGATATCGCCGCGCAAGTTTGCTGAGCTAGGGACTTTCGTCCTCAAGGCGAAGGAAGTTCGACCGTGAAGTAGGTCGTTCGGTAGAACGGCCCGCTCAGAACTTGGGGTGCTCCTCGTCGCCGATCAGCAGCAGAACGGCGAGATCCAGCCGCTTGCTGACATCGGTCGCCGATGCGCGGCGGGTGAGCCAGGCCAGCAGGTTCGACAGCCAAACATCGGAAATCACACGTGCGATGTGGTACTGGTCCTCGGTCGGTTCACCGTCGCTCATCGCCCTGGCAAACATCGTGTCCATCAGCTTGCCCACGTAATCAACCTCACCCGCGGCGGAGGCGTCGGCAAACACGAAGGCGCGCGTCATCGCTTCGGTCAGCAGGGGATTGCGCTGCATCGCCCGGTTCAGGCGACTGATCATCTGGTGCAGGCGCTCGTATGGCGTGCCGGCCATGGCGGTCCGATCGGTCTTAGCCTCGATCCGCTCGAATTCGCGTCCGAGCGCCGACACCAGCAGGTGCACTTTCGATGGGAAGTAGCGGTAGAGCGTCCCGACGGCCACGTCGGCGCGTTCGGCCACCGCCCGCATCTGAACAGCTTCGTACCCGCCCTTAGAGGCGATAGCCAACGTGGCGTCCAGAATGCGCTTGCGCCGTTCCCGTTGAGCCTCGGAACCTAGCTCCGACTCGGCCAAAGCGGCGACCGCCAGCACTCGTGGCTGGCGGGGTTCAGGCGTCGAACCGGAACTGGCATGCGCTGGCGTCGACATGCGGCGGGCGGCTCCTTCTCCTCATCGTCCTCCCCGAAACGATACGCACGCCGAACGGAAATCGCTCACCGCCGCATGGTCGGGTAGTGGACGTGTCCTGCTGTGATGTCGTGGCGGCCAGCCGACGGCACACTCACCATTAGAACACGTTCTAGTAAGCTGCAGGTGCCTTTTCCTTCCGGCCGCTAGGAGGCGACGGTGTCAGCGACCACCACCGACGAACAGTCTGCCGCGCGGGAGCTCGTGCGGTCCTGGGCGGCGAGCTCCGGCGCGATCGCCGCGACCCGTGCAATCGAGCAGGGTGAAATCGACGCATGGCAAAAGCCGTTCCGCGGGGTCGCCGACCTAGGCCTGTTCGGGGTGGCCGTCCCGGAATCGCTCGGCGGCGCCGGCGGGCGCATCGACGACCTCTGCGCGATGCTCGAGGAGGCCGCGTACGGGCTGGTGCCGGGGCCCGTTGTCACGACAGCGTTCGCGGCGTTGCTGCTCGGGTCGCACGGTGGCTCCCTTCCTGCGCTGGAGGAGCTGACGGCGGGCCATCGCAGCGCTGGTCTGGGGCTGGATGGCGACCTGCGCTACGACGCGTCAACGCAACGGGTTTCGGGGGTGGTGCCGCTGGCGGTGGGCGCCAAGCCGGGCGAGTACTTGACCGCTTCGGCCGCCGACGGGACGTGGCTGCTCATCGACACCGATCAGGACGGAGTAAGCGTCGAGCCGCTATCGCCCACGGACTTCTCCCGCCCGATGGCCCGGGTCAGCCTCGACTCGGCCGGCGCGCCGGCGTTGAGGGTGCCCGGCAACCGAGCGAACGATCTGTTCGCGACGCTGATGGCGGCCGAGGCCGCGGGGGTGGCGCACTGGGCGCTCAACACGGCCACCGAGTACGCGAAGGTTCGTGAGCAGTTCGGCAAGCCGATCGGCAGCTTTCAAGCGGTCAAACACATTTGCGCCAACATGCTGTGCCGCTTCGAGCAGATCGGCGTTGCGGCGGCGGACGCCGCGAGTGCGGCCGCCGAAGGTGATGACCGGCAGCTGTCCATCGCGGCAGCCGTCGCGGCAGCAATCGGAATCGACGCCGCAATGGCCAACGCCAAGGACTGCATTCAGGTGCTGGGCGGGATCGGCTTCACCTGGGAGCATGACGCGCACCTGTATCTGCGCCGGGCGTACGCCATCGGCCAGATCCTCGGCGGGGCGGCGCGGTGGCACCGGCGCGCGCTCGAGCTGACCCGGCGCGGCGTGCGGCGTGAACTCAACCTTGACCTCGGCACGGCCGCGGACCGGGGCGCCGAGATCGCCGCGACCGTCGCGAAAATCGCCCAACTGCCCGAGCCGGCGCGGCAGGCGGCGTTGGCCGACGCGGGACTGCAGGCCCCGCACTGGCCGGCGCCGTTCGGTCGCGGCGCGTCGCCGGCCGAGCAACTGGTCATCGACCAGGAAATGGCCGCGGCGGGTGTGCAGCGGCCCGACCTGTCGATCGGATGGTGGGCTGCGCCCACGATCCTGGAGCGGGGAACGACGGAACAGATCGATCGATTCCTGCCCGCCACGTTGCGCGGGGAGATCCGCTGGTGCCAGCTCTTCAGCGAACCGGGCGCCGGCTCCGACCTGGCGTCGTTGCGGACGAAAGCAGTCAAAACGGACGGTGGCTGGATCCTCAACGGCCAGAAGGTGTGGACGTCGGCCGCGCGGCAGGCCGACTGGGGGATCTGCCTTGCCCGCACCGATCCGAGCGTGCCGAAACACAAAGGCATCACCTACTTCCTCGTCGACATGAAATCGCCGGGAATCGATGTCCGGCCGCTGCGCGACATCACTGGAAACACGCTGTTCAACGAGGTGTTTCTAGACGACGTGTTCGTGTCCGACGACCTCGTCGTCGGTCAGCCCGGGGAGGGCTGGCGGCTGGCCCGCACCACGCTGGCCAACGAGCGGGTTGCAATGGCGCACGGTGGCGCGCTCGGACTGGAAATGGAGGCGCTGCTCGAGCTCGTCGGCGACGCCGACCTCGACGTGGCGGAACAGGCCCGGCTTGGTGCGCTGATCGCCGAGGCGCAAGCCGGCACGCTGCTCGATCACAAGATCGCCCAAATGGCCGTCGGCGGGCACGACCCCGGCCCGCAGTCCAGCGTGCGAAAGCTGCTCGGTGTGCGATACCGCCAGGCGGTCGTGGAGGCGGTGATGGACCACAGCCCGCACGGCGGGATTCTCGCGAACGAGGCCGTCAGCAACTTCCTGAACTACCGCTGCCTGTCCATCGCGGGCGGTACCGAGCAGATCCTGCTGACCCTTGCCGCCGAGCGGCTACTGGGCCTGCCGCGCTCGTAGCGGCTGACCGGTCAGCTGAACGTGGTCTGCGCGCAGGTGCTCGGGGAGGTGATGTTCACGCCGCTGTACACCACCTGGATCTGCGCGCACACGACGTAGTCGGCGTTCAGCATCGGCTGGCCAGTCTGCCAGTCGGTGGGTTGGGTCTGCCCGGTAACCCGGTATTTGTCCGGTGGTCCACCACCGAAGTAAATCGTGGTGATCTCGCGCCTGCCCATCTCCTTAAAGACGCGGGTGTTGGCCGCGACGACCTGGGTCTCCAGGTTGTTAAGCGTGTTAGACGACCGGATCGTCGTGGTCTGACGCGACCAGAGGTCATTGGGAAAGCCGTCGATGCCGTCGGCGGTGTTTCGGTCGGCCTGGGTGGTGAAGTAACACTGCTTGTCGGGCAGCACACAGTTGGCGGTGACGTGCATCTCCAGTTGGGTACCGTCGGGCAGCGGGAACGACGAGTCGCCGTTGTTGGCCGCCGCCGAGGCCGGGGCCGGCGCCGTCAGAAATCCGGCGAACACCATCGTCGCGGACACCGTGGCTAAACGCTTCATCGTTGCTCCCCTCCGGTGGGCGACATGGTATCCGCGTACCTAATCGTCGTAGGTGACTTCGACGGAATCCGATCGCGGCCGAGACTGGCAGCCCAGGATTAACCCCTCGTCGAGGTCGGAGGGCTCCAGCACGTCGTTGACCTCCATCTCGACTTCGCCGCTGCGCTTGAGCACCGCGCACGCCCCGCAATGCCCCTCGCGGCAGGAAAACGGCGCGTCGAGACCCTTCTCCAGCAGCACGTCGAGCAGCTTGGCGTTGCGGGGCCAGCTGATCTCGTGCCGCTGGCCATCGAGTTCAACGATCGCGGTGGCCGGCGGCTCGTCGCTGTCGTCGGCCTCGATCACCACCGCGGCGAACGGGTCGGAGTCCAGCGACCGGAAAACCTCGATATGCACTCGCTGCTTGGGGACCCCGATGGTGGCCAGCGCCGTCTCGGCGGCGTCCATGAAGGGCCCGGGCCCGCAGATGTAGGCGTCGTGGCCGGCATACGGGGCCAGCAGCGCGACCAGCGCGGGTGCGGTCGGCAAACCCTGCACGGATTCGAGCCAGTGCACGACGGCCAACCGGTCGGGATACTTGGCGGCCAGCTCGCGCAGTGGGCCGGAGAAGATTATTGAGCTCTCGTCGCGGTTGGCGTAGATCAGCACCACCTTGCCGGTGCCCTCCACCAGCGCCGACTTGCAGATCGACATCATCGGCGTGATGCCGCTTCCCGCTGCCACCAGCAAAAAGTCCGCGTCGAGCGTCGGCGGTACGAACGTGCCCGACGGGGCCAGCACGTGCAGCTTCATGCCGGGATGAGCGTGATCACACAGCCAGTTGGAGGCATAACCGCCCTCGGTGCGCTTGACCGTGACCGTCAGCGCGTCGTCGGTGAACGGGGAGCTGCACAACGAGTAGCAGCGCGCCACCGAGCCGGTGCGATCGCTCGGGATGCGCAGCGTCAGGAATTGCCCCGGGGCGTACTTCAGCCGCTGCGGGGGGATGTCGGGATCTCCTGGGCCGTCGGGGACCTTGAACACCAGCGAGCGCGCATCGTCGGTCTCGGCGACGACGTCGGCGAGCTGTAGCTCGAGCACATGACTGCCGAGCGGTTCGTCGGTCACGACTCTCCTTCCGGCGATAACTAGAACAGGTTACAGAAATGCACTTCCGCAGGTCTAGAGGCTGCAAGGGTGCGCTGCTCGACTTGAATCGTAACGTGTTCTAATCTTGCGACTGAATCCTCACACTTCTGGAGGGAAGCAGTGACGTCCATTCAACAACGCGACGCCCAGTCTGTCTTGGCCGCGATCGACGAGCTGTTGCCGAAGCTGCGGCAGCGTGCCCAGGAGACGGAGGACCTGCGGCGGCTCCCGGAC
>Ga0213881_10001429_pt1 | contig 11423 bp, 13 predicted proteins | sample BarmaccoBMER_R08_FD_160104 | JGI IMG/M metagenome (GOLD analysis project Ga0213881, IMG submission 160104) | Barbacenia macrantha exposed rock microbial communities from rupestrian grasslands, the National Park of Serra do Cipo, Brazil - ER_R08 ... | reverse complement strand
CACGGCGTGCATGTCCCGCCCACCGATCGCGGCGGCATGCAACAGTGCAGTGAGTACGCGGCGGGCCTGGGCTTCCCAGTGCGCACGGTCACCCTGGTCGCTACCGCGGGACCCTGCGGCGATCATGTCCGCGGCCCGATACGCCGCTATCGTCGGATCCGCACACCCCAGCAGCGGGCTAAACCCGACAGTGGAAGCCAGACCGCCCAGACCCGACGGGTTAAACACACTGATGGGTCCACGGCGGGCACGTAAACCTGCGGTGCCGTCGTACAGGTCCGTGCGGGTCGACGTGGCGATCACCGCCCCCGGCGCGTCCAAGATGTCACACGCTAGGGACCCTGATTTACCCGACCGTGGGGCGCCGATCTTGAGCACCACCAACTCCAGCGACGACCAAACCCGCAGCCACCCCGTGCGGCACAACGGCACCGCCAGTTCTCGCGTCGGTGCCGTCCACCGCCGCCACATACCTGCCTCGGCTAGCGAGGGCCGGATCACCCCGGCACGCTGGTGAGCGGCCAGCCACGACCCGTGACGTAACACATCCCAGGTCGAGGCCACCCCGTGCTTGCGGCGCAAACGCCGACCGGCCCGGGTGACCTTCTCCGCGGTGTGGTGCCACCAGTGCCAGCCGTAGGTGCCGCTGGCCGCCAGCACAGCAGCATCCACGGCGGGGCTGATGTGCCAGCCCAGGGCCAGGGACGCCGCTGCGCACGCCGCGCTCAAGGCGCGGTCACCCTTGCGCCAGACGACAGGCACCGCGGCGCTACCCACACCGGTAGCGGCGAGCTCAGCAAGAACAATCGTGGTACTCATGCGGGCGCCCGGTGATCGAACCCGGGTCCCGGCCAGCCCTGCGTGGGCTCCGATCGCCCCAAAAGTGCCGGTTAGTCATCGCCGTCGTCGTCCTCGTCGTGGTCTTGGTCGACGAGATCGGGGTAGGTCTGTGCGGCGTCGTCGCTGTCGCTCGTGGATTGGGGCATCGCGTGGTCACCTCCTCTCGGGATTGCGGTGGGGTGTGGATCCCAGTGGCCCGGCCGCGGGGGAGGCCGAGCCGAGCCACCGGGGAGACCGGTCAGAACGGGGGCTCGGTGTCCGAGCCGGCGTTGATGAGCTGCGACTCACGTTCGCCGCGGCTGAACTTGACTGGCCGGAACAGGAGGCTGGCGCCGACCTCGGTGACGTCGCACTCCACAACCGTGCGGGTGTCACCCTCGCGGGTCTCGAACTGGCGCTGCCGCAGCCGCCCGACCACGATCACCCGGTCGCCCTTGCGCAGGGACTCGGACAGGTTCTCCGCGGCCGTGCGCCACACCGCGCACCGCAGGAAAAACGCCTCACCATCCACCCACTCGCCCGCCGACTTGTCGTAGGTGCGGGGTGTCGAGGCGACGGTGAAGTTCGCCACCGCGGTGCCGCTCGGGGTGAAACGCAGCTCCGGGTCAGCAGTTAGATTGCCGATGGCCGTGATCGTGATCTCGTTCATGGTGTTCTCCTGGGTGTTCCGTGGGTTGGTGGTGCGGGGCTTGCCCCTAGCGGGGCGGTCCGGGGTCCCGGCAGGGACGGGGCGGGGGTTCGCGCTGGTCAGCCCGGGGTGTGATGCCGCCAGGCACCCCTATAGGGGCTCGTCTCACCCGGGCGGATCTGCGCCGGTTCATCGATCCGCGCGCCCCGGGCGCTCTGCTGGCCTTCGGACGCACCACCAGCACCCGGAACACCAGGGACACCCCGCGAACAGGCACTAGTGGTCATCACGGCACCTGACCGTTCCCGACCGGCTGCGCCCGCCCGGCGCCGTTGCTGACCGGGGACCCCGCGCTGACCAGCTGATCGAGCACGACCCGGGCTTGGTGTTCGGTGATACCCAGTTGTTTGGCGACGGTGCGCCGCCCGGGCGCCTGCCCGCCGTTATCACGAATCAACCGGCGTACCCGGGTGACGAGGACGTCTTCGGTGCGCGGCCGCGGGGGCGAGGGTTCGGGTGCGCGCACCGGCGGCGTAGGCAGCGGTGACACTGCAGGTACAGGCTCAACCCGCGCCGCAGCGACCGGAGGTGACGCGAAAGGCCGATGCAACGGCGGCACAGCCTCGACGACCGGCACAGGCCCCACCTGAACCTGCTGCGCCGCCTCCCGCTGTTGCCGCAACGCGGTGAACTGCAACAGCACGTCCTGCCCGTACTCGCACAGCACAATGAGCAGCACCGGCAGAAACGAGTGCAGCAACGCGGCGAAGTAGTGCCCGTCCCGCAGCGAGATCCCCACATTCAGGATCAGCGACATGACCGCGGTGGTGACCCGCAGCGCCCGACCCCAGTTCGAGGACAGGCCGTGCGCGTAGAGCTGCCGGTCCCCGATCAACGCGACGCACAGGCCGATGTCGACGGCGACGCCGGTCGCCAGACCGAGGGCGCGGTTGTCGCCGAGTGCCCCGTAGGTCAGGGCCGCATTCGCCGCGCTGGCGGCCATGGTGATCCCGGCGCAGCCCCAGGTGCCGGCCACGATCCGCTGCCCGGTGCGTTCCAGCGGGCCGGTCACGGGATCACCACCCATGCCGCCACCAGCAAGGTGGTGACGAGGATCAGCATGATCAGCGCGGTGACGGCTTCCCGGTCCCAGCGCACCCCCGGCCGGTAGATCTCCGCGGTCACCGGCTGCGGTTGGTGGATCGGGCGTGTAGTGACGGTGTGCGGCTCACGCCCCGCCGGGACCGGCCCGCTCGCCGGTCGTAGCTGAATGACGAGCTCGTCGTCCGCCAGGGCGAGATCGCCGCTGACAGCGCGTCGCGATACCTCGGCCTCGTCGAGGCGAACTAGCTCGCGGCTCAGCACGCCACCTCCGCACTGGCGTCGTCCGCCTGGCGCCGGTTGGTGGTGTGGTCATCGCTGCGCCAGCCGCCCAGTTGCGTGGCTCGGCTCTCCTCGGCCTGGTGCTGCTGCGCCACCCGCCGGGCCGCTTCGCTGAGCTGCCGGCGGGCCCGCGCTAAGGGGTCAGCACCGCCCCCGCGTAAGCGTGCGCTGCTCAGCTCGGCGCGCAGCGCCTCCAGGCCCCGGTGCGCCAGCGCCTTGGTCGCACCTTCGGTGCGGCCCGTGGCCGCCGCCACCCGCGCCACCGGAAGCTCCTCGAGGTAGCGCCCGCGGATGACCTCCTGCTGCGCCGGGGTCAGTCGCCCGACCGCCTGGTGCAGCTCCCGCGCGCTCTCCCGGGCGCACACCACCTCCTCCGGGCCCGCCTGGGCCACCACGCTGTCGGGGAGCTGCGCCACCGCGGTCACCCGCTGGGTATGCTGCGAACGCCAGTGATCGGTCAGCAGGTTGTGCGCGATGCGAATAAACCAGGCACCCACGTCCTTGCCCTGATTTGAGACTGAGTCCAGCCGCCGCAGCGCCCGCGTGAACGTCTCCGCGGTCAGATCCTGCGCAAGATGCCGATCCGGCACCCGGCGGCCCACATACCGGGCCACCTCATCCGCGTAGCGGCCATACAGCTGCCCGAACGCCTCCCGATCACCCCGCTGCGCTGCGATGACCAAATCCCAGCCACCCACCGCAGTGGGGGCGCTCATGCCGTCACCCACCCAGGCTGACCCGTATGTCTCCTGCGGGGGGTGCCGGGCAGCGGGTGCGCCCGCAGCCATAACCGGGAGCACTTCACCGCCGTGGCGAACACCGCCGGCACCGTGCCCCGCGTCCGGGCCATCAGCCCAACCATCTCCACCGGCAGCCGCAGCACACACGCCGAACACAAGGCGCACTCACCCGACACACAGCGGTCAGGCATCACCGCACCCGGGCCACCGTCATCAAGACGGGCGATCCAGGTCCACCCACCACACCGCGGGCACCCCGTGTTCCCGGAACCAAAAGCGGCCGGGTCGAGCGTGTAAACGTGCTGGCAGGAGCTGCACGCCAAGGTGACAACCGGCTCAAACCGGCACCCGGCGGTCACGAGTCCACGTCCTCGTCGACCCAGTAGTAGTGCCGCCCCAGCTCGCTGTTCTGCGCCGGGGCGGCGGTGTCGTCGTCGGCCTCTAGCTCTGCCTGGGCGTACAAGTCCACCCAGTACCGCTCCGCCGCGTTCACGCCACACCCGCTGCGGCGCGGGGCAGCGAGCTGGGGCGGCGCATCAAGGCACCGACCCGAGCTCGCTGCTCCGCAGTCAAAGGCGGGGCCTGCGCGACCAGCACCCGCGCATACGCGCGGAGCTGATCAGTCTCGCCCAGCGAGCACCGCTGAGCTGGTACTTCGTCTGGTGCCGGGGCGTGTTGCCCCGTCGTCAGTGCGGCGGCCATCATGGACACGCCTCCTAGGAGGTTGAAGGGCGAGGGGCCCGGCATTCCGGTTTGCCGACCTAGGTGGCCGGGCCCCTCGTGCTGAATTTCTCGGCGGCCGGATTGGCTGCAAGAGCAGCAGAGCCTGACCGGGTATGAGGTCTGTTCGGAACCGTCCTCTCGGGCCGCGTCGTTTGCTGGTCCCGGGTAGAGCAGAGCCTGCGGTAGCGTCGTTGGCAACCCCACTATATAAAGTGGGGTTGCTTACGGTGAGGATAGAGCCCCGCGCCTCGCTACGGCAACCCCCGTTACCCCTGCCAACCCCTATGCTGGGATAACAGGGCGATTCGAGATAGGAGCACACGCAGCGATGGAAGAAGCGGAAGAGTTGGCGTCCCTTGACGCATCCACGCGGGCGAAGCGCGCCACGGAGCTGGCAGCGTACCACCAAGATGTGGTCTCCGAGCTGAGCCGCATACGTCGGGAAGCCCTCAACGAGCTGGTGTCGGAAGGCAAGACGCAGCGTGAGCTTGCTGAACTCCTCGGTATGACTCGTGCCCGCATCGGTCAGCTTCTATCGTCCGGGCCACAACCGGAACGCGCACTGCTAGGCACCGGCGCGTTAACAATCGCAGTCGGGGGCAAGCCGGAAGGCCCGCGGCTCAACCCGAGCACAGTGGTACCAGCGGAGGCGACGAAAGCACGAGATCTGATCGCCGAGACCGCAGCCAGCTACGGCCTAGAGGTCACGCACGAGGTAGTCGACCCGCCGGGGCTAGTCAACCTGAACCGCCCCAATCTCGTGGTTATCGGCAGCCCCCGTCTGCTCCCGTTCGTTGTACAAGTCCTCGAATCGGATGGCCATCTCGGGTTCGGCTCGGGTGCACAAGGTTGGTACCTCACCGCCGGGAGCGTGGTTCACCGCTCACCCAGTGACCAGGGCGTACCCGCCGATTACGCCTACATCGGGCGTCTGCCCCGGCCGGACAGCAAGGGAACGTTCCTCTACCTCGCGGGTATCCACGCTATGGGAACGCTCGCCGCGGCCACTTACATCACTGACCACATCGATGAGCTTTACCGGCAAGTGAAGAACCGCCGCTGGTCGGTGTTGATCGAATGCTGCTACGACCCCGACACCCGAGCGATCAAATCTGTCGAGCCCATTACACCCATCTACAGCTAGGAGCGGTCATGATCTTCACAGGAGCTACGGTCGCTGGTGACCCGGCGATACCAAACGAGGACTGGACCGCTGTCACTCCCGATCTCGTGGTGATGCTCGACGGCGCAACGGTGCGCACGGAGACGGGATGCATTCACGGCGCGGCGTGGTACGCGCGCAAGCTCGGTCGGCGCTGCGGTCATTGCCGGCGCGGCGAGCCGATCCACCCCTTTGACCGCGGTACTGGCCAACGCGATCAAGGAAGTGGCTTCATTGCATCTGGACTGCGATCTTTCGCACCCCGGCACCCCTTCGGCGGGTATTGCGATCGTACGAGTTGAAGATGGCGTGCTGCGGTACCTCGTTCTCGGCGACATGACCGTCGTCCTCGACACCACATCGGGTTTCCAGTTGATCGCCGATCAGCGGGTCAGTGCCACCGCCACAGCAGAACGTCAGGAGGCAGACCAGCACCTAATCGGCAGCCCAGCCAAGTTAAGGGCGTTGACGACGATGAAGCATGCGGAACTGGCCGCCCGAAACCGCCCGGGTGGTTACTGGATCGCCGCTGCCAGTCCGGCGGCGATTGACCATGCGCTGATCGGTGAGGTGGCCGCCGACTCGGTTCGTAGGTTCGCTGTACTTACCGACGGCGCGGCCCGTACAGTGGATCTATTCCAGCTCTACGGGTCATGGCTGACCGCGTTGGACGATCTTGAGAGAGTCGGCGCCCAGGAGTTTATTCGGCGAATCCGTGCACTAGAGGCCAGCGATCCACGAGGCGCTGCCTACCCGCGAAACAAGGTGTCCGACGACGTCACGGTAGTGGTGGCTCGCGCGGTCCTGAAGAGCGCGGAGCGCACTCCCATGAAAGAGGAGCGCCCCTTACGTCCCCTCGACGAGCGGATCGCACTCGCTAATGAACTCCTAGCCCGGACGGTGGGCGCTTATGGCGACGGGATGGCGCAGCGAATCCAGGCGGAACGCCGTGCTGGTGCGGTGTAAGTCGAGTGTCTAGCTTTCATGGACGGCCGCCGGGTTAGACACCGGCGCTGCCGGCCTAGACGGTCCAACCGTCCAGTAAGACTGTCCAGCAACGGCGGGTGCTCTCCGCCGATTTCCTGGACACCCACTATCCCGCCGAGTTGCCCGAACGTGGCGCTGGAATGCGTTGTCTGGCGGGTCTTAGGGGTGGCCGTGTCGGTGATGTTTGGTGTGGCGTGGTGAGGTTGGTTGGGTGGGTTTTTTTTTGAGGGTGGGGGAAGTGGGCTTTGGCTAGGGTATGTCCTTTGCTGTTGATCAGGTTGGCGGTGGCGAGGGTTTCCTGGTTGACCGGGGCAGGTCCGCCCCATGTTCCGCGCCCGTGGGTGATGGGGAACGTGCCGATGGGCACAAGTGAGCCATCCGGGCCGATGACCTCGCATTGGATGATGTCGTTGGTGGTGGTGCTGTTGGTGTCTAGAGATAGGTAGATCCAGGAGGGGTGGCCGGGGTAGAGGTAGGCCTGCCCGATCTGCTGCGGGGCGGTCTGGTGTTCTGCGGTGGTCAGTGGTGCATACAGCACGGTTCGTTCGCCGGCTTGGGCGTCGCTGATAGGTGGGGTGTTGGGGGGAGGTGGTGTTGGATCGTGGGTTGCTCGGCTGACGAGCCAGCCGCCGGTGGCCAGGGCGAGGGCGAGCAGGCCCGCGGCGGCGGGTATCCACCGCCGCCGGGCGCGCGGTGGTGGTGGTGTTAGCGCGTTGATCACTCGCTGTTCGAATCCGGCGGGTGGCTGGGCTGGCGGCAGCAGCTCCACCAGTCGGTCGACCGTGTTAGTGAGCGCGCAGACGGTGTCCTGGCAGTTGGTGCAGCGGTCTAGGTGCGCGAGCATTTGGGCCCGGTGGTGGCAGGGCAGGATGTCCAGGGCCAGTTCCGCGGCGAGTTCTTGGCAGTGCTGGCAGGTCAGCTCAGTCATGGTTGGCTCGCGGGGAGGGCAGGGCGGCGTGCAGCTTGGTCATGGCGGCGTAGATGCGTGATTTCGCGGTGCCCACGGGGATGTGTTCCGCCTGGGCGATTTGGGGGGCGCTGAGCCCGTGGACTGCGGCCATCACCACGGCCCGGGCTTGTTCGGGTGGGAGGGTGGCCAGCGCGGTTCGCAGCTGGGTGGACGTCTCGTTGGCCAGCGCCTGGCGATCGGGGGAATCGGTGAGGCCGCCCATGAGAAGGGGTAGATCTTGCGGATCAAGTGGCGTGGGGCGCTGGATGCGAACCGCGTCCACGGCAAGGTTGTGCACGATGCGGGTCAACCAGGTTCGGACCGACCCCCGTCGCGGGTCGTAGAGCCCAGCGTGTTGCCAGGCGTGTTCGAAGGCTTGTTGGGCAATGTCTTCGGCCAGGCCGCGGTCGCCGACCACAGCGAGCGCCACACCGAAGACCATGGACTGGAATCGGCCGACGAACTCCCTAGCCGCCTGGGCGTCTCCGGCACCCAAGCCGGCAAGCAGCAGGTCATCGGGCACCTGAGCCAGGGGTGCCCGGCGGAGGAACACATCGCCCATTACAGCCTTACCCCTGGAAGATCAGCGCTGAGCCGGGTCCATTCCCCGGGTGACCGGCACAACCGGAAAAACCGCCGCCCGACAGGTGCGGGCCCGGGCCTTGGTTGTGAGTGACTGGTAGGTCGCCCACCGATCATCCCATCGGCGCAGCGGGTTGGCCCCCGCCTGATTGGCTTGTCGGGTTGGGCAGGTGCTCGGCGCACGCCCGCTGCTGCTGTCATCGCTGCACCGAGCGCTGGGGGGCATGGCCGGAGCGGTACAGATCGGCGTAGTGGTTGTTGTGGGCCAGGAGTTGGGTATGGGTGCCGCTTTCGGTGATGTGGCCCTGGTCGAGGTAGATAATCTGGTCGGCATCGGTGACTGTGGTGAGGTTGTGGGACACGATGATGGTGGTGCGTCCGGTGATGAGCCGCCGGAGTGGGGCGAGCAGGCGCTGACTGGCCTGGGCGTCGAGGCTGGCGGTGGGCTCGTCAAGCAACAGGATCGGAGCGTTGCGGATCATGGCGCGGGCGATGGCGATGCGTTGGCGTTGCCCGCCGGATAGCAGCCGGCCGCGTTGTCCGACGCGGGTGTCATAGCCCTCAGGCAGCGCGGTGATGAAATCGTGGGCGTCGGCGGCAATCGCGGCGGCGATGAGTTGGTCCTGGGTGGCCTGGGGGCGGCCGGCGCGGATGTTGCCGGCGATGGTGCCATCCAGCAGCAGGGTGTCTTGCAGCACGATGGCGATGTTGGCGCGGAGCTGGTGGGGGTCCAGCTCGCGCAGGTCGTGACCATCGAGGGTGATCCGCCCGGCGGTGGGGTCATACAGCCGCAGCACAAGCCTGAACAGGGTGGTTTTGCCCGCGCCGCTGGGCCCGATGATCGCGGTGGTCTGCCCCGGTAATGCGGTGAAACCGACTTGATCGAGTACCCGGGTGTCGGTGTGGGGGTAGGTAAAACTGACCTGGTCGAAACACAGCTGCCCACGGCAGTACACCAGCGGAGTCGGCCGGGCAGCGACGGTAATGATGGGGCGTTGATCGAGCAGGTCGATGATGCGCTCGGCGGCCGCGGCCGCGGCGAACAGTTCGTTGGATAAATGGCCCAGGTCTTGGACGGGGCTATACAGCTGCGACAACAACACCAAAAAGGCCAGCAGGCCCCCCAGGGTGATGCGCCCGGCGCTCAGCTCCCAGATTCCCACTCCCACGATGGACAGGACCCCCAGCAGCTGGCACAGCTCGATCAGGGGGAAAAACATCGCTTCTAATCGGGTGGCCGCCAGCTCGGCGCGCACGCTGCCCAGGCTGTGGGTGGCGAAACGGTCGACTTCGGCGGGTTCGCGGCCATAGGCCTGGACCAGGGTGGGGTCGGTGAGGCTCTCCTCGGCCACGACGGTGATGGATCCGGCCCGGGCCCGCACCTGTCGGGAGGCGGTTTTGATCCGACGGGCGAACACCCGAGCGGCTATCCAAAACACCGGCACCGCAAGCAGTGCCACCAGCGCCAGGCGCCAGTCCACAAACAGCAAGACGCCAACGAAGACGGCAATTTTGAGTAAATTGGCCACGACTTCGATGGCGCCGGATAAGACTACGTTTTCGATGGCGGCCACATCACCGGCGAGCCGGCTGAGGGTGTCACCCAGACGACGACGGTCAAAGAAACTGATCGAGAGGGTGTGCAGGTGAGCGAAAACCCGGATCCGTAACCGGTGGATAAAATTTTCCCCGATCCACGCGCCCAGATACTGCTCGACAAAGCTGACGACGCCCACGACAAGCATGATGCCCACATACGCTGCGGCTACCCTCGGGAAGGCAGCGAAGTTCCGGGGCGTGAGGACGTCGTCGATCAGCACTTTGAACAACAAGATCGCCGCGGCATCCACTAACGGCGTGACAGTAATCAGGACCAGGTTGAGACCCAGCCATTTCCAAAACGGGCGAGCATCGGGCCAAAACCGTCGAAAGATCTCGCGAAGGCTCACCGCCGGAGCCATCTCCAGCGCATCTTGTCCATCCTCGGCATCATCCGAGATCGGCTGTAGCAGCGATCTCATCGCCCCCAACATGGGCGTTCCCCCCACCCTCTCCAGCATCTGGGCTGGGCGAGGGCGGCGGTTCTCACCCTCTCAAGCATGGAAACCGCCGCCCACGCGCTAGCCGCGATAGTTACGGATCAATAGCGGCGGCCATAGCCGCGATGACCGTGATGACGGCGATGACGGCGATGGCGACGACGGCGACGGCGGCCACCGCCAAAGAAGCCAAAATCGAAGTATCTCATTTTATCCCTCCTCCATCTTTTCCTGGAAACTCCTTCCAGAAGATGACAAATCCTGCTTCATATTCTGCGGTAGCAGTCAGTCAAAAGCTTGCCTAATAAAATTCCGCTGGCCGTACAACCCTATGGATAACCCGACAGCCGCAGGGTTATGGGCACTGATACGGTCCGGAACTCCCGATGGATATAGCCACCCACTCCTGATGGGTAGATATTCACCACCGTCAGTGGACGATACATCGACCGCAGTGCGTGACCATTCGATCATGGAAACCAGCCCCCGTGGCCCCTGCTCCCACCCAACCTTGATCGTAACTGGATCGTTACGTTGCGCTACGTGCGTATGAGATACGAAGATCCCGCCTTAACAGCCTTGAACAGAAACAAATTTCACCTAAATGAGCGAGGTTTTGCTACATAAGGTGAGCAATCAATCGCGCACAGCAGCAAAGCGACCCCCGCGCAAACACCGTAGCCACCTTCTGCCACGTCGCTGCGGTAACGGCAGGGAAACGACCCCCTCCACCACCAACCCACCAAGATCGCGTGGTGGCCTGAAACCTGAGATGGCTCCTGCGTCACGGCACGGCGTCGGTTGAATCGGGGGCCGGCCCGCCCTCGCCCCCACGTGGCCCACGGGAAATCTCCACGCTAACGCAGGGGCGGCTATCCAAGCCGGCTACCGGCTCGCGTGAGGAATGCGCTAGGTGGGTCAAAAGCCAACCACCTGGCCAGGCACAGACCCTGGTGTGCAACATCCAACCCACCATGATCGTGGAAACCGGCACCTTCACCGGTGTGAGCACCATCTGGTTAGCGAGTGGACTCAACGCCCTCGGCCGCGGCCACGTGCACACACCTACGACCTTTTCCAGATGCCTCCCCAAGACGCGTCGGCCGCGGCACTGTTTCATCCAACGGTGCGCGGCAGTGTCGGAAGACGCCTCGCAGACGCGGGCCTCGCCGACCTGGTGACCCTGCACGAGGGGGACAGCGCGGCCAATCGCAAGATCATGTGGTAGTCGATCCGCTGCGGCCGCAGTAGCTTTGACGTCCGGATTTAGAAGTGTCATCTGCCCAGGTCTGCCAAGTCATAACTGCTGCCCACTTTGGGCAAGGTGGCCGGCGACAATGCCAGGGTCATTCGGCGCGGTGGCCATCGCCTGCCTGAGTTGAGCACCGCG
>Ga0213881_10001428_pt1 | contig 11427 bp, 6 predicted proteins | sample BarmaccoBMER_R08_FD_160104 | JGI IMG/M metagenome (GOLD analysis project Ga0213881, IMG submission 160104) | Barbacenia macrantha exposed rock microbial communities from rupestrian grasslands, the National Park of Serra do Cipo, Brazil - ER_R08 ... | reverse complement strand
TCTTCAAGGCTACAAAAATTCTCAAAAAGTCTTCTTACATTTCTTTGAGTTAAAGTTAGCTCTGTCTCTTTAACAGAGTTTAATAAACCCATATATTTTAAAACATACACTTTTTCTGAAGAACTAACTCTTTTAATTATTTGAATCCATGGTTCTATATAATTTTTTAAATCTGATATGTTTACTACGTGAGATTCTATCATTAAGTTAAATTGCTGAAGATAATCTAAAAACTTGTTAAAGTTTTCACGGATTGCTACACAAGTAAACACTTGTTCTTCTAATTTATCTAGTTTTATAGGAATAGACTCTTTATTTACCACCACTTTATGCTTATAATTTTCAAATGCTTCCTTTAGTTTTATATCGGTGTCTTCTTTTATTAAAGCCTCCATTAGCATTCCGTCAGTGACAGGGATAGAATAAAAATTTTGAAAACTTGAAGAAGGAAACAATTCAACAAGTCGTAATTCACTATCAAGCATTTTTCTAACGTTTATTGTTTCGGCTCTCCCTTCAAACTCTTTGAATTTTTCGTCTAAATAAGAGCGATGTTCGGAGATAGTCTTTGTCCAAAATGTTTTTATTGCGAATAAAATTGCAAAAGGTGCAAATCCAATTTTAATTGTATTGAAGATCGTATTGATTTCTGGATTAATTAATATTTCCTCAATTGCTGTCTTCAAAAATCGCGGTAATTTAGATGTAAATGAACCACCGAAATCGTATCTATTATATTGTATGTTTGCATCTCGTAAATTCGTTGTATTTAGGTTTACATCAGTTAGATTTGTGTCGTAAAGATTCGCTAGACTCAAATTAGCTCCGGTTAAATCAGCTCTAACTAAGTTTCCTCCGGTTAGGTCAGAACAATATAAAATTACAAGGTGTAATTTTGCTCCGACTAGTGTTGCATGAGCAAGTTCGTCTCCAGCCATGTATGCTCCATTAAGATTAGCTTCATTAAGATTAGCTCCATTAAGATTAGATGCACCTTCCTCGTTTAGTTTGTCTTTTCCCTCTTGAGTTTGGGGAGGACAAATGTTCTTATTTTCTTTTATATCTTTATCTAAAATAGATATATTGATTCCACTTAAATGAGCTCCACTAAGGTTAGTATTATTCAGATCAGCATTCTTAAGATCTGCTTTTTTAAATTCAGCATTTATAAGTTTCGCTCCTGTTAATTCAACAGATATGAGAGTAGTTTTTATAAGTTTCGCTCCTGTTAAGTTAACACCTTCAAGATTGGCTCCTGTTAAGTCAGCAGATGTGAGATTTGCATTTTCAAGATTGGCTCCTGTTAAGTCAGCAGATGTGAGATTTGCATTTTCAAGATTAGCTCCAGCTAAGTTAACGCTCTTTAATTCAGCATTATTAAGTTTAACTTTTTTTAAGTTCTGTTTCGACAAGTCAGTTCCATTTAGTTTGCAACCAATGCATTGTCTTCCTTCTAAGAGCTTATTTCTCAACTTTAACTTATTATTAGAAATATCCTGAGCACTTGCTACAGACTCAATGAAGAATAAAGTTGCTATCACCATTCCAAAAAACTTATAAAGTTTCATTTTTTTTCGTTATTTAGGCTTTATATTTATGTACTAGTGAATGTTGTTACTAAAAGTTCAACACCAAATTGGTAAAGACCGGGCTGAACTGCTAGAGAAGACTATCGGCCTTCTAAGGCAACAGACCGGACAATGGTATTGCCAGCAGAACAAATTTCTGTTTGATACTCCACTGTTTGTTATCGTTTATAGGTGTTTAATTGATACCTATAGCCTAGTAAAGGTAGACCTACAAATCTCTATCTACTTCTCAGATTAGAGCATAGAAATTACTTATGTGTTTACAAAATTTAACACATTTAAAGAACAGTAGTGCGTTAGAGAAGTGTGGAAAGGGAGCGAAGGCTTGACTGCTTTGACGCTGACAGAAATCTAACAGGTTCAAAAAAGCATGCCGACAAAGCTGAAAGACTATCAATAAATTGAGACCCCCAGCAGCACAACCAGCTAGGGGCTCTTTAAAAATTAAAAGTTAAATATAGCGCGGTCTCGTTTACTCTTATTAACCTCTCTGCTTAAGAGTCGAAAGTTACGCAGTCAGTTACAAAACTTCACGTCAAAATGATTCTCACCTCGGCATCCAGAGAGTTTTCTGCGAATAGATAGTAGATCATTGGGTAATCGACCCACAAAAAGCAGGAGCCTAGCTACTGCTGTCGCCAGTTCCTCTGACCCATTCCAGTTTGCTTCACAAACTTCATCCGCAGGTGGTCGCCAGATGAAATTGGTGCATACCTAAGCGGGTTATTAGAGTCGTACCAACTTTCTAAAGCAATCACAGGAGGACGTGATTAGCCTGCTTAACTAGGCGATAAACCAAAAACGGGGCTTACAGGCAACGATGTCCGTGGTGAAGATAAAATTGAACTGTATGCTTTCTACTATCAAGAGCAATTTTTTTTGTAGTAAGTGTAACAGAACTGGAGCAGCGAGAGCCTGTATCTAGTTAGGGTCCGTCGTGTCTTAGTCCACCCCACAATTCTTTTATGACTTCTTCGATCCGCTTCCTCATGTGCTCCCCTGACCACTACGACGTGGACTATGTGATTAATCCCTGGATGGAAGGGAATATTCACAAGTCCTCGCGCGATCGCGCTGTCGAGCAGTGGCATCAACTCTTTCACATTCTTAAACACCACGCTGTCGTGGATTTGGTCAAACCTCAATTGGGATGGCCCGATATGGTGTTTACTGCCAATGCTGGACTGGTGTTGGGGAATAATGTCGTTCTGAGTCGCTTCTTGCACAAGGAGCGGCAAGGGGAGGAACCACACTTCAAAGCATGGTTTGAGGATAAGGGATACACAGTGCAGGAACTCCCCAAGGATTTACCTTTTGAGGGAGCAGGAGACGCACTGTTAGATCGGGAAGGACGCTGGCTGTGGGCTGGATATGGCTTCCGATCAGAACTAGATTCTCACCCCTACCTGGCAAAGTGGCTTGACATCGAAGTTTTGTCCCTGCGGCTGATGGACGAGCGGTTCTATCATCTGGATACTTGTTTCTGTCCGCTCAAGGGTGGTTATCTACTCTACTATCCACCAGCATTTGATTCCTATTCCAACCGCCTGATTGAAATGCGGGTGCCGCCAGAAAAGCGAATTGTGATCGCCGAAGCGGATGCCGTGAATTTTGCCTGCAATGCGGTCAACATCGATGAAGTTGTGGTGATGAATCAGGCAAGCGAGGCTCTCAAAGGACGCCTAGCATCTGCTGGGTTTAGGGTAATAGAGACGCCGTTAACAGAATTTCTCAAAGCTGGAGGAGCTGCCAAGTGCCTGACACTACGGGTGACGGAGCCAGTAAGAACAGAACTCCACGCTAATGTCTTAGTAGAGAGTCGGACAATTCGCCTAGAAGGTCATCTGCTAGACACTGGTTTAATCAACCGTGCATTAGACGTGGTTGTGGAAAGTGGGGGCAGCTTCCAAGTGCTGAATTTTCAACTGGGAGAGCAGAGACAAAGTACCTCCGCGGCAGAGGTCAAGGTGTCAGCTCCTTCTCACGATGTCATGGAAGGCATTCTATCTCAGTTAATTGATTTAGGTGCAGTAGATTTACCGCAGGATGAGCGCGATGCCAAGTTAGAACCTGTGCTCCAAGTTGGAGTGGCGGCAGATGATTTTTATGTCACCACTATCTATCCCACTGAAGTGCGGATCAACGGCGAATGGGTCAAGGTGCAAAATCAGCGTATGGATGGCGCGATCGCTGTCACCCATACTCCAAATGGAGTCATGGCGCGGTGCAAACTGCTGCGAGATTTGGCAGTCGGCGATCAGGTTGTTGTCGATGTGCAAGGTATCCGCACTATCCGTAAGACTGAAGCGCGAGAGCAACGCAATACTCAAGAGTTTAGCTTTATGTCTGCCGGAGTTTCTAGCGAACGCCGTGTAGAATTGGTCGTGGAACAAGTGGCATGGGAGCTGCGCCAAATCCGCGATCAAGGTGGTAAGGTAATTGTCACAGCAGGTCCAGTTGTGATTCACACTGGTGGTGGAGAACACCTAGCGAATCTGATTCGGCAGGGATATGTGCAGGCGCTACTAGGCGGGAATGCAATTGCTGTCCATGACATCGAGCAAAACTTGATGGGGACTTCCCTAGGTGTAGATATGAAACGAGGTGTTGCTGTTCGGGGTGGGCATCGTCATCACCTGAAGGTTATCAACACCATCCGTCGCTGTGGCAGTATTGCTCAAGCGGTAGAGCAGGACGTTCTCAAGAGCGGGGTGCTGTATGAGTGTGTTCGTGCTGGTATTCCGTTCTCTTTGGCTGGTTCTATTCGGGATGATGGTCCCCTGCCTGATACCCAGATGGATTTAATTAAAGCTCAGCAGGAATATGCGCACATTTTGGAGGGAGCAGACATGATTTTGATGCTGTCTTCAATGCTGCATTCAATTGGAGTGGGAAACATGACTCCGGCTGGAGTCAAGATGGTGTGTGTGGATATTAATCCGGCGGTGGTGACGAAGCTGAGCGATCGCGGTTCAGTGGAATCAATTGGTGTAGTGACAGATGTGGGTTTGTTCCTAAGTTTATTAGTGCAGCAATTGGATAAACTGACACATCCTTACCTTATGGCTCAGATGCTCTAGGGAACCAACCGACAATTTATCTAGTGGGAGCGTAATATATTTGCAGTTTAACTATTTGTACTGTCGGTATATTACGCTTCCTAAATATATTACGTTTACGGTGGATAGTCGCAAGCATTTTATTTTTCTCTCATCAATTCGCCAACGGTATCGAATCTTTGCCATACCCCACTAATAACATCCAGCTACTTAGTACTACAGTAACTCTATCAATATAGAGTACTTTAGTCTAAAATGCTCACTATGAACAAAAACGATAAGTTAGTGTCGCGAGATGCATAGAGGAGAGAAAATAGCAAGTGACTAAAGTATTTCGGCGCTGGTTTATGACGATTGGGGTCATTGTCGTCATAGTTCCCGTTGCTCTGATTGCAGTCAGTTGCGCGAACCGACCCGGAGAGCGAACTCAGGCAGGTTCTCAGCCCCCTGAAAAAGTTGTGATTACTTACCAACCGGGCATTGGCTATGCCAACTTGGTGATTGTCAAACAGCAAAAAACGCTAGAAAAGCAATTTCTCAATACGCAAATTACGTGGAAAACCTTGTCCAGTGGTTCAGCCGTTCGGGACGGAATGGTTGCCAAGCAAGTCCAAGTTGGGGCAGGTGGGATTAGCCCGTTCTTAGTGGGATGGGATCGAGGGGTGAAATGGAAAATTCTGGCAGCCCTAAGTCGCATTAATATTTGGTTAGTGGTCAAAAATCCACAAATCAAAAGTTTGGCGGACTTCAAACCGGGCATGAAGATTGGTTTGCCTGCGCCTGATTCTGAACAGGCTTTGATACTGCGCCGTGCTGCTCAAAAGCAGCTAGGTAATCCTAATGCACTGGATAATAATTTGCAGGCGATCGCACATCCGCTTGGGGTTCAAGCCCTCCTTCAAGGACAAATTGCTGGACATTTCACGAACGTTCCATTTCAGTTTCAGGAGGTTGAGCAAGGCGGCAAAGTCATTCTAAAAAGTAATGATGTGTTTGGTCCTAGTACTTCGTCTAGTGTCTATATGCTGGAGGACTTTTACAATCAATATCCCGACTTTGCTAATGCTCTATATAACGCCTTGAGTGATGCGACAAAATTGTTGAATGAAAACCCCGATGAAGCGGCTAAATTGCTAGCGCAAGATGCCGGAGGAAAAGCAACGGCTGAACAATTTAAAAAATGGATTACGAACGATGCGATTAAGTACAATCTCGTTCCCAAAGGCTTTCTAGAACAAGCTAAGTTTATGCGAGAAATCGGGATGATTAGCCGCACACCAGAATCAGCGCAGGAACTCTTTTTACCGCCCGTTCAGAATGTTGGAGGGGATTGACCAATGCTGAATCGAAATACATCTGAACCGTCTGCTGGTACTCCCCTAATTGTGGCTGAGAATATCGAGGTTCTCTATGGTACGAGAAAACGACAGAGAATTCTTGACCAAGTGAGCTTTCACGTTCAGCAGGGTGAGAAGTTTGCCATTATTGGTCCATCAGGATGTGGCAAAACGACATTGCTGAAAGCGATGGCAGGTTTTCTACCCATTAGCGCAGGCAAGCTACAGATTGCGAATCGAGCGGTCACTGCACCGAGTCCTAATCGCATGGTTGTGTTTCAAGACTTTGAGCAGCTCTTGCCCTGGAAAACAGTGATAGAGAATGTGGTTTACGCGATTCAAGTAACTCGCCCCGTGGCTCGTCCTGTGGCCGTACAGCAAGCCCTGGATTACTTGAACTTGGTGAACGTGGTAGATGCCTCTGAAAAATATCCCCATCAGCTTTCCGGCGGCATGAAGCAACGGGTGGCGATTGCTCGTGCCTTGGCAGTGCAGCCCCAATTACTGCTGCTCGATGAACCCTTTGCTGCCCTAGATGCCCTAACGCGCACCCAGCTTCAGCATGAGGTGAATGCAATCTGGCGAAATACAGGCGTGACCATTGTTCTAGTTACCCACTCAATTCAGGAAGCGGTTTATTTGGGGCATCGGATATTGGTCATGAACGCAAAACCTGGAACGGTGAAAGCCGTTGTGGATACGAGTCAGGCCAATGATATTGACAGCGATGAATTTACTACCATTGCGGCTCACTTAAGAGATTTACTAGTTCCGTCTCAGTTCGATGCAGCTCTTCAATCACAACCTTATGAGTCTAACCTCCAAAACATCCGTTCTTGATGGTTTACAGCGGGCGATCGCACCTCTGCTTGCCAATTCAACCTATCGTCGCTTCAGCATTTTCATCGGCTTAATTTTGCTGTGGCAAGTTTATGTCATAGTTTCAGGCGTTCCTGCTCTGCTCGTACCGAGTCCGTTACAGGTATTGCAGGTGCTATTCCAGGATCTGGCGAATCAGAAGCTGATTGAGGGAACGCTGACCACCCTAACAGCGCTGTTGGGCGGTATGGCGATTGGAATGATTCTTGGAACTGCCCTCGCTGCCCTCTCGATTACTTCTCGCTGGGGACAAGACTTGCTCAGCGTTCTGACGGCTGCCTTTATGCCTTTACCTTCAATCGCAATTTTACCGCTAGTGATGATTTGGTTCGGGTTAACGCGGCTATCGATTGTCTTGGTAATTGCTCATGCTGCCACCTGGTTGATTGCCCTGAATATAGACACAGGGCTAAGAACGGTGAATCCAACTGTGTTGATGGTGGGACGAAATTTGGGACGCAGTGGCATTAATCTGATTAGAGAGATTATGCTGCCAGCAGCATTGCCCTACATCCTAACAGGCGTCCGTACTGCCTGGGCATTTGGTTGGCGCACAGCAATCGCCGCCGAGTTAGTGTTTGGGGTAGCAGGCAGTGAAGGGGGGCTGGGATGGTACATCAACAACAGCCGCTACTTCCTACAGACATCGAGCGTATTTGCTGGATTAGTCGTCATTGCGGTGTTGGGACTGGCAGTGGATGTCCTATTTCGCTTGATTGAGCGGCGAACGGTGGAAAAGTGGGGCATGAAGCAGCAGTAGAATCAACCTGCAACGTTTCGCAGTGTGCCACCATATCAGGAATTTGCCCAGGTACTAGATTGAAAAAACCATTTAAGATCGATGGAAGTCTATCAGATCAAAGTTTTTTTAGAAGTTGCTAAGCATTTAAGTTTTACAGAAGCCACGAAGAGCCTCAACCTGACTCAACCAGGGGTGAGTGCTAAAATCAAATGTCTGGAGGCAGAGTTAGGGATACCTTTGTTTCATCGATTGGGGCGAAAAATTCAATTAACTGAGGCAGGTCAATTTTTATTTCAGGCAGGACCACGGCTGATTGAAACAGAGAATCAATTACTCCAGGGAATTCAGGACATTAAGAAGAGGATAGGTGGCACCTTAAGAATTGGCTGCTCTCCTGCAATCGCAGAGGGATGGCTATCAGACATTCTCTTCAAGTACCGCAAGCAATATCCCGACATTCAGCTTCAATGTAATAGCTTTAATTCAGCAAAATTACTTTATCAAGCCATTACTGACAGTCAAATCGACTTAGGCATCTCTGAGATTAATTTTGAAGGAATTCCGGAGCTTTTTACCACTACGATTGGTTCTATTCAGTACGCTTTATTTCTATCTTCACAGCATCCTCTGGCAAAACACAACTGGTTGAGTCTCAAAGCATTGAGAAACCATCCCTGGGTTCTCCCACCACCTAATTTCTCTAATCGATTGGTGCTGGAAACCCGTTTAGTAGAACTGGACTTATCCTTGGATGATTTTCCCCTGATTGAGACGGTTGATACCGTTGGTTTAATGCGAAACTACATCTTGGATGAAAACTACTTGAGTTTTGCTTCTAGTCTTGAATTTAAGCTAGAGTGTCAATCTGGACTGTTAATATCGATCCCTCTCCAGGAATTTGCATTGCCTAGTGATATTTTTTTGCTCTCAAGAACGCCATTAAACCCATTGGGTGAAACTGATTCAGCTTCATTCGATCAGCGATCGCAAAGCAATAGTCCTGCTCAAGCATTTACTGAATTTGTTCAATCTTTATCGATTCAGTCCAATCACTTAACTCAAGAAAATACATTAGGTGTTAATATCCCAAGTCAACCGCGCTCGATGTCATTACAATCGCCTACCTTTTTGCATTCCGCTCCATCCCATCGTCCTGAAACACTGATCCTTTCAATTGGTGTTCAAAACAGTACGATTGCTGTTATCACAGCCGGACTGATAATGCAACGCTTGAGTTTACTCGAACACTTCTTGCCGAAACAGGGGCGCTACAGCACAACCCAATATCAAATCCGCTGGTGTAACTTTCCAACCGGAGCGCCAATTCTTGATGGACTACAGAGTGGACAACTGGATATTGGCATTTTGGGGGATTACCCGTTGCTATTAAGTGCTGCTCACCGAGATGATATTACGAATAAAGCAGGACCAACTCGTTTGGTTAGTTTTGTATCGGTTAATCCAGATGGTTCCTGTAATGCCCTCGTTGTACCAACTGGCTCTAAATTCCGAAGAGTTGAAGACCTGCAAGGACGGAGTATTGCTGTTCCGTTTAATTCCTTGGCGCACGGTAGAGTACTTAGGTTGCTGCAAACAACCAATTTACTTACTGATGTCCAGCTTACCTTTCCTGAGCATATCGATCCGACTCAACTGTTAGATCAACCGATTCAACTTGCAGATGGATATGCTCATTTTGCTCCTTTCCATAACATTGCTTGCGGTAAAGGAAGATTTCGCTATTTGTTGGACAATGAATTGGAGAACTTGCCTTCCTTTTATGGAGTTGCTGTTAGCCAAGTTTTAGCAGACCAGCACCCAGAAATTGTGATTGCTTACTTGAGGGCACTGGCTGGTGCTCAATACTGGTATGATACGACTCCCGGTGCTCTTCCACTGATTAGTCAATGGACTGATCTAGAAGCTGATATTATTTCTCTCTTCGGTTGTTCCTACTTAGGAAATCAATCTAGACGTTTCTTTTCAGAGATGACCATTCATTCAGATTGGCTTGATCTGCATATTGCTCGGCTTAGCCTCATCCCTGATCATGAATACCTGCAAAAAATAGATTTAGAGAATTGGATTCAAGCAGAGTTTTTACAGTATATAAACGCACTTATCTAGATTACACCCTTGCCACTCTTTGTTACTCAAAGGTCAGCCGGAGTTCTACTCCAGCTGCGCTAAGAGCGCAAGCTCAAAACCTCAAGAGATGTTACGATATTCCGATCGCCTGCCTTTTAACCAAAATTGCTGTCGAGTCTCGAACTCTTTTTTGTTTCGTCTCAAAATGTAACTTAGATGTCAATTCTGATGGTGTAATAGCAGCGTATTCTTCTGGCGATAAAATTACTTCTTGAATATTAATTCGTTTGGGAATTAACCCCAGCTTGTAATACATATCAGCCACTTGCTGTTGCTTAACAACGACCCGGTGTGTGATAGGCAGCAATCCGAACTTCTGCCGTGGGTAAACTCTCTCTAGTGTTGGCACGTCGAGCTTGGTTTCACCAGACAGTAACTCTGCCCACTTCTGAGGATGATCTTTAGACCAAATCTCGGCTTTTTGCATCTCCTCTAGATATATTTTGAGAACTTGAGGATGCTCTTTAGCAAACGTTCGAGAAGTTGAATAAAATAAGCCAACATCAATCAACCCCTCTCCATCCCTTAGAACATGACCTAAACCTTTTTGCTCTGCTCCGCTGATAAAAGGTTCCCAAATAATCCAAGCGTCAATCCGAGACTGGCTGAAGGCAATATTAGCATCGGCTGGTGGCAGATAGATTGGCTGAATATCACTCATCTGTAAGCCTACTTCTTTTAATGCCTTCGCCAGCATATATTGAGCGATCGACCCCTTTTGCAGCGCAATCTTTTTCCCTTTCAAATCAGCAATACTCTTGGCTGGAGAACCTTTAGGAACCAAAAAAACTACTGTTTGGGGATTTGGGTTCGTTGTGGCAATGTAGACTAACGGAGTTCCAGCTGCTTGAGCAAAGATAACGGGCGATTCAGCAGTCCAGGTAATATCGAGGCTACCTGCGTTTAGTGCCTCTAACGATTGCGGTCCGGCAGCAAACTCATGCCATTGAACAGAATATCCTTCTGCGGCAAGCCGCTTATCTAAATAGCCTAACTGTCTTAAGATGGCTGGGCTACCAAACTTATAATATGTCACTCGAACAACATGCTGTGTCTGGTGAGAGGACTGAGTACAACCTGCAAAGACAGAGACACTTAGTAAAGCCGATGCTAGGGCTAGAATAAATAGCCTAATTGATCGTTTGAGAGCTATAAATCGGTGTTTTTGAAGCTGATAGATATTCATCCTAACACGATCTAAAAACTTGAAGTTTGTTTGCATTTTTGCCCTTTAATCGATTCATTTCAAAATTGCCCTTTATGCCTTTGGCTTAGCCACCTCGCTTCCAAACTGCATCTGCTATCTTGATTTGCTGAGGAATTAGCTTCAGTCCAAAGAAGGTATCAGCAATTTTTTGCTGATCTGCAACAACAGCTTCAGTGATTGGTTCTACTCCATAACTACGTCTTGTTTCTGCAAGCTTTAAAGAAGGGACATCAATCCCCAACTGAGCGTTAAGAAACTTTGCAACATCAGCAGGATTGCTTTTTGCCCAATCGCTGACCTTCTGGAGTTCTGCCAACAAAATTTTCAGAAGTTCAGGATTTTGAGCGGAGAACGTTTTTGTCGAGAGATAGAACCCCCGATTTTTAGTTAGATTCTTACCGTCTACCAAAATGCGAGCACCGCTCGATTTCTCGGCTGCTGCTAAGAAGGGGTCCCAAATCACCCA
>Ga0213881_10001427_pt1 | contig 11430 bp, 1 predicted proteins | sample BarmaccoBMER_R08_FD_160104 | JGI IMG/M metagenome (GOLD analysis project Ga0213881, IMG submission 160104) | Barbacenia macrantha exposed rock microbial communities from rupestrian grasslands, the National Park of Serra do Cipo, Brazil - ER_R08 ... | reverse complement strand
CACACGCTGCGGCGATCTCGCCCTGGGAGTGTCCGATCACCGCATCCGGACGCACACCACAGGATCGCCACAACGCCGCCAGGGATACCATCACCGCAAACGACACGGGTTGGACCACATCTACCCGATCCAATCCGGGAGCACTCCCAACCCCGCTGATCACATCGGACAACGACCAATCCACATACGCTGCCAAGGCCTGCTCGCATTCGGCCATCCGCGCGGCAAACACCGGCTCGGCCTCCCATAGCTGCCGGCCCATCCCAGCCCATTGCGCACCCTGTCCCGGGAACACCCAGACCGTCTTACCCTTCGGGTCAACTCCCGGGCTCACCCCGGTCAACACACCTGGCGCCGACTCACCCCTGGCCAGTGCCTGTAACCCTCCGATCGCCTGTTCTCGATCACCGACCACCACAACGGCGCGATGGTTGAACACGGTGCGGGTATTTAGCAGTGACCAGCCGAGATATGCGGCATCGATGTCCGGGTGCGCCACCACGAACTCCTGTAACCGGCTGGCTTGGTCGTGCAACGCCTCGGGACTGTGCGCGGACAAGATCCATGGATACACCGCGTGCCTCACCAGCACCGGGCGTGGTTGCTCGACGGCTCGTGGGGTGCAAGCCACGTCGGCCGGTGGTGCTTGTTCCAGGATGACATGAGCATTGGTGCCACTGACCCCGAATGAAGAGACACCGGCACGGCGCGCCCGGTCGCGCTGGGGCCAGTCCTGCGCGTCGCAGGCTACTCGTACCGCACCCGTTGACCAGTCCACGTACTGGGTCGGCTCGTCGATGTGCAGCGTGCGGGGGATCACACCGTGGTGCATCGCCATCACCATCTTGATCACACCGGCGACACCCGCGGCGGCTTGTGCGTGGCCGATGTTCGATTTGATGGATCCCAGCCACAGCGGCCGGTCAGTGGGCCTGTTCTGCCCATAGGTGGCCAGTAGCGCCTGTGCCTCGACGGGATCCCCCAATCGAGTACCGGTCCCGTGCGCCTCGACAACGTCCACATCAGCTGGTGACAAGCAGGCATCAACCAAGGCAGCACGGATGACCCGCTGCTGCGCTGGCCCGTTGGGTGCCGTCAGCCCGTTGCTCGCGCCGTCTTGATTCACTGCCGTACCGCAAACCAGCGCCAATATCGAGTGATCGTGCCGACGCGCGTCGGATAACCGTTCCAACAGCAGCACGCCCACGCCTTCGCTCCAACCGGTACCGTTCGCGCTTTGGGCGAAGGACTTGCACCGGCCGTCCGGGGACAATCCGCGCTGGCGTGAAAATTCGATGAAAGTGTTTGGGGTCGCCATCACGGTTACCCCACCCGCCAAGGCCAGCTCGCATTCTCCCCGGCGCAGGGCGTTCACCGCCAAATGCATCGCAACCAGCGACGAAGAGCACGCGGTGTCCACCGACACCGCAGGTCCCTCAAATCCGAACGTATACGAAACCCGTCCGGATGCCACGCTGGCGGCGCTGCCGGTACTCAGGTAACCCTCGAGTTCTTCCGGCGCGCCAGACAGGAACCGCCCGCCGTAGTCGGCGTACATCACACCCGTGAACACTCCGGTGGCGCTGCCACGCAATGTGCGGGGAGCAATGCCAGCTCGCTCAAATGCCTCCCAGGTCGTTTCCAGCAACAAGCGTTGTTGGGGATCTATGGCCAGTGCCTCACGCGGGGAAATTCGGAAGAAGCCCGCGTCAAAGTGCGCTGCCTTCTCGAGGAATCCGCCCTCGCGAGTGTAAGTCGTGCCAACGTGATCAGGATCCGGGTGATACAGTTGAGCTATATCCCACCCCCGGTCCGTGGGGAAGGTGGACACCGCATCAATTCCGGACGCCACAAGCTCCCACAGGTCCTCAGGAGACTCGATACCCCCGGGATAGCGGCATGCCATCCCTATGACGGCGATCGGATCAGCATTATCACGGGTGACCGCGGTTGGCAAAGAGGAAACAGTCGCGGCACTAGCCGTCGCGGGCGACAGGATTCGTTGCAGATGCCTCGCCAGTGCCGGAGGATCGGGATAATCAAAGGCGACGGTAGCGGGCAGTCGCAGCCCGGTCGCCTCAGCGAGGTGGTCCCGTAGCTGCACCGCAGCCAGCGAGTCCATGCCCATCTCCTGGAAGCTCGCCCTATCTCTCAGGTTAGGCGGTGGGTATCCCAGAACCTGAGTTGTCGCTGACTCCACGAGTTCCAGAAGGTAGTCATTTCGCGTCGCTGAGGAGGCGATGGCCCGCCGGCTGATCGATCCCACGCAGTCCTGGTCGGTAAGATTTGATCGCAACGCGTTCTTGTCGACTTTTCCCGTCGCGGTGCGAGGAATCGATTCGACCACGTACAGTCGAATCGGAAGTTTGTACTGCGCCAGCTGCGCGCTCGCGTATTCCCGCACGATCTCCAGGGTGAGTTCGATTTCTTCGGTAGGGGTCACCGCAGCGACCACCGCTTCACCCCGCGCGTCATCGGTCATTCCAATCACGGCGACTTCGGACAAACCCGGGCATCCGGTCAGGGCGTGCTCGACATCGGCTGGGTAGACATTCTCCCCACTCGTGATGATCATGTCTTTGAGCCGGTCGACGATGAACAGGCATCCGTCGATATCGAGATAACCAAGGTCGCCGGTGTGAAACCAACCATCCGTCTCCAGCACTGCTTCGGTGGCTTCCCGGTTGCGCCAGTAACCCGAAGTCACATTGGGGCCGCGTACACACACCTCCCCGCGAGTCCCCGGCTCGGTGATCACTTGGCCAGTTGTCGGCTCGGTGATGCGTATCTCGGTGTGGGGCATGGCTTTGCCTGCTGAACCCATCTTGGCCATGGTCAGCTCTGCCGGCAGATACGTGGCAAACCCCGCGGTCTCAGTCAATCCCCACCCCTGTTGCAGCATCACACCGCGCTCGGCATAGTCCAGGAGTAGCCGCGGCGGCACTGGTGCGCCTGCCACAAGCGCTGTGCGCAATTCAGACAGATCCGCATCAGCGAAGCCAGGAACGCGGGCAATCGCGGCGAACACCGAAGGCACCGCGAAGAAGGTATTGACTCGGAACTTCACCAAATCCCTTAGAGTCTGGTCTGAGTCGAACTTCCGACGAATCAACGTGGTTCCACCGCGCGCGAGACTCGGTAACGTGAAGCAGTTCAACGAAGCGATATGAAACAACGGAGCGACAGCAAGATTGAGGACGTTGCCGGTATCAACAACCGAGTCGACGTTGACGCCATTCCACCAGATATTTCCATAAGTGAGTCGAACACCCTTCGCGCGGCCGGTTGTGCCGGAGGTGTACATGAGAATCGCGAGATCGTCCGCACTGCAGTGGACTGGTTCCCGCGTCGGGCCGGAAACCTCAGCCAAAGCCGCACCAAGCGACCTCCAGCGCTGCCCAGGCTGTTCCACCACTGGAATCGACGGATCATTGTCGATCAGCAGTCGTCGCCCGTCCTGCATATCTCCCGCAGCAACATCAACGACAGACCGATGCCCGGGCTCAACAATCAGTGTATGCGCCTCACAGTCCCGCAGAATACGACGGACCTCATCAGCCGCTAGCCGGAAGTTCACAGGGACGAACACAGCACCGAGCCAAGCGCAGGCCAGATAGGTCACCAGAAAGCTCGGACTGTTGAGCCCAAGATAGGCGACCTGACGGCCGGCCGTCACCCCTCCAGTCGCAAGCACCTCGGCAAGACATCCAGCACGCTCGACCAGCTCGCGATAACCGATCGAGGTACCCTCATACAGAACCGCCGGACCATCAGACGATCGATTCGCCACTTTCCGTGCAGCGACCACGGGGCTGACGTCCACCTGCATCTAATTTCTCCTAAGTCGCCCCGGAAAAATCAAACATCCTGCCGTCGACAGGTTTCGGTTCAACACGGCAGGGGCGAAGAAATCATCGTTATGACCGAATGGTGCGCGTACGACTTGAGTGCCAATTGTATACATTCGCAATCACTCCGATGTGGTAGTCTATTCAACAACTTTCTGAAGTTTGGCCGCCAGGAGCGGTCCGATCCGGGACAGTGGCTCTGGCTGCATCATATGGGCATGGCTACAGTCGATGTAGTAGGTTTCGATATCACCGTCAACGTAAGGGCGCCACGCATCAGGGCCGACAAACGGTATTCGCGTGTCGGGCGTCGCCAAGTCTTCGGATCGACTGCTCGTCGAGGTAAATAGTAGGACATCGCCGTGGTAAATGTCAGGGGCGAAACCGGTCGCAAGATTTATGTTATTAACTCCAATTTCCATGATGGCCGTAAGGTGATGTCTCTCAATGCTCGCCAGCGCATGTCCTTCGATACGAAGAACTTCCATAGCCTGAGCAAAGGTCAACGGTTCGTTCTCCAGGCTCGCCGCATTGCACCCGAAGGCATCAATCAGGCTGAGAAGCACCTCTCCTTCAGAGGCGGGAAGGTCGTTGGGCGGGAGCTGGAAGCCTGGATAAGCATCAAGGATTGCAAGGAATGCGACCTGTTCACCGCGCCGTTGGAGCTCCGTAGCGACAACATGGACCACCAGGCCGCCAAAAGACCAACCGAGAAGGAAATAGGGCCCATTCGGTTGGATCATGCAAATCTGATCGACATAGTCAGCTGCCATCTGTTTGAGGGTAGTTGGGCGCGGCTCGGGTCCGGCAAGGCTACGCGCTTGCACTCCATACATCGGATAATCCGGGCCGAGATACTTCATCAGCCCGCAGTAACACCAACTTATCCCCGCGCCTGGGTGTATAAAGAACAGCGGCGAGCGTCGCCCCTTTGCCCTCAACGGGAATATTACATCGAATGCGCTCTGAGGGTCGTCCATGTCGAGTCGTACGGCCAGACTGGCTGGCGTGGGGGCCTCGAACAGGGTTCGTAATCCCACCTCGACTCCCAGGGTCGCGCGGATCCGGGCAATCAGACGAGGAGCCAGCAAAGAGTGTCCACCCAGATCGAAGAAGTTGTCCTCCACGCTGACGACGGCAAGGTCGAGCACTTCGGCGAACAATTCAGCGAGCAGTTGTTCTTGAGGTGTCCTGGGCGCCCGCCCGGTCCCGGCGGAGTCAAACTCTGGAGCAGGTAGCGCGGAACGATCCAGTTTCCCATTAGGCGTTAGCGGCAACGTGTCAAGGACAATGATCGCGCCTGGCACCATATACTCTGGCAATTGCTCCCGCAGATATTCTCGGAGGAGACCAGGCTCCACGGTGGTGCCGATTGCAGCAACCACATACCCGACGAGCCATTTGTCCCCGGGCCGGTCCTCGCGAGGGATTACCACCGCTTGCCCGACCTGGGGATGTCCGGTGAGCACGGTCTCGATCTCACCGGGCTCGATCCGGAATCCCCGCACCTTTACCTGATCATCTACTCGGCCCACGAATACCAGATCGCCGTCGGCATTCCACCGAACCAAATCCCCCGTCCGGTACATGCGACTACCAGGCTCACCAAACGGACATGCCACAAACCGCTGCGCGGTCAGCCCGGGTCGGTTCAAATATCCCCGGGCCAGCCCCAAGCCGGCGATATGCAACTCGCCGACCACTCCGAGCGGCACCAATTGCTGACCAGCATCGAGCACAAATACCCGGATGTTACTTATCGGCCGACCGATGGGGGCAGGTAGCGGACAGCCAGCGAGATCCTCGGGAAGAGTGTACGCAGTGACCACATGCGTCTCAGCAGGCCCGTAGTGATTGTGCAACCGCCGGCCAGGCACATGGCGGTAGAACTCGTGGACCTGACGGCCCAACGTCAATGCCTCTCCAGCTTGGGCGATATCCCCGAGCAGTGCGAGCTTGCGCTCCTGCTCGTTAGCGGCCTGGGCCAGCGCCTCGACCACCAGGTTGGGCGCGAACAATTCCTGCACATGGTGCCGATCCAGCCAACCCACCAGCGCGTCGGCGTCACGTCGAACCTCTTCTGGCGGAACCACCAACGTCTTGCCGAAGGCGAGCGTGGACAGGATCTCCTGGGCGGAGACGTCGAAACTGATCGCGGTGAACTGCGCAGTCCTGGTTCCCGGTTCGCTGGGAAGGGCTCGGTGGTGCCACAACAACAGGTTGACCAAAGCGCCGGTGGGCATCACCACGGCCTTGGGGGCTCCAGTGGAGCCGGAGGTGTAGATCACATACGCGGGATGTCCGGGCTGCAGAGGAGTGACGCGGTCGGTGTCGCTCGGGTTGCTGTCTGCGCACTCGCCCAGCAGCATCACGGTGTCAGGGTCGTCAATCAGCAGCCAGGCAGTCTGGTCATCAATCTCCGATAGGCTGTTTCCGGTTTGCATAGTGGTTAGCAGCAACACTGGCCGTGCGTCGCGAACCATGAACTGGATCCGCGCGGGCGGATAGTATGGATCCAGCGGTAAATAGACAGCACCCGCTTTGAGCACCGCCAGGATCGATACCACCAGTTCCAGCGAGCGGGGCAACGCGAGGGCCACGATCTGATCGGGGCCTACCCCCCTCGCAATCAGTAAATGGGCGAGCTGATTGGCTGCGGTGTTTAGCTGGGTGTAGGTCAGGGAGGTGTCCTCGTACACCACCGCGATCGTTTGCGGAGTGGCGGCCGCCTGAGTTTCAAGTAATGCGGGCAGGCTCGTAACGGGAACAGGTACAGTAGTCGCGTTGCAGTCGGTTAATAACCGGTGGCGTTCCTTAAAAAAGAGCAGATCGATACGACCGATCGGGCGACCCGGATCAGCGACCACTTTCTCGAGTAGACCTACCCAGCGGCTAAAGAGTGTCTTGACGGTGGCAGGATCGAATAGATCCGTCGCGTATTCAACAAACCCGTCTAACCCCTTGGGGGTACCATCGGGCCCGTGTTGTTCCCACAGGGTGAAGAACAGGTCGAATTTAGCGGTTCCGGTCGGTATGGGCTGGAAGCTGGTGTCCAGCTCGCGCAGGCAGAACTCACCGTTGGGTGCATTCTGCAACGCTAACATCACCTGGAACAGGGGATGATGCGCCAACGAGCGAGTGGGATTGATAACTTCCACCAGATACTCAAACGGTACGTCTTGATGCGTATATGCCGCCAGCGCGGTCTCCCGGACCCGGGCGAGCAGTTCTGTAAAAGTGGGGTTTCCGGAGATATCGGTACGCAGCACCAGCGTATTGACGAAAAACCCGATCAACTCGTCAAGTGCTTGGTCAGTACGCCCCGCAATTGGTGATCCGATCGGAATATCGGTTCCGGCGCCGAGTTTGCTGAGCAGCGCGGCCAATCCGGCTTGCAGGACCATGAACAGGCTTGTCCCAGCGTGGCGGGCCAGCTCCACCAACCCCTGGTGCAATTTGGTATCGATCTGGACACTCAGATAATCGCCGCAGTGGGACGCCACTGGTGGGCGGGGCCGGTCGGTTGGCAACTCCAACCGGTCAGGTAACCCATCGAGCGCGTTGGCCCAGTACGCCAGCTGAGCAGTGAACAGACTGTCGGGATCACCCTGATCACCCAATAGCTGATGTTGCCATAAGGTGTAATCAGCGTATTGAACGGCCAAGGGTGCCCAATCAGGTGCAGTTCCCTGACACCGGGCCGCGTACGCGGCGGCCAAGTCAGCAGATAGTGGGCCCAGTGACCATCCATCACCGGCGATATGGTGTACCAGAATCAGCAGTACCTGTTTTTGCGGTCCTAGAACGAACAGTTCAGCCCGAACCGGCAGCTCGGTCTCGAGGTCGAATCGGTAGCGGGCAGCTGCAGCCAATACGTGTGACAATTCAGTGATGTCAGTAGAGGTGATCCGCAGAACCGGGTATGCTTGTGCTGGATCCGCGATGTGCTGGTAGGCTACCCCCTCGATTTGAGGGAATGTCGTGCGCAGACTCTCATGCCGGGTCACCACATCCGCAAGTGCAGCGTGCAACGCCGCTTGGTCCAACTGCCCGGACAGATGCAGAGCAAGAGGAATGTTATAAGTGGCGCTCGGGCCCTCCAGCTGCTGCAAGAACCATAACCGGCGCTGCGCAAACGACAACGGCACCCGCTCCGGGCGCTCTTGACGGGTCACCGCCAACCGCGCTCGGCCCGCAGTGTTCAAACGTGCAGCCAGCCCCGCCACAGTCGGAGCTTCGAACAAAGTACGCAGCTCGAACTCCACGTTTAGCGTGGCACGGATTCGGGCGGTTAACCGAGTCGCGAGTAGAGAGTGCCCACCTAGATCGAAAAAGTCGTCGTCAATACCGACGTGGGCTACACCTAGGACTTCAGCGAACAGCTCGGCGAGTAGTTGTTCTTGGGGTGTACGCGGTGCCTGGCCACTTACTTCTGACCCGAACTCCGGGGCCGGCAAGGCGGCTCGGTCAAGTTTTCCGTTCGATGTCAGCGGCAAACGATCCACGACTACCACCGCGGGCACCATATACTCCGGCAACCGTACTCGCAGGAACTCTTGTATCGCGTTGATCAGTGTGCCGGTACCCCGTACCGAGGTCGGATTGTTTGTCCATGATGACGGGTGTATTTGGCCGGTGCCAGCGGGCTGGTATAAACCCGTGGGCGCTACTGATACGGATTGAGTGGTCTGGGCGAACACGACGTCGAGCGCCTCAGGGACGGTAGCCGACCAAGTGATGCCCACCCAATAACCAAGTTGTTCACCTAACGAGTGCAGCACCTCCGGGTCCGGAGCTGTCGATTTCTCCGCGGCAGGAAACGGTATGGAATCGGTTTGGGAGGTGCGTAGCTGTTCCATTAGATCGTTCAGCGGGCTGCCATTATTGAAGGCCCGGGTAAGGGCGATGTCGTGGGTGATTCGAGTGTTCGGCACCCTGGTGAGACGTACTAACCGCGGGTGTTTGCTAGTCAGATAGTCCGTTAAAGTGGATAGATCGCTGATTTGTTCACCCCAGCCCAGCTCCGGAGCTTGATTAAGAGGAAGTGGGGTGATGGGATTTTTGCGTATCACCACGTCGTAACGATAACGGGTCAACTCGTTGTGATGCCAACCGCGTTTAATCTGAATATCCACTCCGCCAATTTCGGTGTTCCTGGCCGCAAGGGTGGGGAAGAATTCAGGGTCGATCAAGAGTTCTTTTTCTATGCGAATTGAATTTTCGATCGCCCGACGCAGTGTCGAGTGATTCATCGAGCTTTTGTCCCGGTGTAGTTGTACGACGGTGGCCAATGGTCGTAATAAACGCAGGTTGCGCACGTCGCCTATGAACACCGCTCCACCAGGAGCCAGCAGGCCTATTGCCTGATTGAGAACCTCGTTGAGATAGTCGCCCGTAGGAAAGTATTGTACCACCGAGTTGAGGATAACCGTGTCAAACCACCCTACTGGCAGCCCGTCCACATCGTGCGCTGCCTGGGCGCGTAATACTGTTCTCTGCTTCAATTTGGCATTTTGCTCGATGTGCCGAACCAGGGAATCAATCACTGTAGCCGAGAAGTCTGTAGCCCAGTAGTTTTCACATTGGGGCGCAAGTTGGGACAGCAGTAACCCCGTCCCCGCGCCAATCTCCAATACGCGTCGCGGCCGCAGCGATAAAATCCGCGCCACAGCCTGTTCGCGCCACTCGTACATTGATTCGCGCGGAATAGGTTTGCCGTCATAACTACTGTTCCATCCGTTGAAATCTTCTCCGAATACCTCCGAGTCTGATTTCGCGTACAACGAGTCATAAATCTGCCGCCACTCGCCAACCTGGTCGCGTTCCTCCCGCTCGTCACGAGCCCGATTAGCGCTTTCGGGTGCCACGTACGCCACCAGTCGGGTGTCCTCGTGTTGGTTCTTTCGCGCGATCACCGCGGCTTGCGCAACATGGGGATGTTGCTTGAGTGCAGCCTCGATTTCGCCGAGCTCGATTCGGAATCCCCGGAGTTTGATTTGGTTGTCAGTGCGGCCGACAAACACCAGGTTTCCCTCAGAGTTCCAGTGCACCAAATCCCCTGTGCGATACATCCGAGCGCCCGGTTCGCTAAATGGGCACGCCACAAACCGCTCCGCCGTCAAATCTGGCCGACCCAGATAGCCCCGAGCTAACCCCGCTCCACCGATATATAACTCACCTATCACGCCTGGCGGTGCCAGTTGCAAGCTGGCGTCCAGCACATATGCTTGGGTGTTGGCCATCGGCTGGCCAATCGGCATAGCCGATTCGGCCTCATATGGTGCTCGCATCGGATGACGCGTGGCGAACGTAGTCGTTTCCGTAGGTCCGTACCCATTGACAACCATGGTAGCGGGGCATGCATTGAGTACTCGGGCCACTGCAACACCCGATACCGCTTCGCCCCCGGCCCATACTTGGCGTACGCCGGCGAAGCAACCCGGACAGTGTTCGGCCATCAAGTGAAATAGGGCTGCCGTCAGCCACAATCCCGTAATCTGGTGCTGTGTGATTTCCCGTTCAAGAATGGCGATGTCCAGCTCACCGGCAGGTGCGACCACGACCTGTCCACCATTGAGTAGCGGAACCCATAGCTCGTACGTTGACGCATCGAACGCGGGGGAAGAATGCAACAGTACCCGCTGGTGATCTCCACCGCGCCAGCACGGATCCGAGGCCAAAGCGACTACGTCACGGTGGGTAACTCCGATTCCTTTCGGATGCCCTGTCGAGCCTGAGGTGTACATGACATAAGCGAGTTGCTCGGGATCGCAGGTGATTTCCGGATCACCAGGATCTTGCCGGGTGAGACACGGATTGGCCTCGACCCGGACGACTTGAGCGCCTTTTGCGAATTGGGGTGATTGACTTTCCTGGTCAATCAACAGAACGGACGCCACGGTCTGGCGCATGATCAGTTCTTTGCGCGCGTCCGGATAACGGATGTCCAATGGCACATATGAGCCCCCTGCCTTGAGTACAGCGAGAATCGACACCACCAGACCAATCGAACGCTCCACCAACACCGCCACCGTACATTCTCGGCCCACTCCGAGGCTGATCAACTGGTGGGCGAGCCGATTGGCCGCGGCATTGAGCTGGACATAGGTCATATTAGTGTCGCCACAGACCACGGCAACCACATCCGGTATGGCTGCCACCTGGTTTTTGAGCAACATGGGCAGGTTGGCAGCGGGAATCGGAGTCGCCGTATTGTTATAGTCAATCAACAAATGATGGCGTTCGCTCGGAGACAGCAAGTCGATCCGACTGATTTGCTGCTCAGGGTCGGTGGCCACTGTGTGGAGTAGGCGCATTAGCCGGGCGGCGATCGCTTTGATAGTTGCTTGGCTGAACAGGTCGCTGCGGTAATCAATCACCACGAGCAATTCCGGCTCGGGAACGATCAGGAGGACGAGGGGATAGTGAGTGGCGGAGTCTCGACTGGTTTCGCGGTCGAAAATAGGCGTGTTACGTGGTTGAACACTGGAGTCGGAGTTAGTGAGGTCCCAGTCCCATGGGTAGTTTTCAAAGCCCAGGATGGTGTCGAACAGGTCGCCCATCCCGGCGATGCGTTGGATGT
>Ga0213881_10001426_pt1 | contig 11434 bp, 10 predicted proteins | sample BarmaccoBMER_R08_FD_160104 | JGI IMG/M metagenome (GOLD analysis project Ga0213881, IMG submission 160104) | Barbacenia macrantha exposed rock microbial communities from rupestrian grasslands, the National Park of Serra do Cipo, Brazil - ER_R08 ... | reverse complement strand
TGATATTGATAAAGCTGACCGCAGCGAGTTCATCCTCAACCTGGAGGGTGACCTGGTTTCGCTCAGTCATACGTGGGGAGGCGGTGAAACGATCCTGCTGAACGATCTGGGTGAGGATATTCTCGGCGGCTGGGGTCAATCTATTGGCAACAAGCAAGTGCGGGCCTTCTGGACCATTACCGTCGACGGCCAGGTCCACCCCGCGTAGTACCACCAGCAGTTGTAAGGCCAGTTGCATCGCCGAGGACTGCTGCTCGCCCAGCACCTCCTGCATATAGCACGCCTCCAAGACGCGACGAATAGAGAAGGCTTCAGCCGATGAGCACCGTAACGTCACCGAACGTGAGCGCGAAGAGCCTCGCAACATTTGATGTCGCCACAGCGACAGCGGCGGGCCTCGAGGTGAGCAGCAAAGTCACCGAGGATGGTCTAATTCAGGTTGTCACATTCAGCGACGGGAAATACTACCTTCATTGTAGGCCCGGACGCCCAGGAGTGGCATTCCCACGCATATTCGTCCTTCTCGACCAGGCACAGTTAAGTGCGTTACTCGATGCACTTAAGGATGCAGGTGATCACGGCCAGGCCGCAGGCTTGGACACCCCAGCCCTCCAGGCATTCATTGCTGTACTTCGACAATATGCAGGCGCGGATGCGTCTAACCGTTTCGAACAAGCGACGCTTGGCGCGATTGTGCAAGACAAACTCACTGGGATCATTGGGTATCTCGGCTTCGGTACGGACGTCGCCGGGAGCGTGCACGACAAGAACGGCTCAATCACCTTTGAACAGCACGTCGTGCCGTTACCTCCAGAACGATATTTGCCGTTGTCCCAGGCAGACACTAATTCGCTCGCTGCCGCGCTAATTGCCTATCTCGACAAGACCCCCGCCGCTGACCCGCTATGGCGTCGAGTCCTGAGTGACCTTCAGACGCAAGCGTCACAGCACTAGCAACGACCCACTCCTCTGGCCAATGCCGTTTGGTTAAGCATTTGGCCTGGTCAGGGCAGATGTAGACGCCTTGACCGGGGGGATGCATGACCAAGCTGATCCCTTCGGGAGCATAAGATCAACGAAACCCCACGTAACGCCAGTGCGGCGCGAGACGCGAGGCTGCGGATCATGCCATCTTCGACCCCCAAAACCGCTCTTGACCTGCGGAAACGATCCTTAACTTAGCGGCATTGCACTCCTCTGGCTGTTATGAGCGTCACATCCCAACCGGTGCACTTACAAATCTGATGCCGGAGTATCTGCCTGATTACTGCCTCGCATCGTGTCGACATGCTGAGAACAGTGACGTATAACAAACAGCAAAACTACTTTGAAAGCAGAAAGACTTGACCGGCAGAGCGAATTGATCCCAACTGATTGATGTCGGAGGTAAACATGGTCAACAATCACAACGGTCAGGACGCGTCACTGGCGCGGGCGGTACCCCCATCTGCATACGATGAGCAAGGCTCAGGGAGGTGCCGATCTAACAACCCCCTGGCCGGTCCCGAACCTCAACGCGACGCTTGAGAAATACGTTGGTGATCGGCACGGGTTCCTTCGCCTCACAGCCTCCCCGACAGAGCCCCGCAGCAATACGTCACGGTACCTCGTCCCCCATGAGTCATGGCGAAACAGCCCTAGTGGAACGGTGGACAGCTTTACGGTCGATCTTCGCGCCCATCGAGTCGGCTCGCCGTAAGACTCGACGCAGATCGCTGAAGAGGTCTAGAGAAGGGAAGGCGGGAGGAGACGTGACGATGCTTGAAGAGAAGGCTCAGGAACGACGTGTCGACCTTGTTTTGGAAGGAGGCGGCGTAAAAGGTATCGGTCTGGTTGGCGCGATTGCGAAGCTCGTTGAAGAACAGATTGTGTTTCCTCGCGTTGCAGGAACCTCCGCGGGTGCCATTGTTGGCGCGTTGGTTGCCGCCTACCAGAAATCCGGTACGCCCTTATCCCAGCTCAAAGATGACATGCTGGAGTTACAGTACGAGCGGTTCATGGTGCGGAGCTGGAGCGAGCGGTATCTCGGAGTGCTTGGCAAGGCGCAGACGCTCGTCCAGCGCCAGGGTCTCTACAGCACGTCCTACCTACGCGAATGGCTGCGGGCCAAACTCGACGCCGTGAACGTGCATACCTTCGAAGACCTTCGGATCAACGATGATGATGAAACAGGGCTGCTCCCACAGCAGCGCTATCGGCTTGTGGTGCACACGACGGATTTGACACGCCAAGCGCTTGTTCGGCTCCCGTGGGACTTACCACACTATCTGTTTCCTAACCCTGCGGCTGTGGACATTACCCACCAGCGCGACGCGATCGATAGGTACCCTGTGGTCGATGCGGTCGTTGCGTCCGCATCACTGCCGTTCTTCTTTCAGCCAGTGCTCCAACAGTCGGCCAGGGGAACGTGTACCTGGGTTGACGGTGGGTTACTCCAAAATTTCCCCATCACAGTCTTCGACCGTATCAGCGGTGAGTCGCGGTGGCCGACCTGGGGCATCAGGCTATCGAGTCAGCCGCCCGCTGATGTATACGACCAACCGGTACGTGGTGACATTAGCGAAGTGGTGACGATGGCGCATACGGTTCTTGGCGACTGGAACAGATACTTCCTGGAAGATGAGGGTGTCCAGCGCAGAACGATCTACGTTGACACGATGCATGTTTCGGCGACCGATTTCATGCTGAGCAGGGAGATACAAGAGCAGCTATTCCAAAATGGCTATGATGCTGCGAGACATTTTCTCGATCGAGCCCGGAAGTTGTACGACATCCCGTGGTGAACAGTCGGGGAAACTATGCTAGGCACATGCTTCTGAACTGGACGATGTTCGAGGCGGACCTCGATCGGCGACTAAGCCCGGTGTTCCATGCGGTGCTATCCGGGGACGCCGACCTCGCCTGGCGACTGTGGATCGAATGGCGCGCGGACTGGTCAGCGCGGACCGGCACTCCCCCGGCCGAGACCGACGACATCTATTGCGCCTCCAGCCAATCCGCGTACCGCTGGCTCGGCTCCGTCCGGGGACCCGGCGGTGTGGCGGCCCAACGACTGCTCACGCTGAGCAGATGCGCGCGGTCGATAGCCACGCTGTGTTCGGTATGGGCGCGGGCGGACGCTTTGGACGGCCATGCATCGACAGTCTTCGAGGACGTACACGGCCTCCTGGCGGCCGAGCTGACCAAACAGCCACCCCGCGAGCTCCCCGGCTGCGCCGGCTGTCCCGCCCGATGTCTCATGCTTCCGCTGGTCGCGCCGATGCTCGAGGGCGTGCGACAAGCTGTGTCCGCCCGAGCCACCACGAAAGCCTCAGCACCGTCGCAGGTCAGAGCAGTAGCCTCCATCCCCCAAGTGGAACGTGCGTTGGGCGAACTCGCCGACCGGGACCAACGGGACGCATTACTCTACTGCCTGGTGACCAACGCGACCGCGGATAGCGAGACAGGTCCCACCGATGTGCTCGACACCCTTCGAGGAGCCGATGCGGCGCGCTGACCGGAGCCCTATCGCGCGGGCGACGCGGCGCGAGGACCATCGTCGCCCGACCTAACCCCGCCGGGATCCGGAGCCAGACCGCCACCGGGAAGCAGCGGGCTTCAGGTTCTGTGGGAATCGGGAGGGAGGGTCCAGATGGTGATGATGCGATGCGCGCGTTCCGCGAGTAGCTCGAGTAACCGGGTCGGGTTGAATCCTGGGAGTTGGCGCAGTTGGGGTACCAGGGTGGTGGCCAGGGGGTCGGTGAAAGCGACCGCGCGCCGGTGGCCGTTGGTGTAGTGGAGCACAAACCAGGCGTGTTCTTGCCACTGTCCGTGCTCCGCGGTCCATACCGCCACGCGGGCCAGGTCGGTGGTCAACCCGTCGGCCCGGAGGGCGCCCGGGTCAGTTTCGCGCCGGTTAGGTCCGCGCGGGTTAGGTCCACGTGGGTCGGAGGTGTCGCGGGTGTGGTCCAGGTTGGCCGCCGGCGCCGGTCGGCCGGGGCCGGGGTCCAGGGTGGGGGTTGTGTCGGCTGGGTGGGCGGGGCGCGGTCGAGGGATGAGTGCGGCGGCACCCGCCGCCGGGTGCTCGTGGGGGTCGTCCGCGCGGGAGGGCAACGACGTGTTCATCACCGCGCTCCTTGTCCGTTCCCGCGCCGGGTTCCGGGCTGCCACCCATCTGAGGGACATCTAAGGTTAGGCTGAACTACATACGCGTGGAGTGTCAAGTCCTGGCATTTGGCCTTGACAGGCTTACCTCACAAAGGGGAGGCTCCCTTCAGTTCACTCATTCGTGAGCGAGAGTATGGAGGGCGCGATGTCTGTGACGACCGCACGCAGGTGGGTGGGCATTGTTCGGCTGGTGTCGGTGGTGTGCGCGGTGGGTGCGCTAGCCAGCGGTTGCGCGTCCGGGTCGGCTTCGGGGGCGGGGTCGGGTGGTTCGGCCGGGTTGGCGGCGACGCCGGTGGTGGGTGGACCGCTCAGCGAGGTGGAGCAGGCGGCCGCGAGTAGTTTGGCGCCGGCGGCGGGGTCGTTCCTGGCGGGCAAGAGCACGGTGACTTCGTTGGGGTCCACGACCCCGGCGAACGGGGATGTCAACCCGTACGCGATTTGGCCGGTAACCCAGACGGTGGGGTCGCTGCACGCCGGTGATGTGTTGGTGGACAACTTCAACAACAAGTCCAACAACCAGGGCACGGGGACCACGATCGTGGATATCCACCCGGACGGGCAGCAGTCGGTGTTCGCTGACCTGTCCGGCGCCGCGCCGCGGTGTCCTGGTGGGGTGGGGTTGACCACCGCGATGGTGCTGCTGCGGACCGGATGGTTGTTGGTGGGCAGTCTGCCCAGCACCGACGGGAAGCTGACGACCGCCGGCGCGGGCTGTTTGCTGGTGGTGTCCGCGACGGGCAAGCTTGCTGGTTCGATCACCGGCCCGTTTGTGAATGGGCCGTGGGACACCACCGTGGTGGACAACGACAACACGGCCACCCTGTTCGTGGCCAACACGTTGGTCGGGCTGGACCGCTCGGCCACGGCGGCGACGAATCAGGGCAACGTGGTGCGGGTGAGCTTGGCGCAGAGCGTGTCGGCGCCGCCTCGAGTCGTCGAGCAGACCCAGATCGCGGACGGGTTCGCTGAGCGCGCGGATGCTGGCGCGTTCGTGAAGGGCCCGACCGGGCTGGTGATTGATCCAGCGGGAACGTTGTATGTGGCGGACAACCTGGGCAACCGGATCGCGGCGATCCCGAACGCGCTGACCCGGACTGATTCCGCCGGCCCGGGAAAGACGCTCAGCTCTGGTGGGCAGTTGGCGAACCCGCTGGGTCTGGTTCGGGCGCCCAACGGTGACTTGTTGGCGGCCAACGCCACGAACGGCAAGATCGTGGAGATCACGCCAGACGGCCGTCAGGTCGGCGAGTACTACGCCATTCAGAACGTCGGTCAGGACCCCCCGGGGAATGGTGACCTGTTCGATGTGGCGATCAACCAGGCCGGGAATGGTGTGCTGTTCGTCAAGGACGACGTCAACACCTTGGCGGTGCTGCACTGATGGCATCCATACAGTGGTGGCGAGGGAATCGGCGGTCGCTGCTGCGCGGTGGGCTGCTGGCCGGCGCCGGCGCGGCGGTCGGCGCGGGCGCGGCGGTCGGCGCGGCCGGGGGCTGGGCTGGTAGTGGCTGGGCTGGGCACCAGTCGGAGGCCTCGGAGGGGTTTTACGGCGTCCACCAGGGCGGCATCATAACCGCTGGTCAGCAGCACACGGTGCTCGCCGGGTTCGATGTGCTCGGTCAGGACCGGGCGGCGCTGGTAGCGCTGTTGCGGGGGTGGAGCGCGTTAGCGGCGGACTTGGTCGATGGGAAATCGGTCACCGTGCCCATTGTCGGTGCCTCCGCGGCATCGACGGGTGTGTACGCCGATGTCACCGCGGCGTCCACGACATCGGACTCGCTGGAGGCCTACGGGTTGGGTCCCGCGCGGTTGACGGTGACCATCGGGTTCGGGCCGTCGCTGTTCACCACCGCCGACGGCCGAGACCGTTTCGGTATCGCCGCCGCGCGACCGGCGGCGCTGATCGAGCTGCCCCGTTTCCCCGGTGACCAGTTGGTGGCCGCCGACAGCGGGGGTGATCTGCTGGTGCAAGCCTGCGCCGACAACGCGCAGGTCGCGTTCCACGCGGTGCGCGCGATGGCCCGCGTCGCGCCGGACGTGGCCAGCCTTCGCTGGACCGAGCTGGGGTTCTCCTCTGGTGACCCGGCGGGAACTCCCCGCAACCTGATGGGGTTCAAAGACGGCACGATGCACTCCAACGCCCACCTACCAGACGATATGGACGCCACGGTGTGGGCCGGCGCGGACGGCCCGGCATGGATGCGCGCGGGCAGCTATCTGGTGTATCGGCGGATCCGGATCTCCCTGGAGCACTGGGACCGGCTCGACCACCGCCTCCAGGAGAAAGTGATCGGCCGACGCAAACTCGACGGGGCACCACTCGGGGGCCGCGACGAGTTCGACGCTCTGGACCTCGACGCGCGGGATCCCAACGGTTCCCTGTCGATCCCCGACACCGCGCACGTCCGGTTGGCCTCCCCCCAGTTCAATAGCGGCGCGGTGATGCTGCGGCGGGGCTTCTCCTACAACCACGGAACCACACCGTTCGTGGAACGGTGGCCGCCGTGGCGGCAAGCCCTGGAATACGACGCGGGGCTGTTGTTCCTGGCCTACCAGAAAGATCCACGGACCGCGTTCGTGCCGATCTTCACCACACTCGCCAGCAGCGACGCGCTCAACCAATTCACCACCCACACCGCCAGCGCGGTGTTCGCGGTGCCACCAGCCGCCAGCGGACCCGGTGACTGGGTGGGCCGAACCTTGTTCGGCGCCGACAACCCCCAGCACCTGTAACGATCAGAGGAGACCGACGTGTCGTGGACAAACCTGCCGCGAGCAGCCTGGCCGACACACCACAAATCCGCCAGGACAGACCCGCCCGGGATCCCTAGGCTCGCCGGGGCCGCGGTGTCGGTGAGGACGCTGGCGGTGGTGTCCGCGGTGGTGCTGGCGAGTTGTTCAGCGCCCTCACCGAACTCGGCCGCCCCCGCCAGCGGCTCACCCGTGTCGACCGCCACCCCGAACGGGGCCGGGGAGAAGATCACGGTATACAGCGGCCAACACGAGCAGACCGCGAAACTGCTGGTCGACGCCTTCACCAAGGCCACCGGGATCACGGTCAACCTGCGCAGCGCCGACGAGGCGTCGCTGGCCAACCAGATCCTGCAAGAAGGCGCCGCCTCCCCGGCCGATGTGTTCTACTCAGAGAACCCACCGGCGCTGGAAGCGGTCCGGGAGAACCACCTGCTCGCGCAGGTGGACCCGACAACGCTGGCTGCGGTGCCGGCGGCCGACAGCTCCCCACAAGGTCAGTGGGTGGGGGTGTCCGCCCGCGCCGCCGCGCTGGCGTTCAACACCAACCAGACCACCGACGCCGCGCTGCCGGCATCGGTGCTGGACATGGCCTCCCCAGGCTGGGTGGACAAGTTCGGCTACGCACCCACCGAAACCGACTTCCAACCGGTGGTGACCGCGATCGCCCGGTTGAAGGGCGCCGACACCGCGACGCGCTGGCTGGCCGAGGTCAAGGCCCACGGCAAGCCCTACCCCGACAACGAGACGCTGGTGGCGGCGGTCAACACCGGCGAGGTCGCCACCGGGATCTTGGATCACTACTACTGGTATCGGCTCGCCCGAGAGGTCGGACCCGCGCACACCACCTCAGCGCTGCACTACTTCGGCCCCGGGGACGCCGGCAGCCTGGTCGACGTGTCCGGCGCCGCGGTCCTAGCCTCCAGCAAACACGCCAGCGCCGCGCAGAAGTTCCTCGCGTTCCTGGTCAACAAGGACGGCCAGAACATCATCGCCACCTCCGACAGCTTCGAATACCCGCTCGGGTCCGGAGTGGTGACCGCCCAGCCACTGCGACCGTTCAACCAACTGCGACCCCCGGCACTGACCGTGGAAGATCTCGGCGACGGCAAGGCCAGCCTGGCGATGTTGCAGCAGGCCGGGATGCTGTGATGACCCCCATCCCCAGGCGCCGGACCCGTCCCCGCCCCGCGCTGATCCTGCTCGGGGCTCTCACCGCGGCACTGGTGGCGCTCCCGCTGGTCTTCGTGATGGCCGAGGCGACCAGCGGCGGGCTGGGGCGGGCCGGGTTTCTGCTGGCGCGGCCGAAAGTCGTCGAGCTGCTGGGCAACACCGCGCGGTTGGTCATCGCGGTCACCGTGCTCAGCGTGTTCCTCGGCACGGTGACCGCGTGGCTCACCGAGTGCACTGACCTTCCAGGGGCGCCGTTGTGGCGGGTGCTGCTCGTGCTGCCGGTCGCCATCCCGGAATTCGTCAGCGGCTACGCCTGGGTCTCGTTCACCTCCACCGTCCGAGGCTTCGGCGGCGCGGTGCTGATCTCGACGATGTCACTCTACCCGCTGGTGTATCTGCCCGTCGTGGCCATGCTGCGACGGCGCGACCCGACCCAGGACGATGTCGCGCGAAGCCTCGGTCTCACCGACGCCCAGGTGATCCGGCGAGTGGTGATCCCGACGTTGCGCCCGGCGATGCTCGCCGGAGCGTTGATCGTCAGTCTGCATCTGCTCGGCGAATACGGCGCGTTCTCGATCGTCCGCTATCCCACCTTCGCGACCGAGATCGTCACCGAATACGACATCGGGTTCGACCCGGCCGCGGCGGGGATGCTGTCCATGGTGCTGGTCGTGCTGTGCTCGACCATCCTCGCGGCGGAAAGCCGCGCCGCCGGCGCCACCACCTACGCGCGGATCGGAGCCGGCGCCGCTCGACCCAGCGCCCCCGCGCGGCTCGGTCGTGCCCTCCCGCTGACCCTGGCGAGCCTGACCGGTCTCGCTGCTCTAGCGCTCGGCGTACCAGTGGCCACCCTCGGCTACTGGTTGCTGAACGGCGGCTCCACAACGCTGCCACCGGCCTCGATCTGGTCCGCGACCAGCACCACCCTGCTGCTCAGCCTCGCCGCGGCCGGCGCCAGCACACTCTGCGCGCTACCGGTGGCCCTGCTGGCCGTCCGCTATCGCACCCGGCTCACCCTGCTGCTCGAACGCGGCGCCTACACCGCCCGCGCGCTCCCCGGCGCGGTCGTCGCGCTCGCGTTGGTGTTCTTCGCCCTGCGCTACGCCCCGCCGCTCTACCAGAGCATCCCGCTACTGATCACCTCCTACGTCGTGTTGTTCCTACCATTGGCACTCACCGCCATCCGCGCGGTGTTGGTGCAGATCCCCGCCCGGCTCGCCGAGATCGGCGAAGGACTCGGCGTAGGCCGCGGACAGGTCCTGATCCGCATCACCCTGCCGCTGCTCGCCCCAGGCCTCGGCGCCGGCGCCGCGCTGGTGTTCCTCGCCACCGCCACCGAGCTGACCAGCACCCTGCTGCTGCGCCCCACCGGACTCGAGACACTGGCCACCCAGTTCTGGGTGTACCTCACCGGCCTGGCGTACGGGGCCGCGGCGCCCTACGCCGCGCTCATGATCGCGGTCTCCGCCGGACCCACCTACTTCCTCACGCGGTGGCAGCCCTCCACCGCCACAGCCGCGGCACCGTTCACGACACCTGAAAGAGCAGCTCCAGCCGGCCTTGTGGGCGCATCATGACCCAAGTGGCCACGACCACCGCGCCACCTCCCACCGAAGCCAGTCCAACGGTGCGGTTACAGGGAGTGCGCAAAACCTACGACGGCTACCCCGTGCTCGAAGGAATCCACCTCGACGCGCCGGCCGGGCAACTCACCGCCATCCTCGGCGCCTCCGGCTGCGGCAAAACAACCCTACTGCGGCTCATCGCGGGCTTTGACACCCTCGACACCGGCCAGATCACCCTCGCCGGCCGCACCATCGACGACGGAACCCGCGCCGTGCCCCCCGGCCAGCGGCGCATCGGCTACGTCCCCCAAGAAGGCGCCCTCTTCCCCCACCTGTCGGTCGCCGCGAACATCGGGTTCGGCCTGCCCCGCCGCCCCCACCGCCAACGACACCACCGGGTCCGCGAACTACTCGAGATGGTCGGGCTCGCCGAACTCGCCGACCGAGCCCCCCACCAACTCTCCGGCGGACAACAACAACGCGTCGCTCTCGCCCGCGCGCTGGCCCCGCGACCCCACCTCGTCCTACTCGACGAGCCGTTCTCCGCCCTCGACCCCGCGCTCCGCGCCCAACTACGCCACGACCTACTCACCCTGCTGCGCACCACCGCCACTACCGCCATCCTGGTCACCCACGACCAGAACGAAGCACTCAGCACCGCCGACCACCTCGCGGTGCTGCACCAAGGCCACATTGCGCAGGCCGGTCAGCCCATCACCCTCTACCGCCAGCCCACCAACCCGACGGTTGCCCGGCTCACCGGCCAAGTCAACCTCCTGCACGGGCGCATCGACCCCGCCGGCGCCCACTGCGAGCTGGGCACCCTGCCCGTCCGGCCGGGCGGACCGCGACACCCCGCGCCAGCGCTGATCATGATCAGACCCGAACAGATCCACCTCGAAACCTTCGACCGCACCACCGCCCACCCGAACACGGTGATCGCCGGCAAGGTCCTCCACCAGGCTTACCACGGCCACCACACCAGCGTGACCATCCAACCGCGCGATCACCCCACCCTACGACTGATCGCGCGCACCACTACCGACCTGACCATCCACGAACTGATCGGTTTCCGCATAACCGGAACCGTCACCGCATGGCCGAGCCCGCGGGACAACCCACATCCGACGCCGTGATCACTGCGGACTTTCAGGGGCGGTGTGCGAAGGTGGGGACGGGCCCGGTAGACCGGGAGCGAGCCTGGCGGAGGTTCAGGGCTGGACCCGCAGGTGGGGGTGGTTCAGGACGGGCCAACCGGATCGTGGCGCACATCGTGGCCGAGCATGCCGGTGACCAACGCGACCGCAGATAGTGAGACAGGTCTCACCGACGTGCTCGACGCCCTCCGGGGAGCCGATGCGGCGCGCTGACCGGAGCCCCTATCGCCCTGTAAACCATACTGATCACCGAAACTCGGCCGCCGGGGCGCTGAGCTGGTCACGTTGGAGACGCTGCCACCAACACCGCGCCCCGCGCCAGCCACTGCTGAAACGCCAGTTAAGCCAATTCACTACCTTCAGGCAAAAACCCATCATAGTCACAAGTACCCGCCAGGAACTCGGCGACTCATTTTCGCTGAAACCACGCCACATGACCAGCAGGGGGCGGGATCACGCGCAGCCCTGGTCAAGATATAGAGGATTGCCGGGATATCTAGCTCGCTGCCGGTGGGATGTTGGCGGCCTCAGCTGTGGCCATGACCTCGCGCGCGTCAGCGGGCAGCAAAACGCCGGCGGCGACGGCGCGTTCGGTGGCGGCACGCACCCGCTGAACGTATGAGGTGTGGTTGGGGTAGAGCT
>Ga0213881_10001425_pt1 | contig 11440 bp, 14 predicted proteins | sample BarmaccoBMER_R08_FD_160104 | JGI IMG/M metagenome (GOLD analysis project Ga0213881, IMG submission 160104) | Barbacenia macrantha exposed rock microbial communities from rupestrian grasslands, the National Park of Serra do Cipo, Brazil - ER_R08 ... | reverse complement strand
GACATGGACGAGGGGAGGATTTACCGCAATGACTTTTGTTTTAGATCTTTGGAATCTTACAGTCACCATAATACAACGATATTACAAGATGTCAAGAGGGGGAATGCTAGCATTTCCCCTCTTTCAGGCACGGATTCTTAGTTCAACTAGTCAACCTACTTACTGAGAGTGCGATTTCCGTTCAAGCAGTATGTATGTGTAAACACAATTTTATTCTTAAGAGTTTAAGTTAGAAAAGTGCGAGTTTATAAGTACTACAACTCCGGTAAAACTACGTCTAAAGAAGTAGATTTTGTAGAGCTAGATAGTGGTGCTGAATACAAACCATCAAAATGATTTTTCTGAATTACTTGAGATTTGGACATCGGCTAAAATTGACTATTTATAAAAATTCTATCTAATATATTTGCCTAAAATCCAACCTTAAAGTTCTCTTACTTCCTACTTAACCTTTCAATCCTATGCTTTGACTGGCTGCTTTAGTTAGTAAAAAAAGGGGACACATGGTTAAGAGCAAAAGGGCTTCGATTCCTTTAGTAACGGGTACTGCTGTTCTCTCACTAATAGCATGGTTGCAAGGAAATGGGCAAGCTGCAGTAGCTGCACCTACAGCAACTACTGGCTACAGTGTTTCATTATTCGCTTCAAATCCAACAGGTGCTTCTCAACCTGACTCGATTGCTATTTCAGGAAACAATGTCTTCGTAGGCTACGGCAACGGTACTAAATCAGATGGCTCTGATGGTTTACCAACCACGATAGGTGAGTACACAACAAGCGGACAGTTGGTACAGACTTTCAGTGTGCCAGGACACAACGATGGACTCCGTATTGATCCGACGACTGGTCAGGTATTTGCATTACAAAATCAAGATGGAAACCCATCGCTGACGACTATCAACCCCATAACAGGGGCTGAGCAAACCTACGCCTTGAATTCCATCAATGGTGGTGGTGGCTATGACGATCTGGCATTTCAGAACGGTAATATTTACGTTGATGCTGCAAATCCTACCTTTAGTGGCTCGGTTAATAATCAGCCAGTATTGGGTACGCTGAGCGTTAGCGGTGGTCAAGCTACAGTTACGCCTGTGTTATCTAGCGATAATGGTTTAACACAGCTAAACACCGCTACAGGACAAACTGAAACATTCAACCTAACAGATCCTGACTCGCTAGGTTTCTCCTCTAATGGAGGATTGACGATTGACGGTGAAGGCGACAAAGCGCTGTATACAATCACAAACCTAGGTACTCCTCAACAACAAGTGAGCGTGCTGCCTCACCCAACTTTTACAGCGGATGACAACGTTGTTGCTCCCACAACTCCAAGCAGTCTCATAATTGCCGACACCTCTGGTGGAGCTGTTTATCAGCTTAGCGGTCCTTTTGCGGTAGGTGCTACTTACATTTCCTCCTCATCAGGCAATTCTGTCGGCACTCTCGACCCTACTGGCACACTTACAGCAGCTGTCTCCGGCTTGGGAAGTCCTCATGGACTGGGCTTCTTGCCCAACTCCTCTACCCAGAGCGTTCCTGAACCTAATTCGGCATTAAGCATATTAGTTTTCGGGGCTTTAGGTGCGGGCTTTATGCTCAAACGCCAGCTGAAGCGCCAGAACCTTGCTGGTTGACTTTAAATCAGCCTTGACTGACAGCCTGCAGCCATTGCGGCTACAGGCTGTATTAGTTATCTAAGCTGCAATGGACTAGACTTAACAACCAAAAATGGTTGTGAATCTGGCTCTTCGAGCTAGGGTTAGGAGACTACGGGAATTGCTACCCCTCATTATCGGGCGATTTCTAGAAATTTCGGTCAAGATGGAAATAGAAATACTTGCGAGGTAGACTATGTTTCCTTTCTGGGGTAACGCTTGCTGGGGTGCTGAGCCTTCCTCTCATAAGACCTATCAAGAACGTAAGCTCAAGTTTCTCAGGTGGATGCGGGACGACTTAGAGACTAGATTGGCAGGACTTAACGCGGCTATTGATACGATTGAGCGCCAGCTTAACCGAGAAGATACAGCGGCTTGATACAGAACAATTAGGCAGTTAGCCCACATATAAAAGGGGCGAAAGCAACTAGGCTAGTCTACGGTTGCTTCCGCCATAACGCAGCATTTTCGAGCAGGAAAGCAACGTAATTACCCGAAAGCAACCCAACCTGCGTTCTTTAAGATGCCGAACACACCACAATCAACCGTTTTGACAAACCTGCTGCGATTTCACCCCTCAGGCTTTGGGCAGCAAGTTATAGAAACATCTTTGGGTTCAATGGTTTACTACACCCAGATGTTTACCTCCTGGTCAATTTCAGACCTGGAGGGGTCAACCCCCTTAATCTTCCTGCACAGCTTTGGCGGCGGTGCTTCTGCTTACGAATGGTCAAAAGTTTACCCTGCCTTTGCAAGCGATTATCGCATATTAGCTCCAGACTCAATTGGTTGGGGTCAGTCGGCTCATCCAATACGAGATTACCAAATTGCTGACTATCTAACGACGCTAACGGAGTTTATCCAGCAGATAGGCCATTTGCCCGTGATAGCCATCGCCTCTTCCCTGACGGCGGCTTTCACTATCCGTTTGGCAATTCAACAACCAGATTTATTTCAAGCGCTGTTTCTTGTTTGCCCATCTGGATTTGATGATTTTGGGCAGGGAGCAGGTCGTCGACTGCCGCTACAGGTGATCAATACACCATTGTTCGACCGCCTAATTTATGCCATAGGTGCTGAAAATGAAGTCGCTGTGTCCAACTTCTTGCAGCAATTTCTCTTCGCCAAACCAGATCGAGTGTCTCAAGAGATGGTTAAGGCTTATTTAGCATCAGCACAGCAACCTCATGCTGAATATGCAGCTCTAGCCTTTCTACGGGGAGACCTTTACTTTGACCTAGCGCTATACATTCAGCAACTTACTGTACCCACGGTTATCTTTTGGGGCGAACAGGCGCAATTTACCAGTGTCAACCTAGGAAGACGTTTGGCACAGCTAAATTCTCAAGCAATTCGGGAGTTTCACACAATACCGCAAGCAGGAGTGCTACCACATCTAGAGCTACCGGAGGTAGTTGTTGGTCTATTGCAACCTTACTTGCGTTCACACGGCGTTTGACAGCCAGGTGTTTGAAACCCCTTTTACACAAGACTTGGTAAACCAGATAGCACCTCATTACAGCGCGGGCTCTTCCTGGACGACTAGCAATATTTCCTTCAGCCATCCGTTCTCACAGATAGCCACACCTCGGCTCTTTGAGCCTAAAGATTTGTAAATAAAAACAAAACTAGGCGTAAAAAGTCTGGCTTCCCTCTGAGAATGAAGAGCTGGGCTAAATTGTCAACAGAGGGAAATTATGGTGCGCTTGTACGTTGTAGGTTTTGTGCAGACTGCTCTTTTATCTCTAGGTCTAGGATTGAATGTTGGTGCGGCTGCTGCGGCAACATTCAATTTCAGTGGTATTTACAATATCACTGCAACTCTGCAAGAAAATATTCCTCCAAACTTTCAAGCCATATCTCTCTCAGGTACGAGTACCAATGCCCCGTATGATCTGACCCGAGTCAACAGTCTCTCATACTCTCAAACTGATTTCACGACGGGAGTGTTCAGTTCCAACACAGACCCTACCGCTTTCGGTTTGCAGGGCTATCAGCCTGGTTATGTAGAGTTCTCTGGAAACGGTAGCAATATTTTAATTGCCTCTGCAAGTGGTGCAGGGGCAATTAATTTTGCCCAAGGTACAGTAACGACATCTGATACTCTGGCTATCACTGGCGGTCAGGGCATGTTTAGTAGGGCTACTGGTACACTGACTTCAACTCAAGTTGTGCCCGCTAGTATACAGCCAGGTGTTGCCTTGGAGGGACAATATTCAGTAAGTGGTACTATCGAAACCGTTCCGGAACCAGGATTCGAGATGGCACCGCTAATTATGGGGGTGATCGCGGCTGGGATTCTGTGGCACAGAGGGCAACCAAACCGTAAAGGTTGTCCCATGACCAGCCCCTGAGCTTTCTGCATGGGACAGGCTTGGGCTCCTAACTTCTATTTCTCCTTGCATCTGCTCGACTAACTCCTTGGCGATTGCCAACCCTAAACCTGTTCCAGGGATTTCGGTTTCTGCCTGTATCCCTCGGTAATGCCGCTCAAAAATATGCTCTAAATCTTGTGGGGGAATTCCTGGTCCAGTATCACTAATAGCAATCCCCTGCAAATTCCCCCGCTCTTGCCCAGCTTGGATAGAAATTCGTCCACCAGCAGGGGTGTATTTCAAAGCATTGTCGATGAGATTACTTAAAACTTCCCTTAATGTCCTAGCGCTTGCCCTGACTGGCGGCAAGTTGGGAGGAATTTTGCTCTGGATATTTAGATGACGCTCTTGAGCAATTACCTGAGCTGACGCTAGCAGTGGTTCTAGCACATCGGCAACTAGGCAAGAAGCATCTCCCTTACTCTCAGCATCAGGCAACAACAGCATGGGCTTGATGACTGGCTGTAGCGTTGCTTCCATTTGGAGTGGCGCTAGCGGCAACGATTTGTGCGGCTTTAGATCGTCTAACGTCAAGTCAATCACCTGGTCAAACTGTTGCAGTAAATCTTGGAGGCGATCGCTCTCCCGCACCAGGTTAGCAGCTACTCCATGATTAGCGTCTTCTGGGATGAGACGCTTGAGTAGCAATTTGCCGAATGTCCGCAAAGCCATCAAGGAATTGCGAAACTGGTGCAATAGGTTGTGGAGCAAATCTCGCTGCTCGGCTTGCAGGCGTTGTTGTTGACTGAGTTCCGCTAGAGCCCATTCTCGGCGCTGATCTAGCAACCTAGCCAGCGTTAGCGTTTGAGCAATCCGTTCAATCTCCGTACGTTCGCGCTCATTCCAAGCTCTGTCTTCCCGACCTGTTACCAATAATCCCAGCATCAAGCCCTCATGGATCAAAGGTAAAACGATTTGCCTATTCAGTATCAGGGCGCGATCTGCTTCCTGTGGCTTATTCTTGGCCGTTCTTGCTTCTGGCTTTTGTAAGTGATCGGAGTCTGCATCAATTGTCATTTCTGGTGGCGTCCCCAACAGCAATGTGTCATCACTCATGACTTCTCCTGGCAAAAACGCTAAAGCATTCGACCTTTCCCACATAGCCGCTTCCGGGTAAGCTACCACTGGAATTAGCCCTGTCTTGGGCATCTCCCCCTCCACCAGTTCTTCTGTCAAGTACACGATACTCAGATTCGCTCCTAGTCCTTGAGTGAGTAAGGCAACTTGGGAGTGGCACAGAGTAATGAACTCAGAACTAGCAGACGTCAGCATAGAGTTAACCTTAACTTACCAACTGCATCATGACAGTTGCCTGTAACCTAGTCTCTCTATCTTATTCAGACTTTCCCAATTGTGATTTAGAACTTCAGACAGAGGTACTTGCCTAGGAAATAACTCAAATCCTATACTTTCGACTCTAATTCTGAGAGTTTGTATCGTAAACTTAACACAACTTGAAATTCTGAATTCAAGCAGATATACTGGCGACGGCTTTTGTAACGACAACTACAATCGTCAGTGTAAAATAGGAGGGTAAGAGGTTGGCAAGGAGACGGAAGCGCAAAAGTCGTCGTCGCCAAGAGGGGCGTCGAATCCTTGAGCATGTGCCTCAATATAGCATTGAAAGTGGCGAAGATAAACCCGTCACAGCAGCTCGAAAGTTTATTCAGGCTGAGGGGATCTTGCCACCAGCACTGCTCCTCGTTAAACGGAATGAACATACAACAGACCGTTATTTCTGGGCAGAGAAGGGGCTATTTGGGGCGCAATACGTGGAAGAAAATCATTTCTTGTTTCCTAGTCTACGGGTGTTAGAAAACCCCTTGGAGAAGGAACCTGTCGCTGGGCGCAGCCGCTGAAACTGAATTGATGGCTTTAGCGCTTTAATCCCTGGGAAACATTGGTTTCTCAGGGATTACAACTTTAACGCTTTTCGTAGTTCAATAATTTCGTCACGATGAGCAATAACGGTAAACTGGCTTTGCCGTTTAGATTCGCTACCTACTGCTTCTACCTTGAGCAACACCTGTTCTTTGCGTCCCGCTCTTTTCCAGTAAAAAATGCCAGCTATAGGCGATAGCAGCACCAAAGCGAGAAAAAACACACCTAGTTTGGGAAACAGTAGCGACAAAACTAGTGCTAGACAAAGAATTCCAGCTGCTGCCAGCACCGAGAGAAAAATGGCTAGAAACACGCTGGGTCGGACAAAACCTTCAAACGTAACCTGGTTCTGTAGGGCATCTACCTTCACCACTTGGTAGGAGCGCTCTTGCATGTATTGCTGCAATTGCGCGATTAGAGTTTCTTGGGCTTGCTCAGACGTCAGTCTAACCTCTTGTGTCCGCTCTTTAACTGAGGCACGGATAAAGAAAAATAACCCGACTGATAACAACGAGGTTAATAGGAGAGTAGATGAGAAAATAGTAGGATTCACGATAGTTTGTTACAGGTGGTAACTTCTTCAACTATAGTTCTTCACCCATAGCCCTCGATCCGCGTATTCATGCCAAAGACGAGCTAAGTCCTGAGCAGGTATTAGCCATTGAGGAGAGATTCGATACATCCGCCGAGGGCGTCCCCGTCCCTCCACTTTTTTCCAATAGCCAGTAATTGCCTTTTCATCTTCCAAAAATTTCAGTGCTCCGTAGAGGACTGTATCAGAAAGTCGATAGAGTGAGTGTTCATTCTCTAGTTGTTGTATCAGTTCTGTACCGTAAGAGTCTTCCCGTAACAACACTGCTAGGACATAGCACACCGCCAGTTCCTGACACAGATAAATGGGAGGAGGGCTTTGAAAGAATTTGTAAATGTCCTCAAGTTGCATAGGCTAGACCTACTAAGCATATACCATCGAGTCTGCCCTTGCTAGAACAGACTCAAGTTTGTTTGGCTCGAAACCCACTCATGCTTACTAGTGTTTTGTCACACTTCAATTGCACTACTAAGCAGCAGGCGCCTCGGCAGCTCGATACTTGCTGATCGCTGTATTTTCGACAATATATAATATACAACAAGTACTGAATTTTCTACGTATGCGAATGGTGACAAAGAAGGAGCGGTGAGTATGGCAACTATAGTGCACTGTTATTCTGAAGCTGAATCGGGTGCCTTAGGATTGCTGATACATTCAGCTTTCTGACGACATGCGTTAAAACACATGTTTCAACAACATGTCGTATGCATGTACTACTTGCAGGTTAGCCAGACTACAAAGTAGGAGGTTATCAACTTTTTGGTCACTCAAAGGTCAGCCGGAGCAGAACTCCGGTTGCCTCCTAAGTCTACGAAGAGCGCAATCTCAACGCTCCAGATAATTTTGGCAACATAGCTCGACCAAGGTATTGACTAAGCGTTCATTGTCCATTGGCATAGACTGTTTGCCGTACAGGATTTGTTGGGACAGGATAAAGGCAGATAGAGAACCGAAAAAAATTTGGGCACTTGCTGCTGGATCTGGAAGGTTAAGTTCTGGATGAGATTCAAAATATATAGTTAAACCAAGACAAATCGGCTGAATTACTGTGCGCGTATAAAGTTTTGCTAACTCTGGAAAGCGGGCTGATTCAGCTACCACAACCCTTAACAGTGCGATGAACTCTTGGTCGTCCATTTTAGTTAAATAGCCCTTTGCTATTCGTCGCAATAGGTCTCTTGGCTCGCCCTGAAATGGCTCTGCACCAAACTCGATTTGCAACTGGCGCGTCGTGACTCGCTCAATCAGGGCAGTAAATAGCCCTTCCTTGTCGTGGAAATGAGTGTAAATCGTTTGCTTAGAAACACCTGCTATGGCTGCTACCCGGTCCATGCTTGTACCAGCATAGCCGTGCTGAAGAAATACCTGTGTAGCTCCCTTCAAGATCTGCTCGCGCTTCTGAGCAGCACTAGCTTTAGCGTTATCTATCTTGCTACTTATCAGTGGCGAATCATCAGCAATTGGCTTGCCCTGAGAAAGCTGTTGGGAAGAATGCACCGACATGAAAAATACAGCTATATGATACCTAAACCATACAGTACAGTCTACTCCAGTATGGAAACTTCCTGATATGGAGTATAGGGTCTTGCTATGAATTGCGAAATGGAATCTAATAACACTGTTGATTCCATTGAGAACCATTCAGCGCAATAATCGTCGAGATGAACTAACTGAGTTGTTGAGGGATGAGCATGAAGACAAGTGGTTGGACAAAAGCGCTAGGAACAGTGCTGGGAATTGTGTTAGTTGGCTTCTCTGCGGCAACTATTTGCACTCTATTCGAGAGAACACCCTACGCTTCAGCACCAGACTTGCCAGAAGTTGACCTTGGTCAGAAAATTCCTCTTGCTGGGGATACGCCAAATTCTTCCTTAGGAGGGATTCGCCAAGCCCGAACATTGAGAGCAATAGCTCACTCCGTCTTAGCAAACGATCAAACCCTAAAGTCTCCCTTCACACATCCACAATCTACGCAGTTTTCTGTCGAGCACCATCTATCTGTAGACCTATACCATCTCAACTCTGAGAATGTTTGGACAATGCTGTAATTGAGAGCGATCGTTCCAATCAGTTCTGACCTGACCTTCTAAAATGGGATTGGTACCTACTGAAATCAGCAGGATTTGAGACTACTGTGAACACTTCTTTAGTGACTGACTCTACATCATCAATACAACTTGCACCCAGCTACAAGATCCCTGGTGTACTGGTGATTGCTGCCATTCCCATCCTGTTTGTGCAAGCTTGGGTAGGAGGTGCGCTGGCACTTTTTGGCTTATTTCTCACGTTTCAAGCCGCCACACTGCGTCTGCAATTTACTGAAAGTGCCTTAGACATTTATAGAGGGGAAACATTAATCCGACGCTTTCCCTACCAGGAATGGCAAAATTGGCAAATTTTCTGGTCAGCAGTGCCAATTTTATTTTATTTTAGAGAGGTCAAGAGCATTCACTTCCTACCCATCATATTTGACCCCCGAATATTAAAGACTTGCCTAGAGCAGCGCTGTCCAACTAGATCAGATAGGGGATGAGAAGACGCGTCGAACTATAATGATAAAAGAGGCTAGTGGGTCTACGGAATCGAGCAAGCTTAGACTATAGTAAATAAAACAAAAAAGGGCAGTCTGCGCCTGAAGATCCCATTCCTGATGGGATGGAAACATTAAGAATAAGAGACGAATACAAAACCCCAAAGTTAGTTGTCGAACCGATGTTAGAGTCAGAAGGGCAAAGTCCTAAGGAAGAGCCAGTGTTAGATGTTTATGCCGAGTCAACGTTCTCAAAGGAGCAACCTCCGGGGGCTGCGTCGGCTTCGTCAATGATACCAGAGGCAGAGCAAAAACCCAGAGAAGAAGCGGACGGTTCAGATATCGAGCCTTTGTTTGAACTAGACGAGCAAACTTCCAAATTAAATCAGCCAGAAACGATAGAAAGTTCAAATGTCGAGCCCACAAATGAAGTAGAAGCACCAATTGCTGCAGCAAAGTCAGAAGTGAAACCTGAGGAGCTATTTGAAACTGCAGCAAGAGAGCGAATCGCAGATTTGCTTAGTCAGGAGCAATTGCTGAGACAAGAAGTTTCCTCATTGCAAGCCTCCCACACGCAGGTGTCTGAACAACTGGTTGCAACTCAAAAGTCGTTAGGGAGCTTGGTGAGCGAAACGCTGGTGCAGTTAGAGCAACGTAAACAGGCGTTGCAAATCTCAGTAGAACAACTAGAGCGTCGTCAGGAACGGATTCGGGCAGAGATGCGAACGACTTTTGCTGGGGCTTCCCAAGAACTCGCAATTCGTGTGCAAGGCTTTAAAGATTACCTGACTGGCAGCTTACAAGATTTGGCAGTAGCAGCAGAACAGTTAGAACTGGTACCAAAGGCTAAAGTTGAACCAGAACCGCTCATTACAAAACCGCAAAAGGGGAGCCAATCGTCTTCAACTCCACAGTTTGCCGAACAGCAGTTTCATTCGACTACCAAGCAAATTCGCCGCCTCATTGACCAATACCGGACCAAGCCAGACTACTACGGTCCACCCTGGCAACTACGCCGCACTTTTGAACCAGTCCATGCCGAGCGGGTTGCTAACTGGTTTTTCACCCAAGGAGGGCGGGGAGCTTTACGCACGATGGGCAGCCGCTTACAGAATATCCTGATCGGCTCAGCAGTTATCTCGATATCGTACAGCTTGTATGGCGATCGCCTCCGGACCCTAGTGTTAGCTAATACTCCTGAACGTCTGGGGGAATGGCGGAGAGGATTACAAGACTGCCTAGGAATTTCTCGTGGAGATTTTGGTCCAGAGCGTGGTGTAGTTTTGTTTGAAGCAGCAGAAGCTGTAGCAATGAAGGCAGAGCGACTAGTGAAAGCCAATCAGATGCCCCTGATTGTCGTTGACGACTCTGAAGACCAAATCAGCCTCTCACTGCTACAATTCCCTTTGTGGCTTGCCTTTGCCCCCGATCCTCAAACGCTGAGAGACAGAGATAGGGATTATTATGACTTTTGAGTCCAAAATATGATGACTTGGTTGATTTTATGCGGGGTGATTTGGCTAATAGCTTATCTATGGGGCTCAATTCCCACAGGATACCTAGCAGGAAGGCTATTGCAAGGTATTGACCTACGCGAACATGGATCTGGCTCTACTGGAGCAACCAATGTCCTTAGAACTTTGGGGAAAGGTCCAGCATTGTTGGTTTTACTAATCGACATGCTGAAGGGAGTATTGGCGATCACAGGTGGCAACTGGGCAATTGCCCTTGCTGCTGAACGTGATCTTATCCCGACAGGAGGAGGAGTGCAGCTTGACTTCTGGTGCCCCTGGATCTTGGCTGCTGCTGGCTTAGCAGCTTTAGTAGGGCACAGTAAATCTATCTGGTTAGGCTTTACAGGTGGCAAATCTGTGGGAACCAGCTTAGGAGTTTTATTAGCTATGTGTTGGCAGGTTGGTTTAGGAACGCTATTGGTGTTTGGCATCGTGTTGGCGCTATCACGCACTGTATCTCTTGGTTCCTTAGCGGGAGCCGTTGTTGTTTCTATCCTGATGCTCCTCCTAAATCAACCCCTACCTTACCAGTTGTTTGCAGTTGCTGGTGGTCTCTATGTTATTTGGCGACACCAGAGCAATCTCCAGCGTCTAGTTGCAGGGACAGAGCCACAGCTAGGACAAAAAGTCTCTCTCTAGCAAAAGAGTCACGGGACCATCGTTCTCTATTGAGACTTGCATCATCGCACCGAATCGACCAGTTTCAACCCGCAAGCCACTTTGCCGTAGCATAGCAACAAATTTCTCGTAGAGGTTCTGAGCCATGGTGGGAGGAGCTGAGCGGTCAAAAGAGGGACGGCGACCTTTGCGGCAGTCACCATAGAGGGTGAACTGACTGACGACCAGAAGTTCACCCTCAATCTCCTGCACTGATTTTGCCAACGGTCATCCCC
>Ga0213881_10001424_pt1 | contig 11459 bp, 9 predicted proteins | sample BarmaccoBMER_R08_FD_160104 | JGI IMG/M metagenome (GOLD analysis project Ga0213881, IMG submission 160104) | Barbacenia macrantha exposed rock microbial communities from rupestrian grasslands, the National Park of Serra do Cipo, Brazil - ER_R08 ... | reverse complement strand
GTTTTTTCTGCTCAATCCAAGCTTTAAGGTCTGCAACGCTACCTAATTGCTTGACTTGAAGTTTTTTGCCCGTAGCCTCTTCGTAGGCAGCTAGAAGTTGCTTGTTGGATAGCACTTCACCAGCTACTTCTAAAGCCGTGTTTGCCAAATCTGGGTCACTAACCGCCTCGGCGACATACTTAGCTGTGTCATCGGTTGTGGTAAAGTCTAGAAGCGTTTCGCCATCGCCCCAGTATGCAAAAACGCCGTTGTCAAGATCAAGCTGAGCTGTGTAGGGAGTGCCAATATTATCCATAAAAGCGCCGTTGAGAATTAAGGTATATTCCAAACCGCTTTGCAGAAGATAACTAAAAACTTCTTTTCGCATATCAAGGTTATCGTTGTCTCCGTAGTCAATCTTGCGGTAGTCTACTGAGTAGTCAGAGGGAATAAAGCGCTTTACACCTTGCTGTTTAGCTACATCAATTAAGTTTTTCTGTCCTGGCACTGTTTCTTGGTTGTTGCCTACAGCAGACACAACAACGTCTACACCTTCACAAATCGGCAGCATGGTTTCAGGCTTCATCAAGTCCGCTTCAACAATAATTGCCCCCTGAGCTTTCATCTGTTCGATCTTCTGGTGGTTCTCCTTTTTGCTGTCGCTACCTGGACGAACCATTGCTTTGACAACGGTGGCTCCTTTATCTAACAAAGCTGAGATAATTTTAATTCCCAGCATTCCGGTTGAGCCGACTACGAGTACAACTGGTTTGCTTGCCATAGTTCTATCTTCCTTTTCTAAATAACAACCAGTAGATAGCTTGTGGTTCAGAGGAGCGGTGAGTAGCGTGAGTATACCTTCATATACGCGACGAGGGAAAGGTTCTTTCCACCCCTAGCTACTCACCACTTCTTCTTTGTTACTTCAATTCATAGGCTTACTGTAGGGACTTTGCTTAGCGTTGTCGCTAGTCTTTCTTTCAGTTTTGCAACCGGAATGACTGCCAGGTTTTGATTACACTAAGTTGATGGGGACTCCACCCTTCAATCACACGCTGAACTTGATAAGAATGAGCTTCGTTTGCTTTAACGTCAACCTGTTTGATTAATCAGCTCAATTAGGGGTTGAAGCAACTGACGTCTGCACGAACTCAATGCCGTATTTAGGTCCCAGGGAGACAAGTTTCTTGAGGTCTTCTGGAGTAGTCGCGATGGGGTCAGCAAAGCGATCGACGCGATGACCGACTTCCTTAAAATAATCTTCAATTCCCGCGGGAACAACCAGCGTCCGAATCTTAGCAGGGGTATCACCATCATTATGAAACGCATGGACGCTGCCTCGCGGTATATTAACGTAAGTTCCGGGTGATGCTTGAATGGTTTTGCCATCGCTCTTGAACGTCAAGTTTCCTTCTAAAACCTCGAAAGATTCTTCAATTTTGGGATGAGTATGCATAGGCGGTCCAGAGTTAGTGCCAATAACGACTTCCATCAAGCTGTAGGCTCCACCAGTATCTTTTCCAGTCGCGATAAAGGTATACTTTTCGTTGGTCATTGAGACCGTTGCCCCTTCAGTTTGGGGATGAATCAGTAGGGCAGCGCGCTCGACAGGTGTTGTGACCGACTTTACAGTGTGTTGTTGAAGTGGAGCAGCTTGAGCAATGCTGACTGTTCCAAAGCAAACCAGCAGAATGAATGTGAGAACCGAAGCGCGGATGAACTGATGTAAAATCGGTTGACTATCGGTTGTAGTGAGGCGATTGTCTTGTGCTTGCATAGGCGGCGATCTCCATTGACAGAGTTATTGATTGAGTGTTCGTTCGATTTCAACACACAAGTTGTCCAGTTCCCAGATTTCTTTCAAAGAGGGAGAATGCACCATTTGTCTCTTCCCCAGTTAGCTTGAAGGTGTAGCGATCGCCCACTACCCAATAGACGAGATCGCTGCCGTGTGGCTGGTGAACAGCTAATCGCTTATCCATCTGTGACTCCATCTAGCTCACCCCTTCACTTCCTCGCTGAGCAGTTCCTTCAAAATAGAGCCGCCGTTGTTCATCGGACCTGATGCTGCAGTGGCGGCAGCCAACTCCGCCACCTTCTGCAGCTCCTGCCAACTTGCACCAGCACGCCGGGCAGCAAGGGCGTGAAACTTGGCAGCAGGGCTTCCAGCGTGCAACAGCATGCCATATAGGAGCAGCTGTGTCGTTTTGATGTCGAAAACATCGGAGTAGAAGGCGTGGGCGCGTTGTTGTTCGGCAAGGCGCAGAGACTCCGGATCGATCTGGGCAATCGAATCGAACTTGGCTCCTGGTAGTGGTGGCATCGACCCGAACAGCTTGACATAGCTGTCGCGGAAAGCAGCAAGGTCTGGGGGTAATTGGTCGGTTGTAGTCATGACTTGTCTTCCTTCAGTTCTGTGTAAGCTTGTCTATGAATTGGTTACAGGCAAAACATCCATGACCATGCGAAAGTCATAGACCTTAGTCCCTCGACGACGTAGAATACTGGCGCACGGTAGCATGATTTGTGAGTTATCTTTGCGCGTAAAAGTCACTTCTGCCTCAAACACGGCTGAATTATCGCCAAGCCATAGTCCCACATTGCAATGACTGATGGCTTGTAAGTTGGCATAAAAGTCAGTGAGTAACTGATTGATAGCTGCTTTCCCTTGAGCGGGAGGATTGTTGGCAAAGCGAAACTGTCCATCTTCGGTGTAGTGCTGCGTCACTTTTTCGGGCTGCAAGGTATCGACATCCTGAAAGTAAGCCCAAACCCACTCAGCGGTAATTTCTTTGCCCATCCCTTGAGGAACGATACCTTCTGCAATCACTGTCAAATCTCCTTGTTCAAGACCTTAGCGCAGTCGGATGCTGCACGTCATGAAAAAATGCAATGAGTTGCTTTGCCAGATAATTCGGACGTTCATCTGCAACAAAATGTCCGCACTGTTCAATAGCTCCCCCACGAACGTCAAGAGCCACGTTTTGCAACATCATCTTGACGCGATCGCCCAAGCTGCGGTCACCACCGAGGGCTAGGATGGGAGTTTTAAGCTTATTTTGTGCTAATGGTTCAGTTTGTGCAATCGACTCAAATACCGCTCGATAAACGCCTAATGCTCCGCTTACACCTTTTTGAGCGGCAAACGAGCGCATGTATTCATTAATGACATCTGGAGCAATCGCACTGGACCTGTGACAGTAGGTGTTGTAAAAGTAGGTGAGGAATTCTCGCTCATGTCCTTTAATTATCGTTTCGGGTAGATTTTGGGCGAGTGCAAATGTCCACCACCACAAGCCACCCGCTGGCGTTGCTTCTGGAGTAAATTGAAAGACTTGTTGGAGAACGTGAGACAGCAATACAGGTTCTTCTAAATACGTCAAGCTCAACACCTGCTCGGAATATTGAGCGGCGTAAAGTAGCGCTGGCGGTGCACCCATATCATGCGCTACTAGGTGCAGTTGTCGCAAGCCCAGTTGCACGACGAGTTGACGAAAATCTTCTACCAATGTCCGCGCATCATAGCCATTGTCGGGCTTGTCTGAGTCACCATAGCCACGCATATCGGGGGCAATCACAGTATAGTGTTGGGCTAAGGTGGGCATGAGCTTGCGCCAGCAATACCACGTCTCCAAAAAGCCGTGCCACAACAATACCGGCGTGCCTGTACCACCAATAACGTAATGTAACCTGATGTCATTAGCTTGAATGGTTTGATGCGAGAACCTTTCATCGTTCATCTCGGTACCCCCTGGGGTTGTACTCCCTCCATCCGAACGCGTGTCTCTCGCATGGCGGGCGGAGGTGCGATGTTGCCTTGAGCTATGAGCTTCGCTCCCCGCAAGGCTGAAGCAACGCGAGCAATGTTGGCACCATGGTGGAAGGCGGCTTCAAGCCCTTCTGAGTCCATCTCATCTGGTGTGGCGGGCTCCATCTGCAACCCACCCGTCCGCAGGTGTGGACCCCAGTGCATGCCAGCTATATTGAAGCCAGGAGTTGTCTTGGGCAGAGTGACGAGTACCATGCCGAGGGAGGCTAAGTTAACGAGCAGACCGAGTTGCGCTAATTCTGCTCCCGCACCGCAATTACCATGACCACCACCCGTTGTGAAAACGCCGCCGACGCGACCCACCATATCATCGAAGAACCAGCTCGGTTCGCAGATTAAATCAATGAAACGCTTCATTTCCCAGCTCATCATTCGCTGGTGTACAGGCGAACCTAAGATCAGGGCATCGCAGTTTTGGAAGTCGGTTCGCTGAACTTCACCAACTGACTTGACGACGACCTGGGTGCCCTCGACCGAGCGCGCACCATCCGCTACGACTTCGGTCATGCGTTTGGTATGACCCTGCATTGAGTGATAAACGATTAGCACGCGGACTTTTCCTTCCAGTCTTTTCACGTTTAAATCATCCCTAATCTGTTACTGCATCCTACTGAAGTTCCTTGAGATTCTCGCTTTAACAGAAACGCTGCTCACAAAACGACTTTCACTCTGAGCCGATGTTTCGAGAAGTGGTTTTCAATCATGTGTGGAGAACTTCTGCCAGAAAATTCGTCATAGCTTGCCAAGAGCGCGCTTCTGCTTGCGGATTGAACGCTGCCGCCGGATCGTCCTTGCCGCCAATTCCTTCACCAGTAAAGCTGTGCTTTGCCCCACTATAGGCGGTGAATTCCCAGTTACTGCCTGCTTGACGCATCTCGTCAAGAAAGTGCGTGACTTGGTCCTGGTTAACTCGCGGATCGGCATCGCCGTGGAGTACGAGAATCTTGGGCTTGATGTTGCCAGGCTGTGCTGGCAGAGGTGTAGCGAGTTCGCCATGCAAACTGACTACACCCTTGAGTGGGAGACCAGCTCGCGCCATTTCGAGCACGCCACAACCACCGAAGCAGTATCCGATGGCGGCAACCCGGTTGGCATCACATTCTGGCTGTTGTTGTAACGCCTTGAGCCCCGCTGCCAGTCGCTGCCGAAAAAGCTGACGGTTCTCTACGAAAGGTTTGATGATTGCTGCCGACTCAACAGGAGGAGTTGGATGCACATTGGGTCCAAAGACATCAAGGGCAAAGGCAGCATACCCTAACTCAGCCACCCGCTCCGCTCGGCGTTTGACTCCCTCATCTAGTCCCAACCAAGTATGAACGAGCAGCACTCCTGGCGCTTGTTCGCGCTCGTGAGGGGGTATGAAATAGCCCTCCAGAGGCTGTGTTGCGTCTACATAAGCGATCTTGCGTCCCATGTTGCCTCCCTAGTGTTCGAGAGGAATGCGTGAGGGCTGCTCGGAGACAGTGAACCATCGCCACTGGGTATACTCATCCCAGTTAACGTAGCTGCCGTAACGTCCGCCATTGCCAGATAATTTCACCCCACCAAAGGGAACATAGGCACTGTCATCGGTGGAGCGGTCATTGATATGCACCATGCCTGTCTGCAGTTGTTCGGCAATTCGAGTTGCCCGCACCTGTGACCCCAATACGGCTGCCGAGAGCCCGTAGGGCGTATCATTAGCCATTTGGATCGCCTCAGAGTCGGTGTCGAAGGCTGTAATCGCCGCAATCGGACCAAAGATTTCCTGCTCCCACACCTGCATACCGGGTCTGACACCGCTAAGTACTGTGGGATAGAAGAAAGGACCATTGAACTTTCCGCCTAGATGCAGCTTAGCTCCCTTTGCTACCGCGTCTTTGACAATCTCATCCTGGCGGTTGACTTCCTTGGGTTGAATCATTGGACCGTAGAAGGCATGGGGATTTGTCACAGGATTATCAACCACGAGTTGGCTAGCTGCTGCCACGAAACGATTAATGTATTCATCGATTAAACTGCGATGGATCAAATGGCGTCCAGCCGTCATACATGACTGTCCACCAAAGTAAAAGGTGCTATACACAGCAGTAGAAACCACCGCGTCTAGATCGGCAACGTCATCGAGGACAACAAATGGATTCTTACCACTACCACTGATCGAGACTTTTTTCAGGGAGCGACTTGCTGTTTCGGCAATCCGCTGACCTGCCGCTGACGAACCCGTGAAGTGAACCATGGAAATATTGGGGTTGGTCTCGAACGCTTCCGCTTCTTTGCCTCTTGCTGGAATCACATGCAACAGTCCGCTGGGCAGCCCCGCCTCTTCAAACAGCCGTGCAAAGACGAAACCGCCACAGACGATGGAATTAGGATGGGGTTTAAGCAGGACGGCATTGCCTGTGGCGAGTGCGGGGGCGATAACGCGTGCCGTTAGCAACAGCGGGACATTCGATGGTGTCATCGCCGCGACAACCCCGTAGGGAACCCGCACTGCATAGCTCATCCGATGGGCTCGATCCGCTAGGAGTGCCCCGTAGTGTTGGGTGGGATAGGATGCTGCCTCCAAAAACTCGTCGGAGCAGAAATTGATTTCAAACTGCGCCTTGGAACGGGTAGCACCAATTTCCTGCATCGTCCAGTTGCAGATTTCATCTGCATAATCGCGCCACAGAGCTTCCGCCCGGATGAAGAGTGCCCGCTTCTCCTCAGGTGGAACTCGCATCCATTCCTTTTGAGCAGCGGCTGCTACCTTGGCGGCCTCAGAGATTGTTTCAGCCGCACCCAGAGCTACTTGTGCCAGCGTCTTGCCAGTCGCCGGTTCAATGATATCTGTGTTCTGGACTCCCTCTCGCCAGCCGTTGCTGTAGAGTTTACCGTTCATTTCGTTCCAGTTCAACAGGTTTGCCATACTTCGCCATCCTTTAGGTAAGACTACAACTGGTTCGCGTTTTTATTAGGGACTTGCCATTCCTTTTGGAGCCACTGCGGACGCCAGTCACCTACGGCGGGAGACCCGCCTGCAGTGCTGGCTCGTCTTGGGGTTTCACGCCAGTCGCCTCAAGTCGGGAAACCCCTTCGGGAACGCAAAGGTCGCCTACGGAGGGAGACCCTCCAAAGAGCGCTGTCTCACCGCCCACGGCGCTGGCTCCCCAAGTGGAGCAAGTGGCATGAGTTAGTTGGCATCAAGCCGCTGTGTTCGGCTTAGCACCTGACCAGCCATGGCGGCGGAGGTAATCCTCAAAAGTGGTAAGCTCTGGGTATTCCTGGCGTAGTGCGGCAATATCAGCTTCATAACCCACGTTGTTGAACCACTTATTCATAACCGTGATTTCTTCGCCCATGGCTTGCTGGAACTGATCCCACGGCATCTGATGTAGTCAACTTGCCGACCAATGACGCGGCTAAACGTTTGGGCAACCTGTAGCATAGTTAATTCATCTCCCGCTAGGTCAACCTCGCGACCAAGCCACTTCTCCGGGTGTTCCAAGGCGATTACGCAGAAAGCGCCAAGAATCGAGGCATGTTGATGACTGAGATTGAGTGCGTATTCCACAAGTGAGCTATCATCTAAGGCTTGCTGGTGTTCAAAGAGCATGTTGTGCATTTGCCAAAACTTGCCTTGATCGGTCGCAACCTCGGGAGCTTCGGCAGCACTCCAGTGCTTGAGCGTGAAGCTGTGTCAGTGGAAAGTGTCGAAACCCGAAGCACAATTGCTTGTCAAGCTGATACTGAATCTGTAACTCTTAAATTCATACGCTTACTGTAGGAATTTTGCTTGGCTTTGTCGCTAGTCTTTCTCTCAGTCTTGCCACTGAACTGACTGCCAGATTTTAACTACCATAAGTCGATAGGGTCTCGACCCTAACTTTTGGTTAGGTGAGCCATTCAAAGCGAGCTTTGAGCAGCAACAAGCCAACTTTGTGCTACTGCTGTCTGCTGCTACGGGCGAAACTTTTACAAGGTGATGATGCCGCGCTTCAGGGCTAAGATAACGGCTTCAGTCCGATCGCTCACCTGCAACTTGGAAAGAATGTTATTGACGTGAAACTTAACTGTACCTTCGCTGATTCCCAAGACCGCTGCAATTCCTTGATTCGTTCGACCTGTTGCGATCAAGCGCACGACTTCGCATTCTCGTTCAGTCAAAGTAGGCAAGTTCAAGCGTTGAAAGAACTTGGCGCTGATTTGGGGCGGAATGAAGGACTCTCCAGCGTAAACCGCCCGGACACAGTTGAGCAAGTCCTGATGCGGCGCATCTTTGAGCAAATAGGCTTTCGCCCCGGCATGGAGTCCGCGATAAATATCTTCTTCACTGTCATAAGTTGTCAAAATTACCAACCGTGCCGTGGGAAATTGTTGGCGAATGGCGACGATTGCTTCTACCCCATCTATCTCTGGCATTTTTAAATCGATCAAGGCGACATCCGGCTGCAGTTGAGCGAACAAGTCGATGGCTTCTCGACCATTGCTGGCTTGCCCGATCACTGTCATGTTTTCCTCGGGTCGAATTTCCAGGATGGCTGCAAGTCCTGTCCGCACGACCGGATGGTCATCAGCAATCAGAACGCGGATTGGAGGATTCGGCATCACGACCTCCGAGTTGGAGCTTGGCTTTGAGGAGACAGTGGCACGGTAATCAGAACTATTGTTCCACAACCAGGTTGGCTGGTGAGGATAAATTCTCCGTTGATACAGACAGCCCGCTCTTGCATACTCACTAGCCCAAAGCCTTGTCCTCGAACTGCCGTTGGCTCAAATCCCTGACCATCATCGCGCACGCACAACTCGACTGCTTGAGTGCCAAACGTCAATTCAATCACAATTGTGCTGGCTTGAGCATGAGTCAGGGCATTAGTCAGGGCTTCTTGAGCAATGCGCAATAAATGAGTTTCCACCTCGGGCGCGAGCGCATCGTCTACTCCCTGAATCTGTAATTGAATTTGCACTGAGGTGTTATGAGTCAGGGTTTGCACTAACTGTTCTAGCGCACTCCGCAGGTTGGTATTCTCTAGTGCTTGAGGGCGCAATGACCAAACCGAGCGCCGGGCTTCGACTAACCCAGCCCGTGCCAAATCTTGTGCTTGAGCAAAGAGCGGCTTTACGGGTGCATCTTGAGGGACGATCATCTTGGCGGCTTCGAGTTGAACCACTACGCCAGTAAATGCTTGGGCAAGAACGTCATGGATCTCGCGTGCCATACGGTTGCGTTCTTCTAGCACGGCAGAGTGACTTGCTTGCTCTGTGAGTTGCATCAGTTGGAGGGCTAATGTGGCTTGATGCCCTAGCGCTTGCACCAGTTCTAGCTCACTCGGTGCCAAGTCTCTGACTTGAGGCAGACGCACGCCAAATGAGCCGATGAGTTGGTCGCCGAGCCACAAAGGGACGACGAGAATGGCTTTGACACCTGAGCGGGTTAGATAAGCACAACTTGCTCTGGTAAAAGGTGGGTTTGCCACCTCAATCAAATACGGCTGCCGTTGGTCAGTGCGAAAGACCCAGCTCTGACTATGCAAGCAGAGCGGCTGAGCTCGGTCAGCATTGAAGCGGGCGGGAAAATTGACTTGACCGTCAGTGTAGCTTAAATGCAGGGTTGCCGTTTGCAGTAATTCATCAAACAACCATAAGAGACAAGCAGGCGCATTCATCTGCTGGGCAATCACGCTCAAGATATGCCGCAAAAAGCAATCTAAGTCTGGCTCAGTGGCAAGAGTATCAAGCGTGCTTTTCAAGACATCGTTAGCTTTTGCCAATTCTGCAACTTGTAATTGAGCTGCTTTTTCTTGTTCACGGATGATCGCGGATTGTTTCGCCTGTTCTGCTAGTTGGGAGAGTCGAATCGCTAAAGATATTTGTTGAGCGAGGGCGTAGCCAAGTTCAATTTGTTGAGTGGTGAATTGTCGATCGCTCGGAACGAAGATCAACAATGCCCCTATCGTTTCTTCTGCAATCCTTAGCGGAATATTGAGCAGCTTACTCACACCTCGCATCCTGTAGCGCCATTCTCCAATATCAATACCGATTTGAGCAGAAATGGCGTTATGGACTGGATCGGTTCTGAGGTCTTCAACAATAAAGTGATGTTGACGGTCATTCAAACGCTCTTGATGAATCATTTCCTGCGGAATCTGATAGCCGAGCCGACCGGGATGTCCAGGTTGCTCATCGGCAGTCAGCATCTGTCCTTGGTAGCAAGAAAGCTTAAGGTAAGCACGTTCTCCGTCTGGATGAACCCAATATTCTGTTACAGGGGCATCAAACTGCTCAGCGATAACCCGCAGCATATATCCTAGGAATTGATTGAGATCTGTTGCAGTGGAGAGCGCACTTACCATTTGCTTGAGGGCAGTGTTGATTTTTGCCTGTTCTGTTGCTCGTGCTTGAGCAGCTTGTTCTTTTTCGCGGATGATCGCTGCTTGTTTTGCCTCCTCTGCCAGTCGAGTCAGTTGTAGAGCAAGCGTTGCTTGATGCGCCAGCGTTTGCACAAGTTCAATTGGTTCTGCACCGGGATGAATCGGGTCACGGAAGCATAACCCCAGAAATCCAAGCGGCTCGTGTCCTAGCAACAAAGGTACACATAAGACACTTTGGTGTCCCATCTGGAGATGCCACGAGATGGAAAAATCCCAAGCACCTGCCTGAGCCTGATTGGTGTCAATCCATATGACGAAAGATTGGGTAATTTGCTTCCAAGCGGGGCTGATGTCTGCTGGAATGGGTGTTTGCCAAAGCGCGAAGCGGGAATCGGTGTCAAGATTGACGACTTGCCCATCTTGGACTGTCTGATGCATCTTCAGCGTATTGGATTGGGAATCGTACAGAAAGATTGATGCATTCGCCGCTTCAGCCTCCTGTGCCGCTTCTAGCAGCACATGGGTGAGAAACTGGTTGAGGTCATCTTGACCGACCAGTTGGGCAACGGTTCGCTGCAAGACTTGGTTTGCTCTAGCGAATTGTTCCGCCCGATGCTGTGCCGCTTTTTCTTGCTCACGAGCGATCGCCGCTTGTTTTGCCTGTTCTGCCTTCAACAAGGCTTCTTCTTGTTGCTGACGCTCAATCGCGGCAGCAATACTATCGACCGCGATCGCGAAGATTGATTGGTCTAACTCTTCAAATTGCCGTACTTCATGGCAATAATCAAAGCCGAATACTCCCCAAAACTCACCTTGCACCATGATTGGTACCATGAGCATTGCCTTGTTGCCCTGGGAATCAAACAACTCGCGCAGCGATGCACATAGGTCAGTACCGAAAAACTGCACCGTCTCGCCTTGAATTAAGCGCTCGTACAACTCGGCAAAGTCCTCCCACAACAGAGCGGACTCTAACTCAGGTGTGTGAGTCACCGATGCCTGAATGCCAGGTCGGCACCACTCAGCATTCATTCGCACCGCAGATTTCCCCGAAACCGGAGCGGTAATGTTTTGCGCTAAGCTACAGCGGTCGGCTCTGGCAGCTTCACCTAAGAGTTGCAAGACATCGGGTAGAACCAGCCCGTAGTCGCTGGCGCGTAACAGACGGTTGGCGATCGTTGTCATCGTCTTGAGCAATTCCGCCCGTGCTTGTTCCGCTGCTAGTAAGGCTTGCTGTGCCTCTCGCAGTTCAGTAATTTCAATTTGCGTGCCCCAGCCCCCAGTAACCTGTTCATTTTCGGTGAAGCTAATGACACTGT
>Ga0213881_10001423_pt1 | contig 11461 bp, 10 predicted proteins | sample BarmaccoBMER_R08_FD_160104 | JGI IMG/M metagenome (GOLD analysis project Ga0213881, IMG submission 160104) | Barbacenia macrantha exposed rock microbial communities from rupestrian grasslands, the National Park of Serra do Cipo, Brazil - ER_R08 ... | reverse complement strand
GTGTGTGCTGACCCTGTGTGTGCTGACCCTGTGTGTGCTGAGACGGAGCCTGCTGGCCAGTTCCGCTGCCGACGTGATCTGCGCCGTGTAGCTGCTCGATGGCGTGATCAAGCACTCGTTCGAGAACAGCCAGGCCGTCGCGGACTCCCCCGGTGGAGCCCGGCAGGTTGACCACCAGCGTCTGGCCGGCCACTCCAGCCAGCCCACGGGATAGCACCGCGGTGGGCACCCGGGGCAGCCCGGCCGAGCGGATCGCGTCCGCCAATCCAGGCAGGCACCGGTCCAGCAGTGGCTCGGTGGCCTCCGGGGTGCGATCGGTGGGGCTGATTCCGGTGCCGCCGGTGGTCAGCACGACGTCGACCGCATCCGCCACCGCCACCGCCACCGCGTCACGCACCGGCGAACCGTCAGGTACCACCACGGGGGCCGGGGTCTGATAGCCACGCTGGCACAACCAGTCGACGATGACTGGACCGGTGCGGTCGGGATACACCCCAGCGGCCGCACGGTTGGAGGCCACCACGACCACGGCGCGACGAGTCGCCGACGGCTCAGCCGTCGAGTTGGTCGTTGTTGTCATGGGTCCTCCCGGATTAATGCGACGGCTCAGCCGTCGGTGGCCAATGCGACGGCTCAGCCGTCGGCCGGATCCACAGGCCGGTCTTCCCACCCACCTTGCGCTCCACGCGCACCGCGTCGAGCACGGCGGCGGGGTCAACTGCCTTGGCCATGTCGTGGAGCGCCAGCCCGGCCACCGCGACCGCGGTGAGCGCCTCCATCTCCACACCCGTGCGGTCGGTGGTGCGGACTGTGGCAGTGATCTGAACCTCGGAGCCTGAGGTGTGCAGGTCCACAGTCACCCCGGTCAGCGAGAGAGGATGGCACAGCGGGACGAGATCTGGCGTGCGCTTAGCCGCCATGATGCCCGCGATGCGGGCAGTGGCCAGGGCATCACCCTTAGGTAGTTGGTCGCCGCGCAGCAGCCGTACTACCTCCTCGGTGGTGCGGAAGACACCCGAGGCGACCGCCTCCCGTGCAGAGGCCTGTTTATCTGAGACATCAACCATCCGGGCCGCGCCACGATCATCCACGTGGGTCAGCCGTCCCTCGGAGCTCACCAGTCGATCCTACGGCCGCACCCCGTCGGTGGCGGTGGGGATAGTCGGTGGCGGTGGGGATAGTCGTCGGAGGGGCTGGCACGGATTTCCCGTGCCAGCCCCTCCCGGAATGTGTCGGTCAGATCAGTGCGTGACCGGCAGGTGTGCCTGGACCGGCTGCGGCGGCGGGGCCTCTTCCTTCGGCGGCCCTTGGTGGTACTCGTGGTGCTCTTCACGACAGCTGGCAGACGAGATCACAATCTCCTCCAGCGCCTCATGGCCACCCTTGGGGGTGTTAAGGCTCGGGTTTTCCTTCTTGAGCAAACCCAGCAGGTCATCGACGGTGGGCTCTCCCGCCGGTGACGACGACTTGGCATGCGCGGCCTGCAGCTGATCCATGGTCGGAACCTTCAGCTGCTTGGACGCGAGACTCTGGAAAAGGTTGAGGTCCTTCTGCGTGAGTGCCCGCCCGTGTCGGTCGCCGGGCAGCAGCGAAATCACTGCGGCGTCGACCGTGAGCTTGTCGTGGTCCCGGTGCTGCCGGTTGAACTCGACCTTGACCACCGGCGAGAGGTCCAGTGTCTGACCCGAGTACGGCGAGGACTTGCCCTCGCTGTCAGTGCTGATGATCGAGGAGTCACCGTGGCCGTTCTCGCAGGTTGCCTCGATGACCTTCAGTCGCAGACCGAGAACGTCCACCTTGACAGCCGTCGCCTTGGACCGGAAACGCTCGGCCTCGACCTTGAGCAGCGCGACATAGATGCCATCCTTATGCGGCCCCGGCACCTCAAGCAATGCCTTGTGACCGTCAGGCGGCGCCTCGACAAACGGAGTCGGTGCGATGGGCAGCAAACCTTCCGCGGCGATCCCGAATGCCGAGGCGGTAGGCTCTTCGCCAGCGGAGCCGGACAGGGTCCCCAGCAGCAGGGCCGCGACGGCGGTGGCAGCACCGACGCTGGCAGCACTGGCGCCGGCGAGCTTCCTACTGTTCACATGCTGTCCTTTCGTTTCGTTCGTTCAGTTCTCGTCGATGAGCACAAGCGTTCCGAGGGGAACTTGAATCAACTGGTGGAGCGCATCCTTTGGCACCCGGATGCAACCATCGCTAGAGCGGGTACCGAAGACATTGGCCGTGGGCCAGGTATGGATCGCGACGGTTCCCGGTCCGCCACCGAAGCTGTCCAGAGTGGGACTGTGGGTGCCCAGCGGCAAAATCACCGATGAGTATCGCTGCGCGGTGTCGCTGAACGAACCAAGCAGGAACGTCCGCCCCGCGGGGGTGGGAGCGGACTCCTTGCCTATGCCCACCGTCCAGCTACCTAAGGACTTGCCGTCCCTGAACAGCTCCATGTCGAGGGAACGAAGGTGTACCCGGATCAGATACGGGGTGACCGCACGATCGAGTGCGGTCTCGGTGACCCAGCCCGTCGAGCTGTTGGGTCGCGAGGGCAGCAACACCTGCACCCACCCAGGTTGCTGGGCGATCACTGGCAGCCAGGTGTCACCGATCTGCTGGGGACCGAGCCTGGCGATCGGAGCGCCGCCGGGGGCGGCATACACCACAATCTCCCGCCGCGGGTGAACCACGGTGCCGTTAGTGGCCACCGGCGGACCGGGGTCAAGCGGCGCTCCGTCGACGACGGTGTAGGTGGTGCTCTGTGGCAATGCCGCGGGATCTGCCGGGAGCGCCGCTGGCGGGATCGTGGTGGTCGGGCCGGCCACCACGGGCGCCAATGGTGGCGCAGCTTTGTGGATCCCGGCATCGGAGGGAGCCACGAAGGCCACCACAACGATCGCCAGCACTACCAGGGCAACCCCGCCGACCGCGCACGCGATCAGGTAAGGACGATCGAGCAGCCGGAACGATCTGGGAGGACGTTGAGCCATGACCTCTGGTGGTGTCGGACGAGCGGAACTTGGTTGGCTCGCCCTCCCCGATCGGGCGATCCCGCTCGGGCCAACGACGCTCTGACATCCAGTGGGACATCTACTGGGAACGTCGGCTGGGGCCGCGCGGTGACGGCACCCTAACGGACCCGAAACAGGACCTAGCGGGGACCCCGCTACCGGGTGTCGCTCCAGTTGATCTCAGTATGCGGGTGCTCGTACAGGAGCTGGTCTGGCGGCAGAGGGAAGGTCACCTCACCAAACGGGGACAACGCGCCCTGGACCGAGGCGGCAAGTTCGCTCACCGGGTGGTCCTCTTCTGACCAGCTCGGCCAAGTCGGGTCGATGCGGTCGGTGCGTTTGGCCACAGCTCCTCCTCGCTCGGTGATACCGCCGACGCACTCCTCTGGCGCACAGCCGCCAGAAATACCGTCGATTGTGCCCGATGCCCATGCGATCAATCTCCAGTGTGACCAATGGCGTCACGTGACGCGCCAGGAGAACGCTCGCTACTCTGAAGCAGATGCCCAGCACCGCACTTGCTGACTGGCTACGCTCCCGGGACGACGACACGCTGGCCCAGTTACTGCGCACCCGCCCGGATCTCGCCGTACCCACTCCAGCCGATTCGACCGTGCTGGCCACCCGAGCCGGGATCCCGGCGTCGGTCGCCCGAGCCTGCGAGGACCTCGATCGATTCACCCTGGCGGTGCTGTCAGCACTGGTCGTAGCCGGTGCCGACGCCGCACCGGTGAACCGCCAGGAGGTGGAGCACCTGCTCGGTCGAGACGTCACCGCCGGGCGAATCCAGCAGGGTCTGGACACGCTGCGGTGCTGCGCATTGGCCTGGGGTGACGATGAGGCACTCGCCGTGGTGCCGGCAGCGCGCCACATCATCGGGCCGCATCCGGCTGGCTTGGGTCGCCCTGCCGCGAATCTCGTCGACGCCAACCTCAACGCTGTCCTCGCCGAGCTCTCCGACGACGAGCTGGGAGTATTGCGGGTGCTGGCCGCTGGGCCGCCGGTCGGTACCAGCCGGGACGCCGCCGAGGTGCTTCCTCTGGGCCGGGCCCGCACGCCGGTACAACGCCTGCTGGCCCGTGGTTTGCTGCGGCGGATCGACGCTGGCACCGTCGAGTTGCCCGCGCAGGTGGGTCTCGCGCTGCGCGGAGACCAGCCGCTGGGACCTCTTGAGCTGAACGAGCCGGAGCTACCCACCCGGCAGCGCGATCCGTCCCTGGTCGACTCAACAGCCGCGGGCGCGGTACTTGATCTGCTGCGCCACACCGAGAAGCTGCTCACCGAGTGGTCAGCAGACCCTCCCCCGATGTTGCGCTCTGGTGGCCTGGGCATCCGGGACATGCGACGAACGGCGCGCCTGGTGGACGTCGACGAGGCGACAGTCGCGCTGCTCGCCGAGGTCGCCCTCGCCGCTGGACTGATCACCTGGACCGACGAGGCAGCGAGCGCGCAGCTGTGGTTGCCCACCGTCGCCGCCGATTCGTGGCTCGCTGCGCCACCGCAACGGCGCTGGGCCATGCTCGCGCGCGCGTGGCTCGAATTGCCCCGGCTGCCCGGATTGGCCAGGACACGCGACGACAAGGACCGGCCGCTGGCCGTGCTGTCCGACGAGTTGCGCCAGCCCCGCGCCCCGGCGCAGCGGCGCCGAATCCTCGGGCTGATCGCCGAACTGCCCGCCGACCGAGGTATCCAGCGACCTGAAGAGCTCGCCGCCGTGCTCTCCTGGCGGGCACCGCGCCAGGACGGCCGGCGACGCGACGAGGTGGTCGGCTGGACCGTGCAGGAGGCCACCGCCCTGGGCGTGCTCGCGCTGGGGGCGCTGTCGTCGGCCGGACGGGCGCTGCTGCGCGACGGCGCGACGGCCGCGGCGGCCGTCCTCCAGGCCACCCTGCCCGAGCCGGTGAACCACGTGATGGTGCAGGCCGACCGCACCGTGGTAGCACCGGGACCACTGGAGCCCGAACTGGCCCGGGAGATCGGGCTGGTGGCCGACGTGGAGTCAGCGGGTGGCGCCACCGTCTACCGGGTCACCGAGGACACCGTGCGCCGGGCACTGGACGCCGGCCGCAGCGCCGCCGACCTGCACGAGCTGTTCCGAACCCGGTCGGTAACCCCGGTGCCGCAGTCACTGAGTTACCTCATCGACGATGTGGCCCGGCGGCACGGGCGGCTGCGCGGTGGCGCCGCCGCCGCATTCCTCCGCTGCGATGACCCGATGCTGCTCACTGAGCTACTGGCGCATCCAGTCGCCACGCGCTGTAAGCTGCGCCGGCTTGCTCCTACCGTGTTGGTCAGCCCGTTGTCGCTGGCCGCGCTGCTCGACGACGTGCGCGGCGCCGGCTTCCTCCCGGTCGCCGAGGGGCCCGAGGGCCAGGTGGTCGACCTGCGCACCGGAGCTCGTCGGGCCCGGGTCCGGACCCAGGCGACCCGCCGTGCCGCTGTGCCCCCTACCCCCTCAGCAGAGCAACTTGCCGCATTAGTGACAGCGGTGCGGGCCGGGGACGCCGCAGCTACCATCCCACGGAAGTCCGCGACGGTCAACGGTGCGGTGTCCACCGGTGACACGCTGGAACTGCTGCAGGGCGCCGCCCACGCCGGCAGCACCGTCTGTATCGGCTATGTGGACTCCCAGGGCGTGGCCAGCAGGCGAATCGTGCGACCGGTGAGCGTCGGTGGCGGCGTCCTGGAGGGGTTCGACCGCTCAGCCAACGAGCTGCGGCGCTTCCCCTTGCACCGAATCACCTCGGCGGCGGTCATGCCGGAATGACCCGCAGACCTCACCTCCCTCGCAAGCCACGGCGAGGCGGACTCCTGCGTTCCGCTGGCCCGCGGTGCTACGAGCGCGAGGTGGCTTGCAGCTGTGCGCGCAGCTCGGGGGTCAGCAGCTTGCCCGCTCGGTCGACGAGCAACGTCATCTCATAGCCGATCAGGCCGATGTCGCAACTCGGCGAGGCCAGCACAGCCAGGCTGGACCCGTCGCTGATGGCCATGGTCAAGACGATGCCGCGCTCCATCTCCACGATGGTCTGCACCACCCCACCCGCCTCAAAACAGCGGGCCGCGCCCTGGGTCAGGCTCACCAAGCCCGAGGTGACCGCGGCAAGCTGATCAGCACGGTCGCGGGGCAACGCTGAGGACGCAACCAGGAGCAGCCCGTCGGCAGAGACCACGACAGCGTGCGCCACTCCGGGCACCTGCTGCACGAAGCTGTCCACCAGCCAGCCGAACTGGCCGGGCTGGACCGGGTGCTGGGGCGCTGCTGTCGTCACTGCTGATTCTCCTTGAAAGGTCACCAATCGAAAGATCACTGATCGAAAGGCCGCTGCGGACTGTCGGTCCAGGCGAACTGCTCGTCAGGACCGATGCGCGCATGCCGCCCGACGCGCAACCCGCGCTGGTATCTGCTCAACCGGCCGCGCACAGCGTCTGGGGTGCGGACCGGACCAGGGGGCACCGGCGTCGGCATAACACGACCGTCCGCACCGGATACTAGATGCGCGCGGGGCTGCCGCTTGGGCAACCCGGCTCTGGTGAATTCGTGGTCAACCCGGGTGCGCAGTGCTTGCGCGGCCTGCCATGGCTCGTCAAACGGGGACTGCCACTCGGGCGCGATGGCGGACGGCGGGGTACTCACCGGCGCGGACTGACGCTCCCGGAACCAGGCTGAGACCATCTCAAAGATCTCTTCGCGAACCTCCTCGGGCGGTCCGGCCGCCACAGCGCTGCCCGCCGGCATCCGGCTCCCCAGCGGATCGGTAGCCGCCGCACCCTGCGCCTGGTCGCCGCCCAGCTGATCGGAGAGCGGCTCACGCTCACGCTGGGGCTCGAGGTGGCCAAAGAGCTCGAGCCACTCCTCCTGGGCCGTACGCGGACGGCTGCACTGTGAGGTGACAATTCCGAGCGAGGCTGGGCTAATCGAGGAGGGACTGAACAGATCCGCCGCGGTGGCCTCGTCGACCACCGACACCTGTAGCGGCAGCTGCCCCTCGGTCCCGTTCCACCCGGTGGTGGACGGTTCCTCAGATGCGCTCTCCATCGACGCGGGAGAGTCCCTGGACGTTGTGGCATCTGGCGGTGTGTCATTTGACTCCAGGCCATTTGACTTGGGGCCATTTGACCTGGGGCCATCGGACGTCGGGGCATCCGACCTGGGACCATCAGTCGACACCCGGAGATCGATCGTCACCAGCGAGGGGGGCAGTAGCGCGGTCGCGGTGATCCCGCGCTCCCCGAGGCGCTGGCGCAGCCGCACCGTGATGCCATGCTGCATGGCCAGCTCGCGCACCACGAACAGCCCCATCTGACCAGAAACCGACGCATCGGCCGCCGGTGCCAACGCGAGCCGTGCGTTGATCGCCTGCAATTCGTCAGGAGGTAGGCCGGGACCGGAGTCGGTGATCTCCACCAGCAGGCTCTTGTCTTCGGTGAGCGTGCCGCCCAGAGTCACCATGGTGCCCTGCGGGGTAACGTTGGTCGCATTATCCAGCAACTCCGCGATCAGGTGCACCAGGTCGGTCGCGACCGGACCGGTCACCGTGGCCGCCGGGGGTGGGCACACGGTCACTCGGTGGTCATCGTCGATCTCCGCGACCGCGTTACGCAGCACGTCGAGCACCGCCACCGGCCCGTCAGCACCACGGCGCACTGTCCCGCCAGCCAGCACCAGCAGGTTCTCGCTGTGGCGGCGCATCCGGGCGGCAAGGCGATCGAGTTGGCGCAAGCTGTTCGCCAGCTCGGGATCGCGCGCCGCGCCGCGCAACTCCTCGATCAGCCGCAGCTGCCGTTCCAGCAAGCACTGGCTACGCTCGGACAGGTTGATAAAGACATCGTTGAGGCTGCAGCGCAACTGGGCCTGCTCAGCCGCCAGTCGGACCGCCTGGACATGCACGGTGTCGAACGCCCTGGCGACTTGACCGACTTCTTCCCTGGAGTGCACCGGCACCGGATCAACAGCTGCCTGAGCGGGGCTACCGTCGGTGGCCAGTACCTGCTCGACGGCCTGCGGCAGCCGACGGTCGGCGACCTCGAACGCGGCGGTGCGCAGCGTACGCAACGGTTGCAGGAGCGAGCGCACCACGACAATCAGCAGCGCCACGGCGAGCAGCAGCAACACGGCGACCACGGCACCATCCCGGAACGCCTCGCGCCACGCCTGGGAGCTGCGCGCCTGGGCGTCCGTCCGCAACTCGTTGAGCAGGGTGGCCGCCCCCTGGTGCATCGTCTCCACGGTCCCCGCGGCGGCGGAGTTCCAGTCACCGGGGACCGTCTCCAGTGGCGCTCCCCGCGCTGCCCGGTCCAACGCGGCAGACAGCAGCCGCTTCCGATCGACCACCGCCATGGTGTTGAAATAAAGCTGCCGTTGTGCAGGAGACATGGCTTGGCCGAACTCGTCGGCAGCGGCGTCGAACCGGGCGTCGGCGGTGCGCAGTGCGGCCTGCTGCGTCGCGGACAGACCGCCGGACAAGATCCCCGTCAACAACACTGCATGCTGCCAGGAAGCCTGTTCCGTGGCGACCGACAACGCCTTGACGCCGTCGGCTTGCCGGGCTACCGGGCCGGGTGCGCCGTCCAGCACTCCGCGTTCAAGATCGAGCAGCACCGCGATGAAGTTGGAATAGGCGGTGACAGCGCTGCTCGCGGTGGCATTGCCGGGGACAGCGTTGGAGCGGAAGGTGCTCTGCCGCAGTGCGGCAAGCCCGGCCAGCCGGCTCACCACGATCCGGTGGGCTTCGCCCACGATCGGGTGGGCCTGCGCCGCGATCGGGCCGAGAGCCTCGGCACTGAAGTCCGCGGTACGCAGCTTGGTGGCGGCGGTGTCCACCCGCTGAACCTGAGCCTGAACCTCAGCCTGCAGCAGGGCGCGGTCTGCGGTACGTCCAGTGGCGAGCATCGCGGCCACCCGCTGCCGCTCCCCCTGCAGGTCATACACGACGAGACTCAACTGCTGGGCCAACCCGACCTGGCGGGCCAGCGCGGCGAAATCCTGCGCCCTGTGCACCAGATCGGTGACTCGCAGCGCGCCGAGTACACCGGCAAGCACCAAGGGCACCACCAGAACCGCAGTGAGTTTGGTGCGCAGTCTCCAGTCCCGCAGCCGCCACCGGCGGCCGCGGCGCTGCAGCCCCACCGCAGGCGTCCCGAACATGGCGACGTCAGGTGCCCGGCCGAGGCCCCGCGTAGTAACTCCATCACGTATAGCGACGTCGGTGGAGCCGTCGGAGCGGCTCAAGGGTGGTCCAGCCCTCACTTCGTGGCCCGCCACGCTGCGCACTCTCCCCACTCCACGATCACGCGCGAGCCGTCACCGACCTCCGCATAGCGTGCTCGACCAACGCGATGAGGGTGTTCTTGGTCGATTCCCGCTCCCGAGCGTCGCACGGGATGATGGGTACCGCGGATTCGATGGCCAACGCTTCCCGGACGTCCTCAATACTGTGGCTGAGCACGCCGTCAAAACAATTCACTCCGACAACATAGGGCAGACCACGGTCCTCGAAGAAGTCCACCGCCGCAAAACAATCGGCCAGCCGGCGGGTGTCCACCAGCACAACCGCGCCGATCGCACCGCGCACGAGATCATCCCACATGAACCAGAAGCGGTGCTGCCCCGGGGTGCCGAACAGGTAGAGGATTAACTCCGCATCCAGTGAAAGACGGCCGAAGTCCATTGCGACGGTAGTAGTCGATTTGTCCGGGGTGGCTGCGAGGTCATCCATCGAGGTACTCGCATCAGTGAGCACGGCCTCGGTGGTCAGCGGCGCAATCTCGGATACCGAGCCGACGAACGTCGTCTTACCGGCGCCGAAACCACCGCCGACGACAATCTTCGCGGACATCACGCTGGGGCCGCCCGCGGCTTGCCGCGCGGCGGGGGGGCCGGACCGAGCCGGGCCGGGCCGGGCCGCTGCTGTCAATGGGCCCCCCGGGGGCCTCGCCCGATCAGAGTCGACGAAGTCCACTCAATACCCTTTCCATCAAGGCCATATCCGGCGTGTCGCCGGAGCTGTTCGCGCTACGGTGCACCACGATCAAACCGATGTCCGCCATGTCCGCCAGCAGAACTCGGGCCACGCCCAGCGGCAGAGACAGCAGAGCAGCCACCTCAGCCACCGATCGGGGGGCGCGACACAGTGCCGCCACCGCCCGGTGTTCCTCGCTGGTCATGACCGCCATGCCGGGACCGTGCTCGCGGGTGGACACCAGCGTCTCCACCGCGAGGTCGAATACTGGCGAGGTGCGGCCTCTGGTCCAGGTGTAAGGCCGCACCACGGACGCTGAGGTCGCCGGCTCGCTCCACTCGTCGAATCTCGCCGGCGCCGGGGCCGGCTGCCGCACCAGAAAGGGCTGGTCAGCTTGAACCGGCTGCCGAGTGGTCGATGACCTCGCCAACTCCTTGCGACGCCGACCCAACCGCCAGGGACCACTACTGAGATTGTTCACCACATCAGCAAACGACTGATCATCACCGTCATCGCCGCTGGGTTTGTTCACCGCCGCCTCACCGCCACCTCAACGACCTAGGGCACCATGCAGCTCAGCACGTGGGTGCAGGGTGAGCTGGTGACCGACCCGATCGACCAGCAACGTCATCTCATACCCCACCAGCCCGATGTCACAAGTCGGGGCCGCCAGCACCGCAAGACTGGAGCCATCGCTGATCGACATCAGCAGCATGATCCCGCGTTCCAGCTCCACCACCGTCTGCACGACTCGGCCGGCGTCAAAACAGCGAGCCGCTCCCTGAGCCAAGCTGACCAGCCCGGACGCCACCGCGGCGAGCTGATCGGCACGGTCCCTGGGCAGGTGGGCCGAAGCAGTCAGGGGCATTCCCTCGGCCGACACCACCAACGCGTGCGCCACCCCCGGCACCCGATTGACAAAGTCGTCGACCAACCATCCGAAGCGTTCCGGCTGCGTCCGCAGAACGGTCACTTCATCTCCTCTTCGTCATCCTGCTGCTCTGGCAGCGACCCATCAGCCTCCTGGTCGAGGCTTCGGCGGGCCTGCCGCCCCTCGCGGATGCCCTGCTGGTAACTGGCGAGCCGGCCACGAATCGACTCCGCGTTGCGCGCCGGTGCGCTCGGGGCGGACTCGGCCCCACCCGCGGCACCGGGCACCAGCAGCGCCCGAGGCTGCCGCCGCGGCAGCCCCATGGCGGTGACCTCCCCGCTGACCGGCATCGCCAGTGCCTCTGCCGCCCGCCAGCCCTCATCGGCGGCGCCCCAGTCCTGCGCCGGTGCACCGGCTGGGTGCGTGGCCTCCGGTGCCGGGACCGGCTCACCCGATGAGCGAGGCTTGCCTGCGTCACCGGAGTCCGATCCGTTCAATGTCTTGCCCGGCTGCCGACGTATCAGGGGCGGCGAGCCTGCCGTAGCGGACGCTGCCGACTTCGCCGGCGGGGCAGCCGGCAACGGCGCATCCGGTGACGGCGCATCCGGTGACGGCGCATCCGGTGA
>Ga0213881_10001422_pt1 | contig 11469 bp, 9 predicted proteins | sample BarmaccoBMER_R08_FD_160104 | JGI IMG/M metagenome (GOLD analysis project Ga0213881, IMG submission 160104) | Barbacenia macrantha exposed rock microbial communities from rupestrian grasslands, the National Park of Serra do Cipo, Brazil - ER_R08 ... | reverse complement strand
CGAGAGAATCGCCTTCCGGGGATGGTCGAGCGCACCGTCTACGTGGGGGCCAGCCGGCAGGTGATCGTGCGCCTTCCCACCGGAGCCGCGATCCAGGCGTCGGTGACGAATACCGGCGATGCCGAGATGTACCGGCAGGGCAAGCCGGTGTCGGTATACGTCCCGCCCGGGGCGCTGCGGGTGCTCGCCTCCGGGCCGGCCGGGGAACGCTCCGATCCCGCGGTGCCGGCGTCGGAGCACGCGGAACCGTCCGGCGTCCGCTCGTAGGCCGCGCGGCGCCGGTTGGCCGTCAGCGCGCGGCCAGAAACGCCTCGACGGCGGCTGCCTCGCGCTCGAGCGCGGCGGTCGTGGCGCGGGGCTGCTCCTTCCAGGAGCGCAGCTCCACGCGGCCGTCGCGCATCGTCCAGGTGCCCGCCGCGCGACCGTCGACGAGCGCGATCGGCCTGATGATGCCGTTGGTCGTAACGACTCCCCCGGCGCCGGCGAGCACGAATCCGCGGGAGCGCCAGCCCAACAGCAGGGGGTCGAACGGGCCGAGGAGCCGCGGCGGTGGCAGCGGTGACTGCCGCTCGCGAGGAAGGTCGACGAGCCCGTCGGCACGCTGAACCAGCTCCGAGGCAATCGCCTGCAGCCCGGCGCGCGCGTCCCGAAGCGGTAGCTGCGCCCACCTCGCCAGATCGCGGTCGTCGGCCGGGCCGTGGCCGGCGAGGTAGCGGCGGGCGAGTTCGGCCAGGGCGCGGTCGCGATCGATCTTCGGACGCTCTCCCAACCACTCGGCGACGAGCACGAACGCCTGCTCAGTGCCGATCACCGGACCGCGAACGATCAGCCCGTCGAGCGTCGCGCGGAACAGGACGTGCACCAACGCCTGCCCGGCCGTCGGCACCCTCGCCCTCTGGAGCACTTCGCGTATCTGGGGCCGCGTCATCGGTCCGTTCTCGCCCAGCGCCCTGACGATCGCGGCGATCCCGCGCCGTGCCGCCGCCGCGCTCACACCTTCCTGTCGCAGACGGCGGTCGCTGGCGGCGTGGAGCTGGGGCGTGGTCACAGCGTGGAGAAACGGCTCGTCCTCGGCCGCGATCAGGTGGAGCGTCCCGCGATTGACCCAGGTGACGACGAGCGAGCGCTCATCGGTCAGCGCGTGATCGATAGCGGAGGCGTGTCCGCCGGCGGTTCGAGCACGGAGCGCCAGCCGCGCGCCGCGCGGGTCCTGGGCCTGCACCGCGAGTAGGTGCCGCGTCGCGTCGATGACCCCGCCGGCCGGAGTGCCCGACAGCCGCTGCGCCGCGAGTCGCGAGGCGAGCAGCGAGTGGTCGGAGGGTTCGCCCGAGGCCATCGCCTCACCCTAGCGACAGCGAGGCTCAGTCAGAGCTCGCCTAGACTGCTGGCGCGTGAGCGTCGCGGACCTCCTCGCCGGCAAGCGCGTGTGCGTGTGCGCGGGATCCGGCGGGGTGGGCAAGACGACCACGTCGGCGGCCATCGCGCTCGGCATGGCGGCCCGCGGGGCGAAGGTCGCCGTGGTGACGATCGATCCGGCCCGGCGCCTGGCGAACGCACTCGGGCTCGAGGAGCTCCAGAACGAACCGTGCCGGGTCAGGGACGAGCGACTGGCGGGCGCCGGCCTCGAGATCCGCGGCGAGCTGTGGGCGATGATGCTCGACCCCAAGCGCACGTTTGACGAGTTGATTGACCGGGTGGCGCCGGATCCGGGCAGAGCCCAGGAGATCAAGCAAAACCGCGTCTACCGCGAGCTGTCGACCGCGGTGTCCGGATCTCAGGAGTTCACCGCGATAGCCAAGCTTTACGAACTGGACCAGGAGGCCGACTTCGACCTACTCGTGCTCGACACGCCGCCGTCTCGCAATGCCATGGACTTCCTGGACGCGCCCGGACGGCTGACTTCGTTTCTGGACGGCCGCGCGATGAAGGCCTTCGTCCGTCCCACGGGCGTGGGGGTGCGCGTGCTCGGCCGCGGCGCGAGCCCGCTACTCGGCGCCCTGAGCCGCGTGACCGGCGTCGATTTGCTGTCCGACCTGACCACGTTCTTCGGGCTGCTGGGCGACATGACCAACGACTTCAGCCTGCGAGCGGCGCAGGTGGAGCGGCTGCTGCACTCTGCCACGACGGCCTTCCTGCTCGTGACCTCGGCCCAGCGGGAGCCGATTGACGAGGCGATCTGGTTTCGGCGAACGCTTCAGACCAGCGGCCTGCCGTTCGCCGGCGTGCTCGTCAACCGGGTCCACCACGACCTCCTCGGCGACAGCGAGCCCGAGGACGTCGCCGCGATGCTCTCCGAAAGACTGGGCGCCGGGCTGGCCGCGAAGGTGGCCGCCAACTTTCGCGACTATCACGTGCTGGCGCGCCGCGATCACAACAACGTCGGCCGCCTGGCAGCCGAGCTCGATGGCAGTCCGCTCCTCCTGGTGCCTCAGCTCGACGATGACGTTCACGACGTCGCGGGACTCCTCCAGATGCACCGCTACCTGTTCGCCTCGCAGGCCGAGCGCGACCGGATGATCGATGCGGTCGTCGCTTAGCGCGTGGCTCATCCCGGGGCGGCCGCCTTGAGCCAGACGCCCTGTGGCCCGTCGTCCGTCCATGTCGTCCAGTCGAGCAGCACCAGCTGCCACTGGTCGGGTCTAAGCGTCTGCTCGCCGCGGAACATCTTCACTCGGCGCTGATGAAGCAGCTCCCACACGGCCTGCTCGCACAGCGCGAGCCGCTCGCTCGGTCGCGAGTGGAGCTGGCGCTCGCCGGCCAGCTCGACCACCCGCGGTAGCGAGAGGCGCCCGCGGGCGTCGAGCGTCGAGAGGAGCTCGCGCTTGAGCTCTTCGAGTCCCGGCATCCGCTCGAGCTGGGCCAGCACCTCTGCGGTCACGTCGCGCCCCCGGCGCATGGCGTTCGCCCAGCCGCGGCCGAGCCCGATGTCCTCCGGCGCGAGCGCGGGCCCCTCGATGATCGTCAGCCGTGCCCGGTCGGGCTCCCAGCGGCGCTCGTCGAGTTCGACCGCCCGCCCCGCGGCCCACGCGCGGAGGATCCGCGAGTCGAGCTCCTCGCGGCTCAGGTTGAACGCGCGCGTCGCGTGGGGGAACTGCCGCAGTTGGACGTGGAACACGCCTACGCGGGACAGGCTAGGTGGCGCCCGCGCGGGCGCGAAACTGCTCTCGCGCCCACTCGATCCTCCCCCACGCCGCCTCGCGATCGCCCCAGCCCTTGGTCTCGGAGCGCCGGTCCGGATCGAGGTCTTTGTACACCGAGAAGAAGTGGTCGATCTCGAGGCGCAGGAGCCGAGGCAGGTCGTCGACCTCGTCGAGCTCGTTCCAGCCCGGATCGTTGCACGGCACGCACACGACGTGGTCGTCGGGCCCTTTCTCGTCCTCCATCATGAACAGGCCGATCACTTTGGCGGGGACGATGCACCCCGGGAACGTCGGCTCGGACACGCAGACCAGCACGTCGAGCGGATCGCCGTCCGGCGCGAGCGTATCCGGGATGTAGCCGTAATCGGTCGGATAGACGACCGACGCGGATATGAACCGGTCGAGCTTGATCCCCCCGAGGTCCGGGTCGTACTCGTACTTGTTGCGGCTCCCCTTCGGGATCTCGATGACGCAGTCCAAGGTTCCGGTCGCCACGTGCGCGCTCCGGTTCGCTCAGTTCATGTCGCCGCGCGCGACCGCAAGGCACGCCTCGCACGGAGGCCAGGGCGGGTTCCACGGATAGCCGGTGACGTCCTTACCGCACAGCGCGGTGTCGGGCTCCTCCGACGTAACCAGATGGCACAACTCCTCGAAGCCGTGGTCGCCAATGCGCGGCACGTTGAGGCAGTGCGGGTGCACGTTCGGAACCTTGACGGGAGCCGGCATCGACGCAGCATAACTCGGTGGGAGAGGGGCCGCCCGACGGCATGCGCGGGAGGGTCGGTTGTCTTTTAACGGGCTCGAGCGGGACATGCCCGCTCGAGTGAGATCGCGCTCCCCCTAACTTCAATAGAGCCCAGGACTTACATGTCTTCGCCTGGCGGCTAGACACTCCCGGCCCCGGCTAACCGAGACCGAGTAGGGAGCGGTCTTCACTGAAGCCTACCGCTTGGGGCGCCGGCAGGGCTACGCCGCGGCTGGGCTCTCGGCAAGCAACCCGTCCGCGACCGCGCGCAGATCCATGTCGAGGTGACCGCAGAGCGCGTCGCGGAGCAGCGCCCGAAGGTGCTCGGCCAGCTCCCCGACGAGCGCGTCGGCTCCCTGCTCCGCCGGCGCCAGCCCGGCGATCACGGCCCGCTCGAGCGAGATCGCGTGCGCCGTATGCTCGGCCAGCGCCGCCCGATCCTCGGGGCGCGCGCAGATGACCGCCAGTCGCTGCGCGAGCCGACCGCTGGCCGGACCTTCGGGCTCGAGCAGCGCGCGAAGCGCGAGCAGATAATCGGTCAGTGCCTCGAACTGAGCCAACCGCTCGCACCCCATCTCGAACCGCGCCAGCGCCCAGGCGAACTCGCCCCCGGCGGGCGTCCTGCGGGCGATCAGGTTGCAGAACGCCCGGAGCTCGTCTTCCTGCGTGACCGGGATGACCGTCACCAGCCGGGGACGCCCGCTGGTCCCGAGCGCCACCGGGCGCCAGGGCCCGGAGTCGGTCCGCGTCCACGCCACCGGCCCAAGCGCGTAGCCGCCCCGCTCGAACAGCCGAAGGGCGGTGAGGACGCGCCTGAACCGCGCCCGAGCGGCAGACACGGGCGAGGGGGCCGATCGATCCTGGGCCACGGTCAGTGCGACGAGCACGTTCGGCTCATCGCCGTCGCCCCAAACCGCCTCCGGGGGCGCGTCGGCGAACTCGTCGCCCCGGAACAGAGACAGGCCCTCCCCCAGCGGAATCTCGTTGGTCTCGTGGTCGAGCGCGATCCCCAGCAGCGGCGCGACCACGGTTGTGACGCAGCGGCCCTCGTACAGCGCACGCTCGAGCTCGAGGTAGGCGGCTTCGAACCGAGCCGGGTCGAAGCCGAACTGGCTGCGCTCCGCGAACACCTTCGAGAGGAAACTCCGCAAGGCCGCCACGGCCCGGTCTCTCGGCTCTCCCGGAATCCGCTGCTCGCCGCGCTGGCGCAGATACGCGTCGACCCCGTCGAGGTGGGAAAGCGCGCCGGCGGCCGGCGCGTAGGTCGGCAGGGCCGAGAGCAGGCCCCCGCGCTCACGGATGAACACCCCGGTCAGCGGCCGGTAGCAATAAAGCGGCGTGCGCGTGCGCGGGCGGGCCTCGGTCTCGATCACCTCGAACGGAACCTCGGCCCCTTTGGCGGTCTCGGCCGCCAGCTGACCGGCTGCGTCGGCGGTGAACGCCTCGAGGAGTGCGTGCAGGTTCGTGTTGCGCACGGTCGCCGTTTCGCGGTCATGGCGAGCGCTCCTGCACCTCGCACGTCGAGTTGCAGTGGATTGCCGCTGTCGCCGGTTCAGATGCCGCGCTGGAGCGCGAGCACGAGCAGCGCCACCGCGAGCACACCCGCTAGCAAGACCACGACGAGATTGGTCGCGAGCGCCACCCGGAGGGCGCGCGGGGAGTGCCTGGGACGATCGGGCACCGGCTCGACGGGGGAGCTCTCGGTCGCGGAGTCGGTCGGCGGAGCCGAGGAGACCGATGCAGCGAGGACGTCGGTCACGAACCGGTTGAGGCTGACGTGCTCGCGCTCGGCAGCACGCGCCAGCTGCTCGTGGAGCGTGCTCGGCATGCGAACGAGGAAGCGCCCGCTGTGACTGGAGGATGCGCCGCTCTTCTGGGCGTCACCGCCGGCCTTCGGATTCTCCTGCTCCTGCGACACGCCCACCCGAGCGATTCTACTTTCTGCGGGCGTCTTTTCCGAGCCGCCGGCGCCCTTTGCCTGCGGGGTTTTCGTCGGCGGTCGCTCCGATATCAGCTCGGCCGGCGTGGTATCACCGCCGTTTTCGCCGAGTTCGGCGCGCAGCTTTGACAGGGCCCCGTCAATCAGCCGTGACACGTGAGCCTGCGAGATTCCGATCTCGCTCGCGATCTGTCGCTCGGTCATGTCCGCGTGAAATCGCAAGAACACGATGCGCCGCTCTCGCTCGTCGAGAACGCGGGCACCCCGGGCCAGCAGCAACCGGTCCTCGCTCTCACCCTGGGGGTCCGCCACGTCCGCGAGCTCCATTTCCTCACCGCTCGACGCGATCGTGACCGCGCTGCGCGCCCGCTCGGCGGCGAGTGCGCGTTCCACGTCATCCTCGCCGGCGGAGAGCGCGGCGGCGAGCTCGGGCACGGTCGGAGCGCGGCCCAGCGCCCCCGCGAGCTCGTCCCGGCGCCGGTTGAGCTCGCGGCTCATCCGCTGCAGATCGCGCGGGATCCTCAACGTGGAGGTTCGGTCGCGCAGGTGGCGCCGGATCTCTCCTTCGATCACCGATGCCGCGAAGGTGCCGAACGTGACCCCCCGGCCGGGATCGAAGCGGTCGCTGGCCTTCACCAGCCCAACCGAGCCGGCCTGAACGAGATCGTCGAGTGGTTCGCCGCGACCGGCGTAGCGGCGGGCGAGCGACTGCACGAGCGGCAGATGCGACTCGATCAGCCGCTCCCGCGTACCGTCCGCGTGCGGCGAGGCAGCTGAGCTGATCGTGTGCTTTCCCCTCATCCGGAAGCCCTGTCCGGCGATATCACCACACCGGTAGCGATCCCTCGCGGACATTAATCACGGATCGCCCCGTCGTCCTCTGGGGAGATTACCTCGCAGGGAACCTTTTTTGTGGGCGAATCGACATAAAGGGGGACACCTTCGCGCGCGCGTGTGCGGGCTCTGCGCCGGCGGCCTCTTTGTGATCGTGAGCGGTGGGCTGGCGCCCGGAGTCGCGAGCGCCGCGCCCGGAGTCGCAAGCGCCGCGTCCGGAGTCGCGAGCGCCGCGTCCGGAGTCGCGAGCGCGGCGAGCGCGGTGTCTGTGGGGGGCCGGGCGCTGGCTCTCGCCGGGAGCGCTCAGAGCGCCGCCACCAAGCTCATCGCCCAGACCCGCGCGGCGATCCCCGCGGCGGCGCCGGCGGTAAGCGTTCCGGATCCCGCCAAGGTGGCCGCCTCCGCCCCGGCACCGAGCGCCCCGGGACCGAACGTCGTCGTCCCCGATCGTGCCGTCGCCGTTCCGGCCCGGACGGCCCGCGGTGGCGCTCCATCAACCTCCTCCGGGTCTAGTGGTGCATCCAACGGAGCGTCTCCGCGAGTGCCCCCGGACCCAGGGCCAGCCGCGGCGGCGCGGGCGCCGCGCGCGGCTGGCCTGGCCTCGGCGGGAGCCGCCGCGACGCGGATCACGGGAAACGCGGCGCCAATCAGTAGTCCCTCCCGGCCGCAGATACCAGCCGTTCCGGTCCTGGTCAGCGGTACACCGAGCTTGGCATCGATCCCGTCGGCGCAGGGGCTCGCGGCACGCATCACGAGCAGCGTCCAGGGCCTCGCCGCGCTGTCAGGCACGATGATCAACGTCACTTCGCAGGCCCTCCAGCTCGGAGATCTCGTAGGGCAGGGTCCTCCGCTGCCCGGTGGCGCGGGCCCCCCCGCGGGCGCGCCGCCGCCGCTGAAGCTGCCTTCTGTCCTCGTGCTGCCCGGAAGCGGCGGCACGAGGCCTACTGGATCGACGCCGCTCGTACCCGTGCTTCCCGACATCTTCGGTACGTCGACCCCCGGTGTCTCCTCCCGTTCGACCTCAGGTCCGGGTGGGCCTGATGCGCTCTTCTCCCTCGGCAATGGGTTCGGTCCCGCCCTTGCGCGCCCTCTCCGGGTGGCGATCCCTGAGCCCGACCCGGCGCGGGCAGCCTCGACGAAGGCGCCGGCCCAGGGCAACCGGAAGCTACCGCCCCCAGGCGCGCCGTCGAGCACCCTGATGGTGGTTCCCGGGGCTTCCACGGCTGCCCTCGCTTCGCGGGCCTCCCGGCCGCCGTGGGCGCTCTCCGGGGCGAGTGCGGAACCCGTCGTCGCCGTGGATGCTCCTGGTCCCGATTTGAGTAGCAAGCCACGCGCCGTCTCACACACACGCGCGCGCCTACGCCATGACTCCTCGCCGGGCGCCGGGAGCGTAGAGACGCAGGTGCCGGGTGTGGGGTCGGCGCCCTTCTCGGGCGCGGCGCCATCGGGCGCGACGGCCGGCGCGGTGGGCGCCGGGGCCGCGGCCGGCGCGCTGCTGGCGGTCTCCTTCGTGTGGCTGCTCTACGGGCTCCTGACGGGACGCCTGACCTTGGATCTCTTCCCGTGGCAATCGGCGCTGTTGGCGTCGCGGCTCGAACGCCCCGGGTAACGCTGCCGTTTCTCGCATCAGACGACCCCGCGTAGCTCGCGGCGTCGTCTCGGAGCCAATCGACTCCGCCGGCGGCCGGGACGCCGCTGGCGGGGCCGTGACATCTCAAAGTAAGGAGAAATGCAGCATGAAATCGAAAGTGATAGCGGCTGCTATCACCGTCGCGGCGCTGGCTGTGCCTACGTCGGCGATGGCTGCTGGCAGCCCAGGTGCAGGGTCTGGTGGTAACGGCCAGGCGCAGGTCAATGCGCAGCTGGCGGCCACGTTCCAGGCGGCTCTCTCGGCGGCCAAGGCCAACCAGAACGCCGTCAACGCGAACGCGCCGTCCAACACCGCCGGGGGCAACATCTCCGGCGGGAGCAACAGCGCGAACCAGGGCGCGGAGAACAACGCGTCCAGCAGCGCGAGCAATGACGCCAGCACCAAGCAGAACAGCAGCCAGACTCAGTCGGACCCGCCGAGCTCTGGCGGCTCGATTGGATCTGGCGGCAATGGCCAGGCGCAGGCCAACCTCCAGGCCGCGGCCACACTGCAGGCTGCGCTGTCTCAGGCCAAGGCGGATCAGAACGCCGTCAACAGCAACACGCCGGTGAACGTCGCCGGCGGTCACGTTTCCGGTGGCGACAACAGCGCCAACCAGGGCGCCAGCAACAACGCCGACAGCAGCGCGAGCAACAGCGCCGACACCACCCAGAACAGCAGCCAGCACCAGAGCGACTCGGGCTCCAGCTGCGCGATTGGGTGCGGCGGCAACGGCCAGGCGCAGATCAACGCCCAGGGGGCACTGACCGCCCAGCTGGCCGCCTCGGAGGCCAAGGCCAAGCAGAACGCCGTCAACGCCAATGTCCCGGTGAACATCGCCGGTGGCGACGTGTCCGGTGGCGACAACAGCGCAAACCAGGGCGCGGAGAACAACGCGTCCAGCAGCGCGAGCAACGACGCCAGCACCAAGCAGAACAGCAGCCAGACCCAGTCAGAGACGCGAAGCTCCGGCGGCGGCTGCTTGATCGGGTGCGGCGGCAACGGCCAGGCGCAGATCAGCGGTCAGGGTGCCGCGACCCTGCAGGCAGCGCTCTCGAAGGCGGACGCCAAGCAGAACGCCGTCAACGCCAACGTCCCAGTGAACGTCGCCGGTGGCGACGTGTCCGGTGGTAGCAACAGCGCCAACCAGGGCGTCAGCAACAGCGCCGACAGCAGCGCGAGCAACAGCGCCGACACCACGCAGAACAGCAGCCAGCACCAGAGCGACTCGGGCTCCAGCTGCTTGATCGGCTGCGGCGGCAACGGCCAGGCCCAGATCAACCTCCAGGGGGCGCTGACCGCCCAGCTGGCGGCCTCGGAGGCCAAGGCCAACCAGAACGCCGTCAACGCCAACGTCCCGGTCAACATCGCCGGCTACAACATCCACGGCGGTGACAACAGCGCCAACCAAGGCGCGAGCAACAGCGGAAGCAGCAGCTCCGACAACAGCGGGGACACGTCGCAGAATGGAGGGCAGACCCAGAGCACCTAAGGTGGCGCCTCGCGCCGCATAACGCTCCCCGCGGCCGAGGCGCAGATGCGACGGGCCCGGTCGGCCCGCACGGCGGGCCGACCGGGTCACCCGGCTCTGGCCCTTTCCCCTGTGATGCGACTGCTCAACTCGGCAAAGCTCGGTGTCGTGCTCGCTGTACTGATCGCGCAGTTCGGCGTCGCGACGCCGGCGTGGGCCGATTCCGTTCCGTTGGCGGCAACGACTGGGCAGCCAACGGGCGCCGGCGGTGATCCCGTTAGCGCCGTCATGCCGGGCGCGGGCGGCGGTCCCGTTAGCGCCGTCATGCCCGGCGCGGGCGGCGGTCCCGTTAGCGCCGTCATGCCGGGCGCGGGCGGCGGTCCCGTCAGCGCCGTCATGCCCGGCGCGGGCGGTGGTCCCGTTAGCGCCGTCATGCCGAGCGCGGGCGGTGGTCCCGTCAGCGCCGTCATGCCCGGCGCGGGCGGTGCTCCCGTCAGCGCCGTCATGCCCGGCGCGGGCGGTGCTCCCGTGAGCGCCGTCATGCCCGGCGCGGGCGGTGCTCCCGGCATCAGTGGCACGTCGGGCGCCGGCGGCACGCCCGCGAACGATGCGTCGCAGCCCCCATCCTCGAGCCAGAGCACGAGCAGTGGTGATCCCGGATGGTCTGGGTCCGCTGGATCTAATCCTGGGACGTCGAACCGATCCGCGGGGACGCCGAACGGAGTCGCGGGGACGTCGAGTTCCGGCGCTGGAGCCGGCCTTGCCACCGCCACGCCGAACGGCACGCCGGACGATGGTGGGTCAACAAATGCGCCTGGCACGGACCAGAGCGCGGGCGGCGGGAGTGTCCCGTCGGTTTCGACCCGGCCCGGTCAGAACGGGGGGACACCCGGTGCGGCCGATGAAACTCCCGGCATGCCGTGGAGCACCGGGTCAATGCCGCCACCGCCGCCCGCGAGCGGCATGGACGGCGCCGGCGCGGGGTCGAACCCGGAGCCGTCGGCGGCCCCGAACGAGTCCAACGCGACTTCGCAGAACATCTGGCAGGTCGAGATCTCGGGGTGCACCAGCAACTGCCAGGGCACGACCCAAATCCAGTCAGCCGAGCAGCAGAACACGACCGTCCAAGGGCTCGAGGGAACGGCGGTCGTCCCGGCCACCGCCGGGGCGCAAACGGGATCGGCTGCTACGTCGCAGAGCACGGCCAACCTCACCCACCTTCAGCTCGGGTGCGTAACCGACTGCTTCGGCAGCACCAGCACGATGAGCGCAGCAATCTCGACCGCAGCGCTCGACGCGCTCCAGCAGGTATTGAGCGCCCTGGGGACGATCGGCTCGCAGAGCCAGAAGCTCGGTCAGGGAACGGAGCAAAACACCGTCAGTGAATCGATCTCGCAATGGCAGAACGGGACGGTGGTCCAGTCTCAGATCGCCTCTCAGAGCAACGTGGCCGCGCAGGTGACCGGTGTGACGCGGTCGGTCACGAGCGAGCTTCAGGCCGCGCTGGCGCCCTCGATGCCGGCGGTCGCCGGCGCGTCCAACGCGACCGAGCAAGGCATCTGGCAGGTGCAAGTCGGCTGCATGATCTTCTGCTCCGGCACCATGCAGTCTCAGCGGGCCGACCAATCCAACACCACCGTCCAGGGGGTTGGCGCCGGCGCCGCTTCGGCCGTTCAAGCGGGTGCCGAGGCGGTCAACATCGCCACCCAG
>Ga0213881_10001421_pt1 | contig 11474 bp, 5 predicted proteins | sample BarmaccoBMER_R08_FD_160104 | JGI IMG/M metagenome (GOLD analysis project Ga0213881, IMG submission 160104) | Barbacenia macrantha exposed rock microbial communities from rupestrian grasslands, the National Park of Serra do Cipo, Brazil - ER_R08 ... | reverse complement strand
ATGAGCCGGCGGGGTGTGCTGCGCCGTGGGCTGCTGGTGGGTGCCGGTGCCGTCGGCGGCGGCGTGGCCGGCGGAGCCATCGGTGCCGACGTCGCGGACGCGGGCTCAGCGACCCGGGAGCGCACCGAACCGTTCTGGGGTACCCACCAGGGCGGGATCGTCACCGACACCCAGCAGCACACGGTGCTGGCGGCCTTCGACCTGACGGCGACCAACCGCGTCGAACTCGTGGCGCTGCTGGGGGCGTGGACCTCGTTGGCGGGTGCGCTCACCCAGGGTCAGGCACCCACGGTACCGATCTACGCCCCACCCACCGCAGCGCAACGTAGCGCCTACGCCGACGCTACCGACGCCTCCAGCGCCGCCGATTCCGGCGAGGCGACCGGCCTCGGACCGGCCCGATTGACGATCACGGTCGGGTTCGGCGCCGGGCTGTTCAGCACCGGCGGCACCGACCGGTACGGACTAGCCGCCCAGCGGCCCGCGGCCCTGGTGGACCTGCCGAGGTTCCCGGGCGATGAGCTGGTGGCCGACGAGTCGGGCGGGGACCTGTTCCTGCAGGCGTGCGCGGATGACCCGCAGGTGGCCTTCCACGCGGTGCGCGCCATTGCCCGGATCGCCCCTGACGTGGCCACGCTGCGCTGGACCCAGGTGGGGTACTCGCCGAGCAACACCGGCGGCACCCCCCGCAACCTGATGGGGTTCAAGGACGGCACGATGAACTCCAACGCCCACCCTCCCGCGGACCTGGACGCCACCATGTGGGTCGGCGCCGAAGGCCCGGAATGGATGCGGGGCGGCAGCTACCTGGTGTACCGGCGGATTCGGATCGCGCTGGAGCACTGGGACCGGTTGGTCCCCAGCCAGCAGGAACAGGTGATCGGCCGGCACAAGGACAGTGGGGCGCCGCTAGGGCGCCACGACGAGTTTGCCGCGCTCGAGCTGTCCGCTACCGACCCGCACGGCACCCTGCTGATCCCGGCCGAGGCTCACGTGCGGCTGGCCGCGCCGGAGTCGAACCAGGGAGCGGTGATCGTGCGCCGGGCGTTCTCCTACAACAGCGGCACCACGCCGTTCACCGAGCGCTGGCCGCCGTGGCGCCAGGCGCTGGAGTACAACGCCGGGCTGCTGTTTTTGGCCTACCAGAAAGACCCCCGCACCGCCTTCGTCCCCATCTTCAGCCGTCTCGCCATCACCGACGCGCTCAACCAGTTCACCACGCACACCGCCAGCGCGATCTTCGCCGTCCCCCCGGGCGCCACCGCGCCCGGTGACTGGATCGGCCGGACCCTGCTCGCCCCCTAACTCACCCCACCATCCTTAAGGAGATCCGGTATGACGACCCGCCGGGGCACGCTGCCGTTGCCGTTGCTGACCGTGCTGGCGATCGCCACGCTGCTCGCGGCCGGCTGCAGCGCGAACGCCAGCGCCGGCCCCGGGGATAAGAACACCGGGGAGACGATCACCTTGTATAGCGCGCAGCACCAGCAGACCACCGACGCGCTCATCGCGGCGTTCACCGAGCAGACCGGGATCAAGGTCACCGTACGCAACGACGGTGAGGACGTGCTGACCGCCCAGATCGAGCAGGAAGGCGCCAAGTCCCCCGCTGATGTGTTCTATACCGAGAACTCCCCGTGGCTGGCACAGCTCGACCAGAAACACCTGCTCGCCAAGGTTGACCCGGCCACACTCCAGCAGGTCCCGGCCGCCGACAGCGGCGCCAGCGGTGACTGGGTCGGCGTGTCCGCGCGGGTGTCCGCGCTGATCTATAACACCGATGACCTCAACGCGTCTGCGCTGCCGAGCTCGGTGCTGGACCTGGCCGACCCACGGTGGAAAGGCAAGCTGGACCTGGCTCCCGCCGAGACCGACTTCTGGCCCATCGTCAGCTCGGTGGCCAAGACCTACGGCCAAGCCAGAGCGCTGGCCTGGTTGAAGGCACTCAAGGACAACGCTGGGGCGAACGCTGCCACCCCCGACAACGAGACTCTGCTCAGCGACGTCAGCCAGGGCAGCAGCCAGCTCGGCATCATCAACCAGTACTACTTCTACCGGCTGCGGGCCGAGATCGGCCCCTCCGCCGTGCATGCCGCGGTGGCCTACTTCGCCCCGCACGACCCCGGCTATGTGCTGAACATCTCCGGGGCCGCGGTCCTCGCGTCCAGCAAGCACCAGGCAGCCGCCCAGAAGCTCGTCGCGTTCTTCACCAGCACCGCCGGGCAGACGATCCTGGCCCACAGCGAAAGCTTCGAGTACCCGATCGGGGAGCACGTCGCCGCGAACCCGGCGCTGACCCCGCTGGCGCAGTTGCAGCCGAATGCGTTTTCCGTCGCCGAGCTCGGGACCGGTGAGGACGCGAAGACGCTACTGCAACAAGCCCAGCTCATCTAGCGGCCGACCCCCACCATGGTGAGCTCTGTCCTGCCTGCACCCCCGTATCCGGTTCGTCGAGGATGGGGCGATCCGCGCTGGCTCGTCGCACTGAGCCTGCTCATCGCGCTCGCGCTGCTGGCCCCGCTGCTGCTGGTCGGCCTCGACGCCGCACAGGCCGGCTGGACCGAGATCCACCGGGTGCTGTTTCGCGCCTACTCTTGGCAGCTGCTGGTCAACACCGCCGAGCTCGCCGTCGTCGTCACCACGCTCAGTGCCCTCATCGGGACCGCAGCAGCGTGGTGCACCGAACGCACCGCGCTGCCGGGGCGGCGGGTGTGGACGGTGCTGCTTGTGCTCCCGGTCGCCATCCCGGACTTCGTCGTCGGGTACGCCTGGCACTCTCTGGCGCGCACCCTCATCGGGCTGCCCGCCGCCGCGCTGGTGATGACGCTGACCACCTACCCCCTGGTGTTGCTGCCGGTCGCCGCCGCGCTCCGGCGCGCGGATCCGGGACTGGAAGAGGCCGCCCGCAGCCTCGGTGTCAGCCGCACCGCGACGTTCCGGCGCATCACCGTCCCGCAGATCCGCCCCGCGCTGCTCGGCGGCTGCCTGGTCGTCGTGCTCACGCTCCTCGCCGAGTACGGGACCTTCGAGATCGTGCACTTCCAGACCTTCACCACCGAAATCTTCACCGAGTTCCAGTTCGACCAACCCGCCGCCGGCGCGTTGTCGGTGCCGCTGGTGACCCTCGGGCTGCTGGTGCTCACCGGCGAGTCGCTGATCGGCCGCCGCGGGCCGCTGAGCCGCACCAGCTCACAGGCCGCGCGCGCCACCCCGCGAGGGCGTTTGGGCTCCGCGATGGTGCCGGTGCTGGCCGGCTTGACGGTCCTGCTCGGCCTCGCGGTGGGGGTGCCGCTGGGTGCGCTGATCTATTGGCTGCGCAGCAGCCAGCGCACCACCTTGCCGGCTGCGGCCACCGTGGGCCAGGCCACCTGGTCCACCCTCACCTACAGCGCCCTCGGTGCCCTAGTGGCGGTCCTGCTCGCGCTGCCAGTCGCGATCATGGCTGTGCGCCGGTCGTCCACCACTCGTCGAGTGATCGAGCGCGGCACCTACCTCACCCAGTCGCTGCCCGGCGTCGTGATCGCACTCAGCCTGGTCTTCTTCGCCCTGCGCTACGCCTTCCCGCTCTACCAGACCAGCCTGCTGCTCATCGCCGCCTATGCGATCCTGCATTTCCCGCTCGCCCTGGTCTGTGTGAAAGCCTCCGTTGCCCAGGCACCGCCCCGGCTGGCCGAGCTCGGCCGCTCCCTGGGAGCGTGCCCGGTCACGGTGTTCGCCCGGGTGACCCTGCCGCTAATCGCGCCAGGCCTGCTGGCCGGGTGGTGTTTGGTGTTCCTCACCGCGGTCACTGAGCTCACCGCCACCCTGGTCCTGGCGCCGACCGGGGTGCAGACGCTGGCCACCCAGTTCTGGGCCTATCAAAGCGAGGCCGCCTACGGCGCCGCCGCCCCCTACGCTCTGATGATCATCGCTATCGCCGCGGTGCCCGGAGCGCTGCTCGGGCTGTGGTTCGACCACGAACGGCGGGGTCGGCTGGCGATCTCGGGAGGTGGCTCATGAGCGCGGTCGAGCTGTACGCGGTGTCCAAGTCCTACGCGCGGACGCCGGTCTTGGCGGAGCTCACTCTTACCGTCGCCGACACCACCGACACCACCGACACCGCCGTCACCGCGGTCCTGGGGCCCTCGGGAAGCGGCAAGACCACCCTGCTGCGCCTGATCGCCGGCTTCGACCGCGCCGATCACGGAGTCATCACCATCGGTGAGCAGGTGGTGGACGACCAGCGCACCCGTGTCCCTCCCGAACGCCGCGGTATCGGCTACGTTCCTCAAGGCGGCGACCTCTTCCCGCACCTGAGCGTGGCCCACAACATCAGCTTCGGTCTCCCCCGCCGGGACCGCCACCAGGTCAGTGAGCTGATCGAGCTAGTCGGCCTCACCGGCCTGAGCCAGCGCTATCCCCACCAGCTCTCCGGCGGCCAGCAGCAACGCGTCGCCCTGGCCCGCGCCCTGGCCATCCGACCCCGACTCGTCCTGTTTGACGAACCGTTCTCCGCCCTCGATGCCAGCCTGCGGGTCAGCCTGCGTCGGGACGTCCTGCGGGTGCTCGCCGAGACCAGGACCCCGGCCATCATCGTCACCCACGACCAAGACGAAGCGCTGTGTCTCGCCGACCGGATCGCCATCCTCGACCACGGTCGGGTGCTCGCCGAAGGCAGCCCCGCCCAGCTCTACACCTCACCCGCCAACCCCACAACCGCCCGCTACCTCGGCCAGGCGAACCTGCTGCCCGCCGCCATCATCGCCGGCAGCGCGCACTGCGTCCTGGGTACTCTGCCGCTGCGCGAGGCGAGCGCGCTGCCGGGCGGTGTGGCCACCGTCCTCATCCGACCCGAACAGCTGCGGCTGAGTGCAGATCCGGGTGGCCGCGGCGTGCCCGCCACCATCAACACGCTGGACTACCACGGGCACGACAGCATCGCCGAGCTCACCCTCGGGGACGCGACCGCGCTGACCGCTCGCCTCACCGGCTTTCCGGAACTGCGCACCGGCGACCGGGTGTGGGTGGAGGTCACCGGCGAGGCGATCGCCTGGACAGCGGCCGCACCGCTCGCAGGTCGAGTCACAGGTCGAGGGTGAGCCGCTCACCGCGGGCCCGGGAGACGCAGATCAGCATCGCACCGGCGGCGCGTTCTGCGTTGCTGAGCAGCCTGTCGCGGTGGTCCGGCTCGCCAGCGAGGACCGTGGTGCGGCACGCGCCACACACCCCCTGTTCACACCCGGCGGAGACGGCGGGAACGACGTCGCGGATCGCCTGCAGGACGGTGCGGTCGGCGGGCACGGTGATGACGCACCCGGTGCGGCGCAGCTCAACGCACAGCGCGGCGCCGGTGCACGGCTCGGTCCCGGTGAAAAGCTCACTGTGCACGCTCAGGTCACCTCTGGTGGCGACCCGCTCGCGCACCGCCTGCAGCATCCGGTCTGGGCCACAGCAATAGACAGCGGTGCCCGGCGCCGCGGCAGCGATCAGCGCGCTCAGGTCGGGCCGGCCGCGTTCGTCGGCGGGCCTGACCTCAGCCCGATCGGGGCCCAGCGCACAGACCTCCTCCAGGAAAGCCATGCTGGCGCGGCGTCGCCCGACGTAGACGAGGTTCCACTCGCCACCCGCCGCAGCGACCTGGGTCGCCATCGCCAGCATGGCGGTGATCCCGATCCCGCCAGCGATGAACAGGTAGGCGGGGCTGGGCACCAACGGGAAATGGTTGCGCGGCCCGTGCACGGTGATCAGCTGGCCGGCCCGGGCATCGGTGTGCACCTCCACTGACCCGCCGCGCCCGCCGGGAACCTGCAGAATCGCGATCCGGTAGGAACCGGTGTCGCTCACCTCGCCGCACAGCGAGTACTGTCGGCGCCGGCCGGAGGGCAGCGCCAGCTCAATGTGCGCTCCTGGCTCCCAGCTCGGCAACGCAGCGCCGTCCGGGGAGTACAGCCGTAGCGACAGGACATTGTCGGCCTCCCACGTCGTCTGACCAATGAGCAGTCGCATCCCAGTCCCCGCCGCAGCTGCGGCCGTCGCCGTGGGTGCCGGCCGCAGCTGCGGCGCGCGGGAGGCAGGCACCCCGGTGTCCCGCGCTCCGGCGGCCACCCCCGCGGCGGCGCCCGCCGACTGTACGGTGAGCAGGCGCAGCGTCGCCAGAAACAGGATCACCGCCCCCATCACCAGGCTCGCCCAGTGCAGGATCGGGCGGGTCGTGTCGCTTCCGGCCAGCACGGTGTGCGCGCAAGCCAGCCCGAACAGCGGAAACGCCAGCAGGTGCAGCCGGCGCCACCACCGCCAGGGCAGCAGCGCTCGCGCCCAGGACGTCGCCGCGACGGCGGCGAGCAGGTAAAAGGCCAGCACCCCGCACCCTTGGGCCACCGGATTGGCCAGTCTGGTGAACGGGACGAGCAGCTCGCGCAGGCCGATCTGCAGCTTGTCGCAGGCGAACACCGAGGCCAGGTGAATCGCGGTGAAAACCACCGCGAGCGCCCCGACGAACTCATGGAGTCCTTGGGTCCAGGCGCGCGCGCGTCCCTGAGTGAGCCGGGTGGCCAACAGCAGGCCGCCCACCACCGAGGCCCCCAGCAAAGCCCAGGTGATGAGACCAGACGCGCGGGCCACATACCACCATGCCATCGAGTTGACCTGGGCCACCGAGTTGACCTGGGCCACCGAGTCGAGCTGAGCTGGCGGGAGGACCAATGTCAGCCCGGAGGCCGCCGTCCGCAGGTGCCGTGCCGGCGATGACCCAAGGCCAAACCCACCGACGAGCGAGCCCAGCGCGAGCGCGCTGACACAGCCCGTCATGGTAATCGAACCAGCCCAGGCTATCGCTTGACGCCGCTCCATAACCACTCCACAAATGGTGAATACTTTGGCAATTAGGACAGGATGAATCGATAATATGCAATACTTTTGTCGATTTTCGGTTAACACCAGAGGAATGGTTACTACTTCACGGGAGAACTTTCCCGAGACATCTGGTTTCAGGTCACGATCGGCTGCGCCCAGCAAGGGGACAACTACTGGATATCGATGATTATCGATAGTCTCACACAGGGTTATTGATCGTATCGTGACAGGGAGCGAGTACTCCTATCCAGAATGAGATGGATCAGCAAAGTCCCTATCAGCCAGCTCCTGCACACGGGCCCATCTGGTGAGACGACCGGCGAGGGCGTCCGCCGCAGCCAGACATCCACCCGTTGACGTGCCCGCACCACCGGGCCTATCGACGATCACAAATACGCCGGGTAGGCGAATGGTGGTGAATTCCGCACACACGCCAGGATCCGAAGAAACTATTTTTCCGCCGAACGGTTCAAGGGCGCAGAAATGGCCGGTGTCGGTGGTGCCCACCTAGATCAACTAGCCCCATCTAGATCAACTAGCTTTGGCAAGCCGAGCGCCGACGTCCGACACCTGCCGTGGCAGTACCCACACGGCGAGCGGTGACGGGAGGAGCCGCCGCAACGGTCGAGCAGCACCATTAAAGATCAACAAAAGGTTCTCGCAGTATCCCGCTCATATCCCTCCGGCGGAGGGCCCTGTTCACTCTCCGCCAAGGTGTCTGTGCGGTCCGCACGCCTGTGCTATCCGTCGCGAAATACCAGCAGCCGAGGGCGGCCAAAAGTTGAGATCCATGCTATTGAGTGGTTTAGTGGCCAGTGTTCGGATTCGGATGCGTCGTGGAACCGGCGTAGCCCATTTGGCGCAGCAAAACACCTGAATGGAGGCCCCAGCATGGCGTTACGGTCGTGTTTCTGGGACATCCGGATTTCACGGCAGGACGGAGTCGGTGATCCTGCGAGGGTTCTTGCGCCCGCGGGACCATCAGCTACCCAGACCAGCCCACACCGGGGCCTGCCGGGGACACCGCAGCAGGTCGTGAGCGGCGTCCTCCTGGATGGGCCCGCTGCCGGGGCCTTCCCGCGCGGCTCGGCGAGCTGATCGGGCGCTCCCGATGACTCAGGCGACCCACGAGGTCCGCCCTGCGGCGTTGACCTGGCGCAAGTCCGCGCTGGCCTACTTGCTCATTGTCGTGCTGCCGATGGGGGGTGGGCTCGCCCTGCTGCTGCTCAATGCCCGGCCGGTGGTCCGACCCACCGAGGCGAGCGGGCCACAGGCTGACCTGATCGGCGTGCTCCTGGTGACCGTGCCGATCGTGCTCGCCACCGCGCACCTGTGCGGTGCGATCACGCATCGCATCGGGCAGCCCCGAGTGATCGGTGAGATGATCGGCGGAGTGCTGCTCGGCCCGTCGGTGCTCGGCGCGATATCCCCGACGGCCCAGCACACCCTGTTCCCGCCGGAGATCATGCCGATCATCAACTCGCTGGCGCAGCTCGGGGTGATTTTCTTTATGTTCGGCGTCGGGCTGGAGTTCAGCACCCGAGAGCTGCGCCACAACGGGGTCGCCGCGGTGGTGATCGGCCATGCCGCACTCGCCGTGCCGTTCGGCGCCGGCATCCTGCTCGGTCTCTTCCTGCCCGCCTCCTACCAGCCCCACGGGGCGGGCCGGCTGCCCTACCTGTTCTTTCTCGGGCTGGCGATGAGCGTGAGTGCCCTGCCCGTGCTGGCCGCGATCCTGCGTCAGCAGCGGCTGATGAACTCCCCAGCGGGCACCCTCGGCATCGCCGCCGCGGCGATCGGCGATGCCACGATCTGGTGCCTGCTGGTGGTGCTCATGGTCTTCACCGGCCGGGGCGGCTCGGCTACCGTGCTGCGCACCGCGGTACTGACCGTCATGTTCACCGTAGTGATGCTGGCCGTAGTCCGCCCCGCGCTGCGGCGTGGCCTAGCCAGGGCGGCGCGCCACGATCGCGACCGCTACCCGCTGCAGGTGGTCCTGACCCTGTTCGTGCTGGTGTGCGCGCTGGCGGGCCAGCGGATCGGCGTGCATCCGATCATCGGCGCATTCCTGGCCGGGATCGTGATGCCGCGCTCCTCAGGCATCGTGCACAGCTTCCTGCAGCGCACGGAGGGGTTGACGCTGTGGTTGTTGCTGCCCCTGTTCTTCGCCTCCGTCGGGCTGCTCACCGACCTCGGCACGCTGCGCGGCGGTACCGCTCTGCTGATGTGCGGGCTCGTTTTTGTGGTTGCGGTGTCCGGCAAGTTCGCCGGCACGATGCTCGGTGCGCGGCTGATGGGCCGCTCCCGCGACGAGTCCCTGGCGCTCGGCGTCATGCTCAACTGCCGTGGACTCACCGAGCTGGTCATGCTGAACATCGGGCAGTCGCTCGGCCTGATCGGGGGCACCCTGTTTTCGACCCTCGTGGTGACCACGGTGGTCACCACGCTGGCCGCCGGACCGCTGCTCGGCTTGCTGTACTCGTCCGCCCCGGCCGAGCCCGACGGCGTGGCGGCCGATCCAGTACCCGAACTCCATCGATAACCGCTGCGGGTCGGCGTCATTCACTCACCGCTCAACACCCAGATCAGCGCAGCCTTCCCACGACTGGCAGTGGCCAACCGACGCCCGTCCGGGCTGAACGCCACCCCCACCACCTCGCTGTCGTGCGTGAACGTCGCACGGAGCCGCCCACTGTTGACATCCCAGATCCGGGCGGTGTGGTCCGCGCTGGCGGTGGCCAGCAGGCGCCCATCCGGGCTGAACACCGCCCCTCGTACTGGCTTATCGTGGCTCACCTTGGTGAGTCGTTGTCCGCTGTTGACGTCCCAGATCCGGGCGGTCTCATCATCACTGGCAGTGGCCAGCCGATGCCCGTCCGGGCTGAATGCCGCTCCCCGTACTGGCTTATCGTGGGCAAGCTTGATGAGTTGTTGGGCACTGCCGACATTCCAGATCCGAGCAGTATTGTCCTCACTGGCGGTGGCCAGCAGGCGCCCATCCGGGCTGAACACCACTCCCACCACCGCACTGCCGTGATCGAACGCCACCCGTAGCCGTCCAGTACCGAGGTCCCAGATCCGGGCGGTGTGGTCCTCACTGGCCGTGGCCAGCAGGCGCCCATCCGGGCTGAACACCGCCCCTACCACGACATTGTCGTGCGTGAAGGCGGCAAGCTGCCGTCCACTGTTGGCGTCCCAGATCCGGGCGGTATCGTCGTCACTGGCGGTGACCAGCCACAGCCCGTGCGGACAAAACGCCACAGCCCGCCCGCGCACGGTCGGGGACCGCCCCCGAGCGTTGAACCGCACGCCCTTGTGCGTCACGCTCAACCGTTCGGCTCCGCTGGTGGCATCCCAGATTCGCGCATTTTTGTCCGCGCTGACGGTGGCCAGTTGGCGGCCGTCGGGGCTGAACACCACCGCGTTGACCGCCTTGCGGTGACGCAGGACCCGCGCCGTCTGCGGGTGGTGAGCGATGGTGGGCGAGTGCGGTAGCGGTGGGGTCTGGTCGGGGAGTTCCCGGCGGGCTCGGGCCAGCAGCGCTGCGGTGTCCCGATAGGTGGGGTCCAACCGCTTCAGTGCCTCGATCGCCTGTTCCCACTCGCCGGCGTTGAGCAGGTGCAGCCCGCGGCGGTACTGCGAGGCGAGGTGTTCCTCCCGTTCTGCGGCGGCGAGCTGGGCCCGCGCCGAGCTGACCAGCCCGTCGGGGTCTGCGGCGTCGGGGTCTACGGTCCGCAGCCGCTCACCGATCTTGACGACCGCTGCCCACTGCCCGGCCCGGTGCAGCCGGCGAGCTTCCGCGTGCCAACCGGCGATCTGGTGCCGGCGCCGCGCGTTGTCCAATCGCTGCGCGGCATCCCGGTAGGCGGAGTCAGCCTCGATGATCATTGTGAACATCGTGACGGCATCGTCCCAGTCCAAGGCCTCAGCGGCGGCGCACGCCTGGGCGTAGCGAGTGGCCAGCTGCTGCTGGTGGCGGGCCTGCTCCAGCTTGAGGGCAACATCGGGATGGTGCTGGGGGCGGTGAATGAGGACCTGTTGCAGCAGCACGACGGCCTGATCCCAGCGCTCGGTCCAGAAGGCGGACAGCGCCTGGTCGTAGAGGGCCTCCACCTCCCGCACGCTGATGGGGTCCTGGGGCGGGCGAGGCTGCGGTAGCGAGGGGCTGTTGGCATCGAAGATGCGCCCTTCGGGCGCGCGCAGGTACAGCACCGGCGTACCCCACTCCAGGGTGTCGTTATTGTCCAGCCGCAGGGCACGGCGGGCACGCATGACGCTGTCATCCACCGGCCGGCGTTTGGCCACGCTCTCGTAGAAGGTCTGGGCGAACACGATCGCGGCCGGGTCAGAGATTTCGAACTGCATCGCCACCACCGCCGGGATCCACCGGCGCACCAGCGCCCCGGCGGTGCTGGAGAACGCGTCCAGGGCGCTGCTCCGCCCGGTGTCGCACGCATTGAGCACCACCAACCGCAGCGTGTGGTGCTCGGCGAGGAGCCGGCTGAGATCGTCGGCACCGACCCGACGGGTCCGGCCCGTATCGTCGGCCAACGCCAGGGTGCCTTCCTCAGCGTCCCAGTTGTACCCGCCGTGGCCCACGAAGTGGAAAACGTGCCAGGGTCCCTGGTCCAGCGCGTCCTGCA
>Ga0213881_10001420_pt1 | contig 11482 bp, 15 predicted proteins | sample BarmaccoBMER_R08_FD_160104 | JGI IMG/M metagenome (GOLD analysis project Ga0213881, IMG submission 160104) | Barbacenia macrantha exposed rock microbial communities from rupestrian grasslands, the National Park of Serra do Cipo, Brazil - ER_R08 ... | reverse complement strand
CCCGAACTCGACCGCATCACCCACGGCGACCGCGCCACCTGGGAACCCATCTTCGCCCCACACCACATGCTCGGCCGCGTCGGCGAACCCCACGAAGTCGCCAACGTCATCCTCTTTCTGTGCAGCCCCGGCGCAAGCTTCATCACCGGCACCGACATCCTGGTCGACGGCGGATACACCGCCATGGGACACGACCAACCCCACACCCCCATCCAATACACCACACAACAACACAACCCCCATTGACCAACCCGCCACCAGGCACTGTCATCAATCTGCCGTGGTACCGGGGTCTGGGGCAGCGTCCTTGTGCGTTTGTTGAATTTCGGGTCTACGACCCGCTCGCCGCGCCCGATTGCGCAGGAAAACTGTAATTGCGACACCTGCCAGCCCTGTAACGATGAGCCAACCCAGGAATGGGGAGGAGGGTACGAGAAGATTTAGCAATACGGCACTACAGACTACACCGAGGGCGAGTGCGTATACTCGTAGACATTGGTAGAGATTTGGGCGGCGGATCTCAAGGACCGAGTAATTGGTACGGGTTGACCAAAATAAAAGAGGCACGCCAGTGGTGCGTCGCCCGGTGATTATTGCTCGGACACTGCGAACCGGGATAACGGGACAGTAGAAGATAGTAACGAACTCGGTCATCAGATGGGAACCGTCCGCCCTAAATTCGGCGCGACCGTAGAAACGAGTTCCGATTCCCCAGAATGTGTACGCCATTATGAACCTCCGTGCTGATGGTGCCATCCCTGAAGGTTGCTAGATTTTTCGTAAGTCGAATGTTCTCGCGTCGGGAGCACTCAGCCAGCCTCCTTACCTTCGAACAACCCGTCACGGCGCCGGCGGCGATTCGCTCGCGATAGCAGTGGAGCGGGTCTTGGGATGCCGGTCTTGGTCACGATCTGGCCGAAGCTGTTGTCCTGGAGACGCAGGAACCGGGGTGCGGCCGGACCTGGGGGGATTGATGGTCTGTTCGGGCGCGGCTGGCGGTGTGACTAAATCCGTGATCGGGTCACAGGTCTGACCGATTTGCAAGGGCCGAACGTGTGGTGAACACCACAGTCATTCGCCACTGCGATTCCACGGTTCACAGGCAGCGATGCAATACTGGCTGCCGGGGCAAACAGTTCCGACCATTACGGGGCCGAAACTCACGCTCGTCCCCGTAAAATTCGGGGCCAGTCCAGTAGCATCTTAGACCATCGCTGCAAGTCGCCGATCCCGGTCGAAGTGTACCGGTTTTAGCGCGAGCTTGGACCCGGGCTCCTTTTGCCGTTGCTTCGGCCATCTTACGCACTCTACCTTTCGGCTGGTGCCGAAGAGACAGCATGGCGGCTGCCTATGTACCCCTACGCAAAGATAGAGAGCGCGGCGACATTAAAAAATACATACCAGTCATTACACGATTGGGTGATGGGACCACGGGAGTACCCCTCAGCACCACCAAATAAGGCAAACCAACGGGATCACCTCACTCCGCATAACGAGCCGCGGCTGCCGACTGCGTCAATGACCTCTGGCCCTGCACAGTTGGGGCAAGCACCTTGTGGGTGCCGGATACTCGGCCACAGCGCTGACCTGGTGTATTGCGTGTTCGCTTCGGTTCGGCATGATCGGCGTCTGTGACGTTACGACTGGTGTACCTGTTCTTTTGCCAGCTCAGCGTCGGGATCCGGGCTCCTCGCGCGGTCGGAAGCATCCAGGACCGTGGAGATCCTGGTGCTGCGCCACCAGCTGAGCATCTTGCGAAGGCAGGTCGTACGCCCTCGCCTGGCCTGGGCAGACCGCGCTGTGATCAGCGCGCTAGCCCGACTGCCCCCAGGCCCTCGCCGGAATCCGTTCGTTACCCCTGGCACGCTGCTGCACTGGCATGCCGACCTGATCACACGACAATGGACCACCACGAGTCGAGGGTCCGGTCGCCCACACACCTCACCTGCCTGCGCAAAGTGATCCTGCGCCTCGTTCCCGAGAACCCGGGCTGGGCGCCCAAGCGGCGCTAGTGTGCCGGATCGGGATCGAGGATGGCCTGTCGCCGCGACGGTGGGGAGACGATGAAGCGAGCCTGACCGATGACATCGCTGATGGGCACGGTGCCGAGCAATGAGTCAGCTATGTGCCTCCGTGAGTCGGCGCTGTTGTTGCGGTTGTCTCCCATCACCCACAGCATCCCCTTGGGTACCGTAACCGGGCCGAATTCCTCCTGAGGTTGCTGGTCCAGAGAGATCACGTAGGGCTCGTCAAGGGCCTGCCGTCAACGACCACGCGGTTTTGTTGATCGTAGCACTGCACGGTTTGGCCACCCACAGCGATGACCCGCTCGACAAAATCCCTCTGAACGCCCAGGCGAGGGATTGGAAAACCATCTGACCCAGGAGGGCGGACCATGGAACACGACGACCTCGCCCGGTCGCGGAGTCCGGGAGCGGTAGGTCAGGGTGTCGACGAGGATTCGATCGTCGGTGCACCCTGGGCAGCCATGCAGGGTCGGCTCCATGCTCGCTGACGTGATCACGAAGACCTCCGTAGCGCTAGACGGCTGCTCAGCAGCTCCGGGCGAGGGAGTCGGCGCCAACGCTGAGTGGCCTGGCCTGTGCCCAGGTGCTAATGCCGAGCCGGTTGAGCACGACAACACCGTAGCGAGAACCCCGAAGACAGTCGCGACTACAGCCAGCACTCGCGGTCGCTGATCTGCGGTCAGCATGACCAGCCCCCGACTACCAGATCCGTCCACCCACGACAACTACCCAATGACATGGGCGATCAACATCGCCAACCACAGCCCCACACTATTCAGCACCAGGGCATCGCATCAACTTGATTTTGCCAGCACAGTTGCATTAAGCGATCCGCCCATCTGATCGGCTCCCTCCGTCCATCCAGAAGCCGTGCGCTGAGCGGTCAGATGCCCGGTTTGTTACGGTTTTCGACAGTGCCCTAGAACCATTTCTCCTCGCTCGACGGCACCGCGAGGACGCCCGTCGCCTCAACGCAACAGTTCCCGCTGCCGCAGATAACGAATCCCTGGACGACGTTGGGCGTAGCTGTGGCGATCCGAAATCAATGTTGATCAGCGTCGGAGACACGTCCGAGCGACCCGGCGTGTGAAATATTTAGCGTTTTTGCATGGGCATTTCTCCCGGGGTCATGCCGCTGGCGGTCATTGCATCGGCCGGTGCGACGAGGAACGGGCGCATCATGTCGTGGTCTTCGTGTTCGAGGATGTGGCAGTGGTAGAGGTAGCGACCGGTGCCGCCGGTGAAACGGGCGGCGATGGTGACCATTTCGTTGGGGTTGACCCGGATGGTGTCTTTGTCACCGAGCTCATTGGCGTCTAGGGGGGTGCTGCGGCCTGGGTCGGGGACCACGGGGGTAGTGGTGCCGCCTTGAGCGGGGTCAAAGCCGCTGGTGTCATAGGCGGTGCGGGTCAGTGCTTGGAATTGCACCAGGTGGACGTGGAAGGGATGGGTGTCGGTGGTGAGGTTGAGAATCTTCCAGATTTCCCAGCCGTCGAGGGTGACTCGCCAGTTCAGTGTGTCCAGGTAGCCGGCGGATAGCCGCCGGTGGCGGGTGATGGTGCCCTGCTCGTCGCCGATGTCGACGATCCCGTCTTGGGCGGCGGCGTGGGTCTGCTCGTCACCAGCGGGTGTGGGTGCGGGGACCGTTGTCCCGTCGTCCATCTCCCACAGCTGCAAGATGGTGGTGTCGTCGGTGAGGGGGCGCTCGACCAGGGCTACGAGCCGATGCTTGTGGTCGGGGGGCAGCGCGTCGTTGGTCAGGCGGGTGTAGGAGCCCGCCAACCGGGCGGGCCATTGCCGGCCATCATCACCGTCGTGGGCGGGGCGGTCATGGTGCTGGCGTCCCACCCGGAACTGCACGACCTGGGGATAGGGAAGGCGATGGTCCGGGTTGGGATCGGGCTGCCGGGGATCTAAGCCTGGTGTGGCCGGGTCGTTGTGAAACGGAGCCCAGGCAGTGTTGACCAGTTCCAGGTGCTGGCCCGCCAGGGCGGCGAAATCCACCAGCAGGTCAGCACGCTCGGCCGGGGCCAGCAGCAACCCACCCTCAGGCAGGGTGACCGGGGTACCGAGCAGACCACCGTCGGTGCCGATCTGGCGGATGGCGTCATGACGCGGCTGACCATGCTCGTCGACCAACAGCAGCCGGTACACCCGAGCATTGGAGGCGTTGAGCACCCGCAGCCGGTACAGCCGTGGTTGGACATGCAGATGCGGCCAGATCACGCCATTGACGGTGGTGAACGGGGCGAAGAACTCGGCGGTGCCGTCTTCGGTCTTGTGCAACAACCGCCCCGACAGGCTCCCGTCCGGGTCGAGGTCGAGGTTGCGGTCGGCCAGCAGCAACGGTACTTCGAACTCCCCCGAGGGCAGGCCCAGGGCGTCTTCCTCGTCATCGCGGATGATATAGAGCCCGGCTAGGCCGGCGACCACATTAAGCCGCGTGATGCCCATGGCATGGTCGTGGTACCACAGCATCGTCGCTCGTTGATCGTTGTGGTACTCGTCTAGCAGCGACTGGTCCGCTGTCACCGCGTTTTCCGGTAACCCGTCGCTGGACCCCTGGGTACGCCCTCCATGCAGATGCACCACAGTCCAGGCCCGCAGCCCGGCCACCACCGGGTCCGGGACAAATCCGGCGGGAATGCCCGGACTGTTTTCCGCATACTGCGGTGTGCCGATTACTTCCAGCACCGGATAAGGTCCAGCAAGCTCGTTGATCCACTCCACGCGCACCGGTACGCCTCGACGCACCTCGATCGTCGGCCCGGGAAAAGTCCCGCGGTAGGTCCACAGCAGGCTCGTCGGCAGCTGGGCATGCAACCGTCGCCACGCAGCGCGCATCGGCACACGCAACCGAGCACTTCCGTCTTCCCCTATCACCGGCCGCAGCACGGGCGGCACAGGCAACGCGTCGAGGAACATCGCCAACGACGCCATTAACGACACGGCCAGCCTCGGTTGAGGTGATGCGTTATAAGTTTCCACGTCCATGAGTTTCCTTCCCTACGCCCGGTCAAGTGATGATCCCGAGAGGCACGCGATAGATACCGCAGCGCACCAACACCACTCGTTTGAGCGTTCGCTTGTAGGCTGCGTCCATCGCCTCGAACACCAACTTTTTACTGTTGCAGCCGCGCGTGTTGACCAAGCGCCAAACAATGCGCTCGCGCACCCGCCGCGGTGCAGTCCGCCGAGAAACCCCCGGACAGTCGCTGTTTTGATAAGGATATGATCGGGCACTGTTGCATTGAGGCGAGGGGCGTCCCCGCGGTCCCGCAGGGCGAGGAGAAGTGGCTCTAGGGCACCGTCGAAAGCCGTAACAAACCGGTCAGCTGACCGCTCAGCGCGCGCTTCTGGAGGGAGGAGGGAGCCGATCAGATGGGTGGATCGCTCAATGCAATAGTGTCGGGACTGCGACTATGGTCACATGGTTAAGCCATTTTTATCCATAATCCACGCAGCTTGCTCTACAGTCCTAGACGAAACAGGGATGCTGCAACCCGTGGGTGTCTGGTAAACGGAGGAATGCAATCCACCGTGGTGGTCGATACCGGCATTGAGATCGCCTACGAGAGACCTTCGGCATCTCAGGTAGTCGTCCGCTGCCGTTGGTGATAAGGCTCGGCGCTCAAGTGATTGCCGTGCACCCAGAGCTGTGCGCGGCGCTGGCTGCCAAGAACTTTTTCGTGGTGCGCTTCGACAACCGGGACGCGGGCCTGTCCACTCACCTGTATGACGCACCGATGCCGGACCGGGACGCGGCCATGGCTGGCGACTTATCCTCGATATCTTACCGACTTGAGGACATGGCCGACAACGCGGTCGGCCTGCTCGACACGCTGGGGCTCCACCAGGCCCATGTGGTGGGCTTTTCGCTCGGCGGCATGATCGCCCAGACGATGGCCATCACCCACCCCGGCCGGGTCCGGAGCCTGACCTCGGTCATGTCCACCCCGTGGATCGGGCTCATCTCACCTACTGCGGCAGTCCAGCAAGCCTTGGTCACCGTGTTGACGTCACCGCCGGCCACCCGCGCGGAATCGGTGGAGCAGGCTGTGGCTCTCCACAAGGTCATTGGATCGCCGGGGTATCCGATGGACAAAGTGAGGATCCGTGAGGCGGCCGGGCAATCGTATGACCGCAGTTTTGATCTGATTGGCATCGCTCGTCAGCGGCTGGCCGTCTTTGCTTCCGACGATCGCACCGGCACATTAGCTCACGTGACGGTACCGGCTTTGGTCGTGCATGGCGAGGCCGACCCACTTGTCCCGCTGTCAGCTGGCCGGGCCACCGCTGCCGCACTACCCAACGCCGAGCTGCTAACGCTGCCCGGCATGGGACACGACCTACCCCGCCAAATCTGGCCCACGCTTGTCGCAGCGATTAGCCAGCTCGCCGATCGCGCCGAGCCCAGTTCACCTCGGAAGTGACCGATTAATCGCCACAATAGCCCCCAGTGGTGTGCGTAATGAGCTGCTTTACCGTGGCGCAGCTGCCAGCCGGCCGCAGCCTCGGGTATCGCCATCGAAGTCTTCAAGCACTGCGACCGGGCATACCATCTTGGTCATTGACATGATCCGAAAAAGTGAGTTCGACATAACCGGATCCTCGCCGCCCACCGCCCAAAGACCTACGGCACCTTCGTAAATCACGCCGTTCCAGTCGGCCGCGACAGCAACCACTTGGACATACGGCCGACGGCCACCGTGTCCTGCGCTCGAAATGGGTGCACCCGGAACTAATGATGCTGATGTGGCGAATTTCCACCCGGCACAGGCGTCACACCAGGGACACCAGCGACTGTCCGGGTAGGACATGCACAAGGGCTGGACCGGGCGGCCGATGCGCTGGAGCTGGGGGATGGGCGTGGTGGGCTTGGTGCGGATCCCGCTGGCGGGGTTGGCCACTATGGCATCGTCATCTGTCAGTGTCCTGGTGCGTTTGTGTTTTCGATTTCCCAGCCAGTCGCGTGGGCCCAGTGTTCGGCACGGTTGACGGCGTGGTTGACCCAGCTGCGTTTGTCGCGGCTGTAGTCGTTGATGTCGCGGTGAGGCCGAGCGGCGAGGTCGCGTTTGAGTCTCTAGGTGGTCCTGGCGGTGTGCGGGGTGAGCGCGAGCCAGTCGCGGAACAGCAGCATCTCCCGCCAGACCGGGGAGGTAACGGGGTGAAGGTGCACGTTGACCGGTCGGCCGGGTCGGCGTCGACGAGGATCCGCACCGGGTGCTGACGGTCGTGGCGATCGATGGCGTAGAAGTTGCCGTCGCGTACCGCGACCAGGCCGGCGTCGAGGGCGTGTGCGGCCGCTGTTATGGTGTCGGGCAAGGTCAGTACGACGACCTGTAGGTCGATGAGGTCTTTGGCGAGCAGACCGGGTACGGACGTCGATCCGATGTGATCGACGCTCAGCGCCAGCGCTCCCATCGCCACGCTCAAGCGCGCGGGGATCCGCCAGGCTGTGGTGGGCCATGTCGGATCGGGGTCAGAAAGGATGGCTTGCTGACGCCGCGGCGCCCGGCGGTGAGGTTGTGCGCGTAAACGCGCAAGCGGCTGTTCCAGGTCTGTGTCAGGGCGGCGGAGTTGTCGACGATCACATCGGCATCAGCTGGCGCTGCCACCGTGGTCAGCACAAGATGCCATCTCGCGTCCCGCTCTGGGGTTCCGAAGGCCTGGCCCACGACCACGTCGGCGCCTGCGAGGTCGCTCAGTTGGGTTTGGGTGGGTGTGTCAAGTGCCCGAGCCGAAGCACGGGATGATCTTGGCGCGCCGGCGGACGGGAATGTGAAACATTTTGTGGTGGCGAGGTGAGGTCTCGCAGTACTCGGAGAGCGAAACTTCTTGGGGAGCCTGGCTGCTAGTCGTCGGCCCGTGAAAGCAACGGGATGATCTTAAGCGATTGCGGTTGACTGCGGCTTCGGTTTGGCTGCCGGTATGCCTTTGGGGAACCTGATCTCTGCGGCGACCGGCGCGTGTGTCGATGCGCTGCGCCCGTACGTGGGCTGTGATTGGCGTGCGGTCCAGGCGGCGGATTTGACGTGGAGCTGCTGGGATACCGCGCTGCACGTTGTGGATGATCTTTACTTCTATGCGGTGCAGGTGATCAATGGGTCGCCGCAGGGGGAATATCTAACCACCGAACTGGCCCTCGACGACCAGGCAACTGTCGCAGGGTTGCTCGCGTCGATCCCGGTTCATGGTGAATTGTTGCGCCGGGCCCTCGTGTGCGCTGATCCCGGTGACCGGGCATACCACGTCTACGGTGTCTCTGACCACGAGGGCTTTGCCGCGATGGGTGTGGTCGAGACCTTGGTCCACACCTACGACATCCTTCGGGGGCTTAACCCTGTCGCCTCGTGGCGACCGCCCGCGGAACTGGCCGCCCCGGTGTTGCAGCGTTTGTTCCCCGCTGCTCCCGCGGGGGACCCCTCGAACGTGCTGTTGTACTGCTGCGGCCGGCGTGCGCTGGGCGAGCTGGCGCGGCTGGAGACTTGGCGCTGGGACGGGCGCGTCAGAGATGACGAGGCGTTCCGCTGACGTGACCGGGCTGTCGGCCTAGTGGTTTGTCGACCTCGAACACGGGCCAGCAGACCAAGCCACGCCCCACCGGCTACCGGGAGCTCAGATACCGCAGTCGCAGCGCCACGGTCGACGATCATGCCTGACATTCACCGTCGAGCGACGCTGCTGGCCACCGCGATGGATGAGCTATTCGACACCCACACGCTTGGACATGGGACGCTGTCCTGGTCGACGCCACCGTGCCGACAGACTCCCCCACGTCCTGATATTTAAATAGCTATCGGGATAGCTATCCGTTAAGGTGGGGATGAAACCCGGTAGCAGCGGGACCAAGAACTGATAGGCGCTCGACGATGACCCTCTCATCCGAACCCACCCGTGCTATCTACGCCCGCGTGCCGCCCCAGGTAGCCGACAAGCTAGACCGGGCAGCCGCGAAGCTGGGCCTGTCCAAACGAGACGTGCTGACCAGCCTGGTCGGCGATCACCTCGACGTCGAGGGGAGCGACATCATGTGGCGTCCTCACCCGGCACCGAGCACCATCATCAGCGGCGAGCTGCACGATGCCGTGCTTGATCTCGCCGAGGCCGCCGAGTTGCTGCGCGTCTTGGAAAACGATGTGCAAGCGCTGGCGGAGTCCGGCGAGATCCCGGGGCGGCGAATCAGCAGCGCATGGCGATTTTCCCGGCAAGCGCTCCTGGACTGGCTCGGCGGGAAATAACTAGTTCGACCTTAAAGGTAGGGATTGTTGATCACGCCGTTGGCGTGGCTGTAACGGGACGATGACCTCGACCCCGTGGGCTAGAAGGGATCGAGGTCATCGTGCTGCGCCCTGTACGCGATCAGCCGGGGCTGTGGGAGTCGACCTTGCCGCCTGCGTTGCTGGTGTTGCCAGAGCTGCTGGCGCGGGTCGATGAGCTGCTCGACGATCCGGCGTTTTCGCTGCGTAGAAAGACCTCGAAGGCTGGGGAGTCGAGATCGGGAAACGTCCTCCTGGTGGGGTGACGGGCTTGATGTCCCAATGTGCACACCGAGGAGGACGTTCGTGGCCCAGCGTAGCGGGTTGACACGTGGTGATCGGCGTCGTAACGACAAGATCGAGGCGTTGCGGACGGTTGTCCGGGTGGATCAGGCGATCTTGTCGATCGATCTGGGTGAGGACAAGCAGGTCGCGGCGCTGATGGATCACGATGGTCGGGTGCTGGGCCGGCGGGTGGTCAAGGTGAAGGCGCACTCGCTGGGTGGGCTACTGGGATGGGCTGCAACGCAGGGAGTCAAGCAGGGTTTCGCCGGGATTGTGGTGGGATGTGAGCCGACTGGACACCGGTGGCGGTCGGTGATGCAGCTGGCCGATGAGGCCGGCATGGGTTTTGTGTGCGTGCAGTCGTTGAAGGTGCACTTGGCGCGGGAAGCCGATGACTACACCCGCGACAAAACTGATTACAAGGATGCGGTACTGATCGGTAAGTTGATCTCCCGGTTGGACTGTTACCTGCCTGAGCGTGCCGAGGAGGACTGGGCTCGGTTGCGTCATCTGGGGCAGCGTCGGTTTCAGTTGGTTGGTGAGGTGGTCGCGTGCCGCAATCAGATCCGTGACCTGCTGTCGTGCTGCTGGCCAGCGGCGCTGGCGTGTGCGGCCAAGCCTCTGGAGTCCACGACATGGCTGTGTTGTCTAGCCGTGACGGTGGATCGTTGTCACGGCGATCCCGCCACGCTGCGCAGGCTGGGCCGAAACGGGTTCATCACCGCCGTGCGCGGCGAGTTGCCCCGCTTCGGGGCCCAGCGGGTGTGCCACAAGGTGGCTAATCGCTTCTTTGACGCTCTGGCCGATGGCCGCGGGGTGGTCTCCCAGCGACGTGGTGGATTGGAGCGGGTCGAACTGCTGATGCAGGACTGGAGCTGGGCGCTGGGCCAGCTGGCCACCGTCGAACAGCGCATGGTCACCGTGCTCGACGGGTTGGGGTTGACCAGCCTGGTCACCTCTATCCCCGGGCTGTCCGCGGTGGGCGCGGCAGTAATCCTGGCCGAGACAGGGGATCTGTGTCGTTTCGCCTCGGCCCGCAGCGTGGTTAAGCACGCCGGGCTGAACCCGGCGGAGAACACCTCGGCGAGTCTGCGTGGCCAGACCCGGGTCAGCCACCGTGGTCGGCCCGCGCTGCGGGCAGCGGCATGGCGAGCCGTGTGGGGTGCGCTGGCACATAACCTCGTCCTGGAGGCCAAGTTCACCCACCTGACCAGCCGCGAGCACCACCGACTTGCTCCCGGGCAAGCTCGCGTTGCTTGCGCCGCGGCGCTGCTGCGCTGGCTGCACGCCATCGTCACCACGCGAGTGCCCTGGAACCCCGACCTCGCCGCAGGGGTCGTTGCCCTGCGCAGACCCAACGCCCCCGCGGCCTGATATCACACCCCAACGCTGGCAGCCTGGTTCAGCGTTGGTGATCACCCAAACAAACCACCTCTCCCCGGGCGGGGCGAGCCCGTAGTCGCGTTGAGCTTCCAGCTCGTCACAAACCAAGGGCAGCCCCGCCGCACCCTGCACAAACTCGATTGCGCGTTGTCGGGATCCGCCCACATCGGCGGAATCAACCCGCTTGATGATCTACGTAGAGTCGCAGGCGCACGCGGCGGAGCCCCACCTACCCGCGGAACGGCACCATCAGCACAAACTGACCGGCCTCCACCCGGCCAGCTGCCCTGCATGCCCACACCCAGCACCACAACCCCAATCACCACATCCCCGAGGTAGTAACCGCCTAACCACAGAAAAGGCAATTCTCGACGTCCGATTGACAACCGCCTCTTACGGTGGTTTGTGGACGGTGTTGAGGTCGTGTTTCCAGCACGGCAGCGGACTGCCATCAGCAGGGATGCGATAAGGCATGATCACCTCGAAGTTGCCCTGGTAACCACCGTCGGCGATGACCGTGGCGCCGTG
>Ga0213881_10001419_pt1 | contig 11492 bp, 10 predicted proteins | sample BarmaccoBMER_R08_FD_160104 | JGI IMG/M metagenome (GOLD analysis project Ga0213881, IMG submission 160104) | Barbacenia macrantha exposed rock microbial communities from rupestrian grasslands, the National Park of Serra do Cipo, Brazil - ER_R08 ... | reverse complement strand
CGCGGGATAGGGACATGGTGGTGGCTCGCACGCCACTACCGACTCCTCACAGGCCGGGCGTCCCAGACATCGAACCAGCCGAATGGCCCTCGTGCTTGTCCAGCCACCGGTCGGTGATCTCGACGGCGGCACCGCGTCGCGGACCTTCTGGGAGGCGCTGTAGAAGAGGATGCCGTCTGGGTCGTTGCCGAACGGCGTGTAGTTCGGTCTATTCCTGTCGCCGCCTTTGGCGCACCTGACGTAGGTGTCAGCCAGCTGCTCGGCGGTGAACGACGAGGTGGTCTGGTCCGCCCACCAGGGTGACGGCGTCCGGATTATGGATTTTGGATGCCGGACCGGTCAAATGGCCCCGTACGGTGTAGTTCTTGCCGTCGGCGATGCACGCGACCGTCTTGTTGACGTTCGTCACGTGGAACGACACCGGGATGTCGGCGCTCGAGTCTGCGGACGCGGTGCCGGGCGGGACTGTGAGCCCGGCGAGCGGCGATGCCGCGCCCTGTCCCGGTGCCGATCATCGCCCGCTTAAAACCAGTAGGTGGGTTGTTCGAGGCCCCACTGGGGTCTTGGCGTATCGCTTGGCCGCGGCGGCCGAGAAGTAGATGTGCTGGGCTGCGGCGTGGATGTCGCGGAAGCAGCCCAGCAGGTGTTCGCAACGACAAGCTGATGGAGCCGGTCGACCCGGCCAGCGGGTCTAGCCGACCAGCCTATGATGTTCGCGGGGGTGCGACCATGGCCTACGAGCGGATCACCATCGACCACGCCAAAATGGGTGGCTTGCCCTGTATTCGTGGGCTGCGCATCCCGGTGAGCACTGTGCTGGGTCAGCTGGCCGCCGGACGTACCGAGGCCGAGATCCTTGCGGACTACCCGGACCTGGAGCCGGCCGACATCCCAGCTGCCCTGGAGTACGCGGCCGCCGCCGTCCTGGAGCGCCAGCTGCCGCTGGCCTCGGGACGGTGAAGTTCCTTCTGGATCAGAACCTCTCACCCCGGGTCGCGGTGTTGCTGCGTGCCGGCGGCTTGCACGCCGAGCACGTGCGCGATTACGGGCTGCAGACCGAGCTGGACGAGGTGATTCTGGTCTTCGCCCGTGACAACGGGTTCGTCCTTGTGTCTGAAGATACCGACTTCGGCGAGCTGCTGGCTCGCCAGCGGACCTCAACGCCCTCGTTCGTGCCGCTGCGCACCAACGGGCCGATGTCGCCAGACCAGCACGCGGCCCTACTCCTACGGAATATCCTCATTGTTCTCGACGAGCTTGCCGAGGGCGCGGTAGTCGTGATCGGGGAGAGAGAAGATGAGGATTCGCCGATTGCCGCTGCTGCTGCGGTTGCCTAAGCAGCGCAATGAGTGAGGGGCCTCGTCGCCGGCGCCCGTGTCGAGAAAGGCTCATGGAATTCCGGCCGCAGCGCGGTAATGAGCGGTCTGCGGCGCGCAGAACGTGGGCCAGCTGCTTGGGATTCACGCGTCCACAAGTTCGTGACTACCGCGCCCAGGTGGCCGGTCGTGCTCGGTATGCCAATGCCGGACAAAGGCGGCCAGCACCTTCGACCGGGTTTCTTGAGGAAGAGCGCCCGCGAATGGGGAGTTCTGGCGTAGCTCCACAGCCTGCGGGCTCCGCGAGGTCAAGATTTCGGCCACGTCATCTACCCGGGCACTGTCCGCCCGCGCTTCCGCGACGGCGTCGGGCCGTATTCGCAACACAGTGATGTTGCAGGTCGACGTCCGGTGCTGTACCGGCAGCAGCAGCGGATTGCGCCTAAATCGTCCACAGCGTTACCCCTCGTATCACGTCTAACATCCGCTGTATGGGACCGGACGCAGAAAGGATGAGATGATGCGCCGCTGATGTCCAGTGTTACCCAACATTGGCTACGTCGGCGTTCTCGGTGCCAAATGCGCATCAGGCTCGCGGATCAAACCGGCCGTAATCGGTCCAGCAGGCGGGCTGGGCTGAGGTTGACGGGGAACGGCCGCCGCAGTGGCAGCACCTCGTCGCCGACGACCGATGCGACGAGTGTGTACTTGTCGTCGCCGTCCAGTTCGTAGACTTCCACACCGCCTGGCTCTCGGGGGTCGAGGATCCAGTACGACTGGCTGCCGATCCGCTCGTAGTGCGCCCTTTTGAAGTTGCGGTCTTTGAGCCCGGTGCTGAGTGAGAGCACTTCCACAGCCAGGACCGGGGCAACCGGGAGGTTCGCCTCGGTGAGGTCGGTGTACCGGGCGACCAGGACATCTGGCTGGACTTCGTTGGTGATCGAGGTGCGTACCGCGAACGGCGCGATGAGCACCCGCAGATCCGGTGGGCACGCCCTGTCTAGGACTTTAGCGACGGCGAAGGCCATCTCCTGGTGCGACCAGCCTGGTGCCGGGGTCACGAGCAGTGTCCCGTCGATGAGCTCGTACCGCTTGCCGTCATCGGGCATTGCCTCCAGGTCATACACCGTGAACGGGCGACCTTCGGCGATTCCGACGGACTCAGTCATAGCGACCATGGTGCCCCTCCTTCCTGACGCGAACCAGTTTGAACGAGGGGTCCGACAGAAACGGGCGAGGTTGCTACCAGATCGCTGGGCCACTTTCGGGCGGAGCTAGCACCCGGCTCGGGGGAGCACCTGGCCGCGGCCTGGCCAGCCTGTTCAGCTATGACATCGCCGCCATCACCAGTGGGGTGGAACGGACGGCTTGGCTGGCGGGCTCTGAGGAGCACGTCGCGCTGCACTGCGACGTCTTGACGGCGGTTGCGGCTGCTCCGGGCCGGAGCAGCGGATCGCGCCGAAAGGCGCCCGCGACGGCGCCAAGCGCGGCTCGCCTTGGAAGACACCCTCGACATCGACCAGGTCGTCACCATCAGCGGAGTCTGCTACCTGGCACTGCGGCAGACCGCCGCCCGTACCCGGTCGACGACGTGCCCAAGTTGGGTGCCGACGTCGACCAGCAACGTGAGCAGCCCCTGGTCGGGCTCGGCGGGCCGCGACGAGAAGAACTCCAGTACCGCCACGACCTCGTCGCCCGCCAGCACCGGAAAGGCCATCCCGGCTCCCAGCTCCGACGCGGCTGCGGCCCGGGGGAAGTTCGAGTCACGGGTGACATCGGGAATCCACACCGGTGCGCCGGTGACGAGTACCCGTCCCGGCAGGCCGACTCCGACTCCACTGGCCATCGCCGTGCGCTCGGTTGCCGACCGGAACGCCAAAGAACCCCCGCGCCAGATCGACGACGGGCGAGCTGGTCGCCGTCCCGCCAGTACACGTGGCTGACTCACTTGTCCGGTGGATTCCATGATCTGGGCTTTGGCGTGCAGGTAGTTCGCGTCGTAGAGCATCGCGGTGGCCCGGTCGTGGGCGGGGCCTGGTGGCGAGCCGCCCGCCTTGACGATGGCGAAGGCCTGTTCCTCGATCCGGGCCAGGGCGTCCGAGCGCGCTTGCGCGGTGGCCAACACCGCCAGCTCGTCTGGGCTGAAGCCGGCCCGTGCGGCCAGCGTGGCGAAGCTGACTGGGGGACCGGACGGCGTCGGTTGTACCCCGGTGTCGGTGACGAAGTCCCAGTAGATTTGGTCGTACTGCTCGGGACGGGGCGCTGAGCCGGCCCGGATGGCCAGGATCTCCTCGAACCAGTTCAGGTACTTCGGTTCCCCGGTCGCCACGTAGCCGCGGGCCATGCGGGTCAGGTCATCGGAGGTTTGGCGCAGCTCGTAGGCCAGGCGCAGCGACTCCGACCGCCGAGCCTCCGCCGCCGCTGTGTCCTGCATGCCGCGCTCCGCCATCAGGCTCACCAGCAGCACGCCCAGCAGCATGACCCCGATCCCGACCGCGTATTGGACGAGCCTGCGCAGCGAGGTCCGGCCCGTTATGTCGGGGGTTCTCATAGCTCGTCCCCTCGGGAGCTGGCCGCGGCGCGAGCTCTGTCGACCTCGGCTCGCAGCGCCGCGATCTCCTCGCGCAGGGCCTGCTCGCGGGTGGCCACGTCGCGGGTCATCTGCTGTAACCGGCGCGCCAGCCGGCCCACGACGTCGTCTTTCGTCGCCTCCGCGTCCAGCCCGCCCGGCTCGCTGGCCACGACGTCTGCGACTCGGCGCAGGTAGTCGCGCTCGACGTCACGCAGCCGCTTCGCGGCCAGGCAGGAGCGCAGGCGAGCGCGCAGCACCGTGGCACTGAACGGTTTCGGCAGGTAGTCGGTGGCGCCGAGATCGATGCACCGCGCGACGCTCTCCAGCTCGTGCGCCGCCGAGACCATGATCACCGGCAGGTGGTTCAGCCGCTCGTCGGCCTTGATCGCCGCCAGCGTGGAGTAGCCGTCCATGACCGGCATCATCAAGTCGAGCAGAACCACGTCGAACCCGCCCTTGGTGGCTCCGGTGGCTCCCAAGCCAGGTCCGGGTCGTGGCGGAGCACCGCCTGCTCCAGTGCTTGCAGCCGGGCGCCCGGCTCCAGTCCGAGCTCGTCGCGCAAGGGCCTGCCGCCACCCGGTACACCTCCAGCGCGTCGGTCTGGCGCCCGGAACGGTGGAGGGCGAGCATCAGTTAGGCCCGCAACCGTTCCCGCATCGGATGCGCGCAAGTCGGCCACAGCTCATCGATCAGCTGATCCAGCGACACCACCCGCCCGGCATGGACGAGCAGCGCCGCGAGCACGGCTCGCTACTTGCGCCCGCCCAGCTCCACCCGGCTTCCGTCGCGCCACGTTTCGACCTGACCGAAGAATCCGAACTCGATCAGAGCTCGACCTTCCGCGCCACACACGAGCAAGCGAGATAGTCGAGATAGTAAGGGGCGGCCAGGCTCACCATGGCCCGATGCTGACGAGTGTGTGTTCAGGGCAGGTAAGCACCGTGTCACGTTATGGGTCTGGCCGGGGTCAGCGAGCGTCAGCGAAAGCGAACCGCACTCCCGTCAGCCGCTCCGACGCCTCCCACAGCGCTCGCTGCACATCCCGGTCGTGCGAGGCGCCTGAGGAGCCAACTGGTCGCGGGTAGCCACGTATCTCGCCAGGGCCGCCGGGGCCGATGTAGCTGCCCCCCGGCAAGTCGACGACGGTGGCGGCGTACAGCGTTGGCAGTGCGCCCATCTCGGCCGACTGGCCAACGACGTGGTTAAGCATGCCAAGCAGCTGGTCCAGTACGGTTTCGGTGTGCGACTGCAGATTGGTCGCGGCGTAACCCGGGTGCGCGGCCATCGAGCGCACCGCCGAGCCGGCGGTCAGCAGCCGGTGCTGCAGCTCGTAGGCGAACATCAGATTGGCCAGCTTGGACTGGCCGTAGGCCAACCAGCGCTGGTAGCCGCGCTGCCAGTTCAGGTCATCAAGCCGGATTCGGCCGATCCGATGCATGCTGCTGGACAGCGTCACCACCCGGTCGGCCACCCTAGGCAGTAGTCGACAGGTCAACGCGAAGTGCCCGAGATGGTTGGTGCCCAGCTGCAGCTCGAAACCGTCCTTGGTCCGGCGCCGCGGCACCGCCATTACGCCAGCGTTGTTCACCAACACATCCACCGGGCCATCCAAACCAGCGGCGAAGGCTTCGACCGATGCCAGGTCGGCCAGGTCGAGCGCGCGCACCTCGATCTCGCCAGCGAATCTCGCGACCGCCGCGCGGCCCTTCGCTACATCACGACAGGCCGCGATCACCCTGGCACCAGCGGCCGCCAGCGTCGTCGCGGTAACCAACCCGAGCCCGCTGTTCGCCCCTGTCACCACGACGGTGCGGCCGGTCTGATCGGGAATGTCGGCGGTGGTCCATGGCATGACCTGACTCTAGCCGCACCGGCACCTTTCCTGGCGTCACCGCATCCGACGCGACACGGCCCGCGGGCTACGGCCCAGCATCGCGAGGCGCCCTGGCTGACAGTATTCCTGACCGACAGGAGGATCCTCATCGTCGGCAACGTGGCGAACCTGCTTCCACCGCGTTGAGCACGATGGTGTTCGGTCGGCTTCGCCCTGGTTCCCCGCCAGTCGCGTCCGACGATGAAGGGAAACGGCATGGTCACGGTCAGCGAGAACGCCGCCAAGCTCGCGGTGCTCATCGACGCGGACAACGCGCAGCCCTCGATCATCGAGGCTTTGCTGGCCGAGGTTGCCAAGTACGGCACCGCGCATGTCAAGCGTGCTTACGGCGATTGGACCGGCACGAGCCTGAAAGGCTGGAAAGACCAGCTGCTGGCCCAGTCGATCCAACCCATCCAGCAGTTCGCGTACACAACCGGCAAGAACTCCACCGACGCGGCGATGGCCATCGACGCTATGGACCTGCTCTATACGGGTCGCTTCGACGGGTTCTGCCTTGTCTCCAGCGACAGTGACTTCACCCGTCTGGCCGCGCGCTTGCGCGAGTCTGGGCTGACCGTGTATGGATTTGGCGAACGCAAGACGCCCAAGCCCTTCGTCGCGGCTTGCGACAAGTTCATCTACATCGAGAACTTGACTTACCCCGATAGCCCCGCCACCGCGACCGCGTCGCCATCGACACCGAAGCCAGCTACCCCCGGCGCCCAGCTCAAGGGTGACACCGCCCTGGTCACGCTCCTGCGTAACGTCCTCGAGGCGGCCTCCGACGACGACGGCTGGGCCCCGTTGTCCTCCCTCGGCACCATCATCACGAAGCAACGTCCGGACTTCGATTCTCGCACCTATGGCTACGCCAAACTCAGTGATCTGATCATCGCGACTACGTTGTTCGAGGTGGACCGCCGCAGTCCTGGCGACGGCAAAACAGCTATCGTTTTCGTCCGGGACAAGCGCCGCCGTCCAGACCGGACCACCAAATCAGCATCAACCAACTCGTGAGCTAAGGGCTTGTCGTGAAATAACCTAGTTTTGGCCTCGTGGCGGCTGCGGTCTGTGTTATGTCTGCGGTCATGGAGTCCCTGGTGGGTCGCTATGACGCCCTGAAGGCGCATCTGAACGAGCGTCAACGCCGGCTCTGATTGGGTGCTGAGGCGCGCGAGCTGGGCTCGGGTGGAGCACGGATCGTCGCTGAAGCGGTGAGCGTGTCCCCGGACACCGTCCGGCGGGGACGCGCCGAGCTTGACGATCCAGCGCCGCCCCCGCGCCCGAGCGGTCGCGCGGTCTCGGTGGTGGGCGCAAACGCGCTGAGGAACACGACCCTGGTCTGGTCGCGGCGTTGGACAAACTGGTCGAGCCGGACTCGCGCGGGGATCCCATGACACCGTTGCGGTGGACCTCGACGTCACTGCGCTTGCTCGCGGCCGCACTGCGCGGCCAGGGACACCAGGCCTGCGCCTCGCTGGTGCAACGCCTGTCGCGCGAGGCCGGCTACAGCCTGCAAGCCAACAGCAAGACCGCGCGGGGCAGTTCCCACCCCGACCGGGACACCCAGTTCCGGCACATCCACGACACCGTGACCGCGTTCCTGGCCGCCGGGGCGCCGGTAGTCAGTGTGGACCGGCCCTAAGTGTGATCGCCGTTTGATCTCGCCAGGAGTCCGGCCGACATCAGGCGAGTTCGGCGGTCAGCGTGATGGTGGTTCCAGTGAGCGCTTGGCTGACCGGGCAGTTCTTCTTCGCGTCCTCCGCCGCCGCCGCGAAGCCGTCGGCGTCCAGGCCGGGCACCTCGGCGTGAACGGTGAGGTGGATGCCGGTGATGCCCTCGCCCGGCTGGAAGGTTACCTCGGCTTTGGTCTCCAGCCGGGTTGGAGGGGTGCCGGCGCCGGTCAGCCCATGGGACAGCGCCATGCAGTAGCAACTGGAGTGGGCACCAGCTATGAGCTCTTCGGGACTGGTCTTGCCGTTCGCCTGCTCGGCCCGCGAGGGCCAGGACACCGGGTACTCACCGATCCCTGACGAGTCGAAGACCACAGTGCCGCTGCCGGTGAGCAGCTCGCCCTGCCAGTCGGTGTGTGCGGTACGGGTGGTGGCCACGGTGGAGTCCCCTTTGTCCTTGTGGTTGTCCTTGTGGATGACATCCGCACCTTAGCCCCATCTGTGAAGACGGCAAGTGAAGATTGGTCCGCGGCTTAGGTAGGCGTGGCCAAGGGCGCAGCCCGCGACCGGCTCGTCGAGCACATGATGGGCTGAGTTCGCCGCCGAGCGAGGGTAGCGCGCTAGTTTCTCGCTGCTCCTGATGGCCAAACTATCGTGACGGGTACGTTTCGCTCTCGTGCTGCTTGCACAACATCCGTGGTACCGCCATAGCCGCGCGCCGGCATCCCGTCCCAGACGGCGAGAAGCATATCGGCGTTTTCGAGCATGCGGATACTTGCGGCCATATATGATTCGGAGGTGGACTCCACGTAGTCCAAACAGATAACGTCGGCCGCTCTGTTGAACAACTTGTCATAAACGGGATAATGGGCTTTGGCAAGCCGGCGCGGTACTTAGCGGCAGGAACAATCACCACCAATGTAGCCCCGGCGTCCAGAATCGCTTGAGCAAAGATCGAATCCGCGCCGTCCGCGATGCGTGACAGACCGACTAAGTCACCTTCGGCATATTCGGCGATGATGTGCCGTAGTCCCGCGTCAACAAGTCGCTGTGTCGCTTCCGTCAATCCTCGATGGCCTGTGACGGCAAGCCTCATCAGACGTCCTCCTGGTACAGCGAGATCAATGCCTCATCCAAAGCCGCCACTTCTTTGCTCCGGTACGGCAAGCTTGCCCGGAACGTGCGCACGCGCGACGTAATGCGCTCGCTACGATACTCTCGGCCGATATGCAACGCATCCACCGCGAGAGCGCAACCTTCACCAAGCTTCCCGGCGGCGGTGACCAGTTGCGCCTGATCAAGAAGTAGCGGTGCTCGTGACTTCGGCCCAGCCAACGTGGCAATTACCGAATCGAATGCCGTGGTAGCCCCACGCGGCCCTCGTGATGCTGAGTCAACAAAAACCAGTTGCTGAGTTTCTTGCCCTTCGACCCGCGGGAGCGTTTATCGTCTGCGCAGTTCTCATCGTCTCGGTGAGATTACAGCTCGTGCCGTCTTGGCTATCATGGGATCCCGCTGCCGATACCGTGTTCTCTATCGAGCGTCCGCATGTTCTCGACCCGGAACGGCAGGGTGGAAGGCCGAACACGGTGTTGTCCGTCAGTCCGACCATTTCCAGCCGCAGTACCTGGCTCAGGATAGACAGGATAGGCGCCACAACTGCCAAGCACTGTGATTTATCGCATCCCTACCGTTGGGCAGTCAAGATCGGTTTCATGTATCGGCAGCCGAACTTGAAAGCGGGTGTCGCCGGGTTGCGACTCCACCGTGATGTCACCGTGATGGCGAGTGACGATGACTCGGTAGCTGACGTCCAGCCCGAGGCCGGTTCCCTGGCCGACCGGCTTGGTGGTGAAGAATGGCTCGAAGATCCGCTGCCGCACCTCGGCTGGGATGCCGGGACCGGTGTCGCCGATCTCGACCAGCACGCGGCCCTCGTCCAGCGCGGTGCGCACGGTCAGCGTGCCGTGCCCACCCATCGCGTCGATGGCGTTGTCGATGATGTTGGTCCACACCTGGTTGAGCTCAGCGGGGTAGCCGGGAACCAACGGAAGCGTGCGGTCGTACTGCTTGACGATGCCGATCCCGCTGTCCTGCCCCAGCTTGCGGCCGAACATCACCACGGTGGCGTCGAGGCCTTCGTGCACGTCAATGAGGCGGTGCGGGGCACGGTCGAGCTGCGAATACTGCTTGGCCGCGAGCACCAGCTCGGAGATTCGAGAGGTGGCGTCCAGAATCTCCCGCAGCAGGCTCTCGGTCTCCACGGTGTAGGCCAGCCAGCGGATCGCCCCGTCGAGGGTCGTCTCATTCGCGGCGGCGGCGACGGCTTCCAGGTCGTCAATACCGAGTCCGCCCGCGACAAACACCGGGGCGAGGTCCCAGCCGCCGTCGATGCCGTGTTCTTCGAGCCACTCGCCGAGTTCGTCCTCGGCATCCGCGGCCTGCATTGGGGAGAGCGCGGGCGCGTGCCGTACCTTCTTGACGAACTCGTCCTGGGCCATCACCAGCTTCTTGAGCTGGTCTCCCGCGATCCGCCCATCGGCGATCATGGCTAGCTTGGCGCGCATTCCGGCTACCTTGTCGCGCAAGGTGTCCGCGGCACGACCCGCGGCGGCGGCCGGGTTGTTCAGCTCGTGGGTGAGCCCGGCCGAGAGCTTGCCCAACGCAAGCAGCCGTTCCCGCTCGGCGACCTGGGCGTTATTGCGCTGCAAGCCGAGGATCATCCCCTCCAGCAGGTGCACCGCCATCGGGTACCAAAGCGTGAACTGCTTGGCGAAGTCCTTGGCCGGCAGCGCGAGCAACACACAGTCGGCGAGGGCGCGGACCGAAGCCGCGTAGTCGCGGGCCATGTCGTCGTCGAGGTAGAACTGGACCGCGCCGAAGTAAACGCCGCGCTGGTCGGTGCGGGTGGTCTCAACCGGGTCCCCGCCGATCAGTCTGCTCATCGAGATCGTGCCGGACAGCAGGACGTAAAAGCAGGTAGCCGGTTCGCCTTCGGTCACAACGACGGCGCCGCGCTCCGCCTCGACGACATCGCCATGCGCGGCGACCCAAGCGACCTGCGTGTCGGTGAGGTCGGCGAACAAGAACAGCGTGCGCAGCTCTTCGATCGTCAGGTGCCCATCCCGCGGCGCGGCCTGGTTCGCCGACTCGCTCATTGTTCGGCCAGGTAGCGATGCACCAGCGTGACGGCCATGGCGCCTTCGCCGACGGCTGACGCGACGCGCTTGACCGACTCGGCCCGCACGTCGCCGGCCACGAACACCCCTGGCACGCTGGATTCGAGGTGATACGGGTCGCGGTCCAGCTGCCACCCCGCTGGTCGCTTGCCGTCGACGACGAGATTCGGGCCGGTTCGGATGAACCCGCGCGCGTCGCGCTGCACCACGTCAGCCAGCCACTCGGTGCGCGGCTCGGCCCCGATGAAGACGAACATCAAGCCCGCCTTCACCACGTCGAGCGCTCCGGTGTCCCGGTTGCGCAGCCGCAGCTCCTGCAGATGCCCGTCGCCGCAGGCCTGCGCTACCTCGGTGCGGGTGCGCACGGTGATGGTGTCGATCGCCTCGAGCTGCTTGATGAGATACGTCGACATTGACGCTTTTAGGCTGGGCCCACGGACCAGCAGCGTCACCGTCGCCGCGTGCCGGGAGAAAAATACCGCGGCCTGCCCGGCCGAGTTGGCGCCACCGACGATGTACACGTCCTCGCCTTGGCAGGCCGGTGCCTCGGTAGCGGCGGAGCCGTAGAACACGCCTCGGCTGGTGAGTTCGGCAACGCCGGGAGCGTCCAGGCTGCGGTAGGAGACCCCGGTGGCCAGGACCACGGCATGCGCGGCGATCTCGGTCCCGTCGCCGAAGCACACCGCACGCGCCGAACCGCGAACCTCCAGCGCGACGACATCGCGGGTGGTGAGCACCTCCGCGCCGAACTTGGTCGCCTGCCGACGGGCGCGATCGGTCAGTGCGGCTCCGGACACTCCGTCGGGAAAGCCCAGGTAGTTCTCGATCCGCGAACTCTGCCCGGCCTGGCCTCCGGTGGCTTGCCGCTCGACGAGC
>Ga0213881_10001418_pt1 | contig 11493 bp, 12 predicted proteins | sample BarmaccoBMER_R08_FD_160104 | JGI IMG/M metagenome (GOLD analysis project Ga0213881, IMG submission 160104) | Barbacenia macrantha exposed rock microbial communities from rupestrian grasslands, the National Park of Serra do Cipo, Brazil - ER_R08 ... | reverse complement strand
AGCACGAGACTAACGGCCTGATCCCGGTATTCCTGGGTGAAGCCTCGGCGTGTCGCCAAGATTTCTGCCTCCGCTTGGTCTCAGCGGCGGCCTATGACCGACTGTCTACAAGATCGGAAACGGTCTAAGGTGGCACACGTAGCGCAATGAAGGGCGCTACCCAACAAGTAGAAGTCGTCGCCGACCTCCTGACCAACTCCATTATTCGACCGGCTGATACCGCCCTCAGCGGGAACGCTTCGCGGTACATTCAAGTCGAAAAGAAAAAGTGGTGAGGTGGGAGGCATCTAGGTTCGAAGCCGAACACGTCGAGGGGGTGCCCACTCGACTCCGTGTCGATCTTGTGAGACAATGCTTGCCAGTGGTCTGGATTCTGAGGTGTACTTGATGCCGTCGCTAACTGTTGCCGAAAGCATCCTTCGGCATCTCGCGGCGTCGAACCAGGCGACCATCGCAGCAATGGCAATGAGTCAGTCCCGCCACCCCTACCCGTTAGACGAAGCAATCCGGCAGGTGACATCCGACCGTCTTGCGCTGGCGGGTGGCCAGCTACGCGCAGGAGACTACCTTGTTCAGCATTCAGCGTTTCGTGCTTCCATCAGTCGACACTACTACGCAATGTATCACGCGGCGCGCGCCGTTGTATTCTCGGTGACGAACGGTGACGACCATCAAAGACATAATATACTGGCGCGGAATTTGCCGGCGACCCTCCCGCAACGGTCTACACGAGAGCAACAACTCACTGACGCTCGATTGCTGCGCAATGAGGCGGATTACGAGCCGTACCCAATAAACGAGATAGGCTGGGCAGCTGAAGCGCATGCACTAGCCGTTACCGCTTCGGAATTCACGCAAGCTCTGGAAGAGTATGCATTACTGAATGGATACGTGTAAAATGACGTCACAGTATGAGTCAATCGTGATCAATACTCTACGAGAAGCCAACATTCCCGTCGTGAGTATCGATGAGAGATTCTTCCCTGAAGAGCGCTGGCTCATCGTGTACGTTCCTCAAGAATCGTTAACTGCCGCACAGAGTCTTGCTGGGCAGATCGAGCAGATTCTCAATTCTGATCATAAACGGGATGGTGCGCAATTTTCCGTTACGTTCCGACCTAGCCGACCTTCAGGGGAAGCCGAAGTTGAGCAGGCGAAGATCGGGAGGTTGTCGAGGCGAGACGTAGATCAGCTAATTCAGCTACTTGAAGCCCGATCACGCACGTCCGATGCATTGCCAAGTCTCGGCTACGTTAAGGATCCTCGTGGGAACTTGGCTGCAGTAGGGGCGTCCCGGCACCAATTGATATATGGGCGCCGGGGCGTAGGCAAGACTGCTCTGCTGGTTGAATCAAAGAGACTTGCCGAGCGTGATGGACACATTACGGTGTGGATCAACGCACAGGTTATGCAGGGGTTCAATCCAAATGAAGCATTTCTCTTTCTGGCAGAGCGGATTCTAGACTCGATTTTGAAAACGGTCGGGTCTTCAGGATCAGCCTCTTTCGTCGGCTTGCAATCGTCTCGGGATGAAATCCGAAAGCTGCGACGTGAGGGTGGTGTTGCCAATCGTAATATTTATCATTTAGTCGCCGACCTCAACACGGCCTTGCGTTCTGTACTTCGGCGCGATCTGCTTCAGCTAATTGTTTATATTGACGACTTTTATTTCTACCCTTCAGCCACGCAGCCGCGGCTACTAGACCTTTCAGCAGGCCTGCTAAGAGACTGCAACGGTTGGCTAAAGCTCGCGAGCATCGAAAGGCTAACGCGACCTTATGAGCCTTCATCTCGGATTGGTTTGGAGATTCCGCACGACGCGACAAAGATTGATCTAGATGTGACCCTGGAAGATCCTACAGCCGCGCAGTCGTTTCTTGAAACTGTGCTTTCCCACTATACGGCAACAGCTGGTCTTCAAAGCCCGGCATCGATCGCTAAGATGGAGGCGCGGGGAAGACTCGTCCTTGCATCCGGGGGCGTGCCCCGCGACTATCTGAACCTGTTCGGTGACTCAATCGTTGTTGCAAGAGAGAATCGGCCGCAGGCTCGAGAGATTGGCAAGGAGGACGTTGCTGCTGCGGCTGGTAGATCAAGCCGGAGCAAGAAACGCGATCTTGATTTGGATGTATCATCCGAAGAGAGCGCCACCCTTCTTGACGCAATAAGCCGTGTCTCGGACAGCATCAAGGGAGTTGGCTTTACCTATTTCCGCGTAAACTCTGCCGAAAAGATGCTGGCCGGATATGAAATCCTCAGCCGATTGGTCGACATGAGGTTCATACATCTTATTCAATCAACTCTCTCCGACAAGCACTCGCCTGGAATGAAATACGAAGCATATGTCCTTGCCTTGAGCGAATACACAGAAACTCGCTTGAGGCGAGGTCTGCAGGTCTTGGATCTGGAGACAGGACGATGGACTCATCGCCAATCCGGTAAGGCACATACGGTTCAACAGCTTGTCGGGACGCAACTCCGGGATCGATTGAGGAAGGCTCCCTTAATCGATCTGCGGAAGCTTGAGAGGGATGGTCCGCAAAACGTTCTTGCCAGCAAAATTGCTGATCACTAGCGAGTGTGGCCTGTACACAGGGCGCGTCCATGAACCTGTCTTGAAGGGCAGCCGTCTGTGCCGATGAGGCCGGATCTGGCAACGGTGGCAGGGATCTTAATAGGTTGCGGGCGGGGTTGACTTCGATGGGTGGGATACGTATCTCGGCCCGACCGAACTCGATGATGGACCGGGTAAGTCCCAAGCTCGAAAGGAATGATGCAGCCCTCGTGCATCGCCCGGCGAGCTTGACATACGTTTCGTCCACGAATCAGCGATCACCCCGGGACGTGCCGGCGGGGTCGTGCCGCGTCGATCAACAGTGGCGTGAACCGCTGCACCCACCGGTAGAGGTCACGTGATCCACTATCGATACCGCGCTCGGCGAGGAGTTCCTCCACGTCCCGATAGGGCAGCCCATACCGCAGGTACCAGCGCACCACCACCATGATCACCTCCGGCAGGAACCCAGAACCCGGCGAAACCCAGCTGCACCCGAGGTACTCGACGAGGGTCACCACAACATCGCCACAGCCTGGCAATCTTGTCCTAGACTAACGCAACAGCCCGTGGCACCGCGTCGGCCTGGCCAGCCAACCAGGTGGGGGCCAGGGATAGGCCTGTCCACGCAGGCGTGACGGACGTGACGACTGTGACCTGTATAGCCCGCGTCACACTAGCTAGACTGATCCAAGGCCCGAGTTCATCCTGAGAGGTTCATTTATGAGCACGACGCCCGTTCGACCGCCGGTGAACGAGGTAGTCATCTCTGCCTCGTTCGAACCGCAGGCGGTGCTAGACGGACCCCGGCTCATGGTGGGAATGTCGGATATACTTGCCGAATTCCCGGATGTTACCGAAATGCCTCCGTATGAGATGGCGGCCGAGTTGCCGACCGCTGAGCAGGTTCTGCAACCGGCGGTGCCACAGATACAGTTTATCAGCGCTCCAAAGATGCAGCGCAGACGACTCTGGTTCACAAAGACCGATGAGCCGGCGCTGCTCGTCCAAGCCCAGTCGAATTATCTTGCCCTGAACTGGCGTCGACAAGATGATGAGATTGAGTATCCTGAATTCGAAGACTTGCTTGACCGCTTCAGTCGTTACCTGAGTATCGTTGAAACTGCCTGTATTCGTAGTGGTGGTCAACGACTCTCGCTATCTCAAATAGAGATAACTTACATCAATATCTTGAAGCCGGATGGCGCGTGGGGCAGCTTCCGTGATATCAACCATGTCGTTGCAGTCCAGGTGCCCGACATGGAAAAATTCGAGCACTTCAACCTAGGGTACGCGCAAGCTATCGAGGATTCGGAATCAGGGGCGTTCCTAGGGCGCGTCCATGTGGCCGTGTCGACTGCATATCAACCAAAGATAATCGCGGGAAACGAACTCCATCCTTTGAGCGTCCGCGATATGTCTCCTGTTCTAAATCTGTCGATTACGGCACGCAGTGGGAAGTTGTCGGAGCTGGTCGATACGATCTCTCCTCGCTTCGAGTTGGCGTATTCGGCCGTCGAGTGCGCATTCAGGAAAATTACAACTGAAGCCGCGAGACAAACCTGGGGGTTGGCATGACGATCGTAGCTACGTCGCTGGACTCTCCCCGCAGCAGGCAAGAAGTCGCCCAGGCGGCTGCAACCGGTTCCGGGACAGTTACTCGGAGCATACGCGTTACAAAACCGGGTAAGGACGCATCGGTTACAGCGATGCTAGAGGAGCCCGGCAGCCCTCCTGCTTGGCTTCCCAAGCTTCTCCAAGAAGACTTTCCGGAGCGAGACGAGCACAACGTCATTGGTCCGAGCGCGTTGATTCGGTTTGCGCAAGCATGCGCAGCGCTTCCGCTGCGGACGCCCCAACCTTTCTTCAACGTTGGCGACGACGCGACACTCGGCGCCGAGTGGGATATCGGGCTATGTCATGTCGCGATACAGGTCGGCAACGATCCGGCCGTCGATATGCTGTATGTCGAGGTGAACGATCGCGAGATCGGGGAGATTCCGTTAAACGGTAACGAGCGAGTTCTGGCCTCGATCATGGCGAAGATCCTCCCTGGGAGTTTGGTGCTGTAGTGCCTGAAGGTGGCGATCTTGGCAAGATCCCTCTGGACTGCGTCGTTTATCGCGCTGTGAAACTCATCAACTTAAAGCCGGACGGCACTCCTCAGAGTGGTTGCTTCTCCGATTTGGCCGATGCTGATGGATCGAAAGACTACATGTCGGTCTACTTTGCCGACGAGATGGCGGCCAACGGGGTTTCGGTTAAGGACCTCGCGGCTCACTGGGGAGAGCGTTACGCAATCGTCGAGTTCACGGTTGCGGATTTAGTTACGGAGGGAGAGGCGGTCTGGCGGGACCCCGACGGAAAATTTCCAGGTCATGGAGCATGTAAGCGCGCTGACGGCTTGAAGAGAACCGTCGGACAAAAGCGTCGCATTGCAAAGTTGGCCCGGCGTTCGGATGCGTGAACTGTATCGGTCGTGATGCGTTGCGGCTGTGAGCCGCAGCCGCAACGCCGCGCAGGGACCGACCGGCAGGCCGCATGCCTGAGCCATCCTGCACTCGTCACAAAGCAGCCCACGTCGCCAGACCGGCCCAGCCGGGCAGTTGCCAGGAAGAAATACGCGTGAAGCCCAGCGAGACCCGACACGCTATGACGAAGCCTCCTTGCTGCGTTCTGCGCCCAGAGCTTTGTCGCCTGAGACAGTGCGGGATGACGCGCGTAAGGCGGATTTCCTAAAAAACGTTGTTTTCCCAATATCTGCGGCAAGTCGTTGACGCTCGTGTAAAGCGGTCTGTAAATCCGTCGGCGTACGCCTACCAAGGTTCGAATCCTTGACCCGCCACGCAGTACAAATGGAGTCTGACCAGCGATGATGTGACGAAGTCTTCGTCGGGGGGTGACGGTCGGTGTCCCCGTGGCTTCCCGCTGGACTCCGTTGGTCACCGCTGTATCTGGCACGGATTTGGCACAGCCAGTGGGTGGTGGGCTCGACCCGCTCCCCCCTCCTTCCCTCGCACCGGGCTGGCCTCTGCGTCGCGTCAACGGAGGGTCATCATCTCCTGCGAGCACTTCATGTGTGAACTCTGATTCGCTGTGCGTCCGCGTATCTGGGGTGTCGCTGTCTCCCGCTGAGCTGCAGCTAAATACCGATGTGGATCGACCAGTGTTAACCCGTCGGGTCGCTTTCGCTGACGGCTCGCTGATGATGATCATGCTGGCTTCGGTTGGAAGGGGCAGGGGGTTCTGGCACTGTGATCTCAGAGGCGGCGGTAGCCGAACAGCCAGGCGATGCTGCGTTCGATGACCCACCGGTGTTTGCCCGGCTTCTCGCTCGACTGGATGCCTTTGCGGGCGATACGGGGGGACATGCCGCGTTGGCGCAGCCAGTCGCGCAACTCCGGGATGTCATAGGCTTTGTCGGCGTGCAGCTTGCCGGGCCGGGTTCGTCGAGGCCCGCGTCGGGATCGGGTCGCTGGAATGGCGTTGACCAACGGCTTGACAGCGTGACTGTCATGCGTGGTGGCCGCAGACACACCACCAGCGAGCGGAGCCCCGCGCGATCGGACAGGACCTGGATCTTCGAGCCCGATTTACCTCGATCGACGGGGATTGGTCCGGTCAGCGAGCTCCCTTTTTTCGCCCGCACGCTTGCCCCGTCGAGCACCACCCACTGTAACCGCCGCCACAGATCGGCCTGTGTGCACTCGGTGAACCGGCGATGCGCCGTGGGCACCGTGACCCCAAAGTTCGGCGGTACATGTCGTCAGGCACAACCGCTGGTCAGCACGAACGCGATCACGGTGAAGACCGCACGATCGTCAACCCGCGACATCCCGCCTCCCTGCGGACGCGCCTTCGCCAGCGGGATCAACGGCTCTACCAGCGCCCAGAACCCGTCCGGCACCAACCGCCGGGACAATTCGTCCACCGCGGCCGGTGATCATGTGCATTCATCAGTCATGATCCAAGTGAGACACGCTCTTACAGCGCCGCCCGGACTGGACCAGCTCGCGTTCGACCGCGATGGCTGGTCTGGCAGACTGAAGACGGCTTGTGATCGGTCACGGGTCGAGGAGGTGCGCCGGTGCCGGCATTGGTTCGGGTAGAGAGTACTGATGGGCCGGTGTTGTTCGAGGGGGAATTCAGCGAAGCCGCCTTGCAAGAGATCGCCGTTCAGGACAAGGTTGAGGATGTCGTCAAGGCCACTGATGCAAGTCTCTCAGCGGTTGCTACAACAATACGTCGGTGCGCAGCCGATCTGCTCGCTACCTTTGGTGACCTAACAACTAGCCAGCAGGCAGGAGGTTCCCTAGCTAAGGCGGTGATCGAGTTGGGGGTGGGCGTGAGCGGTGAAGGCAACGTGATTGTGGTTCGGGGGTCAGCTAAAGCCAATCTTAAGGTCACGCTCACTTGGGACTTCAGCTGAGTCCGTTGTCCGAACCAGAGTGGACGCGAGCCATCGCGGCCGTCATCGACGGCAGAGGCGTCGTGCGAGGCACCGCATTCTTTGTCGGTCCGGACGTGGCGCTCACTTGTCACCACGTCCTTACGGCAGCGAGCATGAAGCCCCTGACGTTGAGGCAGGTGGGTTCCTTCAACGCTGAGACGGTGATTGGCGAAGACTGCGACGAAGAACTCGACTTGGCTCTGGTGCGGGTGCCGTCGAGAGCCGATCGGTCACGGGCGACGTTGAGCCCTGGCATGGCGATGATTGGCCACAGCATCTACTCTCGGGGATTCCCGCGCGACTACGACCTTCTGAAATATCCCGACGGTTTCCCCATGGATCCTGCACGGATCTCCGGGCTCACTACGCTGGTTTGGCGAGGTCAACCTATCCGTATGTTGGTGCTCGTTGACGCCGATGTGCAGAAGGGTATGTCTGGAGCGCCGGCGGTAGACATTGCAGACAACTCTGTAGTGGGCATCCTTCGTTTCTCAGAGGAAGGAAAGGAGAGGGCTCTCGCCGTGCCCGCTGAGGTTGCGACGCGCCGCTGGCCGCGCCTGGCCCTCGGCCCCGACCAACCAGCACAGTCTTTCGAGGATTTAACCCGCGCCTTTCCTGAGACGCTTGCAAGATCGGTCTGGGATCAGTTCGACCCATCGTTGTTCCATTGCGTGGTTATTGGCTCTGAGACTTTAGCAAGTGGCGATGGCGGGGACGCACTGGTTACTCTAGCCAGAGAGGTGCTATCCAGCCCGAAGGCGAAGGCGCTCTGGAGCTCGTTCGCGACTGCATGGAAGGGTCGCCAGTTAGTGCGGGGACGACAAGGGCGTCGTCTTGCAGCGCAGTACACCAAGACTAACGTCAAATTGGCGTGGTTCGACGTGCTTGACGCCTATGCGAGCCCGGCGAGTCTAGACCTCGCGATCCGGCTTCTTGTAGAAGCTGACCTCGCGCTGTTCGACGTGACGCGATTTGAACCGGGTGTGATGCTGCTACTTGGCGTGCGTGCCGCGACTCGGCGGGGAGTCACGATCGCCAGCCATGGAGGGGGCTGGCGAGAAGGGGAGCCCCTGGCTCGTCCGTTTAACCTTTCGGACCTTTCACTCTCGTCCCACAGTCCTCCCACCGACGCATTTGTTGGCGACGACCCACGACTCGATCGCTTCGTCGAGCGGGTGGTGACCGGGTTCGACCAACTCGCTCGGCAGCCCTATTACCGGGATCTCCCTGTTTATGACGCTCTGCGTCAGTTGGGGCATGAAGAGAAAGTTTGGACATCGATTCCGCTGGATGAAGAGGTGCTCGTTTTGTGCTCCTATGACCCGAAGTACTTTCCGATGTGGCAGAACCTTCGTCGACAGCTCAGGAATGCGCTGTCTGAAGAAGGAATCCTCACGAATGTGGCTCGTCTTCAAGACGTAGCTACGCCGCAGGTGGTCTCGCAGTCGCTTTACGAGCGGATCCGTCGGTGTGCCGGCTGCGTCGCCGACTGGACAGGCTCTAGCCCTTCAACTTTTTTTGAGCTTGGAGTGCGAATGACCGTGAGCCCGTGGAGCGTGGTGCAGATCGCTAGCGAAGAATGGCTACAAGATGTGATCAGCTCTGGAGGAGCCAACAGCATGGGGGGGCAGCTGAAGCTCATGCAGTCGCTGCTCGACCCCCTTCTTTACAAGAGCACCAGTGATGCTCATATAGGTAGCCGTATCGCCCACGAGCTCTTAGAAATGCGAAGGCGTGGCGCCGGATCCCCCGGGCACCGTGTGCGCCAGGTCGCTGCCGAGGCATTGGGAAGGACAGAGGATCGTCTCCCCGACCTGTTTGAGCAGTTGAGGAGGGAGGCCAACGCGCTTAGCCACCAGAGCTCGATACGAGATAACGTCCCCCAGACACTATTTTACGAAGTGACGGACATCAAAACGGACCAGGAGAGGTCGGCGCTCGAACGGCGCATAGCGGCATGGCTCTACCTAGAACACCGGATCGGGGCTTCGTCGCTCCCCGATTCCGACGAGCGTAAGAAACTCTGGCGAGAACTCGGTGAGGTCGTTGCAGCAGACCTATTCGCCTCAATCAATGAAGCCGACCAAGCTCTGGCCCAGAACATTGATGAGAAGCTAACGTGATGGATATACCTCAAGTGCGAGATACCGTGCGCACCGTGACATTGCATCGGCGGAAGGGCGACGCACTCGCTCGTTCCGGACGGGACCTGGAGGCGAAAGAGGCCTACAACACTGCACTGTCGCTCCTCGACGAGGAGTTGGGGCGTCTCGGCTTCTCGGTCGCAGAGCCGGCGGCACAGCTTCCTGTCGCCGAGGTGAGCGTAGTTGCAGATGCCGCCGACCTGCTGGGGATGCGAGGAGGAATCCTACGTCGCCTGGGCCTACCGGAAGAAGCTTTGGAGAGCTACCGACGCGGAGCTGATTTAGAAACGAGCAAAGACCTCCCCGTCACCTACAACCGGACGAATGCCATCAAGCTCGCATTGATAGCCGGTGACCGAACGATTACTCAGGTACGCCAAGAACTAGTCGCGCTACATACTGCGCTGGAACGGCACCTGTCGACCGATGAGCGTGCAGCAGACGACGCTTGGCTTTGGGCGGACATCGGGGACGTACGACTACTTCTCGGTGACGACAACGGAGCTGAGTCCGCCTACCGAGCGTTCGCGAGAAAGGCAAGAACGGACTCTCTATCGTCGACCTTGTCGTTGCTCAAGCAGATCGTCAACGCCCTATACGCGCATGGTGATGCTGATGCGGACCGAGTCGCGGCGTCCGTGCACAATGTCGAGAAAGCACTACGCCTGTACTAGCGATACGATTCCTGTTGCCGTCCACAGCTATACGAGCAAGATCGTGAGTGACTTGATCTTGAGGTGGGTAACATATATGCCGGGGTACTTGCTCTAAGAAGATTTCAGTAGAGGCCCGTCGGCCGTCGGCGGTGTCTTGCCGATTCCCACATCCGCATCGGAAAAATGGTTAGGCGTTCATGAGCCCAGAGTGAATCCAGGGACACTGCGGGCGGTCATGGCGATGGCTTCGTGTGTGTTGGGGGGCTTCGGCGTTAAACGGCAACGGGTTGTCCCGGGCAGGCAGCGTGGTTGATGCGTCATCGAGGTGAGCACCGACCGGCTTCCCGTATCTGCGGTGCTCGATGAGCTGCTGGCCTTGGCCTCGCCTTGACCGCACCGCGACTCGCGGACATGGCCATAAGGTCGGACAAGAGGCGGTGACGAAGGGCCTTCTGATCCGTAGTCGTAGCTGATGGCTTAGCGTTACCTGTCGGTTGTCTGTGATCTGGCCTCATTTTCCGACCCGGGTCCGAAGACGTTTACGGCCGTCCGTAGTCGTTGATGTAGTGATTGATGTAGGCGGGAACGTTGGCTCTGATCGATTGTATGTCCGCTACCAGCGACTACAGTTCGCACCTTCGGATCGTTGAGCGTCACCGGTCTCGGTGTGAGCCGGTCACACTAGCGGTGAGCTGCGTGGACAGTGCTCAGTATTGGTCAGCGATTCTCACGCCTTACTGACGTCTCACGGCATGGAGACGGCATGATCTTGGAGCGGGAGTGAGTGCGAGCGCCAGTTTGGAAGGCTGCGCCCACTGCGCCGTCAGGGCACTCGATCGGTGGTCAGGCCGGGTCGCAGTGCTCCGCTGTTGACCGTCGTTGACCGGTGTTAATGGCACGCTAATGGCACACGCCTTCACGTGTTGGCTTGCCGCAGGACAGGAGTGGGGAGTGGGTATCCCGTCGCGTCGGCGGGCTCGTCCCCGTAGCAGGTCCAGGTGCAGGCGTCTAGGTGGAGCACCCGACGGCTGAACGACCTAGACGCCTGCACCTGGACCTGCTATGCCTTCGGCACCGACGCGACGGGATACCCACTCCCCTGGTGACCTACCACTATTCGGGCCTGGTCGTGGAGTCATCCCGGAGCGAGGTCTGCCAGAGGCGCCTGTTGTCAACGGACATCTCGAACTCCGTATGCGCGGACAATGGTTCCGGCCGCTGCTGCGGAGGTCGAGTTGTCCATGTGGGGCTTGCACGATGGCGAGTTGGTCGCGGACCGTGGTTAGTTCTCGGTCGTGGGTCCGTTGCCCGTCGGGAGGGTGTTGATCACATCCGGTCGCGTCAGAGAGCCCAGTATTACCTGTTCAGCGTGGTCGAGGTTGGGTGGGTGATCCGGGTGCGGCACAGGTACGGCGAGAAACGTAGATGCTTGGTCAGGGTGGGTGGCGTTGGTGTTCGGCCGCTGGAGGGGTCCGGGGGGAAGTAGGCGGGCCGAGCGATGGGTCAGTGGTTTGCGCAGGTGTCTTGGTAGCTGATACCGGGGGCGTATTGGTCCCACGTCGCTTTGTCGAGCGCTCCGCCGGCTCGGAGGCAGGCTTCGCGCACCTCGTCGCCGTGGAACCGCTCCAAGTGGGACAGATCCCATAGCCGGACGGTCTGGTCGTCGCTGATGGTGGCCAGGGTGCGCCC
>Ga0213881_10001417_pt1 | contig 11496 bp, 11 predicted proteins | sample BarmaccoBMER_R08_FD_160104 | JGI IMG/M metagenome (GOLD analysis project Ga0213881, IMG submission 160104) | Barbacenia macrantha exposed rock microbial communities from rupestrian grasslands, the National Park of Serra do Cipo, Brazil - ER_R08 ... | reverse complement strand
GGTTAAGGGCGACGTGGTGTCGCCCGACCACATCAGATCGCGGGCCCGGATGGCCCGCGGAGCAACACTCGTGTCGAGGCTGAGCGCCATGCAGGCCTAAGCCTACCAAGTCGATGTCAGGCGGCGCGACGGGGCTCTGCGGCATAGTCTGCGCGGTGCGCAGGCTCTCGTTGATCGTCAATCCCGTGGCCGGCGGGGGCCGTCCGGCGCGGGCGCTCCCCGGCGTGCAGGCGGCGCTGCGGGCGCTGGGCCTGGAGCAGCGCTTCGAGTACACCACGAGCCTCTCGCACGCCCGCGAGTTGGCGCTGGCCGCGGCCGCTGCCGGCGAGGTGGCGGTGGCCTTCGGCGGCGACGGCCTGATTGGCGCGGTGGCGGGGGCGTTGAAGCACTCCGAGGGCGTGGTGGGCGTGCTGCCGGGCGGGCGGGGCAACGACCTGTGCCGGGTGCTCGGCATTCCCTCGAAGCCGGTGGCGGCGTGCTCGACGCTCGCCTCGGGCGTCGAGCGCTCGGTGGACCTGGGAGAAGCCGGTGGGCGGACCTTCGCTGGCATTGCCAGCTGTGGCTTCGATTCGCTCGTCAACCGCATCGCCAACGAGACCACCGTGGTGCGGGGAAGCCCGGTGTACGCCTTCGCCCTCCTCCGTGCGCTGCCGAGTTGGAAGGCGGCCGCGTTCGAGGTCACCCTCGACGGCGCCGAACCGCGCCGGTTCACCGGGTACTCGGTCGCCGCGGCCAACTCGAAGCAGTTCGGGGGTGGCATGCGCCTGGCTCCGAGCGCGTCGCTCACCGACGGTCTGCTCGACGTCGTCATCATCGAAGACATGCCGAAGCTTCGCTTCCTGCGCCTCGCCCCCACCGTGTTCGCCGGCCGTCATGTTCGCCACCGCGGCGTCACCGTGCTTCGCAGCCGCGAGGTGCGGATCGAGTCGGCGCAGCCGTTCACGCTATACGCCGACGGGGAGGCGATTGCCGAGCTTCCGGTCACTGTTCGGTTGCTGCCGGCGGCCGTCCGCGTGATCGTGCCACGATGACCCTGCTGGCGCCCAAGATCGTTGCTGCCCGCGCCGTGGGCGAACTCGCGCGCCGGGCCCGGCGGGGCGGCGGAACCAGCCTGCCGGGCAAGGTGCTCCTCGCGCTTGAGCCCGATGCGATCCCGGAGCTGGCCGGGCGCCTGCCGCGCGGGTCGATGGTGATCTCCGCGACCAACGGCAAGACCACCACCGCGGCCATGGTGGCGGCGGTGCTGGGTCGGGCCGGGATCTCGGTCGTCCACAATCGCGCCGGGGCCAACATGGCCGGGGGCGTCGCCTCGACGCTGTTGGCGGCCGCGCGCGGTGGCGGGCGGATCGACGGGGAGCTCGGGCTGTTCGAGCTCGATGAGTTCTGGCTTGACCGGGTCGCGCCGCAGCTCGAGCCTCGCGGGATCCTGCTCGGCAACCTGTTCCGCGACCAACTCGACCGCTACGGGGAGCTGGACACGATCGCCGACCGGTGGGCCGCGGTGGCGGCCGGCGCGTCGGGGCGAGGGGCGCGGCTGGTCCTGAACGCCGACGACCCGCTGATCGCCGATCTGGGCCGCGAGGCGGCGAACGTGACGTATTTCGGGATCGAGGATCCGTCGGTGGCCGTCCCCGAGATGCAGCACGCCTCGGATTCCAAGCACTGCCGGCGCTGCGGCGCCGCCTACGTGTACGACGTTGTCTACCTGGGCCACCTGGGCCGCTACCGGTGCCCGGTCTGCGGTCGGGAGCGGCCGGCGCCGACGGTCGCCGCCGAGCGGATCGAGCTCCACGGGACGCGTCGCTCCGAGTTCGAACTGGTCGCCCCGGCCGGGCGTGCCCGAGTCGAACTGCCCCTGCCCGGGCTTTACAACGTCTACAACGCGCTCGGCGCCGGTGCTCTCTGTCTGGGGCTGGGCCTCGGGCTGGACACGGTGGTCGCCGGCTTGGGTGACGTGCGGGCCGCATTCGGACGGGCCGAGCGAATCGCGATCGGCGGCGTCGAGGTCCAAACGTTGCTGGTCAAGAACCCGGCCGGCGCCAATGAGATTCTGCGCACGCTCGTGCTCGAGCCTGAGGAGATCGATCTGCTGGCGATCCTGAATGACCGCACCGCCGATGGGCGCGACGTCTCGTGGGTGTGGGATGCCGACTTCGAGATGCTCGCCGAGCGGGTGCGCCGCGTCACCTGCGCGGGCACGCGGGCAGCCGAGCTTGCTGTCCGGTTGAAGTACGCGGGCGTGCCGGTCGATCGTCTGCACGTGGTGCCCGGCGTGGCAGCGGCACTCGACGAGGCGGTGGCGGAGGCGGATCGTGGGCGCCTGTACGTCCTGCCCACATACACGGCACTGCTCGAGCTGCGCGGGCTGCTCGCCGGACGCGGGCAGGCGGTGCCGTTCTGGGAACCCGCCGGGGCGAGGCGGCCATGAGCGTCGTCTGGCACGACGTGGAGTGCGGGAGCTACGGGGAGGACCTGTCTCTGTGGCGCTCGCTGGCGGCGTCGCATGGGGACCCGGTGCTGGATGTTGGCGCGGGTACGGGCCGCGTAACCCTCGACCTGGCGCGCGCCGGGTATCGCGTCACGGCCCTTGACCGCGATCCTGACCTGATACGGGCACTGGCGGAGCGCAGCGCCACCGTCCGGGTGGGAAGAAATGTCCAAATCGTGGACGTTTCTTCCCAAGCACCGGTGACGACGGTGGTCGCCGACGCTCGCGAGTTCGATCTCGGCGAACGGCGATTCCCCCTGGTGATCGTGCCGATGCAGACGATCCAGCTGCTCGGCGGCGCTCAGGGCCGGGCCGGCTTTTTACGTTGCGCACGCCGTCACCTCACAGCGGGCGGGGCGCTCGCGGTGGCGATCGCCGAGGTCCTCGACCTGTACGAGGTGGTGGACGGACAACCGGCGCCCCTGCCCGACGTCCGCGAGGAGGACGGCTTCGTCTATTCCAGTCAGCCGATTGCGGTTCGCTGCGACCACCGTGGGTTCGTGCTCGAGCGCCGGCGCGAGACGGTCTCGCCGGCGGGCGACCGAACCGTTGAGCAGGATCTGATCCGCCTCGACCGCCTCACGGCTAGGGGTCTCGAACGGGAGGCGAAAGCCGCCGGCTTCACATCCGCCGGGCGCAGGAGCGTCCCGCCGACGCCCGAGTACTCGGGGAGCGAGGTGGTGATCCTCCGTGCCTGAGCTGCGCGTGTGCGCGCTGTACCCGGATCTGATGAACATCTACGCCGACCGGGGAAACCTGCTCCTGCTCGAGCGCCGCTGCCGCTGGCGGGGTATCGGCTTCAGGGTGATGGCGAGCGGCCTGGGCGACCACCTCGACCCCGATGGCGCGGACCTGTACTACTTGGGCGGCGGCCAGGACCGCGACCAGAAGCTGTGCGCACTCGACCTGGCCGAGGTCAAGCGAGACGCGCTGCACGCCGCCGCCGCACGCGGCGCCGTGATCCTCGCCGTGTGCGGCGGCTATCAACTCCTCGGCCACTCCTACCAGCTCGGCGATGAGACCCTCCCGGGGGCGGGCCTGGTCGACCTGGTCACGGTCCGCTCGGATGGGCCGCGGCTGATCGGCAACGTCGCCGTCGAGGTCGAGCTCGAGCCGGGGGTCAGGCGCGTCCTGGCCGGATTCGAGAACCACGGCGGGCGCACTCGCCTCGGCCCGGGCGAGCGGCCGCTCGGCCGGGTGCTGAAGGGTTACGGAAACAACGGCGAAGACGGCTGGGAGGGCGTCCGACGCGGGAGCGTGATCGGGACCTACCTGCACGGGCCGCTGCTGCCCAAGAACGCCTGGTTCGCCGACTGGCTGATCGAAACCGCACTCGGCGCTCGGCAGCCGGTTGGGGCCCTCGAGCCGCTCGACGACCGGCTCGAGGCCGCGGCCCATGTCGACGCGCGCCGCGCGGCCGGAGTGTGACAGTGTGCGCCTGATGTCGCGCCGGGCGTGGTCGATGGCCGGGCGGCTCGCAGCGAGCCTCGCGTGCGGGCTCGCCGCACTCGGGTCGGCCGCGTGCGGCACCGGCGCCCGATCGGCCACGGCAGCGACGCAACTCCCCACCACGGCGACCACCACGGTGACGAGGACCGCGACCGCCACGACCACTGCCACCACGACGGCGACGGTGACGCTTCCGGGCGCCGGCAAACCGCCGGTGATGATCGGTGACGAGAACACGTCCGAGCAGTTCCTCCTCGGCCAGCTCTACTACCAGGCGCTCAAAGCCCAGGGCTTCCAGGTAACGCTCAACCAGAACATCGGACCCACCCAGGTCGTCATGCAGGCACTCGCCACCGGCCAGCTGGCCATGTATCCGGAATACCTCGACACGTGGAACACCCAGGTCGCCGGCAACCAGCGCACGTACAGGACTCGCGCGGGCGCTTACCTGGCCGGGCAGCATTACGCGCTGGGGCACGGCCTGGAGCTGCTCAACCCCACCCCGTTCAGCGACACCGGCGCGATCGCCGTGTCGTTCTACTACGCGGTCCAGAACCAGGTGCAGTCGATTCCCGACCTGATCCAGGTCTCCGGAGGCCTGACCCTCGGCGGCCCCCCTCAGTTCGGGCAGAGCCCGACCGGCCTGTCCGCCATCGAGAGCACCTACGGCATGGTCCCGGCGGCGTTCAAGCCGCTCGAGATCGGCGCCCAGTACCAGGCCCTCGACCAGGGAGCGGTACAGGCCGCGGTCGTCAACACCACCGACCCGCAGCTACTGACCGGCAGCTATCCGCTGCTTCACGACCCCGAGGACGTGTTCGGGTGGGGTAACGTCGTGCCCGTCGCTTCGGCGCGGGCGCTCGAAGCCGAGGGGCCAGAGTTCGCAGCCACGATCAATCGGGTCAGCGCGCTCCTGACGCTCCCCGCCATTCGCGAGCTGAACGCTGCGGTCGTCCTGTACGGCCAGGACCCGGCGACGGCCGCCCAGGAGTTCCTGCAGGCGCAGGGGATTCTGCCGCCGCCGCAGCCGAGCAGCGGAGGTTGAGTAACCGCATCCAGCCGGGTAACCGCATCCGGCTCCGGGGCTTTTATCCACTCGAGCCGAAGCCGCCGGCGCCGCGCTCGGACAGCGCGAGGTCCCCGACCTCGACCACCGCGGGCGTCTGGACCTTGACCAGCACTAGCTGCGCAATGCGATCGCCCGCCGAGATCGGGAACGTTCCGCTGCGGTCGGTGTTGAGCAGCAGCACCCTGACCTCGCCACGGTAGCCGGCGTCGATCAGGCCGGGCGCGTTCACCAGCGCGATGCCGTGCTTGGCCGCCAGGCCGGAGCGCGGCAGCACCAAGCCGGCCAGCCCGTCCGGTATCTCGACGGCGATGCCGGTGCGGATCGAGGCGCGCTCGCCCGGCCCGAGCGCGCCGTCCTCGAGCGCGTACAGATCGAGTCCGGCGTCGCCCGGGTAGGCTCTGGTCGGCAGCCGCGCCCGAGCGTCAAGCCGCCGCACCTTGAGCGTCATGCCAACGGGCGGCTGAGCGCGAACTCCTGGTAGCGCGCGGCGATCGCCGCCGGCAGTCGCGCGGTCACGCGGACTCCCTCGGGCGTCTCCTCGCGCTCGAGATCGCCGGCGATCGCGTGCAGCTCGGCGAGCCGTGCCCCCTGCTGGAAGGGGATCAGCAGCTCCACGTCCTGAAGGGTCCGGGCGAACTCCTCCTCGATCCGGTGGGCGAGGATCTCGATCCCCTCGCCGGTGACGGCCGAGACGAGCACCGCGTCGGGATGTCGCCGCTGGAGCTCGCCCCGGCGCTCGTCGTCGATGCGGTCGGCCTTGGCCAGGACGAGGATCTCAGGCACCGCGTCGGCGCCGATCTCGAGCAGGACATCCGCGACCGCAGCGGTCATCGCCAGCAGTTCGTCCTCCGGGACCGACGCGTCAACGACGTGCAGGATCAGGTCGGCCAGCCGCGTCTCCTCCAGTGTCGCGCCGAACGCCTCGACGAGCTGGTGGGGCAGCTTGCGGATGAACCCGACCGTGTCGGTGAGCAGATAGTCGCGTCCGCCGGCGCGCAGCAGCCGGGTCGTCGGGTCGAGCGTGTGGAAGAGCCGGTCGCGTACGCCGACGTTCGCCCCGGTCAGCGCGTTCAGCAGCGTGGACTTTCCGGCGTTGGTGTAACCGGCTAGGGCCACCGAGGGGAGATGCGTACGCTCGCGCTCGGCGCGCATGACCGAGCGGCTCGAGCGCACGTGGCCGAGCTTGCGCTTCAGGGCGGAGATGCGATCGCGGGCCAGGCGCCGGTCGGTCTCGATCTGCGTCTCGCCCGGTCCGCGGGTTCCGATTCCTCCGTCGATGCGGCCGGCGCCGAGACGCTCGAGGTGGGTCCACAGACCACGCATGCGGGCCAGGTTGTACTCGAGCTGGGCCAGCTCGACCTGGAGCTTCCCCTCGGCGCTATGGGCATGCGCGGCGAAGATGTCGAGGATGATCGCGGTGCGGTCGATCACCGGGATTCCCAGCGCCGATTCGAGGTTGCGCTCCTGGCGCGGTGACAGCTCGTCGTCGCAGGCGACCAGGTTCGCGTCCGAGCGCGCGATCTCGTCCCGGAGCTCATCGAGCTTGCCCGGGCCGAGATAGGTGTTCGGGTGCGGGTGGTCTCGCCGCTGGACGAGCTCACCGACACCGGCCACGCCCGCCGTGCGCAGAAGCTCACGCAGCTCCGCGAGCTGCTCCTCGCCTCCGTCGGGAAACACACCGATCAGGAAGGCGCGCTGCCGGGCTCGCCCGCGGGGCCGCTGCCCGTTCAGCGCCGCCGGAGACGGCTCGCTGCTGGGTTGACGGTCTCGCTGCACCAAGGCTGATGGTAGCTGTGCTGGTGGTCGTCCTCCGTAAGTACGGTCGCACCGAGAACGGTCACTGGCGGATGTCTGGCGAGGACGCAGGACCCGACGTGTAGCAGCGCTACACGAGGGTCCGAGGACTCCGGATGACCGCGGGCGCGGCCCAGGGAAGCGAGGCCGGATGCCGAGCGGGCCGCAAGCCCGCGCAGGCGCCGTCAGGGGCCGTTCGAATGCGGGCGTATTTGCGGAGGACGGCCACTACAAGCGCCTGATTCGCTCGACCGCCTCGAGCAGCCGCTCGTCCGGCGTGGTCAGCGAGATCCGGAAATAGCCCTCGCCGCTCGCGCCGTACGCGCCGCCGGGCGTTATCACCACGGCGGCCTGCTCGAGCACGTGTTCGCAGTACGCCGCGGAGGAGTCGAAGCCAGACGGGATGGGCGCCCAGACGTAGATCGTCCCCTTGGGCGGCGTGACCTCGACGCCGGCCTGGGCCAGCGCGTCGCAGACGAGATCGCGTCGGCGCCGGTAGACCTCGTTCATGGCCGCCTTCTCGGCGTCGAGGTCGGGGCCGAGGGCGGCCGCGCCCGCGAGCTGGACCGCCTCGAAATTACCGGAGTCGATGTTCGACTTCAGGTGCCAGTAGTGCTCGATCGCCTCGGCGTTGCCGACGATCGCGGCACACCGCCACCCCGTCATGTTGTAGCCCTTGGAGAGCGAGAACACCTCGACGCCGACCTCCTTGGCGCCTGGGGTCTGGAGGAAGGACGGGGCCACATAGCCGTCGTAGGTGGTCTCGCTGTACGCGTTGTCGTGAACGGCCAGGATCTCGTGGCGCCGGGCGAACTCGACGACCTCCTCGAACAGGCCGTCCGGCACGGTGGCGCCGGTCGGGTTGTTGGGGTAGTTGAGGAACATGAGCCGGGCTCGCTCCCGGTCGCCGGGCGCGATCGCCCCCAGGTCGGGAGCGAATCCTCGATCGGGCTTTAGAGGCAGCAGCACCGCTTCGCCCCCGGCCAGCAGCGGCCCGCCGGTGTAGACCGGATAGCCGGGGTCGGAGGCGAGCGCCACGTAGCCCGGATCCAGGAAAGCCAGGTTCAAATTGAAGATGCATTCCTTGGCCCCGATCGCCGCCATCACTTCTGTCTCGGGATCGAGCTCGATGCCGAACCGACGGGCGTAGAAGGCGGCGACGGCCTCGCGGAACTCCTGCCGCCCCCGGTTGCTCGGGTACTGATGCGTGCTCGGGTCCGCGACGGCGCCCTGCATGGCGGTCACGATCTCCACGAAGGTCGGTGTATCCGGGTCACCGATCCCCAGGCTGATCACGTCGACGCCGGCGGCTCGCTTGGCGCGCACCTTGCGCTCGAGCTCGGCGAACATATACGGCGGGATCCGATCCAGGCGGCTACTGCGTCGCATGCAACTCCTCGAGGAAGGTTTCGGCGAGCGAGCCGCGGAAAACGGGCACCGCCCAGCCGGTGAGCTTGATCTGCAGCTCGTCCGAGACCTCGACGCTCAGCTCGCCGCCGTCGAGGAGCACCGTGACCGGCGACTGGCCGCCATCCACCACGTATGCCACCGCCGCGCCGGTCGCGCCGGTTCCGCTTGCCGAGGTCTCCCCCACCCCGCGTTCGAAGATGCGCGCCCGGATCACCCCCGGTCTGAGCTCGGTGAACCACGACACGTTGGTCCGGTTGGGGAACAGCTCGTGATGCTCGATGCGGGGACCGATTCCCGGCAGGTCGAGCGCTTCGAGCTCGTGTTCGTCCTCCACGCGGATCGCGCACTGCGGATTACCGACCTGCACGTGCTGGAAGGGCCAGGTGCGCCCGCCGGCAACCAGCTCGCCGCGACCATCGAGCCCGCCGGAGGGATAGCCCCCGCTCTGTAGCTGAGCGTGACCCATGTCCACGGCGCACTCGGTCTCGGAGATGATGCGGGGACGGATGTCACCGGCCGCGGTCTGGATCGCGAAGGAGTCCGCGTCCGTCCATCGGTGCCGGCGCAGATAAAGGATCGCCTCGCGCGCCCCGTTGCCCGACAGCTCGGCCTCAGATCCATCCGGGTTGAAGATCCGCAGCCGGGCCACATAGCCGGTTTCGTCGGGCGCCCCGAGCAGCAGGATCCCGTCGGCCGCCACGCCGGTGTGCGGCGCGCAGATGGCCTGAATGCGTGGCGAGGTCAGCTCGAACGGGAGCCGCGACTCCTCGACGATCACGTAGTCGTTGCCGAGCGCCTGCCACTTCTCGAACTCCACGGGGCGGCAGTGTATGTGTACCGTCGCGCGCGCAATGGTGACGCGCCCGCACGCACCGCCTTCGCGCCCGCACGCACCGGCTTGGCGACGCCGTCCGCTCTGGCTCTGGCTGCTGGCAGCGCTGCTGGTGGCGTCGACGGTCGCGCGGCTGGCGTGGCTCAGCGAGCCCTGCCGGGCGCCATGCCGCTCGGCCAACGATCACATTCTCGTCTTCGACGAGGCCTACTACGTGAACGCCGCGCGGGTCATCGCCGGGATCACCCCGCCCCACGGAGCCCCGTACGCCAACGCGCCGCTGGGGGTCGACCCGAACTCCGAGCACCCGCAGCTGGCCAAGCTGCTGATCGCCGGCGGGATCAAGCTGTTCGGCGACGGGCCGCTCGCTTGGCGCCTGCCCAGCGTACTGATGGGCACGCTGGCCATTCTCGGCATGTTTGCCCTTACGCGCGCCGCCGGCGGCGGTCCCTGGCTGGGGTTGGGCGCGGCCGCGCTGATGGCGGCCGACAACCTGCTCCTCGTGCATGGACGGATCGGCACGCTCGACATCTCCGCCGTGACCGGGATGATCTGGGGCGCGGCGCTCTACCTGCGCGGCCGTCCGATCCTGGCCGGCGTCGTCATCGCACTCGCGGCGTGCGCCAAGGAGGTCGCGCCCTACGTCCTGCTCGTGCTGCTGGCGCTCGAGTCGTTTCGCTGGCTCGGTGCGCGCACGGACGGTTGGCAGCGGGTGGGACGGCTGGCCACGTGCGGCGGGTCGGCGGCCGTCGCGTTCGTGCTCCTGCTGTTCGTCCTCGGCCGGATCGCACCCCCCTACAGCCCGCAAACCGGCAAGGTGGTGCCGGGCGGTCCGTTCGGGCACATCGCGCACATCCTCAGCTACGCCGCGCACCAGACCAGCCCCCACGGCCCGCAGGGAATCGCCTCCTATCCCTGGGACTGGCTCATCGACAGCAAGCCGATCACCTACTTGCGGATCAACCCCGCGCACCCGAGCGGCGCGCTCAGCCAGGTCGCGCCGGCGGTTCACTTCATCGGGCTGATCAGTCCGCCGATCCTGTTGCTCGCCCTGCCCGCGCTGCTCTATGCCGCGCGCGGACTGGTCGGGCCCCGCTTCATGCGGCGCGGCCGCTCGGCCGACGAGGTGGGGCTGGTCGGCCTGGCCTGGTTCCTCGGAACGTTCCTGCCCTTCGTAGCGCTCGCTCTGATCGAGAGCCGCACCAGCTACCTGTACTACATGGTGATCGTCATGCCCGGGATCTACCTGGCGGTGGCGGACCTGATCGCCCGGGTGGGCGTCCGTCGCAAGGTCGTGCTGGTCTGGGTGGCCTGCGTGCTGGCGGCCGTCGTCGTGCTGTACCCCTTCACCCCCTTGCCGTGAGCTTCACCGGCAGCGGGCCGTAGCGCAGGAGTGTGGCCAGGGTCTGGGCCGATTGCCTGCTGAAGCGGGCGCCGATGTCGACAGCGTTCTCAGCGGTGATTCCGTCGGGGTACTGCCTGAAGTCGATGTACGGGACGCTGATCAGCTTGTCGTCGAGCGCGATCGCGAAGTGCTGGTTGAGCGTCTCACCCGAGCGGCTGAGCAGGTCGCCTCTCCGCGCAAGCGCCGCCGTGATCGCCTGGAACGCGCGCCGACCGGCGGCCGTGAAGTCGAACGTGACGTCGGGCGAGCCGGTGTTCCGATCGGTGCTCACCCGTGGATTCTCCACGTCGGCGCCGGACAGCGCCGGAACAGCCCTGAGCAAGTAGAACCGGTCGTTCGCTGCGCCGCGAATCGGCGGCACACGCAGGTCGGTAACGGCGGCCTGAAGAAGTACGAACTGGCGCCCGGAGGGCGCTAGCGCGGCGATGACCGCCAGCGCTTGGCGCCGCGTCATGCCGCCCCCGCCGGGCTCCCCGGGGGCCGCGGCCCCGTTGCCCTGGCTAATTTCGAGCGCTGCGGGAGCGCCCGTGCGCAGCTGGCTCGCCACGGTCCTGCCGTTGGGCGCGATCGCGTCGGCCTCCCAGTCGTAGAACGCGAGTTGCCCGGGAGCGGCAAGAATCAGAATCTCGCTTCTGGCGCCCGGGGGTGCGCTTCGCGCCTGTACGAGGATGCGCTGGCCGGCCAAGGAAACCTGCGCGCCTGGAACCACGGAGCGCAGGCGTAGGCGCAGGATCTGGACCGTGTGCTCAAGCGCCGTCGGACTCGGAGAACCCGGCGCGGTGAACACCAGCCGGACGGCAGGATGGGCGGCCGGCGATGGATTCCCGGCGCCGGCGCCACGGGCGAGCAGGATCACGCCCGCCACCACGATGACCACGAGGACCGCGGCCACTACGGCGAGATACCCGCCCGCGGACGGCAGTCGCGAGGAGCGAGGAATGCCGCCTTCGACGCGGTGGACGATCTGCCGCTCGACGCGCTCAAAGTAATCGCTCATTGTTCACGCTCCCTCAGTTGGCCTCGCAGCCGGGCCAGCCCGCGGCTCACGC
>Ga0213881_10001415_pt1 | contig 11497 bp, 8 predicted proteins | sample BarmaccoBMER_R08_FD_160104 | JGI IMG/M metagenome (GOLD analysis project Ga0213881, IMG submission 160104) | Barbacenia macrantha exposed rock microbial communities from rupestrian grasslands, the National Park of Serra do Cipo, Brazil - ER_R08 ... | reverse complement strand
TCACCCGGGCGGGCACGCCGGACACGACTACCACCTGGCCCGGCCCACCCCGTGACAACCCGGTCGGCGGTAGCGGGCAGAACCCGAACACGCTTGTTCTTCGCCACGCATTGTCCTCACCATCAGACCCCACCAGCCGTAGGTCCGCCTCGGCACACCAGGCCTTGCCGCAGGGCGCCTCGCCACCGAACATCCGGCAGGCTACGCGGAACGTCGCTCGACCGGACGTCACCCAGCCACAATCACCAATGAGAAAGCCGGCCCTCTCTGGTGGCGCCACGTCCGCCACCCCGCAACCGGACCGCGGGTACGTCATCGCAGTGCGGACAAGGCCAGCTTCGAGACCCGTGACACAGCCACAGCCCGAAGGTGCCCTCCAACTCGCGGCCCGGGCGTGCCCGGCGAACCGTTCCCGGTCAGTCCTCACACTGTCGCGCTCATACCAACACAGCTTCGGCGAGCACGCGGCGACCAACGCGAATTGATCACATGGCACTTGGTCGCCGGAAACTTCACGACACCCCGTGTGGACCGCAACCAGGGGCCGCACGGACCGGGTGCTCCTCGGTCACCGGGGAAGATGAGCAAGGCAACGCGGGATGCTATCAGCGGCCCTGCCGTGGCTTTGTCAAGCCAACGTGGCCCCCTCTACACGTAACGTGGTCGGCCCGCTAAGGCGCCTGCCCCGATCTGTACCAAAAGCACCCCGATCAGCATTAAGAATGGAACGGTCCAATTACCGGTCATGTCGCGCAGCAGGCCAAACAGGAACGGGCCGGCGGCTGCGATCAGGTATCCGAAGCCTTGGGCCATCCCGGAGAGTTTCGCGGTGTCGCCGCTGGTGCGGGCACGTAAAGCGATGGTGGTCAGGGCCAGTGAGAAGACGCTCATGCCCAGGCCGAGCAGGACGACCCAGAGCAGTGGGGCGGCGCCGGGCGCAAGCAGCAGCCCGGTCAAGCCTGCCAGCCCGCAGACACCCAGGCCGACGATCCACCCCGCCTGGCTGTTCTGTCGTCCCGCTAGCGGAGGGACCAGTAGGCTGATTGGCAGCGCGATCAGCGACAGTAGGGCCATCAGCAAGCCCGCGTCGCCTCGGCTGACTCCGGCGTCCATTAGCACTTGTGGAAGCCAACCGATCACCACGAAGGCGATGAGGGCCTGTAGGCCGAAGAACACGGTGACGATCCAGGCCAGCGGGCTGGCTAGCAGGGACCGGTCGGCGTCTGCGGGCGTCGCTGCGAGGGTAACGTTGCTTTTTTTGGCGGCGCCTAGCCAGACGAGCAGGGCCAGCACGGCAAGGACGGCCCAGACGGCTAGAGCGGGTCGCCAGGCACCGAAGGCGACGTTGAGCGGGGGGGCCAGGGCGAACCCGAGGACGGAGCCGAACTGTAGGGCGGCGGTGTAGATGCCGGTCATCAGCCCGATTCGGTTGGGATAGGAGCCCTTAACCACCACCGGCATCAGCACTGCGATGAAGGCGATCCCCACCGCTGCGATCAGGGTGCCGGCGAGGACCATGAGGGAACCGTCTAGCGGGCGCACGACGAGGCCGCAGGCCAGCACGGCGAGAGCAGCGCCGATGGTCGTGGTCATCCCGGCGCGGCGGGCCAGGGTGGGCGCGGCCGGACCCGCGACGGCGAAGCACAGCACGGGGATCGTGGTGAGCAGGCCTGCCCAGGTCTCGGACGCCCCGAGCGAGCCGCGCACCTCATCCAACAGCGGCCCGATGCTGGTGATCGCCGGCCGCAGGTTCAGCGCGGTCAGCACCACTGCGACCATGAGCAACCCATCGGCCACGCGCCCCGTGCGGCTGTTCCGCAGGCCGGTTTCGAGGGCCGTTTCGAGGGCCGTTTCGCGTCCGGGACGGCGGGTCGTGGTAGGAGGGGACATGTGGTTTTCGGCAGGCACGTTCGACCCCTAAGGTAAGGACGGGGCAGGCCCTGGGCTGGTCCTGTCCGCGCTCAGTGGCAGTGTCAGTTGTCCGTACCGAAGTACCGGTCACCGAAATCGCCGATTCCTGGCATCATGTAGGCGTTCTCGTTGAGGCCCTCTTCGATGGACGAGGTCACCATCTGCACGTTTGGGTGGCGCTGGCTGATCGCCGCGATGCCCTCGGGCACTGTGATGAGGTTGACGAAGATGATCCGGTCCTCCACGACGCCTTGGTCGATCAAGATCTTGATGGCCAGGAGCGCGGTTCCGCCGGTGGCCAGCATCGGATCGAGGAGCAGGACGTGCCTGCGCGCGATGTCGTCGGGCAGCGCGGAGTAGTACAGGTGGGGGAGTTTGGTGACTTTGTCCCGTTGGATGAGGATTTTACCGATCTTGACTGACCGGACCACTGCGCGCAGCCCGGCCTCCATGCTCTCGCCCGCGCGGAGTACGGATACTCCGCAGATCCCCTGGGCGAAGCGTAGGCCGTCGTAGGTTCTGCCGATGGGGGTGTGCACCTGTTGCGCCTCGAACGGCAGGAGTCCCAGACCGGCCTCGATCAGTAGTCGGATGATCCGGTCTGCGTAAAAGACGAAATCCTCCGGGCGCACTGTCCGATCCCGGATAATTGTGTGCAGCGCGCGCAGCTGCTTGGTTTGTGGCAGCAGGTGCACGTTTTTGTCGAGGTACCGGTCGATCGATACGTTAGTCTCGGCGGTCGTAATCATGGGTTCTCCCTATTCGGTCGGCGGCTCCTCGAACGACGGCGGCAGCTGCGGAGTCGCGGTGAACTGACCCGCCGCGGCGCGGTAGATCGTCTGGCCCCCCGTCAGCCGCCACACCCGGCGCAGCACGTAGACCAGCTTGGGGTTGTGTTCTTCTTCTTCCTCGACCGCGCGGGCCACGATCTGGCGCCAGTCGGAGTCCCATAGCTGCGGCTTGCCCGCGTCGACGGCGTGGTTAAAGGTCGAGTGCAGCGCGGTTAGCTTCGTGCGGGTGGGAAAGTTCGCTTCAGCGAAGACGACGCAGAGCATCCCGATCCAGAACTGCTGCACGATGGTTCGGCGCTGTTGCGCGGGCATCCGGGCGGCGATTTGTTCCATCGCGTGCAGCGACGTGATCAGGTGCAGCAAGACGAAGTCGCCCGGTATGGCCAGGTATAGCAGCGTGACCACGTAGTACAACTGCTCCCAGCTCGTGGCGAGGTCCTGCTGGTTGATCCAGCTCGGGATGCGGTAGATCAGCGGGTGGCCTTCGCCGAGCATGCGGGCAATCCGGTACTGCAGACCAGACCGGGCCAGCTCCGGGTGAATGCCGGCAGCAATACCTGCCTCGGTGTCGGCGATCAGCGTCTGCGCCCAGTGCCGCAGGGCGTCACGGTCGTTCTGCCAAACACCGGCGATGCGCAGCAGGGAGTCCACCGCCTGCTCGTCGCGGACCCGGTCGTCGTCGCCCGCGCGTTCCGGATGGCATGACACGTACGAAAAGCACAGGTACGCCAAGCCCTCCACGGCCATCCACTGGCTGCCCGCGTCCAGCGCCCAGCCCAGGTGGATCGTGGCGTGGGTGAATGAGCCGACCCATCCCGGAAGCAGCCGCGGCAGATAGCGGCGTAGGACTTCGTCGAGCCCCAGTTCCGCCACCTGTCGGTCGAAAAACGCGCAGTAGGAGGCGAAATGGGCGCGTTTGCCGATGGACTGGTCCCAGTCCGCTTCCGAAATCACCCGTTTGGCGGGTCGCCACGCTTCCAGGCCGTAGCCATAGGAGGTGAGCTTGGCGTAGTTGTCGTAGTACGTCTTGATTTTCTCCGGTGATACCCCGAGCCCGGCCAGGGCAACGACGGCGTGTTTGGCGTGGTTAGTGAGATGTCCGTTGAACTCAATGTGGTACGTCTGGTCGGCGAGTAGGTGGTGAACCACTTCGGACTCGATCATCAGGCGGCACCTTCCCCGTGTGGTTCCCGGCAGTCTTGCGCACGTAGTTGACGACGTCGTCGAACGAGTCGGCCACCCACGTGGGGTCGGCCGCGTTCAGTTCTTGCCTGGTGTGTACGCCATAGGTCAGCGCGATCGACCGCATACCTGCGGCCTTGGCCATCAGCAGGTCGTGAGTCGTGTCGCCCACCATCACCGCGTGCTGGGCTGCCACGCCGACAACCCGCAGGATCGTCTCGCCCATTTCGGGATCTGGTTTGGGCCTGGTCACCTGGTCTGCGCCGATCACCAGGTCGAAGCGGTCCCGCAGACCCGCTGCGGTGAGCAGGGCGTCAGCGCTGCGGTGAAACTTGCTCGTCGCCACCGCCAGGGCGATTCCCTGGCTTGCCAGGGTAGCGAGCCCGTCTGCGACTCCTGGGAAGCGCAGGGCACGGGCGTTGGGTAGCACAAGTTGTTTGAAGAAGTGTTGATATTGCTCTATCCCACGGGCCACCTGGGGGTCATCGGACGCGATGCCCATGAGCGTCCCGAACGCCTGCTCCAAGGGCAGTCCAATTGTCGCGCGGATGGCCGAGGCCTGCTGGGCGGGCAGGCTCAGCGCGGCGAAGGCGGCGGCGAAGGTCTCCACGATCGCGCGGGGCGTGTCGATCAGTGTGCCGTCGAGGTCGAAGACCACCAGGCGGGTAGTCATCGGTGTCCCTTCGCGGTGAAGTCGGATTGCGGTGACAGGCTGCACAGCGTTTCCCCGCGGCGCCGGGCGTGCGCGGTCGCGAGCTTGCCCGCCACCTCGGCCGTGCTGATAAGGACCGCCCTGTTCGCCTCAGCGGACCTGCCCCTGGTCGCCTTCTCGACGGCGCGCATCAGGTATTTGGTGATCGCATTACCGCGGATGCCGTCGCGTTCGGCGGCGGCCACAGCCTCGGCTATGACGGCGTCGATGTCCGTACTGTCGATCGCGTCTTCCTCCCGGGTGGGCGTGGTGATCAGGACCGCGCTGTGATTGCCCAGGGCCCAGTGGGTTTGGACCGCCCGTGCGAGCGCCGCGTCGTCATCGATTCGGTGCGGGCTGCGGATGCCGCTGGAGACGCAGTAGAACGCGGGAAAGTCGTCGGACCGGTAGGAGATCACCGGCACGCAGTGTGTCTCCAGGTACTCCATGGTCAGTCCGAGGTCGAGGATGCTTTTCGCGCCGGCGCAGACCACCGCGACCCTCGATCGGGTGAACTGAATCAGGTCGGAGGAGATGTCCATGGTGATCTGTGCGCCTCGGTGCACCCCGCCGATGCCCGCGGAGGCGAAAAACGGAATCCGGGCCAGTTCTGCGGCTACCAGCGAGGAGGCGACCGTGGTGGCGCCCATGCTGCCCGTGGCCAGCACGACGGCCATGTCTCGACTGCTGACCTTGGGAATGCCGGGCGTGGAGGCGAACCGCTCGATGTCCGCCTCGGACATCCCGACGATGATGCGGCCGCCTTGGATGCCGATCGTTGCCGGTACCGCGCCGCCTGCCCGGACCGCCTTTTCCACATTCCACGCGGTGGCGGCGTTGTCTGGATACGGCAGGCCGTGGGTAATGACATTGGACTCCAGCGCCACCACCGGCTCACCCGCGCCGATAGCGTCGGCGACCTCGTCGCCGAACACCAGCGGCGCCTCCTGATATCGGCCGTGAAGCATCGCCTTTCCCCATCCCCGTTCTGCGTGGTGGTTCAGTACCTTGGGACCTTGCGCAGCAGTTGCTTGCGGTTGACGATCTCGGGGATATAAACCCGGTCGTTCCACATGTCTTTCTCCACCGGTTCCAGGGCGATCGAGATCACCTCCTCGTCGCAGCTAAAGGCGCTTTGCACCGCCGCAGTCACCGCCGCAACCAGTTCCGCTTGCCGCTTTTCGGTCAGCTCGACAGGGAAGTGTTTGATGTTGACGTGCGGCACGACGACCTCCTGCGGGTGAGCACCGAGCCGGTGGCGGATCTTTCCCACCAGCTCGCCGATGTCAGGCTTGCTGAGCATGCTGTAGTGATCGGCGTCAAGATCCACGACGACCGGCGAGGTGGAGAACCTGCTGCTGTCCTGAAGGAACGAGTAGTTGTCGCCGCGGGCTTTGAAGATGGTGACCGGCGCGTGCACCCGTCGCCGGGTCAGCTCGCCGAACTCGTAGTTCGACTCGAAGGTACGGTGCACGACGGTGGTGATCCGGCGCACCAGATCAGGGTCGAGGTCAAACCGCTCGGCGATAAACGCGGCGAAGCTGCGGTCGTCCTGGGCGACCCGCAGGCACTCATGTAGGGCCGGGTCGTCGATGCGGCCCGCAAAGACCGAAAAGACAATCGCGACGTAGGCCTTGTCGTCGTAGCTTGCTGAGCTGCCGACGGGCGGCACGCCCTCGACCGCCACGGTGGGCGACCCGGGCGCGAGCAAAAACAGGTTCTCCACTCGTTCGCCCGCGCGTTCCAACTGGTAGGTCGCTTCGAAGGCGACCCGGGCGCCGAAGGAGTACCCCCACAGCGAGTACGGCCCTTGCGGCTGCTGTAGGCGGATTTCGCGGATGTCGTCGGCCGCGGCTTGCTCGATCGTGGGATGAGGCGTTTCGCCCTGGTTGATGCCGCGCGCCTGGATCCCGTAGAGCGGGCGGTCGAGGTCCACGGTGGTGGCTAACAGCCGCAGGTTCATGGTGTAGCCGCCCAGTCCTGGCCAGCAGAAGATCGGCTGCTTCGTCCCTTGGGTCCACAGTGGCACCACCCGCGAGATCTGCTCGGCGGCCGCGTCACCGAGCCTGCGGGCCAACTGCTCGATGGTCGGCGACTCGAACAGGACCTGCATCGGCAGTGCGCTGCCGAACTCCCTGTTCAGCCGAGTGACGAGACTGACAGCGATCAGCGAGTTGCCGCCGGATTCGAAGAAGTCGTCGCACACAGACACCGCACCGTGGTTCATCACCGCGCCCCAGATGGCGGCGATCCGCCACTCGGTGCTCGTCCGCGGCGCGATTAGTGGTCGGTCGGCCGCGCCGACGTCGGTCCGCTGTGAGGCCAGCAGCGCCCGTACGTCGACTTTGCCGTTGGCGGTGACGGGCAGGGCGTCGAACACCACGACCTTGTTCGGGATCATGTAGTGGGGCAGGAGGTTGACCAGGTCATCCCGGACCATCTCCGCGGGGCCTTTCATGTGCACGATGTCTTCGCGCATGCCCTGGCTATATCGCTGTTCCTGGCTGACGCGACCGCCGACGAAGAAATACGACGGCCCCGTGGGCAGGCCCAGCGCGGCCAGGATGGTGTCGATCCGGACGGCCGTGGGTAGGTCGTGGCCGGATTTGGAGCTGTATCCGGAGGACATGAATCCCAGGCCGGCCTCGTTCATCGATAGCCGCTGTAGCGTCCGGCCTAGGTCGACGTAGCGCAGCCATTTTTCCCGACGTCGGGCTACCACCGTGACGCCGACGCTTGCGCGTTCGTAGACCTGCTGGTTGATGGCGATGACGTGCTTTTTCAGGATCAGCTCGTCGGTGATCGGCTCCAGGTCGCCGACGGTGTACCGGTAGTGCCCCGTGGGTAGGTCTGCCACCTTGCGGGGATGCGTCTGGACGTAGATGTCCACCGGGTCGACCGGCCGCGAGCCCGCCCAAGGAACGATTTCGAACGTGCCGACGTAGTGGTCCTCGACTGCGCAGCCCAGCTCAGCCCGGATCGCGGGAGTGTGTTCCAGTGGTCGGATATCCAACCCATGGCGCGGCAGGACTTCCTCGAACAGGCCGACCATGTGACCCGTCTCGATTTCCAGGACCTCATGAATATTGTTCTTATAGACTGGCTCGATCGCCCGCGTCCGTCCTATGAAATGGACCTTGACCTGTGCGGGTGCCCCGTCCGCGGTCTGCCTGATCAGCACCAGCTCGTGGTGCACAGGGTGGTAGTAGTAACACCCGGACTGCAGGTCTGCCACAGCGGTGATCTCGACGTACAGTTGTGTCGCATACAGCGATCCCGGCGAGGCGTAGCCGTATTTGGGCAGCAGCCGTTCACCACTGCGGAACTGGCCGAAGTACCGCAGGATCTCCCCCAACTCGGCGAGGCTCACTGCGTCCAGCCCACGGGAAACGGCGTTCGAAATTTGCCTGCCCAGCAGACTCAGGAGATCAGCCTTCGTTATCTCGCCGCCGTCGAAAAAACGGTACGTCTTGCGGGCGAACACCTGCCGCCGCTGCCCCGGGAAAGGCTCCTTGCCCGGCAAAGCAACGACCTGTCTGCCCGCGAGATCGTCCGCAGGCCGCAGTCCCGGGTTCGATAACTGCGCCTTAACCTGGAGTTTGCTGCGCTTGGACTGGTGGTGGGCGCCGTGGTTGCCCTGGTCCATCAGCGCGGCTTCCCGCGGATCCAGCTCCACGCAGGCGATCAGATTCTGGAGCCCAGTGCGAGCGTCGTCTTTGACGATGACCGCTGCGCTTTTGATCCAGTCGTGGGTCTCGATCGCTAGCCGGATCTCGTCGAGCTCGACGCGGAAGCCCCGCAGCTTCACCTGATTGTCCGCCCGGCCCACGAACTGGACCGAGCCGTCGGCGTTCCAGCTGGCCAGGTCCCCGGTGCGGAAAAGTCGGGCCTGGCCCGGGGAATCCGCGAACGGGTCAGCGACGAACTTCTCGGCGGTGAGCGCGGGTCTGCGTAGGTAGCCACGGGCAAGCTGGACACCGCCAATATGCAGTTCCCCGACCTCGCCCACGGCGACCGGCCTGCGGTTCCCGTCCAGAATGCGGTAGTAGGTGCCGTAGGCAGGTGTGCCGATCGAGACGGCCTGCGGGCTGGCGGCCAGGCCGTCTGGCTCCACGGTGAAAGCCGACGAGTTGATGGTGCACTCAGTTGGCCCGTACAAGTTGACCAGCGTGCACCACGGCGCTGTCTCGACACAGCGCAGCGCGAGGGACCGAGACAGCGTCTCGCCACCGCTGAAAATCTTGTTGAGCGACCTACAGAAATGCAGGCGCCCGGTGTCCAGCAACGCCTGCAACAGGGTGGGAACGCATTGGAGTGTGTTCACTGGGTGGGTGATGATGGTGTCGATCAGCCGGTCCGGGTCCCGGTGTATCCCAGGGCTCCCGGCGACCACGGTGCCACCACGGCCGAGAGCCAGGACCTCCCACTGCGCTGCGTCGAAACTCAACGGAGTCTTCTGCAAAACGACCGTGCCGCGACCAAGTCCGTGGGCCTCACCCAGCCAGCGCAGCTGGCTCACCACGCTGCGGTGTTCGATCATCACCCCCTTGGGCTTGCCGGTGCTACCGGAGGTATAGATGACATACGCCAGGTCGCCAGGACGAAGGCCGGTGACCGGCGCACGCGCTGAACCGGCGAACTCCGCGGCTTCCTCCAGCGTGACAATCCTCGTTTCCCGGGGCGTCAGCTGGGTAAGCCGCTGTCGGAGTCCTTCCTGACAGACGATGACCGGCAGGCGCGCGTCTTCGATCATGTAACGCAGTCGTTCCTCGGGATACTCCGGCGACAACGGCAGATAGGCGCCGCCGGACAGCAGCGTTCCCCAGACGCCTACCATCAATTCGACCGAGGGCTCGACGAAAAGCCCGATGCAGTCGTCCGGGACCACCCCGAGATCACACAGAAATGCGGCCACCCGCGCACCCCGCCGCGCGAATTGGCGATAGGTGAGGCGGACGTCGCCGTAGATAACCGCGGGACAGTCGGGCCGTGCCGACACCTGTTCCCACAACAGATCAGGCAGACAGCGCGCCCCGGAATGATCGCGTTGCATCGCACTTGATCCAGTGGTGACCACGCTTGTTCCCCCGATCGATCTAATCACAGTCGTGTCCCTACCGGGATGGCCCGGCAATATGACGACAGCACAAAGACACGCGATTTGCCATAGCAACTACAACCAGGCCGCATGCGTCTGCTGCCCCGAAGGGTTCTGCATGAAACCGGTCGGAATGTCAATGAATTTATCGTCACTCGAACAGACTACCGACGGCCTGACAAAGGAAAATTTTCGTTACAATAACGGGACTCGTCGCACTGTGGCAGCTACGGTTCAGCTGGTCGCCCAGGTGAGACATCCGTCACATCAACATTTGGGCTCCTCGAATTAGAAGCTTCACAGTTGTGAGTTTCCACTCTGTAACCGTTTGGACAACCGTCGTTCAGAGTACGAACCGCCCCTGGCTCACGCCCGATACTTGCGCCATAACGTTTCCCCGTCAAGAGGATTTGCGAACGCCATTTGATACTCAAGGAGCATACGATCTTCGGTCTTGTGACAGTTTGTTGAGCAAACTATCCACGAAAGGGTCCGCTAAAAGTAAAAAATAAGGCGCTTTCAGTGTAATTGGACAGACGTGTGGACACGTAACGTTACAGGTATTGCGCTGTTCGTAGTATATGTTCGATGTTTCGGTGTCCGTTGGGCCTCGAACCCCTTATGTGCTGGTGCACACACTGTGTGGGCACGAACGCGCGGGGGTGTTCACCGCGCTCCGATCGCTGTTCGGGTTCGTCAAGCGACGTCGCCTGATCTTGGTTGACCCCGCCTGCCCGATCAGTGTTGGGGCGGCGCTGAAGCGTGCGCTGATGCCGATGACCGACACCGAACTCGCCGCGGTCAAGCAGACCCTGGCCCTGGTTACCCCGGCGCAGCGGTTGGTGGTGGCACTGGTCGCGGACTTCACGCTGCGCGCGGCTGCGGTCCGGGCCCTGATGTGAAGCGATGGTAGAGCGACAGTGCAGCTGCGCGACCTAAATGTCTCTGGGTGTGAGGTGGCGTACCGGACTCCACGCGTGTCGAACGACGGTAGAACGAGAGTCTGACGGCGCCACGGAAGTAAGAGTGGTCGCGCTGGGTTATTGATCAAGGGTAGTGGGTTGTGATCGGTGTCGGTTAACGATCGTTCGCGAGACACCCTCGGTTGCTAGACATTTCTATGATCTCCGGCGGTAAGTAGCGTTGAATCTCTGGCGTTAGTTGGCGTGGCAGGGCGCGCCCTGGCCTGGGGATGAGCCGGGCTGGGAGCGGATGTAGGAGTCGATGGCCGCAGCGCGGTGGTCGATCGTGGCGGCGGGGATTTCGACGAGTTGGAAGCCGTGTTCGCGGTAGATGGCCTCGTGTAGTGCTTCGAATCGCAATGAGTCTGGGTAACTGATTCGTCGCACTGGTGTGGGTGTGATGAACCCGAGAGGCCGCACGAAGAACACGGCGCGCTGGTATACCTGTTCGTCGATCACCCGGGTCACCTCTTCGGTGAGCAAGCGTGTGACCGGCAGCTGCAGATAGCGGGCCAGGGCTAGGGTGCACAGCGGTGAGCGGTCATAGATCTGGACCTGGATGCGGTCCGCGGTCTGGTTGAGTTGGCGTTGCCGCTGCAGCCGCGCGATGTTGTCCAGGAAGTCGACCGCGCGCCAGGGCTCGTCGATGCCACGCGCTTGCTCGTCGGCGATGAGGTCGGTCGCGGCTTCGGCCACCACCAGGTAGCCCCTTTCCCGCAACCTCACGGCGAGCGCGGTTTTGCCCGCGCCAGGCGCGCCAGTCAGCACATATCGCCGGGGCATCTCCCGTCTCTCCTCGCACGTTTCGTCTCGATGGTCGCGTCCCAGAACCCTTGGAAGTGGAACACCGAATGATCACCGT
>Ga0213881_10001414_pt1 | contig 11504 bp, 6 predicted proteins | sample BarmaccoBMER_R08_FD_160104 | JGI IMG/M metagenome (GOLD analysis project Ga0213881, IMG submission 160104) | Barbacenia macrantha exposed rock microbial communities from rupestrian grasslands, the National Park of Serra do Cipo, Brazil - ER_R08 ... | reverse complement strand
ATCCTGCCGATGCCTGATCTGGAAACACAGACCGCCCCCACCCTGTCCGCCGTCGCGGAACGGGCTGGCGTGTCTGCGATCACCGTGAGCCGGGTGGTGCGGCTGCCGGAGATGGTCGCGCCGCAGACCCGGGCCAAGGTCGAGGCGGCGATGCGCGAACTCGGCTATGTGCCGAACCAGCTTGCGGGTGCGCTCGCCGGCGCGCGCACCAAATCAGTCGGCGTGCTGGTGCCGACCATCGCCAATTCGATCTTTGCCGACACGGTGCAGGGGCTCTCCGACGAGCTGGAGCCGCTCGGCTATGCCGTGATCCTGGCGCAATCGCGCTATGACGCCGGTCGCGAGGACCACATGCTCTCGGCGCTGCTGTCGCGCCGGCCGGAAGCAATCATCATGGTGGGCTCGCCCGCGACCGAGGATGGCGCACGGCTCTTGCGCCGATCAGGCATCCCGATCGTGGAAACCTGGGAGTTGCCGCCTGATCCGATCGACGCGGTGGCGGGCTTTGACAATTACGCCGCGGGTGTGGCGGTGGCGCAGCATCTGGTGGCGCAGGGGCGCAAACATCTTGCCTTCATCGGCGGCGACGATCCGCGCGCGACGCGGCGCTGGAACGGCTTTAGTGACATCGCGCTGGGCGCAGGGCTGAGCGCGCCGCGCCGGTTGATCCTGGAGCGCAATGCGACCGGCAGCCTGGTCGCGCTTGCAGAGCTGCCGGGGGTGGATGCCGTGTTTGCAGCCAATGACGCGCATGCCATCGGCTTCATGTCGGGTCTGCGCAAGGCCGGGCTGCTCCGCGAGGGCCCGGCGGCCGAGCAGCCGGTTGCCGTCGTCGGCCTTGGCGATCTTGAAATGGGCCGGCTGATCTCGCCTGGTCTGTCAACCATCCGCATCCACGGCGACGCCATCGGCCGCACCGCGGCAAGGCTGATCCTGTCGCGCGAGGGCCCGCGCCGGGTCGATCTCGGCTTCGAGCTGGTGCTGCGCGACAGCGGCTGACCTCTTCCTTTTCTGGTCGTACTGCACCTGCCCATTCAGGCAGTGTCGCCCTCCGGATCATTATTCAATCGTCGCGGACTCGGGCGGGTTAAAAATTTGCGCCACAAACCCGGTATATGGAACTGCGGTGAGACCAGCGCCGGGCTTGAACACGGCCCGCTCTGGCCGCATCTTTGATGCCGCCGCGATCGGTGCGGCACGGGCAGGGGAGATCGTCTTGGACGCGACGAAGCCTTCGTGGTCTTTAAATCAAATCAAAAACAGAGTTGCGTCCAAGAGCAGCTCCACGAGCCGCCTCCGTCCGCTGGCCGCGTTGCTCGCCGTCGCGCTGACTTCCTGCGGTGAAAGGCCGCAACAACAGGCGGCCGCCGCGCCGCAGCCGGTCACCGTCGCGCAGCCGGCGAAGCGCACCGTCACCGATTGGGACGAGTTCACCGGCCGCTTCGACGCGGTCGAGGAAGTGCAGGTCCGCGCCCGCGTCGGCGGCTATGTCACCTCGGTCGAGTTCAAGGACGGCGACATGGTGCGCAAGGGCGACCTGCTCTATGTGATCGATTCCCGCCCGTTCGAGGCGGTGGCGGCTCAGGCGGATGGCCAGTTGGCGGATGCGCGGGCCAAGGCGGAACTTGCCAAACGCGACCTCGACCGCGGCCTTGCCCTGGTCACGACCAGCGCCGTGTCCGAGCAGCTCGTCGACCAGCGCCGCCAGGCCTTGCAGGCCGCGCACGCCGCCGAGACCGTCGCCGAAGGCGCGCTGAAGGCGGCCCAGCTCAATATCGAGTTCACCCATGTGCTGGCGCCGATCACCGGCCGCGTCAGCCGCCACCTCGTCAGCGCCGGCAATCTGGTGCAGGGCAGCGACACCGGCACCTCGACCTTGCTCACCACCATCGTCACGTTGGATCCGATCTACGTCTATTTCGACGTCGATGAGGCGACTTACCTCAAGAACAACAAGCTCTGGTTCGAGGGCAAGCGGCCAAGCTCGCGCGACACGCCCAATCCCGTGCAGGTGACGCTGAGCGGCGAGACCAAGCCCTCGCATGAGGGGCGGATGGACTTCCTCGACAACCGGCTTGATGTCTCCACCGGCACGCTGCGCAGCCGCGCCGTGGTCCAGAACCATGACCTTTCCATTCTGCCCGGCCAGTTCGGCCGCGTGCGGCTACTTGGCTCCTCGCCCTATGAGGCGCTGCTGTTGCCGGATACGGCTGTTGCGACCGACCAGTCGCGCAAGATCGTGTTCGTGGTGAAGGACGACGACACCGTGGAAGCGCGCGCCGTCGAGCTCGGTCCGCTGGATGAGGGGCTGCGCGTGATCCGCACAGGCCTTAAGGCCGAAGACAAGGTGATCATCGACGGCATCCAGCGCGCCCGCGTCGGCGCCAAGGTGACGCCCCATGTGGCCCAGATCGGCGGCGGCAAATCATGAATCTCGGCCGTCTCTCCATCAACCAGCCCATCCTGGCGATGGTGCTGTCGATCGTGCTCCTGATCGTCGGCGCGATCGCATACCGCACGCTGCCGATCGCCGAATATCCGGAAGTGGTGCCGCCGACGGTGGTTGTCACGGCGACGTATCCCGGCGCATCCGCGCAGACCATCTCCGATACCGTCGCTGCTCCCATCGAGCAGCAGATCAACGGCGTCGAGGACATGCTGTACATGTACAGCCAGGCCACCTCGAACGGCCAGCTCACCATCACCATCACCTTCAAGCTCGGCACCGATCTCGACAAGGCGCAGGTGCTGGTGCAGAACCGCGTCGCGATCGCGCAGCCGCAATTGCCGGAGGAGGTGCAGCGTAACGGCGTCGTTACCAAGAAGAACTCGCCCGACATCCTGATGGTCGTGTTCATGCTGTCGCCCGACAGCTCGCTCGACCAGCTTTACATCTCGAACTACGCGCTGCTCCAGGTCCGCGACCAGCTGCTGCGGCTTGACGGCATCGGCGACATCACGATCTTCGGTGCGCGCGACTATTCGATGCGGCTGTGGCTCGATCCCGACAAGATCTCCAATCTCGGCATGACCGCAAATGACGTGATCGCGGCGATCCGCGCCCAGAACTTGCAGATCACCGGCGGCCAGCTTGCCAGTCCCCCGATCGCCGATCGCGCCTTCCAGCCGAACCTGACCTTCACCGGGCGTCTGAAGGACCCATCCCAGTTCGAGGACATCGTCGTCAAGGCCGGCGAGGACGGCCGCATCGTGCGGCTGCACGACGTGGCGCGGATCGAGCTCGGCGCGCTCGATTATTCCACCAACAGCTTCGAGCTGCGCAAGACCGCGGTGGCGTTGCTGGTGACCCAGCGTCCCGGATCGAATGCGCTGGCGACGGCGAAGGGCATCAAGGACACCATGGTCAAGCTGAAAGCCAGCTTTCCCAAGGGACTCGATTACGACATCGGCTACAACCCGACCGAATTCATCCAGCAGTCCATCAGCGAGCTGATCAAGACCATCTATGAAGCGATGGCGCTCGTCGTCATCGTGGTGCTGGTGTTCCTGCAGGGATGGCGGCCGGCGATCATTCCGATCATCGCGATCCCGGTGTCGCTGGTCGGCACGTTTGCTGCGATGGCCGCGCTCGGCTACGGCATCAACAACCTCACGCTGTTCGGCCTCGTGCTGGCGGTCGGCATCGTGGTCGACGACGCCATCGTCGTGGTCGAGAACGTCGAGCGCCATCTCGAGCACGGCATGAGCCGCCGCGATGCGGCGCTCAAGACGATGGAAGAGGTCGGCGGCGCACTGGTCTCGATCGCGCTGGTCTTGTGTGCGGTTTTCGTGCCGACCGCGTTTCTCGGTGGCATCACCGGGCAGTTCTTCCAGCAATTCGCGGTCACCATCGCGGTCGCAACCGCAATCTCCTGCTTCTGCTCGCTGACACTGTCGCCGGCGCTGGCGTCGCAGATTCTCGTGCCGCACGAGGAGAAGCGGCCACCGGCGCGGTGGAATCTGATCGCGCGCGGCTGGGAATGGTTCACCGGCCTGTTCAACCGCGGTTTCGACCGGTTGTCCAACAGCTATGCCGACGTCGCCGGCTTCGTGATCCGGCATCGGGTCGTGATGCTGCTGGTCTATGTCCTGCTGATCGGCAGTGCCGGCTGGCTGCTTGCCACCACGCCGCAAGGCTACATTCCGGCGCAGGATCGCGGCTACGTGATCATCTCCGCGCAACTGCCCGGCGCGGCTTCGCTGGCGCGCACCACCGAGATCGTGCGCAGGATCGAGAGCATCGCGCTCGATACTCCGGGGATCTCGCATATTGCCGTGTTTGCCGGCCTGTCGGGTGCGACGCGCACCCAGGCAAGCAATTCGGCCGCGCTGTTTCCGGTGTTCGAAGAGCCGGAAGTGCGCCTCAAGAAAGGGCTGAACGCCCAGGTGATCACGGCGGATCTGCGCAAGCGGCTGTCCGCGATCGAAGGCGCGTTCATCATCGTGATCCCGCCGCCGCCGATACCCGGCATTGGCACCGGCGGTGGCTTTACCGTGCGCATCCAGGACCGGCTGGGTCGAGGCGCCGAGATGCTTGCGGCGGCCACCGACGAGCTCGTCGCGGCGGCCCGCAAGTCGCCGCAGCTCCTCGCCCCAACCGTGTTCTCGCCATTCTCGGCCAACACGCCCCAGGTGTTCGTCGACATCGACCGCGTCAAGGCGCAGAAGCTCGGCGTTCCCATCCAGAACATCACCGATACGATCCAGACCTATTTCGGCTCGACCTATGTCAACGACTTCAACCTGTTCGGCCGCACCTATCACGTCACCGCGCAGGCCGACTTGCCGTACCGCAGGGAGAACGCCGATCTGGCGCGGCTGCGGACCCGCAACGCCAATGGCGACATGGTGATGCTCGGTAGCGTCGTGGATTTCAAGGATGTTTCCGGTCCCGATCGCGTGGCGCGCTACAATTTGTATCCGGCCGCGGAATTGCAGGGCGAGGGGTTGCCGGGGACGAGCTCGGCGACGGCGATCGCCGTCATGAAGCGGCTCGCCGACGAGACCCTGCCGAGCGGCTTCTCCTATGATTGGACCGACCTGTCCTATCAGCAGGTCAATGGCGCCAATGCCGGTCTCTTCGTGTTCCCGATCTGCGTGCTGTTCGTCTATCTGGTGCTGGCCGCGCAATATGGCAGCTGGAGCCTGCCGTTCTCGGTCATCCTGATCGTGCCGATGTGCCTGCTTGCCGCCACCATCGGCGTGCGCATCATGCATCAGGACGTCAACATCCTCACCCAGATCGGCTTCATCGTGCTGGTGGGACTGGCCGCCAAGAACGCGATCCTGATCGTCGAGTTCGCGCGCGATATCGAGCTCGAAGGCAAGGAGCGCCTCGAGGCCGTCATCGAGGCGTGCCGCTTGCGCTTGCGGCCGATCCTGATGACGTCGTTCGCCTTCATCCTCGGCGTGCTGCCGCTGGTGATATCGACGGGCTCGGGCTCGGAAATGCGCCAGGCGGTCGGTGTCGCCGTGTTCTTCGGCATGCTCGGCGTCACCCTGTTCGGGCTGATGTTCACGCCGATCTTCTACATGGTGGTCCGCAACCTCGCGGAGCGTTCGAGCGCGACGAAGAAGCCCGAGGCGATGGCGGCGTAGAGCTGCGCCTTTGTCATTCCGGGGCGGTGCGAAAGCACCGAACCCGGAATCTCGAGATTCCACAATGCGCAATTGCGCATTGGGGTTCGCGCTTCGCGCGCCCCGGAATGACAGCCAGATGGGCGCGCATTGCCGCACACCACCGGCCGCACCCGAAATAGATGGGCAGCCACAGGGTTATGAAATATACCGAATACGAAGCCAATGCTGGGAGGCGAATAATGAAATCAATCTGGATGGCCGCCGTTGCCATGAGCGGCCTGCTCGCCGCAGTGCCCGCGTCGGCGCAGGGCGTCAAGATCGGCGTGCTGAACGATCAGTCCGGCGTCTATGCCGACTATGGCGGCAAATATTCGGTCGAGGCCGCCAAGATGGCGATCGAGGATTTTGGCGGCGAGGTGCTGGGCCAGAAGATCGAGATGGTCACCGCCGACCACCAGAACAAGCCTGATCTTGCCACCTCCATCGCTCGCCGCTGGTACGATAGCGACGGCGTCGACATGATCACCGAGTTGACGACTTCTTCCGTCGCGCTCGCGGTGCAGGAGCTGTCGAAGGAAAAGAAGAAGATCGACATCGTGGTCGGGGCGGCGACATCGGCGCTGACCGGCAGCGCCTGCTCGCCTTACGGCTTCCACTGGGCCTTCGATACCCATGCGCTTGCGGTCGGCACTGGCGGCGCGCTGGTCAAGACCGGCGGCGACACCTGGTTCTTCCTCACCGCTGACTACGCGTTCGGCTATGCGCTGGAAAAGGACACCAGCGATATCGTCAACTCCAATGGAGGCAAGGTGCTCGGCTCGGTGCGCGTGCCGCTGAACTCGTCCGACTTCTCCTCCTTCCTGTTGCAGGCGCAGTCGTCGAAGGCGAAGATCGTCGGCCTCGCCAATGCCGGCCAGGACACCACCAACTCGATCAAGCAGGCCGCCGAGTTCGGCGTCGTCAAGCAGGGCCAGAAGCTCGCCGGCCTCCTGATGACGCTGGCTGAAGTTCATGGCCTCGGGCTCGACGCAGCCCAAGGCCTCGTGCTCACCGAAGGCTTTTACTGGGATCATGACGATCAGAGCCGCGCCTTCTCCGAGCGCTTCTTCAAGCGCACCGGCCGGATGCCGAGCATGATCCACGCCGGCACCTATTCGGCGACGCTGAGCTATCTGAAGGCCGTGAAAGCCGCCGCCACCAAGGATACCGAAGCGGTGGCAAAGAAGCTGAAGGGGATGCCGGTCGACGACGCCTTCGCCAAGGGCAAGGTGCTGGAGAACGGCAGCATGGTCCACGACATGTATCTGTTCGAAGTGAAGAAGCCCGCGGAATCGAAGAAGCCGTGGGACTATTACAAGCAGCTCGCCGTGGTGCCGGGCGATCAGGCGTTCTTTTCAGCGAAAGACAGTGGCTGCCCGCTGACAAAGTGAGGCGCCAGCGTCATTCCGGGGCGATGCGTAAGCATCGAACCCCGGAATCTCGAGATTCCGGGTCCGGTCCTTCGGACCGTCCCGGAATGACGTGGAGAGTTTTCGCTCCTGGCCCAGCAGCTACGAATGCACGATCCGCCACACGATCGCGCCCAGCGCGCCGAGCAGCAGCACGGTGGTGGCGAAGGCCTGGATGAAGAAGCCGGGAACGCGACCCGGGACCGATTGCGTATAGCCGATCATGTAGAAGATGCGGCCGATGATCCAGACCGCGCCGATCGCGGCCGCGGCGATGTCGCTGATATAGATCGCAAACATCCACAGCGAGGCAAGGTAGATCGGCAGCCATTCCAGCACGTTCATCTGGACGCGAAAAACGCGCTCGAAATCCACATTGCCCGAGATCGCCGGATGCGCGACGCCATATTTGATCCGCGCCTGCGCCACCCGCGCGCAGGTGATGAAGTAGAAAATCACGGTGAGCAGCGTGACGAGCGCAGTGTAGTTGTACATCGAAAGCGTCCCTTGAATTCCTACTCGATCACCTCGTCGGCGAGCGCAAGCAGCGTCGGCGGAAATTCCAGGTCGATCGATTTCGCGGTCTTGAGGTTGATTACGAAGAGATAGCGCGTCGGTCGCTCGAACGGCAAATCGCCCGGTTTGGCGCCCTTGAAGATGCGATCGGCCATCGCGGCCGTGCGTTCGAACGATTCCTTCAGGTCGGCGCCATAGGACATCAGGCCGCCTTCCCGGACCAGCGCGTCGAACTCATAGATCGCAGGCACGCGGTGTTGCGCGGCGTAATCGAACACGCGCTCGCGGTTCAGCATGGTCAGCGAATCCGACACCATCAGGATGGCGTCGGGTTTTTCACGGTCCATGACCGCGAAAGCATCGTTGAAGTCATCGGGTTCGCGCACGCCGACCGCCTCGACGTCGGCGCCGATCTCACGCGCCGATTGCGCCGACGCCTCATAACGCAGGGTCATGCCGAGGTCGTCCTTGTTCCAGAGCATGGCCACGCGCTTGAGCCGCGGCAGCAATTCCTTGAGCAGTCCAAGCCGCTTGGTGCTGAGCTCGGTCGCGACATCGGAGATGCCGGTGAGATTGCCGCCCGGCTGGGCCAGGCTCTTGACGAGACCGGTAGCGACGGGATCGCCGACGCCGAAGGCGACAACGGTTGGAATGCCCGAGGCCTTTGCCGCGACCACGATCGGAAATCCCCAGACCACGATCACATCGACATTCCGCGCCTTCGCCTGCGAAACGAATTGTTCCGGCGACAGGTTGCGCGGGGCGTCTTCCGCGGATGTCTCGAAGATCAGGTTCTGGCCGTGCACATAGCCGAGCTGGCCAAGCGCGGCGAGCAGCAGTTTTCCAAATGGATTCGATTCCGGCACGATGCCTTGCGGGCCAACCAGCGCGATGCGCATCGGCTTCGTCGAATCCTGGGCGCGTGCGAGATGCGGCGTGCCGATGGCCGCGCTGCCGAGCAGGGCAATGAATTCGCGCCGTCGCATGGTTTCTCCAACAACATCAGCGCCTCTCTCGTAGGCCAGCCAGCCGGTTGAATCAATATCCGGTCAGCTCCAGATAGCCCACGCCGCGATGACTGCCGGCAAAGCTGATCGGGCCTTCCCAATAAGCAAAACTCGTTCCCATCCAGGCCCGCGGGTTGAGCGGGGTGGTTTCAATCGCGATTGACAGCGACGGAATGGCGATTTGCCAGGCAACAGGCAGGTTGTGGCCTTCGACCTCGATCGGCGCATGCGGCGTCATCTTGATGTCGGCAGGTGTGAGCTGCCGGGTCGTGGCGTCGGGCATGATCCAGGTGCCGGACGCATAGTCATGGCCGCCTTTCTCCCGCATCCGGTACAGCATCAGCTTTTCGCCACCCGAAAAATGCAGCGCGAACCAGTCCCAGCCGGTTTGATCTGACGCCAGCGGGTGGCTGCTCCATTCCCGGTCCATCCAGGCTTGTCCGGTGACATCGATCGCCTTGCCCTCGATGGTGAGGCGGCCGCTCACCTCAAGGAAGGGCTGGCTGTAATAATAAGAGGCCTGCTCGCGCTCGGATTTCCTGCTGTAGCCGCCGTCGCCTTGCAGGACGAGTGGGCGATCGGACTTCAAATGGAACGCGTAGGAAAAATCCTTAGCCATTGCTGAGAGTTCTAAAGGCGAAATGGTTTTCGCGTCGAAGCCGTCGCTACCGCGCATCGCCCATGCATCGATCCAGGCCTCGAATGGCTCTGTTGTGACACCGGCCTGACCGACGCCGCCGCGTGCGAACGTTTCGGCGGTGCGATGCGTGTCGGCGCGGGTGACGGCGGCGTGCGCCATCCAGATCTGCTGGTTGGCCCAGCCTTCCTGCTGTGCGCCCGGCGCCAGCGCCTGCCGGAACAGCGTCCATTGCGCGCCATAAGCCGTGCCGCCGGCATCTTTCAGGTTGGCGGTCACGTACCACCATTCGATGCGGAACTCCGGATGCGGGCCGTGATCGGCGGGAAAAGAAAAGGCGCGGCCGGGCGTGACTTTCGCATAGCCGGCGGCCGCGGTGCCGAGTCCGGCAAAGCCCTGCGCCAGCGCCCGCCCGCCGAGACTGAGCAGCACAAGGCCGCCCGCGAACGCACGGCGCGAGAGTTGGCGATCAGCGCTCATTGGCAAAAACCCTGATCAGGCTCGCCGGTTGCATCCGCGCCAGCCGCGCCACCGGCAACAGCGAGGCGAGCAGGGATGCCGCCATCGCAACGCCGAGCAGTTTGACCAGTTGCAGCGGGAAAACCTGGAACGGCAGCCGCCAGCCGAAGGCCTTCACGTTGACGATCGCGATCAGGCACCACGCTACCAGCAGCCCGAGCGGCAGCGCGAGCAGCGCGGTGATCAGCGCCACCGACATCGTCTTGGTAAGCTCAATCACGGCGAGCTTGCGCCGGGTGACACCGACCGCCCAGAGCGGTGCAAGCTGCGGCAGTCGCGAATTGGCAAGCGTGAGCAGGCTCGTCAAAAGCGCCACGCCGGCAACGCCGAGCGTGAAGGCGTTCAGCGCCGAGGTGACGGCGAAGGTGCGGTTGAAGATGCGCGTCGACTCCGCCTTCAGCGAGGCCTGGTCGAGAAGGTTGCGGCCGTCGAGACCGAATTTTTCCGAAAGCGCCGTAATCAGCGCGGGGATTTTGCCAGGCTCGACTCGCAACGCCAATCGTGTCTGCGGCATGCCCGGAAAACGCTGAAACAGCGCGACCGCGTTGACCGCGAGCTGGCCCTTGGGGTTGCCGTAATCGGCATAGATGCCGGCGACCTCTAGCTGCCAGTCGCCGTCAGGCGTCGGCAGTGAGATGCGATCGCCGCGCGACAGATTCATGCGTCGCGACAATTGCTCGCTGATGAAACAGGTTTCACCGCCCGGTAGCTTTTGCCAGGCGTCGGCGTCCGATTGCAGCAGCGGCCAGTGGTCGCGATAGGTGGCATCGTCGGGCAGGCCGAGCACATCGATTGGCGCGCCGCCGATTTGCGTCTCGGCGCGGCCGCCGGCCAGGACCGCCTTTACTTCAGGCCGCCCGCGCAGCCAGGTCCTGATGGCCTCGGTCTGCGCATTGTCAGCTGCGCTGAGATAGACATCGGCGGCGAGCCGGCCATCGAGCCAGGTCAGGAAGGTACGGCTGAAGGTTTCGACCATGGTGGCGACTCCGACATTGACCGCGAGCGCAAGCAGCAGCGCCATCAGCGCCAGTGACAATCCCGACAGCTGCTGGCGGCTGTCAGCCCAGAACCAGTTGGTGAGCGCCGAGCGCGCGCCGCGCTCACCAAGGACGAGGAAGATTTCGAGGAAGGCGGGAAGGATCAGCGCCGCTCCGAACATCAGTGCAGCGAGCACGCCGAATCCCGCAATCAGCGAATTGCCGGCCCAGAGTAGCCAGCCTGCGACGGCGAAGATCACAAGCGCCGCTGCACTTTGCAACAGCAGCCATCGGCGCTGCGCTTGCTGCCAGGCTTGCGGCTGTGCGGCTGATAGCACCGGAAGCCGGATCGCCTTGGCAAGACTGGTCGCCGCCGCGATCAGCGCGCCGGCGATGCTGATGCAGATACCTGCGATCCACCATTCCGGTCTCAGGCTCAGCTCGCCCGGGATTGGCGCGCCGTAGAGACCGCGCAAGGTCGCGGCGACGTTGGGCAGCAGTTGGCCCGCGATGAAATAGCCGCAGACGAGGCCGAGGAGGCCCGCGATCAGCGCCAGCGAGATGAGCTCGAACAGCAGCACCACATTCATCTGCGCCGCCGAGACGCCGCAGGCGCGCAAGGTGCGCAACATCGGAAGGCGTTGCTCATAGGCGAGCCCGATCGCCGAATTGACGATGAACAGCCCGACAAAGAACGACAGCAATCCGAATGCGGTCAGGTTGAGGTGAAAACTGTCGGTAAGCCGTTCGAGATCGGTTTCCGCATCCGGCTCGACCAGGCGCAGCGCGTCGCCGGCGCCGCGCTCCAGCGCTTCGCGCG
>Ga0213881_10001413_pt1 | contig 11505 bp, 12 predicted proteins | sample BarmaccoBMER_R08_FD_160104 | JGI IMG/M metagenome (GOLD analysis project Ga0213881, IMG submission 160104) | Barbacenia macrantha exposed rock microbial communities from rupestrian grasslands, the National Park of Serra do Cipo, Brazil - ER_R08 ... | reverse complement strand
AACTACCCTTGTTCATTAGGTTAGGCTAACCTAAGTGGCCTCAGGAACCGGTGAGACGGGAGTGCAGCGCGATGGAGGTGGTGCGGGTGACCGATAGCGACAAGGCACCTCTGGTCATCCTGGCCGGGGAGCTGACCCTGGACGCCGGACGGCTGGAGGCCGACGTCGGGCGCGGACCGGTACCGCTGACCCGGCTGGAGTTCCTCCTGCTGAAGGAGCTCGCCACCGGTATCGGCGCGCCGGTGCCGAAGAATGCTCTGCTGGCTGCCGTGTGGGGATACGGTTCCGGCCCCGGCTCGAACGTCGTCGACGTGTGTGTACGGCGGATTCGGGCGAAACTAGGCTTCGAGCTGATCAAGACGGTACGCGGCGCGGGCTACCAGCTCGTGGGCCGGTAGTAGTTTCGTGGGCGGAGCCACGATGTTGGAAGCAACCGTGCGGGTGGAACGCGAACAACCGGTCGACGCTGCCCCGGAAAAGGTATGGGAGCTGGTAAGGAGCATGGCGGCGCTGTCGGCCATGCCCGAACGGTTCGCGTTCGCCGTCCCCGGCCCGCTGGCGGGCACGGACCGGCTGTGCTGCCTGCTGGTCCGCACCGGGAACATGCACTGCGCCGTGCTCGACGTGCGAGACGAGGTTCCGGACCAGGCGATCTGCTGGCAGACCCGCAACACCCAGCCCAGCGGGAGACAGCTGGTCCGGCTGTCCGTGCTGCCGCGGTCAGCCGGATCCGCCATCCACGTGGCGGTCAGTGACGTCGTCCCATGGAGCACCAAAGGCCAATACGATCGCTTCTGGCGCTCGCACCTCGAGGAGTGGACCGGCCGCCTTCAGGCCATCGCCGAGAACCGGATGCCGTGGCCATCGGCCACGTTGCCGGCGGAAATGCGGGAGGCGGCCGCGATCCGGCCACCGCTGGAACGGCCGGTGCGGGTATCGGCCGGGGTCCTGATCAAGGCGGCTGTTCCCGACGTCTGGGCGGCGGTATGGGCAGCCGAGTCCGTCCGTCTCATCGACCCCGAACATGTGGCGTACGCCGGGCACGTGCCGGGCACGCCGGAACAGGAAGCCGGGGAGATGCAGTACATGGTCCGGCGCCATCCCGGTGACCGCTTCACCGCCGCCGTCCACGTGGTCAGGGAACTGACCAGGGAGCAGCAGGCGGTGACTCAGCACCTCGGACCGCCCCACGATGAGGTCGTGCACACCATCACGCCGGCCCGGGGCGGAACCTGCCTGGAGCTGGAATGCCGCTGGTCAGCAGACACCCACCGGCACGACCGGAAGAGGAAGGACAGCGTGGCGAAGAAGCTGCGGGCGATGGCGGAGGGCTACCGTGACATGGTCGAGTCACCGGACGCACCATGATGTCCGAGATCCCGTAATCTCGCGGTAAGGAATTTCCCATCACGTAACAATTCTCTAAGCGCTAGCGTGTTCGCCCGGGAGGATCGCAAGGGGCGACCGAGAGGTGACGAACATGCTTAGCGGCAATCCATCCACGCGGCGGCGCCGCGGCCGGAGGCCCAGGCCAATTCAGCGCCGCGGCCGGAACAACACTCCGGCGCGTGTCGTGGTTCCCGTCGCCGTCGCGCTGGCGGCGGGACTGACCGCCGGGATCGTGGTCATCTCCTCGCACGGTGGTGCCGCTAAGGTCCACTCCGCGGCGGATTCCTCCATCAACCAGGGTGTCTCGTCCTCGGCGGTCAACCCGAACTGCGACATCATCGTCCCGGCCCATCCGCTGACCGCCAGGGGGCTGGCCACGCCCTACCAGCTCACCGGGCCGGCCGGCGAGTCACCGGCGGCGTCGGGCTGCCAGACGATCAATTCGCTCAACCTGGGAGCGTTCGTCCAGGCCACCATCCTGAACCCGCGCACCGGGGCCCTGTCGGTCTATGACCCGCTGGTCATCACCCAAGGGACCAAGCCGGCCATCGCGCCGGTGGTGCCGAAGCTGCCGCGCGGCGCGATCGTCACCATCGACTTCGGGTTCAACGGCAACATCTTGTTCCTGTCCGGGGCGACGCCCGACGCGCTGAGCCAGGGCAACTGCGTCGACGGCGAGCCCGGATCGCCGTTCGGGCAGGTGTCCTTCTGCAACGGCACCAACTTCTTCAACGCGGCGCTGGGGATGATGGGCTCCGGCCGGATGGCCGTGCCGAGCGCGGGTTTCTCCCGGGACATGGTGGCGTCCGCGGACGCGATAGGGACCGGCCGCCAGTGCCCGACCACGCGTAACTTCGACATGGTCGACCAGGACCCGAGCGACAACGTGACATCCAAGTACCTGCTCGATCCGGCCACCGGCCAGACCGCGCAGGACAACCCGGCCAACGCCGCGCGCATGCCGGATGCGAAGGTGCTGGTCAACGGCAGCGACAACGCGCTGGTCGACAACTTCATCGACCCGGCGCTCGACTGCACTCCGTTCCGGGCACCGGACCTGAGCAGCAACGGCGCGCCGACCACCTCCCAAGCGCTCGACGAACTGCTCGCCGCCAGGAACCAGCCGCCGAACCCCGCGCTGGTGCCGGAGAACGACGCGATGGTGCTGGATCAGGGCGGCCAGTTCGATGAGGCCAAGACCGACCTCTACCGGTCCGAGATCGGGCAGGCGCCGGTCGACAGCCAGACCAACGCGAGCAGCAGCCCGCAGATGTTCTGCCAGAACCTGGTCAACATCCAGACGCCGTTCCTCGCGGCCAACCAGAACGTGTTCGCCGCCGCGCCTTCGCCGGTGCCGACCATGGGTGACACCCTGTTCACCTTCCTGGCCAGCCGGCTGAAGGGGTCCTTCGACAACCTCAACTGCAAGAACTTCGGCCTGACCAACCCCGTCGCCCTGGTCAACAACGGGGCGGGCGCGGCCACCGCGGCCACCTTGAACACCGCCCAGCAGGTATCCGGGTTCTGATCTGATCGCGTAAGCTCCGGTGGCTCTACATTCTGGGAACCCGACATGACGCCTGAGATCACCGAAGTGAGTGAGGGGGTCTACGCCTACATCCAGCCGGACGGGAGCTGGTACCTGAACAACACCGGCTTCCTGGTTGACTCCCACGGCGTGATCTCAGTCGACGCGACGTCCACCGAGCGCCGTACCCGGGCGTATCTGGACGCGATCGCCGCGGTCACCCCGCGACCGGTCCGGACGCTGGTGAACACCCACCATCACGGGGACCACACGTTCGGCAACTGCCTGTTCGCCGGCGCCACCATCGTGGCGCACGAGCGGTGCCGGGATGAGGTGCTGGCCTTCGGCCCGCCCGCGAACACCGGCATATTCGCCGAAGTCGAGTGGGGGAACCTGACCGTGGCGCCGCCGTTCCTCACCTACTCCTCGGGAGTGACGCTGTGGTCCGGTGACCTGCGGTGCGAGGTCCGGTATGTGGGCACGCCGGCCCATACGACGAACGACTCGATCGTCTGGCTGCCGGAGCGCTCCGTGCTGTTCGCCGGAGACCTGCTGTTCAACGGCGGGACGCCGTTCCTGCTGCTTGGCTCGATCGAGGGCTCGATCGAAGTGCTCGAGCAGGTGGTCCGCCCGCTCGGCGCGGCCACGATCGTGCCGGGCCACGGTCCGGTCTGCGGTCCGGAGGTGATCGAGGACGTGCTCGGCTACGTGCGGTTCGTCGCTGATCTCGCGCATTCCGGGATGGCAGCAGGCTGCCGCCCTTGGAGGCGGCACGCCAGGCCGACCTGGGTGTGTACGCCGACTGGACCGACCCTGAGCGCATCGTCGGTAACCTGCACCGCGCCTACCTCGAGCTGAAGGGCGGCGAGCGTGGCGCGCCGATCGACTCCACCGCGGTCCTGCGCGAGATGGTCGCCTACAACGGCGGCCGTCCGCTCACCTGCCACGCCTGACCGGCGTGCTGCCGGACGAATAATCCGGCTCGGCAAAGGGACTCTGTGGTTATGACAGGCTTCAAGAACTTTCTCATGCGAGGGAACCTGATCCAGCTGGCCGTCGCGGTGGTGATCGGCACCCAGTTCAGCGACCTGGTCAAGCAGTTCGTCCAATCGTTTGTCAACCCGCTGCTCGCACTGGTGGGAGGCACACCGAACTTGTCCGACCTGGCGGTCAAGGTCGGTCGTAGTACCTTCACATATGGCGCATTCCTGACCGCCGCCCTGTCGTTCTTGATTTCAGCCTTGGTCGTGTATTACGTCATGGTCATGCCAGTCAGCCGGCTCATCCAGCTGTTCGAGCGGAATCGGGCAGCGACCACCCGGGACTGCCCCGAGTGCACGATGAGCATCCCGATCGCGGCGCGGCGATGCCCGGAATGCACCGCGGAGATCACGGCCGGTACCGAACAGCCTCAGCCAGTTGGCTAATGGCTGGCTATACCTCGGGACGTTCGCTGGAGCGCTATTTCTCGCCGAGCTTGCGGGCGAGTTCGTCGCGGCCCATCTTGGACCGGCCCGGCAGGTCACGCTGCTTGGCGATCTCGTAAAGCTCCGCCCGGGTCTTCGGAGTGTCTCCTCCGGTCCGCTTGCGTTGCGCCACGGCGGCGCCCTGCTTGCCGAGCGCAGTCCTGGTCTGCTTGGGCATATTGGCGATGCTCCGCTTCGTGGTGGCCGCCTTCTGCGCCTTGGTTACGTTCTGCCGCGCTGCCTTCGTCTGCTTGGTTGTGGCCATGTTTGCCTCCCGGCTATCTGGCGCTCCCCGCTCCTCCCCGGTAACTGCCAGAAGGTTCTGCCGTTAAACCGGCGGCGGTCAGCCGTTGCCGCCAGCCGATGCTCGGGGGCGGAGCACGTCGGCGCCTATCCAGGCGCGCAGCGGCTCGGGCACGATGACGGAACCGTCGGGCTGCTGGTTCTGCTCGACGATCGCCGGAAGCAGGCGGCTGGTCGCCAGGCCGGACGCGTTCAGCGTGTGGACGTAGGCGGTCGGCTTGCCCATCTGCGGCCGGTACCTGATGTTGGCCCGGCGGGCCTGGTAGTCCCCCGCCCACGAGGCTGAGGAAACCTCCTTGTAGATCCCCATGCTCGGGATCCACACCTCAATGTCGTAGGTCAGCTTCATGCTCGCGCTGGCGTCGCGGGCCGCGAGAAGAGACGTCCGGTAATGCAGGCCCAGCTTCTCCACCAGCATCTGGCTACGCTCGACGAGTTCGTTCAGCGCGTCCTCCGCGTCTTCAGGCGTGACGAACTGGAACATCTCCACCTTGTTGAACTGGTGGCCACGGACGGACCCGCGCTCCTCGCTGCGATAGCTGCCGGCCTCCCGCCGGTAGCACGGCGTGTAGCCAAACGCCTTCAGCGGAAGCGATTCGGCCGGGAGGATCTCGTCCCGGTAGACATTCAGGATCGCTGTCTCGGCGGTCGGCAGCAGGAACGAGTTCCGGCCGCCCTGCTCCTCGGCGATGTGATACACGTCGTCCGCGAACTTCGGGAACTGGCCGGCGGCGTAACCCGCCTCCTCGGTGAGCAGGTGCGGCGGCAGCATGAACTGGTAACCGGCGGCGTAATGCTCACGGTTGAAGAAGTCCAGCAGCGCCCACTCCAGCGCCGCACCCGGCCCGGTGTAAAGCCAGTACCCGTTGCCGCCGAGCTTGACGCCCCTGGCGTAGTCAATGAGCCCGAGACGGGTGCACAGCTCCACGTGATCGAGCGGCTCGCCGCCGGGATCGGGCTTAGTGCCCCAGGTATGGACCACCTGGTTGGCTTCCTTGCCGCCGGCCGGGGAACGATCATCCGGCAGGTTCGGCAGCTCCATGAGCAGGTCATGGAGCGTCTTTTCCGCTTCCGTCAGCGCGGCCTGCATGGCGGTGATCTGATCCCCGAGCGCTGCGGCCTGCTTCTGCGCGTCGGTGGTGTCGGCCCCGGATGCCTTCAGCTTCCCGATCTCCTTGGCCGTCCGGTTCCGCTCGGACCGCGCCGATTCCGTCTCCGCGACGAGCCTGCGCCGGAGCGCGGCGGCTTCCAGGATCGGGCCCAGGTCAACGTCGTCCATGCGCTTGAGCAGGGCCGCGCGCACGGAATCGGGGTCTGACCTGATCAGTTCAATATCGAGCATCGACACCGGCCTCTTCGACAGCAGAGATAAACGAGTCGAGCCTACCGTCGCGGAACCGGGGGCCAGGATCTCCTCAGGCGAGGACCGCGTTCTCATAGACGGGCGGGGCGGCCCTGGAAACGCGGACCGCCCCGCCAGCCCCCCTGAGCGGCACCTTCAGGAGGTGTGGGCCGAGTAGTTGTTGATGGTGAAGTTCTCCTGCACGTTGTTCGTACCGCTTATCTCCCACCCGTACTGGATGGTCGACAGCGTTGGGTTGGAGAAGTAGCCCTTGGTGTTCTCCAGGTACTTCAGCAGATCGAGGATGTTGACCGTGCCCGAGGTCTCGTTGCCGCTGCGGACGAACGAGTAGGTGGGGTTGGAGCCGTTGTTGCCGGAGTAAAGGGTCCAGGTGCTGCCGTCGAGGGAGACGGTGCCCACCGGCGAGCCCAGCGGGCCGACGTTGCCGCTCACGTCGGTCCAGGCCATGACCTCGATGCCGCTGCCGTTCAGCCAGATGTCATAGGCCGACTCCCAGTTGCCGCCGCTGGGATTGCTCTCGTTGAAGCTACTGGTGGCGGAGGACAGCGAGTTGAGCGCGACGCCGACGCTCTTGCTGATGTTCGCGTACGACTTGACGCCCGAGGTGCTCGGCTGGGTGGAGAAGACGCCCCAGTTGGTGGCCGAGTTCACCCACAGCGTCTGGGTGTTGTGACCGCTGCCCCATTCGTCGTTGTAGATGGTGTAGCCGCCGGTCGAGAACTGTGCCCACTGGTCTGAGGACTCGTAGAGAAAGCTCGGCGTGGGTGTCGAGCCCGGGGACACCGTGCCGGTGCAGGTCGTGCCGTTGAAGCCGCCCGCCCACGAGCTGGAGGTGTACGAAATCTGGCATCCGCTCGCGGCGGCCGCGGGCTGGGTGAGGGTCAGCGCGGCGGCTCCGGTGGTGATGAGCACCGCGGCCGTCGTGACGGCCAGCCGCTTTCGCGCGCGGGCGGCCGTGTGGCCACGGCGTGCCGCGCGCCCGGTGAGACCGGACATTGTGTGCCCCTTCCTCAGGTCAACTGATTTCGTGCGGTGCCGCGTGCGGGACGATGCCCGGCACGCGGGTGTCGAAGCGCTTCGAGGCCGGGATATCAGAGGCATCGCGGGCTGTCCAGCAAGGAAGCGGCCTGGTCGGCGCAGCTGACCGGGCATACCGACGAAGCCGCTGGTCAGGCGCGATCCACTCGCGTCGGACGACCGGAGGTCAGGTCCGCCCGAAATGAAAGCAAGCGCTTCGGGACACACGATCCGCACGCCGGCCGGGGTCCGTCAGGACGGTGGCCAGTTCCGGCGGGATATGTCCGTCATGTGGACGGCGGCCACACTGGACGACGTGGAAGAAAAGAGCCCCATGGAAGATGAGGCGCCGGTTTCCGGCGCCTTTTCCTCCAGAGGGCTCCTATTTTCCAAGGTAGGAATTTCTGATTGCTCTTGACAACCGGTTCCCCGCATCTACGCTGGGCAGCGTGACCGCCTACTATCGTGCACCTGGCTGGATTACACGTAACTTCTTCAATCCGCAAATGATATTGCTGGCCAGGCTTGGCCTCAGCATGAACGGCTCCCGGACACTCGCGGTAAAGGGCCGGAAGAGCGGGCAATGGCACACCACCCCGGTGAACCTGCTCATTCACGATGGCCGGCGTTATCTTGTCTCGCCCCGCGGGCAAACGCAATGGTCGCGAAACCTGCGGGTCGCCGGCGCCGGTGAGCTGCGGCTGGGCCGGCGGACCGAGAGCTTCCGCGCCCGGGAACTCGGCGATGATGAGAAGGTGCCGGTGCTGCGCGCTTATCTCAGGAAGTGGCGCATGGAGACAGGGATTTTCTTCGGCGGGACCAAGCCGAACGCCAGTGACGACGAGTTCCGCGCCATCGCGTCAAGGCACCCGGCGTTCGAGATACTTCCCGCCGAGTAGGGCTCCGCCCAAGATCCGGGTCGCACTCCAGGAGACCGAAGACGCTTGACGCCTGCTCTAACGGGTAGTCACCGGCGACAGAAGCTGGCGCGGGGAACGGTGACAGGAGACCTGGTGAGCGAGGCTAAACACGAAACCAGTGCGGGAGCACCGGCGAGAGAGCTGGTCGCCCGGGCTGACGCGTTCCAGCAGCAGCACGTGTTCCTGGCGGTACCGGTCGCGGTGGTACGGAAATTCGGCGACGACAAGTCCGCGAATCTGGCCAGCATGATCGCGTTCTGGGCGTTCTTCTCCATCTTCCCCCTGCTGCTGGTCTTCGTGACGCTGCTCGGGTTCTTCCTGCCCGCCAGCATGAAGACCAGTGTGCTGACGCGGGTCGCGGAAATGTTCCCGCTGCTCAGCGCCTCTACGGTCCGCGGCCTGGGCGGCCAGTGGTGGCCGCTGGTGCTTGGCGTGGTCAGCGCGCTGTGGAGCGGCCTGGCGGTTGTGCGCACGATCGAGTTCGCGTTCAACTCCGTCTGGGAGGTCCCCCAGACCCACCGCCCGAAGCTGGTCGCGAGCGTGCTCCGAGCACTGTGGATACTGGCCGTCATGGGCGGCGGCCTGGTGATCAGCGTGCTGATCACCGGGTACGTCACCGGGGCCGCGGCCGGCGTCAACCTGGGCTGGGGCGGCCGCCTGGGCGGATATATCATCGCGATCGCATTGGATGTTGGCCTGTTCGTGGCGGCGTTCCGGATCCTCACCCAGCAGCATGACACCACCCGGGACGTGCTGCCCGGCGCACTCCTGTCCGGTGTGACGTTCTGGATCTTGCAGGCGGTGTCCTCCCTGATCATCAGCCGGTACCTGCACAAGGCACAGAGCACCTACGGTCACTTCGCCACGGTCATTACGATCTTGTGGTGGTTCTACATCCAGGCCATGGTCAGCCTGTACGGCGCACAGCTCAACGTCGTGCTGAAAGAACGGCTGTACCCGCGCACCCTGACCAAAGCCCCCGACACCGAAGCCGACCGCCGCGCGTACCAGGCCTACGCGAAGGAACGGACCTACCACCAGCGCCAGGACGTCAATACCGAGTTCAGGGACCGGTAGTTACCGCCGGGAAGCGTGCGGGCCGGGCAGCGGCGGAGACGCCCACGCCGGTTCTCCTTGCTCATTCCAGCGCTCGAGGTCGGGGGCTTGCAGCCGTCCGCCGCCGAGCGTGAACAAGATCACGGCGGCCAGCCCGCCGACGGCCGCTATGGCCAGGCAGATCCAGACCGCGGCGCGGGTGCCGGCGGCCAGGCTTGTCCCGATCGCGGTCGCCAGGTATAGCAAGATCGGCGCGACGAGGAACGCGGTGACCCCGCGCAGCAGCTCGATCAGCGCGAAGACGCGCTGGATCTGCGCCGAGCGCAGCGAGAACCCGGCGATGAACAGCGCCGGTGACACCGAAGCGCCGACACCGAGACCGATGAGCCCGGAACCCGCCGCCACCACCGTGTCCTGCCCTGCGGCCAGGCCGGTAAGCAGCGCCGCGGCCGCGGTGAGCATGACCATGCCGCCAATGGCCAGCAGCGGGATGAAGCGGGTGCGGAACAAGGCGCCGAACAGTACCGCGGTCAGCACCGCGGCCCCGAACTCGGGCAGGAACAGCACCGCGGTGTGCCCGGGGCTGCTCTTGCCCTGCAACGCGGTGAGGACCAGCTCCATCAGCCCGAACGCCGCCGCGCTCGCGCACATCGCGACGAGGATGCCACATGCCGGGAACGTCGTGGCGAGCTGCCTGACCGGCATCAGCGGGTGCTTGCTGCGGTACTGGTGGATGACCAGCGCGGTGATCATCGCCACCCCGGCCAGCAGTGGGACCAGCGAAACCGGCCCCGGGCCAGTGGCCTGGAGCTGGGCAGCGCCGAAGAACGCCGCCGCGCAGCCGCAGCCAGCCAGGGCGAGAGCCACGATGTCCCAGGGTGCGCTGCGGTCCTGCGGCGGCGCATCTTCGAAGGTGAGCAGAGAGAACAGCAGCGCCAGCGCGCCCAGCCCGGCGACGCCCCACAGCAGCGGCCGCCAGCTGCCCGCCAGAGCCTGTATCCCGCCGATGGTCGGGCCGAGCGCCACCGCGCCGAAAATGCACAAGTTCATGATCAGGCCGGTGCCGGGCATCTTCGCGGCCGGCCACCCAGTGACCAGCGGCGGCACGGCAGCGATCAGCATCAGGCTGGTGCACAAGCCCTCGGCGATGAACGCGGCGATGAACAGCGGCCCGTTCGGCGCCCAGGCGGCCAGCACCGCCGCGACCACGAACGCCGTCACATAGCCGAGCAGCATCCGCCGCGCGGGCAGGTGCACCGCGAACTGCACCGCCAGCACGGCGCCGAACGCATACGCCGCATCGGACAAGCCGATTGTCACGTCCAGGACCGGCTTGCTCAGCCCCAGGCTCTTGCCTATCAGGGGCAGCAGCGGAAACACCGCCGCCGTCAGCATGAGGAACGGCACCAGCGCGAAGATGACCAGCGCCACCGCAGCGGGGTAGCTGCCAGCGAGGGGACCGCGAGCGCGCGCCAAATCTTCTGCCTCCTGTCCGGTTAGACGGCATCGCAAGTCCGGTCATCTACCCAATGGCCGCCTGTCACACCAGGACCACCGTATGGAACACTGTTCCGGCGTTCCAGACGGTGGTCAATACCGGAGGAACTCAGCCGATGTGAACGCAGAACTGACGCGTCTTCGGGATGAAGGCCTGGGTGCAGCTCAGCTGGAGGTGGTACTCGCCCGGGGACGGGTTGAAGGGGTTGTACAGCGCGGGTGCCGGTGTTATCCAGCCGCAGTAGCCGCCGCCGCTCAGGGCGACCATCTGGTGGTCCGGGCTGACGGTTGCCGATCCTGCCGCCTGGAAGCCGCCGGTCACGAATGTGCTGTCCACCTGGAAGGGCGTGCCCTCCAGGTTGATGTTCCCCACGCCGTTGGCGCTGCGCGGGGCAACGCATGACATCGCGACGCCGTACGGCATGCTTGTCACGGTCGCGCTGCCATGCCTCAGCGAACCAGTAGAAGACGCGAACGTCAGGTCGCCGATATCCACGTTCAGCGTGGCGGGATTGATGCGCAGCCTGGTGAAGGCGGTATGGACATTCGTGCCGGGTGACGCACCTCCGGCGGTGTACTGCGAGAAGTTCACGGTCGGACCGGTTGTCGCGAGGTTGATGTACTCGCGAGGAGTTCCCGCCATGTCGTAGCAGTACCCCGTGAACAGATTGCCGTTGTTAAAAAGTACGTATTGCCGTCCCGGGCATGCGGATGACGATTGCGGATATCCTGGCAGCTAGCTGGAACCAGCGCGAAGGCCGCGTGTGCTGGCATTGCCGCTGCACGTGCGGGTATGACGCATATTGCCGGCGCTGCGATGGCTAGCGCCAGTATAAAAGCAGGGGCGCGTCAAAGTCGTGGGGTGCGTTTAGCCTGGTGAGAGTTCTGTGAGATCGAGCAGGTTGAGTGTGCGACGGGGGTTTTGGTGGTTGGCGCGGGTTTCGGCGGCGAACTCGGTGACTCCGT
>Ga0213881_10001412_pt1 | contig 11516 bp, 13 predicted proteins | sample BarmaccoBMER_R08_FD_160104 | JGI IMG/M metagenome (GOLD analysis project Ga0213881, IMG submission 160104) | Barbacenia macrantha exposed rock microbial communities from rupestrian grasslands, the National Park of Serra do Cipo, Brazil - ER_R08 ... | reverse complement strand
GGCCTCCGCCTGGCACGCCGCCGGTGTCGGCTAGACTCAGCGGCGTCCATCCGGGGTGTGGCGCAGCTTGGTAGCGCGCTTCGTTCGGGACGAAGAGGCCGTGGGTTCAAATCCCGCCACCCCGACCCTCTAAAATACCAGGTCAGGAGTCCTCATCGGTGGGCTCCTGTTCTGTTTCCGGGTCCGGTTCAGGGGCCGGAGTCAGCAGAAAGTCAGCAAATACTGACCTGACCCGCTGATCCCGATCTTGTGATGGGTGGGTGTAGCGGTCGAGGGTGGTGGAGGTTTGTTCGTGTCCCATGACCGCGGAGACGTCGTTGATTGGCACGCCGGCTGAGACGAGCCAGGTGGCGTAGGAGTGGCGGAGATCATGAAATCTGAGTCCTCCGTGGGCGTGCTTGACGAGATGGTCAGTCGCGTCGCGGGCGGTGGTGAACTCCTTGGACCACTCGCTGCCTTTGCCGTCGTGCCAATGTGCCATGAACTTGTACTCGCCGACTTCGGCGATCTTGCCCAGGAGACCGGCGCGCACCAGCGATGGTCGCCACACCTTCGCCCGGAACGTGGTCCGGCGGACCGCGGCACCACTGCGTGAGGTGAACACAAGCCCGGCAGTGCCGGGCGGGTAGCATTTTTTGTGTTCGGTCAGCAGGTCGATGACGAATTCCGGCAGCGGCACGACGCGGCGACCTGCTCGGGACTTTGGGTAGGGCTTGTCCGTGACGTACCCGGAGACCTCCACCGCGACGCGGACCACGCGCACGACCCGCGCTGCTAGGTCGAGGGCATCCCAGCGCAGGCCGGCGCACTCACCCCATCGCAGGCCAGTTCCACCAGCCAGCCCGACGAGTGCCCGGTACCGCTCCGGGACTGCGGGGAGCAGCTGAGTAACCAACTCATGCTGTGTGATCACCTGCTCGTCGGTGTCTTTGCGCCGCCGACGACTAAGCCGCACGCCCTCGCAGGGGTTGTGCCCGATAAGCCGGTCCCGGACCGCGGTTCGTAGCACGGCCGACGTCAGCCGGTAGCATTCGGCCACCGTGGCGGGGGACAGCTGATCACCTAACTCGGTCACCCATTGCTGGACTGCCAGGTGATCGATCTTGGCCAGCGGCGTGGTGCCCCAGCGCGCTACGACATGGTTGCGCATGATCGACGCATCCCGGGCTGCCGTGGTGATCTCGTCATTTCTGGCGTTGAGCCACCGTGCCGCGTAGGCGCCGAAGCGGAGACGGCCGGCGTGCGGGTCAACGTAAAGGCCGCGACTGACCGCGCTCTCAACCTCCGCGAGATATGCCTTCGCCTCCCGTTTCGTGGAAAAGGTCTTTGCCCGTTGTCGACCGGCGGCATCACGCCAATTCGCGCGATAACCGCCGGCTGGCGTCGGCACAATGTGCCCCATCAGTACCGCCCTCCGTTCGTATCGTCATCCAGACTGTCGAGCCAGGCATGAAATCGGGCGCGAGGAACAACCCACCGACTACCAAGCCGCAACGCCGGAATGGTGCCGTCGCGGACCAGCGCATATGCAGTACCGCGCGACAGCGAGAGAAGCTGTGCAACCTCAACCACGGTGTAAACGGCCCGATTAGCCAGCTGTTTATCCGGCATTGAGTCGTTGCTCCGTGCTCCGGGAACCAGAGCTACCACGTGACCCATCAGGCGGAATCCTTTCTGCGCATGGGAGTTCAGGCGGCATCGCGGGCGGCTTGTCGTTGTTCGCGGGCTCGGACGGCAGCGGACAACGCGAGTGCGGTGTCTCCGGTGGTGAGATAACCGACCCCGGCGAACTCCCAGTGCGAGACGACGAGGGTGGTGTCTTCGTCGAGCAGTTCGCGGACGTGTTCAGCGGCTTGGCGTTGGCGGTAGATGCGGCGTTCGCTGCGGAGGGCGCCGAGGGTGGTGGAGTATCGGCGGCTCTTCGAAGCGAAATGGCCTCGGAAGCCGAGCATATGCACCCACCGGCGCAGTCCGTCGTAGGAGGAATGTTCGCCGAGTTGCCAGGCAACGCGAGCCAGCTGATCAACGTGGTCAGAGACATCGAGCAGCGAGAGCGTTTCGAGGGTGATGCGTCGTTCGCCGAGACCGAAATTTTCGGCGCTCTTGGTGGCGTATTTGGCGATGTAGCGCGCCGCGTGCTCGGGAGTCAGCTCGCCAGCCGGACCACTATTGACGGTTTGGGTGTCGATTTGCTTGCCGAAGCGCAGCACCAGGTCGGGCTTGTCGGGCATCTCGATGGTGAGCCGCACGTTCGCGGCGGCCTCGCGGATCGCCTCCGCCAACCCATTCGCATCGATAGTGAGTTGTGGTGGCTGGTAGTCCTCACCGGACCCGTCGAGCCGGATCAGGCTGTGGAAGTGGACCACGCCACGGCGTTGGAACTCCGCGACCTTGACAAAGGACACTCGGCAGTGCCGGGCGAACTCGCCGGCAGTCAAGCCTACTTGTCGCGCGAGTGCGCGGCGCAGAGTGATGGTGAATCGGCGCCAGAGTTCGGGGGCGTGCCAGTTGAACGCAATGTGCCCGGAGTAGTCATAGCAATCTGGGCAGAGCGGATGCCCGAGTTGTGGATCATCCTCAGTGTGGATGGCGGTGCACCAGCTCGGCCTCCTATGCGGGCATAGCCGTGGCGTGCCACGAGCGGGTCGGCATCGTGCGGGCCCGCCAGCTCGGTCGGCGCGGGTGGTGTGCACCGGCCCGAACCCGGGCGCGGTCAGCGTGGCGAACACCAGCGGATGCGATCGGATGGATTCCGGGATGCCCTTGCGTCCCCCGGCGGCGCCGGCGTAGAGCAGTTGCCACATGTCACCGGCGTACTCATACGAGCACGAGGGGCACGCTGCAGCCCGCCGGTTCCCACAGCGGATCAACAACACCCGGTCCGGCTCGCCGTCCGTCGAGTACTCCACTCGCCCGCCACTGGCCGACTGGTGCTCGACCCGTCCGTGGAGTCGGACCGGGCGCGAGCAGTGTCCGCACCGGCTGACCTGCTCGGTCCACCGGTCGAAGTCCGGCCGGCCCGCTCTGGTGACGATCTCCTGCACCGTGTGCGGCGGGAGAATGGTGGTCGGGGTCATCGTTCTGCCCTGGGTGTGTCGAGAACGGGGCTGCCCGTGGTGGTGGGTTCGCCGGCCGCCCAGGTGCGCAGCTCTCTTAGAGACACTCCACGGCGCTCGCCGGGCTTGAGGTCGGCGAACCGGACCGGGTCATGATCCTTCGCGCCGCCGTACACGGTCAGCGCCACAGCATTTGCCGGGTCACTCAGGGTGCTGGCGATGGATAGGTGCACATGCTCGCTTTCCGGTGGCTGCCACGCCGTGATGGTGATTGCGGCCAGGGTGTCGATCCACGCCAGCAGCTCACTTGCGAGGTCGGACACGGTGTCGGGGCGCAGCTGCGCTGCCACCTCCGAGCGCCCCCACCGGGTCGTCACCGTCAGGAACACAGGTTCGGGCAAGGCATGCTCGGCGAGGTGCGCTGCGAGCATTTCCGCTGCCTGCACGAAGCTCATGCCGGTGGTCGTGGTGGTGGTCATGCTGTGCCTCCGTGAGTCGATCCGCTGCAGGGGAGGGAGAGGGCCAGGACCCTGGTGTCTGGGGGTGCGGGAGCGGTGACGAACCGTTCAAGCTGCTTGATCGCCGCATCGGGGACCCAGCCGGCGCGGATGCGCAGCGGTTCGCGAATGCCTTCGCCGAAGACGTAGCCGACCCCGGCCTCGGTATCGGTGATCCGGTTGGCCCACGCTCCGCGTTCGTAGGCTTGGTCCCCGAGTACCATTCCCACGTGGGATTTCGCGGAGACCCGCAGGCAGATCCGGCGGGGGAAGAGCTCCCGGACGGGCACGGTGTCCTTGGTGGGTTCCTGGACATAGCCGCGCACGGTGAACCCCAGCGCCCGGCCTTGGGTGGTTAACAGCGCGATCCGTTCGGTGATCGCTTCTCTGGTCTTGCGGTCGGTGTATTTGGTGAGCGCTCCGATTTCGTCGAATTCCACTAGCTCCAGTGGGTGCTCTCGGGTGATCGGAATCAAGCGTTTTTCGTACATCACTACGTGAACTGGGATGATGTGCGGCAGGCACCGAGCGCTTCGCGCTGAGAAGGTTACGCTGACCTACCTGGCCGGCCGGGAGGTGATCAACACTTCTCCGGCCGTGAGCAAGACGATGATGAAGACCTGTTAGCAGTCCCGGGATCAGTTGGCCACCGTACGAGCAGCCGAGAAGCTGGCCATCAGCGTGATCGAAAAGGCCAAAAGTTCGAATCACCCTGAGGCAGACTGACAGTGGCAGACAACACGATGGTCTTTAAGGTGGGCGGGTTCGCGCTGGTCAACGAGAGTTTTGCTCGGTAGGTGGTGGTGTCCCGGCAGGGTTGGCGCCTGTGACACACCGTTTAGGAAGAGCTGATACACCGGCCCCTACGCCTGCTACCAGCGACTATGGTTCGCAAGAAGCCGCACCACGATCCTTCTGAGCAGGGTTTGAGTTCATTTCGCACCACGATCCGCACCACGCCAACATGGTCCGCGTCGCTCGGGTAGGTCGAGTTGGAGGTGCCGTCTGCTGGCAGAGGAACCCATCTTCAGGTCCGCTGAGACGTGGCTGTTGTGTGGGCTCCGGTCTGTTTCGGTGGGATGTCTGGTTCGCGGGTTGGTGGTCGAGCAGTGACTGCGGGCATGAAATTCAGACGTGCCGCTGATACTCGGTGACGGAGTCTTCAGACGCTGTCATCGAGGCAATTAAAAGATGATCATTCCGTGGCCGGGGATCGGCACGCGTTACGTCACGCGGCACCAGCTGTGGGGGTTCAAGTCCGAGGAGGGACTTGAACCAAATACCTATACCCACGGGGTGTTCGCCGACTTCAACCTCACGAGGCAGAAGTAAGCGGCGCGGCGAATCGGGTGGATCAACTTGACCACGATCGGGTACGTGGGTTTTACCGTGATTGGCGTGAGGGGCAGGACTCGCCGTGCGCGAGCCGCAGATGGCTATCTTGCGCGGCTGGCTGTGGTGGCTGGTGGGTGCTCGGGAACGGTGTGCACTGTGCCGGCGGCATGACCGCAATGGCCGTCGAGCACGCCGCGAGTTTTTGCATGCCGGCTGGGTCGGCGTGTCCTCCAGTGCCGGTTCTTCGGCTGGTGGACAGGGCCCTGGTGGGGGTGTCGGTCATCCCTTCGCCGCGCGGAGGCGGCATGAGTGCTACAAGGAGGCTTATTCAGGGATCTTGATCGACGGCTGATCGTTGCAGCTCAGCAGGTGTCTCACAAGATCGATAGCGCCGCCCTGAATAAGCCTCAAGGAGTGCGGTCGGGCGGGGTCATGAGGAAATCGGATTCCTCACCAAATCCACGTCGTGATCGCACACGCTACTCGATTCTCCGGTATTGACGTATCGCCAGTACCGAGAAAGTGACCAGGATCCCGATGGTCCAGGCCAGCGATGCCAGCACGGGCCTCATCGTCGGTCCACCGAAGACCAGCGCGCGCAAGGCGTCGGCGACATTGGTGAGCGGGTTGGCCTTGACGATCGTTTGCAGCCAGCCGGGCAGGGTTGGGGTGGGCACGAACAGGGAGCTGACGAATGTCATCGGCATGAACCAGATGGTTGCCACAGTCTGCATAGCCTCGAGGCTGCGCATGGTGAGCCCGATCCAGGTCCCGACCCACGCCAATGCCACGCCGAATGCCATCGCCAGCAGGAATGCCCCCATGACCGGGACGGCGCCGGTCGAGGGCCGAAACCCCAGCAGTGCGCCCACGGCGACAATCAACACGATGTGGAATCCGCACTGGAGAGCATCTGAGATGATCCGGCCGGACAGCACCGCGGAACGAGCGACTGGCAACGACCGAAACCGGTCGACGATGCCCTTAGAAAGGTCGTCGTACACCCCGGCCGAGGTCCCAAAAACAACCAACGCGAGGAACTGGACAACGATTCCCGGCACCACGAAATTGATGTAGCCACCCTTGCCACCGGCGATCACGGAGCCGAACATGAAGTTAAAGAGCAGCAGGAACATGATCGGCTGGATGGTGGACCACAGGACGAACCCGGGAACCCGGACGAAATGAAGCAGATGCCGCCGGGTGAGCACCAGCGCGTGTCTCACCACCCGCCACCTGGGCGATCGCGAGGGGGACCGGGTAGTTCTGGCCGGGCGGTCCCGGTATGTGTGATCGTGTCGGCGCTCATGCGGCATTCGCTGCGGGGTCGTTCGTCTCGGCTTTGTGGCCGGTGAGTTGGAGGAAGACTTCGTCTAGGCTGGGTCGGCGCAACGCCAGATCGGTGATCATAATCCCCACCTCGTCGAATCGGCGGATCGCCGCAGCGACCAGTGCGGTGTCCTCGACAGCGATCGCCACGAGTTTGGTGGTGCGGTCAATGCTGGGTGAGCAACCAGCGAGCGTGGCCACCTCAGCGGCCACGACGCCGATGTCGGCGGCCTCGGAGAGGCGTATCTCCAGCACCTGCCCTCCGGCCCGCCGCTTGAGCTCCTCCGGCGTGCCGTAAGCGATCACCCGGCCGAGATCGAGGACGGCGATCTCGTCCGCGAGCTGGTCGGCCTCATCCAGGTACTGGGTGGTGAGCAAAACTGCGGTGCCCTCCGCAACCAATTCGCGGATGGCATCCCACATCCTCATCCGGCTGTACGGATCGAGTCCGGTGGTCGGCTCGTCCAGAACCAGTACTTGGGGTCTGCCCACCAGACTGGCGGCGAGGTCCAAGCGGCGTCGCATGCCACCTGAGTACGTTTTCGCGATGCGCTGGGCCGCGTCAGTGAGATCGAAACGGGCGAGGAGCTCGCTCGCGCGGCGTCCGCGTCATGGCGGCTCAGATCGAGGAGTTGGCCGATCAGCTCAAGATTCTCCAAACCCGTGAGGTAGCCGTCGACCGCAGCGTATTGGCCGGTCAGCCCGATGAGGGACCGTACCTGAGCAGCGTGGGTGACGACGTCGTAGCCACCCACGCTCGCCCGGCCGGATGAGGGCGCGAGCAGAGTGGCGAGAATGCGAACAGCCGTGGTCTTTCCCGATCCATTCGGCCCGAGCAGGCCGAGAACGGTACCCGGTAGCACCTCTAGGTCGATCCCATCAAGTGCTCGAGTAAACCCAAACGACTTAACCAGTGCTTGTGTCTGTATGGCGACAGTCATGAACCGAACTGCCCCCGTCATCCGCACTATCAGCCCATCGGGTAAACCCGAGATACTCTTTGTAGATCACTAGCGTGATCACCATTACGTCAAGCTTGACACACGAGCGCAAGCGAGGCGCAATCATCCAAAGGAGCTGTAATGGAACAACAAATCCACTGAGATTGGCATCGTTGCAGCCCAGAGGTTTGCAACCACCTCAAATGGATAAGTTATTTTATTACGGCTGCAAAGCGGGTCATCCCCTCACCGTCGGCTGCGAGGGTGTCAGGCCGCTGGTAGAGGACATCGCTTGCGTCTCGCTTGCGCCACCCACCTAACGTGATTGTGAGCATGCTCCAAGTGGCAGGGAAGCACTCGAAGAAATCACGAGCACCCAGGTCACCGTTTTCACGGGGAGGCTGAACCATGACGAATCCGTTCGAGGATCCCGACGGCACGTATCTCGCGCTGGTCAACGATGAGGGCCAGTATTCCCTATGGCCAGCCTTCATCGATGTCCCAGCCGGTTGGACCGTCGCCCATCCTCAAGACACCCGCCAAGCCTGCCTGGACTACATCGAGCGGACCTGGACTGACATGCGGCCGCGAAGCCTCATCGAAGCCATGAACGCTCAGCGGTAGGGCGTCGAGGCCGCTGTGAAGGCGTTGACAATTATCGATACGCCGATGGCACGCTGCGGTGGAGGGGTGCCAGAACTCGGTCACCCGGCACGGGCACGGGCTATTTGGGCCTCGGCGCGGGTCAGCTCACCCTCACCGAGCATCTCCGCAATCTCAGTCAAGCGGGCCCGGGCGGCGTTGGCGCTGGCGCGCAGCGCGGAGGTCCACCTCCGGCGCCGCTGGTGCTAGCAGCTCCAGGGCGTCCGGGCGGGAAAGCCGCTCAAGCATGAATGGAATGCTCAAGTGAGTTCTTACCGCGCTCCAGTGGAGCGGGCGGTCGCTACCTTGAAGGCCTGGAGGATTCTTTTCACCGACTACCGAAGGCCGTTGAAGACCTTTGCATGCTCATTCCGCGCCGCAATCGGACTTTACTTCTTCAAGGAGGGTTTCGCATAAGCCTCACTCCCTGCCGTAGCGCCGTGTAGTCCCGGCTGACGTTTGATATTGCGGTCCCACCTGACGTTTGATATTGCGGTCCCACCTGACATACAACGGTGCCGTTTCGATCGTATCTCGGTCGGCCCGGTGGTTTGCTTGCGCTTGGCTTGCGGGGGGTTCGGATGATGGTAGTGATGATTCTGCCCGTCAGTGGCGTTTGCCGTGGTGTGGGCGTCGGCATCGAGTGGTGAGGAGCGATTGTCGATGAGTGAGCAGACGGTGGTGGATTTGAGTGGTCTTGCGGTGGAGCGGATTGAGGTGGTCCCGGCTGAGTGGCTGGATTCGGCGGTCTACGGTCACGGCATGCCCGAGTTCGCCTCCTGTTCGCCCCTTCTTTGAGCCCCGTTTGCTCTTGGGCGAAGGACTGAGATTGGGCTGATGTGTACCCAGGTTCGGGGCCGGGTGGGTGTGACCAGGTCGGTTCACCCGGCTCTTGTTAGTCAGTGGGTGCCCACCACATCGACGGGTGATTGTGTGTCCTCAACCTTATTGCCGCACGATCTGTCGGATACGGGGTCTGGGATACGCCGTGGCGCCGGTGATGGGTGTCCGGGTTGCGGACTCGCTGGTGGAAGATCTGTCGCGGTTACCTTGCGTGGGATCGCGCGTTATCGACCGACTTCCTGGGGGATGTCAGGCAGGGATGGAAGCGGGGGTTGGCATGCCCATGAGAATCGAAGATGACGATGATTTGGCTGGATCGTCTAGCGGGGTTGTGCCGCTGGGGGCGTTGATGCAGTTGTTGTATCAGCAGTGGAGGTCGCCTGCTGTTGATGCCGCAACCCAGCTCGGCATCGCGGATGTGCTCGGTGACGGTTCGTACACGGTGGCGGAGTTAGCGGAGGCGACCAGTTGCCATGCGCCATCGTTGTCCCGGCTGTTACGCGCGCTCGCCCGCATCGGTGTCTTTGTTGAGCTCGACGGGCAGCGTTTTGCCAACAGTGCACTGTCGCAATTACTGCGCACCGACGTGTCCGGATCACTATCGGCGATGGCCGCGATGACCTCCGGGTTGATGCGCGGCGCGTGGGGTGAGCTGATGCACAGTGTCCAGACCGGCCAGCCCGGCTTTGAGCGGGCCTACGGGATGCCAATGTGGCGGTATGTGAGTGAGCACAATCCCGCGGCGGGAGCCCAGTTCAATGCGGCGATGACCCAGGCCTCTGCGGTGGTGAACCCCTCTGTTGCCCAAGCCGCGGACTTGTCCGGGGTGCGCAGCGTGGTCGATATCGGGGGCGGCCAAGGCGGGTTGCTGCGCGCGCTACTGGCCGCCCATCCGGGCATCGCCCACGCCATCCTGTTCGACCGGCCCTCTGTCATTGACCAGCTCCGGGCCGCGGGCCATCCCGCGCCTGAGGACCGAATCCAGCTCGTCGCGGGGGATTTCTTTTCCACCGTGCCCGCCGGCGCGGATGCCTATGTCATGAAGTGGATTTTGCACGACTGGGACGACGCCGCCTGTCTGCAGATCCTGGGCGCCTGCCGAGCTGCGATGACCCCGCACAGCCGGCTGCTCGTGGTCGAGCTGGTGATCGATCCCGACCGCAGTGACGAGCTGGCCTATGCCATGGACCTACAGATGCTCGTCGCGCTCGGCGGCAAAGAACGCACCGCCGCGGAGTTCGCCGCACTCTATGACGCCACCGGGCTCCAGTTGACCCGGATCATCCCCACCGCCTCGATGTACTGCCTGATCGAGGGCATCCCCCAGGGCCACGGACAGGAAACCTCATGACTCTCTCCCCCAGCGCCGGGATCACGCTGCCGTTATCTGCTGCCCAACGCGAGATCTGGTTCGCCGAACAACGGATGGGCACGCCGAACAGGGTTTATCACGCTGGTGAGTACCTTGACATCACCGGCCCGATTGATCCGGTGATCTTCGAAGCAGCGCTGCGGCAGGTCATCGGTGAGATCGACGCGATACGCGTCCGGTTCCTCGAGAACAAGGATGGGCCCCGACAGATCCTCCACCCGGTAGAAGACTGGACGCTGCCCGTCATTGATGTCAGCGACGACCCAGACCCAGAGGCGACCGCACACGCCTGGATGACCGCCGATTTGGCCCGGCCCATGAACCTCACGCGCGGGCCTTTGTTCCGGTATGCGTTGATCACACTAGGGCCGCAGCGTTTCGTGTGGTACCAGGGCTACCACCACATCGTGATGGACGGATACGGATACTCGCTAGTAGCACACCGGATGGCGCAGGTGTATACCGCACTGGCCACCGGACAACCATGCCCAGCACACCGGTTCGGTTCGCTACCCGACCTCCTCGACGACGATAGAAACTATCGTGAATCAGAACAGTACACGCAAGACCAAGCGTACTGGGTGAAACGTTTCATCGATGTGCCAGAGCCCACCAGGCTCGTGAACCGGTCATCGACCACACCCGAACACCTCATACAGTGCACAACCGCCTTGTCACCGGTGAGCATGAACGGATTAACGGCGACAGCACACCGCGCCGGGGTTCCCTGGTTTTGTAGTGTGATCGCCGCAACCGGATTATACGTTCACCGCCTCACGGGAGCTCGAGACGTCATTGTCGGATTTCTCGTCACGACCCGGCGTAGTCGCCTGCTCAAACAGACCCCCGGCATGGTATCCAACGTAGTACCCCTACGGCTGTCCACCCGCCCGGACATGACCCTGCCTGACCTTATTGAGCAGGTAGCGGAGGAACTCTGCGAAGCGGTAGAATACCAACGCTACCGAGGGGAAGACCTCTATCGAGACCTGGGCGTAGCCGGTAACATCAGCACCTCATTCGCCCCTTTAATCAATATTGCATCTTTCGACTACGACCTACACTTCGCCGGATACCACGCGACCACGCACAATCTTTCGTTCGGCATGGTCAGCGACCTGTCCATCATCGTGTGGGACAGACAAGACAACTCCACACCACAACTCGGCTGGTATGCACACCCAGAGATCTGTAGCACCGAAGAAGTCACCGCCCACCACCACCACTTCCTGACACTACTCGACACCCTCACCACCACCGACCCTGACCAACCGATCAGCCGCATCGATCTCCTCACCCCGACGAGCGCCACCAGTTATTAACCACCTACAACAACACCGCGGTGGTAGTGCCGCCGGTTACCCTGCCGGAGCTATTCCAAACTCAAGTAGCCACCACCCCCGACGCCACCGCGCTGATCTACGGCGACACCACCCTGACCTATGCCCAACTCAACACCCACGCTAACCACCTCGCCCACGCCCTCATCGAACAAGGCGTA
>Ga0213881_10001411_pt1 | contig 11520 bp, 12 predicted proteins | sample BarmaccoBMER_R08_FD_160104 | JGI IMG/M metagenome (GOLD analysis project Ga0213881, IMG submission 160104) | Barbacenia macrantha exposed rock microbial communities from rupestrian grasslands, the National Park of Serra do Cipo, Brazil - ER_R08 ... | reverse complement strand
GTGCTTTTGATAGAATAGAACGCCTATACGACCCCGTTGAATTTCTTTTTCAATCAGGCTAGGAATTTGCTCTAGGGCAAAGGGTGGATGCCAGTGATAGCCTACGGCTGCTGGACATTTGATCAGCTTTAAGCCCAGTTGTTTGAGTCGCACGCCCAGTTCTAGGTCTTCCCAGGGGAGAAAACGGGTGTCGAATAGTCCAGCTTGCTCTAGCCAATGACGAGCGATCGCCACATTCCCTGTAGCAAAATAAGCTGCTGAGAAATCAGTGAGCTTGTAAGGCTCTGCTGTTGGGTCATCAAAATTGCAGGTGTTGATCACGCGACCATAGGTAAAGAGGCGATCGCTCTTCTGGGCTAGCTGTCCCTGCCTCAACCCATCTGCATGCGCTTGCAAAAAATGCTCAGTCACCACCAGATCGCTATCAATAAAAATGATCGTGTCCCCAAGCGATCGCTCTACTCCTAGATTGCGGGCAGCAGATGGTCCTTGATGATCTTGCGAGAACACTCTGACATGAGGAAACTCAGCTGAGCGTTCCTCTAACCATGCCAATGTACCGTCCGTCGAACCATCATCTACCACCACAACTTCGTACCCGATAACCTGGCTGCCATCAGCTAATTGTTGGCGTTCCAGAGCTTTGAGACATTTCTCCAGAATTGGTTTACGGTTATAGGTTGGAATAACTACGCTGAAAAACACTATTGCCTCTCGGATTGACGCTTCCAATTGTTCTGTAAATTTTTCGATGGAAGACCCCATTATTATTGTTGATTACGATGCTACTTATCAAAGCAAGGGCATGGCAGTAGGCAATGTAGTCTTTATAAGTGCCAGCATAGACCTTACGTCTGAAAACCTTACCAACATAGATTTTGTTCACTTCTAACAAGAAAAGACATGAAATAGTTGCATAATGATCTACTCGTTATTTCGCTCCTTAAGAGCGACTGCCGCATACGTTCGCGTTTGAAGTGTACTGACACGCGCTGCTCCCTGAGAGGAAAACTACAGAATGAAAGCTCAAGACTTGAAAGGAAAAACTATTGCATTTGCTGGCTCCGGTGGCCTCGATAGCTGCACAATTACCCGTTGGCTTACAGATAAAGGAGTCAGGGTTGTCTGTTTCACGGCTGACTTGGGGCAACCTGATGAAGAGGATGCCGCAGCAATAAAAGGGCGGATGCTTCGAGCTGGGGCAGCTGATTTTGTCTTGTTACCTGCACGGGAAGCCCTAGCGGCAGCGGGCTTGAGCGTTATTCAATCGCAAGCCTGTTACGAGGGACGCTACTGGAACACAACCGGAATCGCTAGATGTGTACTCGTGAAAGCCATGCTCTCAGAAATGAAAGCCAGGGGGCTATCTATTCTCAGTCATGGCGCGACAGGACGTGGCAACGATCAAGTCCGGTTTCAACTGATCACTAATATGCTTTCTCCAGATTTTGAGGTGTATGCTCCCTGGCGCGACGAGGAATTTATCCAGCGTTTCCCTGGTCGGAGCGAAATGATTGACTTTTGTAAAGACAATGGATTGCCAATCACTGCTACGAAGGAAAAACCTTACTCCACTGATGCAAATCTACTTGGCTTAACCCATGAATCGGGGTTACTTGAGTCCCTAACAACCCCGGCTGATTTTGTGAAGCCGATTATGGGTTGTTACCCTATTGATGCTCCCAACGAACCGGAGAAGTTCACCGTACATTTTGAGCAGGGACGCCCAGTGGCACTCAATGGCAATTCTGTCAGTTTACTTGAAGCAATCCTTCAGGCTAATACCATCGGTGGGCGTCACGCCATTGGAATTGGCACTCACCTAGTTGAAAATCGCTTCGTGGGGATCAAGTCTCGGGGCGTTTATGAAAGCCCAGGCATAGAACTGCTTGGCACCTGTTATGGGTTATTACTACAACTCATTTTAGATCGCCGCGCCCGCGAGTTTTTTGAACAACTATCTCAACTCATCGCCAAACAGATTTATCAGGGTTACTGGTTTGACCTAGCAACTCAGATGGCACTCCGAGCTATTCAGCGCACAGCCGAACTAGCAACAGGAACAATTACCGTCTCTATCTATAAAGGAAATATCTCATTTGTCTCAGCGACTAATGCGCCTCATTCCCTGTATTCTGAAGAAAACGCTTCAATGGAAGGGATCGGTGACTATAACCATACTGACTCAGAGGGACTGCTTCGGGTATTCGGCGTGAGCGCACGGGTTCTAGCTACAAGCCATCAGATCGATCTTCATTAACAGAACGCTTGACCTGGCGCGACTCTAGCCAGATAGGAAAAACAATCAAGACAACCACTAGCAGCAATGCCGCAATGCCAAATTGAGCCAACCCAGCAACGAGTTGCTCTAGGGGGATGAGGTGTCCAACAAAGAAAGCTAAAGTTACCATTACGGTAGCCCAAATTGTTGCTCCTCCTAGGTTGCATAAAAAGAATCTCCCATACGGCATTTCGGCTATGCCAGCTAGCGGTCCGGCAAAAATCCGCAAAAGCGCAATAAAGCGACCTAAAAACACAGCTCTGGCAGCGTTTTGACTAAATTGGTCTTTGACTTTTAACAGTCGCTCTTCTGGGATCCGAAAGAGATAGCCGAGGTTAAGTAGAAATGACCAACCACCTGCCCTGCCAATCCAGTAACCGCAGTTATCGCCTAGTACAGCCCCAGCGATCGCACTGGCTAGGACAAACCAGTAATTGAGTTCGCCGCTTCCTGCTAGGAATCCACCGACAACTGTAATTGTCTCACCAGGTAAGGGAATACCAGTGTTTTCCAAGGCAATTCCGAAAAAAACTGCCCAGTATCCATATTGATGGGCAATTCCCTGAATGGTTTCCAGGGATATCAGCTCAAAAGACATCCAGTATAGCCTTTACAAATTTTTACCGCGGAATGCGGTCAACGCTGCTTTCACCCCGTTACACGGCGGTGCACCGTTGACGAAGTTATCGCAGCTCCTGCCGTGCCACGGCAGGAGACCGATGACTTTTCTTCCTATCTTGGCGCGATTGGGGAAAGTCTGTCAATTTTCCTATACCCTGGAAGTGAGACGCCACAATGTGTAGTAAAAATAGCTTTCCTTTATGATCTCTTTACAAATGGTCTACATAGATAGCTAAAAAATAAAGATTCTGTGAATAGTCGAAAAAACGCTGACAATCACCTAAAGCTCTGCCTATATTAAGGAAATTAAAGCGAACTACAAGGCAATAATACCTACCTCGCTTACAAATTGACATAACTCAACGGATTCTTAGCCAGAAGGTTGTGTCAACAAAAGCCCAAGAGGGCAAAATGCAGCGGTCAAGGTTGTCCCAAATGTTCTCACACCTGTCAGATGTCTCAACTACCCAATGAAAAGTATGGCTCTTACACAACAAGGATACAGAATGATTGTGCTTCAGCCCCAGGGACGCTTGGACTTACAGGGTGGTGAGGTTCTAGGGCGACAATTAGCTAGCCTGGTGCCCCAACGCCACGACCTGTGGGTGATCAACCTAGCACAAGTAGACTTCATGGATAGTTCTGGATTAGTCTCTCTTGTTACAGGGCTAAAAGCAGCCCGTCAGAGTGGCTGTCGCCTGGTCCTTTGCAACGTGCAGCCAGCTGTCCGATTGATATTTGAGCTAACTCAACTAGATTCAGTGTTCGAAATCTTCGAGAGCTATGATGCTGTTTTGACAGAGGTTCAAACTCCTGTATAGCTGCCTTTTGTTAAGTTGGTGTAACAGTTGGCATGATAGTCAAGTCAAGTACTGGCTGACCACTCAGGCAGCACCAGTGACAGGTAAATAAATCTGGCTTTTGAACCCCTATGCTCGCAAGTGCTGGAGCTGCGGGAAACGGCCACAGCCGATCGAAGTAAACAATTGACTCTTGCACTGTGAACTGTACTAAATAGGTAGCGGGTGGTGCTTCGAGTAGCAGCATTAGACAGTAGCCAAGGTGATATAGTTTTTGCCTAATGGCATCTGGAAAATGGCAAGGCTGATAAAAGCTTCTAACATCAAGCGGTAAACTCTCTAGCAATCCTTCTCTTACAAAGTTCCGAGCGGAGGTCCCCTCTCTTACGAAGTTCCGAGCAGAGGTTTCCTCCGCTCGGACTTTGCGCTCTTGCAGCGCAATCGCTTCTCCATAGAGTGGACCTTTAGCTGTCAGTACCACCGGGAGCCAGAAGCAGCCGTTAGCGCTCGATATCTCAAATTTTTCCATCAAGATTTGCCGTAAGCCAGAAACATCTTGGCAAGCTTTGTAAGTTGATCGAGCAGGAAATGATAGTGTGTCTGGCAAGTTCAAAGTTAGGGCACAAATAACCTGTTCATCTTGGCACTCGTTTCCGACTAGCTCTAAATCCATACTACCCAAGAGCTGTAGCTGGTTTATTGCTGTGACTTGCGTGTGCATTGTTGCAGGTATCGCCCGCTTCAAAGCAGATACCATAGAGTCTATTACCAGCGAGTCAGCGGTTCCTCGACTCGCCTCTGTCACGATTAGAACTTTGGGCATAGCTGAACCTCGCGTAGAAGAGGGCTGGGGGAGCAGGGGTCCCCCCCCCTACCTCTTCTACTCCTCCGCCTCCACCTCAACCTCTGGCGTTGCTTCTGGAACTTCCTGCTTAGTTGTCAAGTAGCGAATCACTTCATCGCTCAGTCGCATTGCCCGTTCAAAGGGTGCTATTAGACTACCAGGTCCTTGATAATTCATCTGGATATAAATGCCGTCACGCTGCTTTTCAATTTCATAAGCAAGACGTCGCTTGCCGCGATGTTGAATTTCAATCTGCTCGGCTCCTTGTTCGCGGAGTAAGTTCTGATACTTGTTGATTGCTTGCTCTACCTGCTCTTCTCCTAGATCTGGTCGCAAGATGTACATGGTCTCGTAAACAGTCTGCATATCTATGGTCTCCTTATGGACTGAGTGGCCGCTGCAAGTGAAAGCAATTAGCAGTTGACCCCAAGTCTCGGTTCTAACGAGTCCGGTGCCAAGCTAACAGCTAGCTGTAGCAGCAAGGAATTACAATTCTAGCAGTCTGCTATATTACACATTTAAAACATCTCACGGAAAGCCAGTGGAATTCTGGGTACTACAGTGGTGCAGCTTGGTCTAAATTAAAGGTACCTCCTAACTTTATGGCACAGCGCTACGTCAGAGTTCAAGATCGAGAGGGTCGAGTTTATTACGGTTTACTGCAGCTTAGCCAAAGCGTTCAGGTGTTGGATGCTCCACCCTGGTTGCAAGGGCAACCCACAGATTTGCAGTTAGAACCAGACAGCTATCGGCTCCTCGCCCCCTGCGCTCCTTCTAAAATTGTGGCGGTGGGGAAAAACTACACAGATCACGCAGCTGAGATGGGAACACCAGTACCACATGAGCCTTTGTTGTTCCTAAAGCCTCCCACATCTGTGATCGCCACTGATGGCACAATTCATTACCCCCCCCAGTCGCAACGCGTAGACTATGAGGGCGAGTTAGCGTTAGTGATTGGCGAACGCGCTTTCGACTGTGTGCCAGAGCAAGCCCAGGCAAAGATTTGGGGTTATACCATTGCTAATGACGTTACGGCACGCGATTTACAACGTCAAGATGTTCAATGGACACGCGCTAAGGGGTTCGATACGTTCTGTCCTCTAGGACCGTGGATTGTCCGAGAGTTGAATCCAGGAGCGCTGTTACAGACTTTTGTTAACGACAATACTCAACCAGTACAATTTGCTCGCATTGATGAAATGGTGTTTCCGCCAGATTTTCTAGTCTCCTATATCAGTCAAGTAATGACCCTTCTACCGGGAGATGTGATCCTGACAGGGACACCATTTGGAGTAGGACCATTGCATCCAGGAGACCGCGTTGTCGTTGCCATTGAAGGCATTGGTCGTCTAGAAAACACTATCACAATAAGGCAACCAGGACGAAGTCACTAGCAGTAGGAGTTAACGCACTTGCATATAGACTGCATCTGAAAGTGCAGGAATTTCGGCATAGCGTCCTAAAAGAGACTGGATCACAGAATAAGCAACTGCAGCCACGATTCCCAGAAAGATTGTGCTGTCTAGGGTCTCAACTGTAAACGCAGCACCAGGAACCCCTCCCAACAATTGCAAAACTAGAGTAGCTAGGAACACAATAATGTCTAGAAGTATGGCTTGCATTGTATTAAAACGAATAAAATGATTTATTCTTTCGTTTCTAACAACTAATAGAAACAGGGCAAAGAAGACTACCAGATCCGCAAATGGTATGGATTGGTAGACTGCCATCACAGGTACAAGTGGCACCAAAACGACTTGTAGAGCTGGAAACGTACTAAATAAAGCAATGCCAAAGCCTATTGCATGAATTAGAGGGAGCAAGTAAGGTAGGCAAGCAAAAATTCTATCCCCGACCGTTGTAGACCCCCGCCAAGCCATCGTCTATTCTCCCAAAATTATGTGTAGTGCAAAATTCCTATCTACTCTAGGATAGCGCAGTCTTTGCTCCCCAGCTTCCCAGCTCTCCTCTAGCCCTCTTACAAAGTCAAGCGCTACTCCCTAATGTTGGCGATGCGAAAACCCATCTGACACTGATATTGGTCTGGCTGCATGGGAGTGAGCTGGCGAATGGCCTGACCGCAGCGTAGTTGACCCTGACGCCATCGGGGCTGACCACTTCGATCAGCAAGTAAACACGATTGGCAAACCTGTTGAGGGGCAAGGAGCTGATCGTCCATCAAAATCACTAACATCCAATCCCTTTGATTACGTACCCAGTTTCCTTAAGTTAATTCTAGGTTAAGCAATTGAGAAGGTTGTCAAAATATACATACAGCTTAATCGAGAATGCAATTTCAATCTAGGGGAGAAAAAAAAGTTGTTGTATAATTCTGTGAACCGAAAAACAGAGTTATTATGGTTGAGCCGAAGCCGATGGAAACTATTCTGAAATTTCTCTAAGGACAGCTAAAGTGAATCGGACTAACCTAGACTTTCTTGCCTCCTCTGACCCCATCGTTGCCGATTTCATCCAGGAAGAACTCCAACGTCAGCGCGATCACCTGGAATTAATTGCCAGTGAGAATTTTACCTCTGCTGCCGTGCTAGCCGCTCAGGGCTCTGTGCTAACTAACAAGTATGCCGAGGGTTTACCTGGAAAGCGCTACTATGGCGGCTGTGAATACGTGGACAAAGTTGAGCAGTTGGCAATCGACCGCGTTAAGCAGCTCTTTGGGGCTGCTCATGCCAACGTTCAACCCCACTCAGGAGCCCAGGCTAACTTTGCTGTATTCCTGTCCTTGCTCGAACCTGGGGATACAATTATGGGAATGGATTTGTCCCATGGAGGACACCTGACCCATGGTTCACCAGTAAACGTGTCAGGTAAGTGGTTCAAAGTCTGTCACTACGGAGTCAGTAAAGAAACAGAACAGCTTGACTACGATCAGATTCGGGAGTTAGCAAAAGCTAACCGCCCTAAGCTGATCATTTGTGGCTATTCCGCTTATCCACGCATCATTGATTTTGAAAAGTTTCGGGCGATCGCTGACGAAGTGGGAGCATACTTGCTGGCAGACATTGCCCACATTGCTGGTCTAGTAGCCACTGGGCTGCATCCTGACCCCATCCCCTACTGCGACGTGGTCACGACGACGACCCATAAAACATTGCGTGGTCCTAGGGGAGGTTTAATCCTAACCCGCGATCCAGAACTTGGTAAGAAGCTAGATAAAGCTGTTTTTCCTGGCTCTCAGGGTGGACCACTAGAACATGTGATTGCTGGTAAAGCAGTAGCTTTTGGTGAGGCACTAAAACCAGAGTTTAAAACCTATTCGGCTCAAGTCATTGCTAATGCCCGTGCTCTAGCCTCTCAGTTGCAAAAGCGAGACTTCAAACTTGTGTCAGATGGCACCGACAATCATTTGCTGCTTCTAGATTTACGTTGTATTGGGATGACAGGTAAGGAAGCAGATAGGCTTGTGAGTGAGGTTAATATCACGGCTAATAAGAATACAGTTCCCTTCGATCCAGAATCACCGTTTGTGACTAGTGGTTTGAGACTGGGTTCGCCAGCCATGACAACGCGGGGAATGGGAACATCCGAGTTTGCAGAAATTGCAAATATCATTGCCGATCGTCTGCTACAGCCAGCTAATCAGGCAGTGGCACAAGATTGTCAGCAACGAGTGGCAGCGTTGTGCGATCGTTTCCCCCTGTACCCTCACCTGATGATTTCCATACCAGCCCTGGCATAACGCTCTTGCTGCAATTTGCTTGAACGCAATTAAGACTCTCTGGTGTAATCTTAGACATACAACAGATGAAATTGACGAAGCTTCCACAATTGCGAATTGCTATTGGCACGTTATACCAATTCTCTAAATTCCGGCTACAGAGCTGAAGCCTCAATTGCGAATTGCGGATTGGTATTATTCTGTCTTGCAACCTACTAATTCCAGATGCCCACCGAGCTGTATCATTTGGTTGCTTTCCTCGTCTCCGCTGTCGTTGTCCTCTGGAGTACCCCAGTGGTTAAAACCATTGGATTCAAGAGCGGACTTGTCGATCTACCTAACGAACGGAAAATCCACCAGCGCCCTATGGTTCGCGTTGGTGGAGTTTCCATATTCGTAGGAACCATAATTGCCCTGCTAATTGTTTGGTGGTCTGGCGGATTTGGGATTTTGCCGCCTGTAAAGGAGTGGGAGATATGGGGCGTCACATTAGGTGGTCTTGCTTTCTTCCTCATTGGTTTAGCAGATGACCTATTCAACCTGTCTCCGTTTATTCGCCTGCTGATGCAAATTGTTGTCGCTGGGCTAGCCTGGTGGATGGGTGTACGCATCGAATTCCTCAGCATTCCCACTGGTGGACTTATTGATATTGTGCAATGGCTGAGCCTACCAATCACAATTATTTGGCTAGTAGGTATGGCTAATGCAATCAACTGGATTGACGGTCTAGATGGTCTAGCTGCCGGGGTGTCTGGAATTGCTGCTGTTGTCATGCTAATTGTGACGTTGTTTATGCACCAGTCTGCAGCAGGGCTGATTGCGGCTGCCTTGGCAGGAGGCGCTTTAGGATTTTTACGCTATAACTTCAACCCAGCCCAAATTTTTATGGGGGATGGTGGAGCTTACTTCATGGGATTTACTCTAGCTGGGGTAGGGGTAATCGGTTTAGTGAAAAGCACGGCAGTCACAGCTGTATTGCTACCTTATTTGATTTTGGCTGTACCAATCCTAGATATGTCAGCGGTAATTTTGAATCGACTACGTAAGGGAAGATCGCCTTTTTTTGCGGACAAGCTGCATCTTCACCATCGACTACTACGAGCTGGTTTATCACAACGGTTGAGCGTTCTGTTTATTTACTCCTTGACTTTGTGGGTAGGAAGCTTAGCACTGGTTTTTGCAGGGATACCTAGTGGTATTGCTTACGCTCTTGGTGCAACTTCGTTACTCAGCTATACCAGTTGGCAAGTTTGGCGACATGTTCGCCCTTCTTAGGGGTGAGGAAATGACGGCTGAAATTATTTGCGTCGGTACAGAACTGCTGCTGGGAGACATCCTCAACCTAAATGCTCAATTTTTGGCTCAGCAGTTAGCACAATTAGGCATTCCTCACTACTATCAAACAGTGGTAGGGGATAACCAGATACGCCTAAAGCATGTTATTGAAGTTGCTATTCAACGCTCTTCGGTGCTCATCTTTACTGGTGGTCTTGGTCCGACACCTGATGACCTGACGACTGAAGCTCTTGCTAGTTTTTTTGGCGTTCCTTTAGTAGAACAAGCTGAAATTCTGGAAGATATTGCTTTTAAGTATGCTCAGCGTGGACGAGAAATGACTCTCAGTAACCGTAAGCAGGCTTTGATTCCAGAGGGCGCAGCAATTCTACCCAACCCAGAGGGTACAGCGCCTGGTATTATTTGGCAACCGCGAGCAGGATTAACAATCCTCACCTTCCCTGGAGTCCCAACAGAGATGCAGCGGATGTGGCAGGAAACTGCCGTACCTTACCTGAAAAATCAGGGTTTCGGCAAAGAAATCATTTACAGCCGGACATTGAGGTTTTGGGGAATTTCTGAATCAGCTCTGGCAGAAAAGGTAGCTCCATTGCTGCAGCAGTCAAACCCAACTGTTGCTTCCTATGCAAATCTTGGGGAAGTACAACTGCGAGTCTCAGCAAGAGCTGAGTCACAAGCAGCGGCAGAGCAGCTAATTGCGCCAATAGAGGCAACGCTACAACGAATTGGGGGACTAGACTATTACGGTCGTGACCAGGATACTCTGGTTTCAGCTGTGGGTCAGTTGTTGCTCGCTGCTGGTGAAACGCTCAGTGTCGCAGAATCATGCACTGGTGGTGGACTAGGACAGATGTTGACTGATGTTGCTGGTAGTTCTAGATACTTCTTCGGTGGAGTCATTGCTTATGATAACCAGGTGAAAATTTCTCAATTAGGGGTAAATCAGTCAGACTTAGATCAGCTGGGCGCTGTGAGCCATAAGGTTGCACAAGAAATGGCAACTGGAGTGCGATCGCGGCTGCTTACCACTTGGGGACTGAGTATCACTGGAATTGCAGGTCCAGACGGTGGTACAGATGCCAAACCTGTTGGACTGGTCTACATTGGTTTGGCTTGGTCAAACGGAGAAGTTGAAAGCTTTGAGTATCGGTTCAACCAAGCACGAGGTCGGGCTTTAATTCGCCACGAGAGCGCTTGTAGTGCCCTCGACCTTCTCCGGCGCAAGTTGTTAAACAGGGTGTAGTTCTGTCACTTGTGTGATAGGCTTAATAAAAGTTTACAGATTTTTCATCTAAGATTCTGGGGCTTTTCTCTAGGCAACTGTGCAAGCATAGTTATAGAATGGGATCATTATATTCCTAAGATCAACAAAAAATAGCATTTGGTCAGCTATATGTTGTCAAAATAGCTGTATCAAGAGTGCAGTTAGTAAGGCAGGAGCAACTGGTTTAATGGACTACATTGAAAAGGTGCTAGAAAAACTCAAAGAATGGGCCCGTAAGCTAATCGAAACATTGCTGGGACCGGAAGCTGAACCGGAACCGGAGCCTATCCCTATTCCGGTTGACGAGCGCTCACGACGTTGGTAGTCCAAGCCAAGTGTTCCCCTGCTCAACAGCATTGGCTTAGTGTTCTAGTGCTGCACGGGCCAAATCTGAACCTGTTGGGGCAACGAGAACCAGGAATTTATGGTTCTCTAACTCTAGATGAAATCAACCGCCTGTTGGAAGAAGAGGGAAAAAAGCTACAGGCGAAAGTTTTCCCATTTCAGTCAAATCATGAAGGTGTTTTAGTTGATGCCATCCATGAGGCAAGGCAGCAGCACCAAGGAATTTTAATTAACCCTGGAGCTTACACCCACACAAGCATAGCTCTACGGGATGCGATCACTGCTGTGCAGCTGCCCACAGTTGAGGTGCATCTGAGCAACATCTACCAACGTGAAACCTTTCGGCATCATTCCTTTATAGCACCAGTTGCAATTGGACAAATTAGCGGGTTT
>Ga0213881_10001410_pt1 | contig 11522 bp, 12 predicted proteins | sample BarmaccoBMER_R08_FD_160104 | JGI IMG/M metagenome (GOLD analysis project Ga0213881, IMG submission 160104) | Barbacenia macrantha exposed rock microbial communities from rupestrian grasslands, the National Park of Serra do Cipo, Brazil - ER_R08 ... | reverse complement strand
ATCGAACCCGCGTACAGGGCTTTGCAGGCCCTTGCCTAAGCCACTCGGCCACTCCGCCGCGCCTCGTACCGGAGAGGTTCCCACGATCGACGGTCCCCAGGATCGTCGCCCCGGAAAACTTGCCGAAGACCCGCCCCTGGGGCGGCCCGGCGTGGAGGACCACGCAGAGCGGACGACGGGATTCGAACCCGCGACCCTCACCTTGGCAAGGTGATGCGCTACCAGCTGCGCTACGTCCGCATGCTCCCGACGGGACTCGCCTGGCTCCCCGCCCCGGTGCGTGTTCGAACTGTAGCCGACCCGGGAAGTCGGATCAACCTGGCCCGGGCTCACGGCACGTCGTTGGCGAACATCTGGTTGAGCGCGTCGTCCACGTTCATCCACAAGGTCTCGTTCCCGGGCAGGACGATGTCGTAACTGGCATCCAGAAACTCGGCGAGGCGCTGGGCGCTGGCCTCGAACACGGCGTGACCTGACGGGGAGTTGAGCTCCAGGACGACGATCTCGGGATCCCCGGAGCCCGGTCGGATGCGCACGTCGCCGTCTCCCGCCTCGGCGATCAGGCCGTCGGCGAGCAGGTCACGGGAGAACACCCACTCGACCCAGCCAGCGCGTCCGGTCCGAAATGCGGCGACGACGGCGTAGGGGTCGCGAGTGTCGTAACGGAGCGCAACCTGAACAGGCACCGCGGGAGTGCGCGGCGCCAGAAGGTCAAAGACCGCCGATGAACGGAGAGTCACGTGGTCGTTACGCATCGTTGTCGCCCCTTTCTGTGCCTTCGGACTTGAGCGTGCGGACTCTGCACCCTGAAACGATTGACTTTGGTCGCTGTAACGGGGGGATGCGTGAGCTACGCCCGGTTGCCTAAGGCAGACCACCCGGACGGGGCAGAAGTGTTCGCCGGAGCGGCAGGCTCGTCGCTTATCGTGTCTTTCTGCCTCCATCTGCGGCGATACGCTGGGGCAACTAACCTGAACCGGGTAGGTGGTGCCCGGCGTAGGTACGACGTGAGGATCCCTCTGGTGGCCGATGAGGCTCGATCGAACGCCCCCGGCCCTGATCGACGGCAAGACGCTTCCGAGTCGGCGTCACCGGCTGTCAATATGGTTGGGGGATCTTCTGGACCTTCTGACGCTGAGCTTGTGCGAAGACTCGGGGACGCCGACGGTGCGGCACTGTCCCAGCTGTATCAGCGCTTTGGCCGGCCATGTTACTCGTTGGCCCGTCGGATCTGTGCCGATGACGGGCTCGCGGAGGATGTGGTGCAGGAGGTCTTCCTGACCCTGTGGCGTGACCCGGCCCGATTCGACTCATCTCGGGGTAGCTTCGCCACCTGGCTCCTTACCCTCATTCACCACAAGGCGGTCGACGCGGTGCGCAGAGAGAGCACCATCCGTCGGCGCATGGTCTCTACGCCGGAGGCGGGCGAGGATTGGTCGCCAACCCTGGCACCGGGCGCCGATCAGGCGGCGATGGCACGCGTCGCGGCTGGCCAGGTGCGTGCGGCGCTCCATCGCTTGCCCCTCGAGCAGCGGCAGGTGCTCGCGCTGGCCTACTTCGGTGGGCATACCCAGCGTGAGATCGCGGTGCTGACGGGTGTCCCGCTGGGAACGGTGAAATCTCGCATGTTTACTGCGGTGCAGCGGCTGCGCTCGCTGCTGGCCGACCAGTTGGGGCCGGACGCCTTGGTCGCCGAGGCTCGCATGGCGAGGGAGGCGAACCGATGAACGACCAGCACCACGGTACCGCCTGTCCGCATCGCGAGCTGGCGGTCGGGTGGGCCTTGCACACCCTCGAGCCCGCCGAGGAGTCGCTGGTCGCCGCGCACATGCCGGAGTGCCCGACATGCACCCGGACCGCTGCGGAGACTGAGCAGGTCGGTGCCACCCTGGGCCTTTCCATCCCGGAGGCAACCCCCAACGCCGCGCTGGAGCAGCGGATACTCAGTGTCACGGGTGCCAAGTCCGCAGCCCTGGTGACGCCACGGGCGCCATCGACGTCGCCAGCACGACACCTCCCCACGCTATTGCGGCTGCGCACCCGGGAGCTGGCCGTGGCGGCGGCCGCTATTCTGGCCGCCGCCGCAGTGGTGCTCGGCGTCCGGGTGGTGCAGCTGGGCGGTGAGCTCAACCAGGCGCAGCGCCAGGTCGCGGGCATGTCCGAGGCGATACAAAGCGCTGCGAACCCGGCGGCGGTCCGGGTGCCTCTGGTCGCCAAGAGCGGCACTGCGGTGGTAGGCATGGTGCTCGCCAGCCCGGACCGGGTCGCTGTGGTGAGCACCCACCTGCCCAGCAATCGCGTGGCCGACCAAACTTACGTGTTGTGGGGACTGACAAGCGGAGCACCGGTCCCGCTGAAAGCGTTCGATGTGGTGTCCCAAGCACCCCAGCTGCACGCCGTGCCCCCTACGGCAACGGGGAAGTTCACCGGTTACGCGGTCTCCCTGGAACCGGGTCGGCGCGCCCCCGCGGCACCCACTGACGTCGTGGCGAGCGGACAAGTGAGAAGCTGACCGGACCAGCCGCTGCGCCGTTGGGCATGGGTCCGGCCTGATCCGGTATGGTGATCCCGCCGCCGCGGCCAGCGAGGGCGATTAGCTCAGCGGGAGAGCGCTTCGTTCACACCGAAGAGGTCACTGGTTCGATCCCAGTATCGCCCACCCAGGTCAGAGCCTTGATCACTGATCTTCCGACCGTGGATTTGCCGTAATACAGCAACGAAGTACAGCAATAGGTCACCCATGGAGGCTGTCTCCCAGTCGTTTCAAGGCGGCACGGGTGGCCTTGGAGGAGGCCTGCGCGTAGATCTCCATCGTGACGGCGATCTGGGCGTGGCGCAGGATCTGCATGACCTCGCGCGGGTGCACATCGAGATCGACCAGCAGCGTAGCACAGGTACGGCGACCATCGTGGACGGTGATCTTGCGGACTCCGGCCTTGTGGCAGCGGGCATCCCAGGACCGGTTGAAGTTGCGCGGCTCGATGGGGGTGCCCCACTTGGTGCTGAACACCCACCTACCGCCCTGCCAAGCGGCTCCGGCGGCCTCTCGCGCTGACGCCTGCTGAGTTCGGCGCTGTCGTAGCGCGGCGGTGCAGAGATCCACCAGCGGCAGCACAACATCATCCGAGGTAGCGGTCTTCGGCTCCCGGTGCAAGAGCTGGTGTCGGACTCGTTGGAGTTGCCGTCCCATGGTGAGTTCCTCGGTGTCGAGCTTGATGTCGTCCCACTCCAGCCCAAGCACCTCACCTTTGCGCAGGCCAAGCGCGAGAACCAGGGCGTAACCCGCGTAGAGCGGGTCGCCGTCAGCGCGTGCTGATTCAAGAAACTGGCGAGCTTCTTCGCTGGACCAGGCTTGCACCTTTCGGGTGCGCCGCCGGGCTGAAGGGACCTTGGCCGCCGCCGCGGCATTCTTGCTGATCAAATCTTCGGCGATGGCGTGGGACAGGGCGGCACGCAGGCAACCACGAATGTCGTTGATCGTTCGCGGTGACGGGGTACTGTGACAGCATCGACCCAGAGCGCAGCACCGCCGTTTCCCCTCTGCGCGCCGGGCATCTTTGTCTTGCGCGCAGCACTGGCATGTCTGGGCAACCCTGTTGATCCACGTCTGAATATCCCGAACCTGAAGCCGATCCAGTCGCTTATTCCCGATGCCGGGAATGATGTAGAGCCGGACGAAGGTCTCATAGGTCGCGTGGGTGAGCGGAGCCAAATTCGGTTTAACTACTTCATCGAGCCAATAGTTGAGAAACTCACCGAGTTGCGGCACGCAGGTGGCCATCGGTCCCTGTCGGGCTTGCTGTTGAAGCTTGAGCCATTTGTCATGCACTCCTTGGCGGGTCGTGCCGTAGACATACTTGCGTTGCCGCTGTCCGTTGGGTTTGGTGACCCAGACATAGGCAGCGAATCCGTTACGGTAAGGGAAGATCGAGCCTTCCCCGTTGGCCCGGGCGCGACTAGTCATGCTGCTCCTTCCGTGACTCGACGTTCGATATACTCATCCACCCATTCAGGCAGGATGCGGCGGTACTTGCCGTCCTTGAGTGACCGCAGCTCACCGGTCGCGACAAGCATCTTGGTCTTGCTCAGCCCGTAGCCGAGCATCTGCGCGACCTGGGCGACGCTGTACCACTTCGGTGCCAGTAGCGACCCAGCCCGCAATTCTCGTGGTTCACTCACCGGTGCCGTCCCTTCCGATCTTCTGTCGTGTGTCCTCCCGTCATGCAGCGTCCCGTGCCGCCTGCCGTCGCTCGCGTGCTCTGGCGGCTGCAGAGAAGGCAAGTGCGGTGTCACCGGTGCTGAGGTAGCCGACTCCAGCGAATTCCCAGCGCGAAACGACCAGCGTGGTGTCCTCGTCGAGCAGCTCGCGAACGTGTTCAGCGGCTTGGCGTTGCCGGTAAGTGCGGCGTTCACCGCGGATAGCCCCGAGGGTGGTGGAGTAGCGGCGGCTTTTCGAAGCGAAATGGCCGCGGAAACCAATCATGTGCACCCACCGTCGCAGCCCCTCGTACGCGGGGTGTTCGCCGAGTTGCCACGCGGTACGGACCAGGCGGTCCACGTGCTCGGGGACATCGAGCAGGGAGAGTGTTTCGGGGGTGATGCGTCGCTCGCCGAGGCCGAAGTCTTCGGCGCTTTTGGTGGCGTATTTGGCGATGTAGCGCGCGGCGTGCTCGGGGGTCAGCTCGCCCACCGAGCCACCGTTGACGGTTTGGGTGTCGAGTTGCTTCCCGAACCGAAGCGCCAGGTCGGTGCCGTCGGGCATCCCGACGATGAGCCGCACGTGGACGGCAGCTTGCCGGATTGCGTCGGCCAGCCCGGTCGCATCGACGCTGATTTGTGGTGGCTGGTAGTCCTCGCCCGGTCCGTCGAGGCGGATGAGCGTGTGGAAGTGGACGACGCCGCGGCGTTGGAACTCCGCGACCTTCACGAACGACACCCGGCAGCGCCGGGCGAACTCAGCCGCCGTCAGTCCGGCTTGGTGGGCGAGGGTGCGGCGCAGGGCGATGGTGAACCGGCGCCAGAGTTCGGGGGCGTGCCAGTTGAACGCGATGTGCGTGGGGTAGTCGTAGCAGTCCGGGCAGATCGGCTGCCCGAGCCTGGGGTCATCCTCGGCGTGGATGGCGGTGCACCAGCTCGGCCGCCCGTGCCGGCACAGCCGTGGCGTGCCGTGTGCAGGTCGGCAGCGCGCTGGCCCGCCGGATCGGTCGGCGCGGGTGGTGTGTACCGGCCCGAAGCTGGGCGCGGTGAGGGTGGCGAAGACCAGGGGGTGGGAGCGGATGGACTCGGGCACACCCTTGCGGCCGCCGGCGGCGCCGGCGTAGAGCAGTTGCCACATATCGCCCGCGTACTCATAGGAGCAGGACGGGCACACGGCCGCCCGGCGGTTCCCGCAGCGGATCAGCAGCAGCCGATCCGGCTCGGCATCCGTCGAGTAGGCGACCTGCCGGCCGTCAGCCGATCGGTATTCGACGCGCCCGCGGAGCCGGACCGGTCGCGAGCAGTGCCCGCACCGAGTGACTTGCTCGGCCCACCGGGCGAAGTCCGGCCGGCCGGCCCGGCTGAGGATTTCCTCCACGGTGCCCGGTGGCAGGGCCACCGTCCTGGTCCCCGATATGGTTGCAGCGTCGGAGACGCCCACGGCGCTCACGCCGTTGGTCGGGATCTCCGGCAGCATGTCGCTGTCCCCCTGGGATCAGTAATCGCGGGCCGGTTTGACCCGCACACCCATCCAACGGCGAAACACCCGCACAGAGGGGGTCCGCAAGCTAGTCCCCAGCTAGTCCGCTTCTAGTCCCGACCGCCGAGAACTGAGCTGTCCAGTGCTGCTCGGTAGTGCGCTAGCTCGGCCTGGGTTGCGTGTTCGATATTGTGGGGGTGACTCAGTCCGTGACCCTCACCCGGGTAGACCACGAGCGATGCTTGGTCACCGAGTGCCGCGACAAGCTGGTGGACTTGGTGAAGTGGTGTGATCGTGTCGCGGTCACCGTGAAGGGCGAGGATGGGGCAGTGGGTGGTTATTCCCGTACGGAGCACAGACCGGCTTTGCCACGTGTCGGTGGGGCCGAGGAGAAGGTCGGCATGATGTGATTGGAACTTCGGTGCCGCCCTACGCCAGAGCGCGGGGTCAACAATGGCGGATCGTACGGTGGCCGCCCGGAATGTCGTGGTGGTCGTCGCGGCCCGTAATGCGGTGTACCCGCCCGCGCTCGCACCGCTGATGACGACGCGCGCCAGATCAACAGACCCGTCGTGCCCGACCGCCTGGACAGCGTCAACGCAGTCGGAGACGTCCAGGACACCCCACTGGCCGCGCAGCGCGTTGCGGTAGGCGCGGCCGTAGCCGGTGCTACCCCGGTAGTCCACGTCGAGCACCGCGAACCCGTGGCCGATAAAGAACTGGACCCACGGGTCGAGCCGCAACGGGGCGTTCGAAGTCGGCCCTGGGTGCGCCCGAACTACCACAGGCACGGGTGCAAGTCCTTTGCCTGGTCGGGGACGGTACAACGTGGCATACACCCGACCGCCATTCCGAGCGGGGATATCGGCAACTTCAGGATTCGGTGCTTGCCATGCGGGTGCGACTTCAGTCGCCGCGCTCAACACCCGGGACTTGCCATTGTCGATATCAGTCACGATGACAGCGGGAGCCCGGTCCGGGGACGCCCCGATCATCGCGACCCCCCTGGAGTATGCTGCCAGATACGGCTTTATTGATGTATAGGGCAACTCGACGGCGCGCACCTCGGGGCAGCGAGAGTCCCAGATATTGAGTTGTGTGGTTCCGCCATGGTGTGCGAGGAGCGCGATCCGGTCGTTGTCCAGAAAAGCGTAGGTGGAATACCCGAATTCCCATTGTGCTGTTCCCAGATCTGCTGACTCAAGGTGAACCAGTGACACGATGTCACCGTGCGGGGGACAGGCGTAGAGGTCCCACCACCCGGTGCGATCAGACACGAAGTGCAGGACACCGCCGGGGCCCCATTCCGGCTGGAACACCGATTCCTCCGCACCGCCGGCAAGATGCCGGGCAGCGCCGAGCGTGCCGTCCTTGCCGATCTCGGCGACCCACAGCCACGTACCGTCCCAGGGCATCAGCGGGTGCCGCCAGGTCGTCCAGGCCAGTAGGCGCCCGTCCGGGCTTGGGCGGGGGAAGGAGTAGAAATCCCAGCCCTGCGCCACCGGCCAGGGGGCAGCTGACCCGTCGGCGGGCAGCATCACCAGCTCGTTGCTCACCGCTGCCTGGTGATGACGCTCCCGGACGGCGACCAGAAGCCCGGATGCACTCAGGCGAAGGTCTGCGTAACGATTCTGACCGTGGTGTGGTGGCGCAGTGACCGGGCGCAGCCCAGCCCGGGTGGCGCTCCAGATCTGCTGGTCATCAGCACGGACGAACCAGAGGGCATCATCGGTGGCCAGATAGGCGCCGCCACCGTATTCATGGACGGAGGAGGCTACCGTCACGCCAGGCGCCAGGACATCCTCTACTCCGGCCGACCCGCGGGAGCGGACCAGAACGTCACCGTGTGCGCGTCCCTCGATCCAGTACACGTGCTCCCCGACAACCTGCACGGCATCAACCGAGACAACGTCCCCTCTGGCTGCGGGTCCGGTCACACTGTGACGGCCTGCAATGCCCGCGCCTGCTCATCAATGGCCGCAGCAGCACCGAGGTGACCTCTGGCTCGGAACGTTCCTTGTAACTCCCGGATACGATGCAGACCCGCCACCGAACCCCGAGCAGCGAAGGTCTCCAGCGAGGCCAGTACCAAGCGTTGCGCCTCCTCCACGTCCCCGGACGCCAGCCGTGCGGCCGCAAGCCCCACCTGGATCTCGGCACCGCGACGCTCACACGATGGCGGCACCGAACGCAGCGCGTCGGTGAACGCCGCCGCTGCGCTCTCCGGCCGCCCGACGGTGAGCAGACAGGTACCCGCATGGACGGCAAGGCTGCCCTCGTCGAAGTCATACATCCACTCATCGGTGCGGCTGTCCTGACCGGCAAGCACCGACCGCGCGGCATCCAGCGCGGCCAGTGCTTCGCCACCGCGGCCGACTCGCGCTAGCGCGTCCGCGGTCAGCACGGTCAACCAGGACCGAGTGGAGTCGGAGACACACCGCTGGGCAGACTGACGTGCCTGATCGAAAAACTCCAGCGCTGACTCCGGCCGACCTTGCGCCCGCGCGACGAGACCCTGATAGCCCAGGATGTAGGACCGTAGACCGGTATCGGATGCTTCCTCTGCGGCCAGACCAGCCTGCCGATAGCAGTGACTCATCGTGTACAGGTCACCCAGGTCATACCACAACCACGCCGCGAAGCCCGCCGCCTCGGCCGCCGCTGAGGCGACCCGGTGCCGCAGCGAGTCCGGCTGCGGGCTGTCCAACAGCGACACCAGCAGCCCGACCTGTGCCTGGACGTGCACCATCATCTCCGCCGAGGACAGCTCGTGATACAGCCGCCGCTGCCGATCGGTGATCAGCTCAAGATCCTCAACCACCGCAGTGCTCAGCCGCGACGGGCGACGAGCCGCATCAGCGAGCCGGCCCCAATCAAGGTCATCCTGCTCGCACACCTGCCGAGCCCTCGCCCCGAGGAGATCGATCGACCGACCCGGACGCCGGGCCGCCTCATGCTGATGCCGGACCCGTGCCTGCTCCCGGATCACCGCCGGCAACATCGACACCAACCGGCCATTCGCCGAGACCGCAGCATCACACGCTGACACCACGACTTCCGAGGGCACCGCAGTGCCCCGCTCCACCGCGCCCAGGTGTTGCCAGGAATAGCCCACCAGCCGACCCAGCTGCCCCAACGTCAAGCCACGATCGATCCGCAACCGCCGTAGCTCAGCGCCCAGCGCCGCAGCCGCCGAGCGTGCCGAGTCGGTGATCTTCGGTGGGCGCCCAGGCCGCCGCTTCTCATCTCCTGGCGACTGCCCGCCACTCGACTCGTCCACTACGGCTCACTTCCTGGCCCCGGCAAGGGCCAATTTGCTGATCGTTGTGAGCAAATCCTGTCGGGGCGTTTCCTTACACGCAACCAGCCCACGCCGGAGTCCACCGGACAACCGGCGCCAGGCCCGCTGATTGACCAGCTACCGCGAAAGGGGGTGCCCTGGCTATGACCGCCCCGACGACCGCCGGGCGCCCCCGGCTCCGCGAGCTGCGCACTGAGTTGGGCTGGACCCAGCAGCAGCTCGCCGACAAACTGGCCTACCTCGCTTGGACTCTCGGTCAGGGACACGTCGCGGTCAACGCCGACATGGTGGCCAAGTGGGAACGCGGCGTGAAAGGCATCAGCCCCCGCTACCGGGCGCTGCTGTGCCACCTGTTCGGCGTGACCGCAGAACAACTCGGATTCAGCCCCGCTGTCTCGACCGTGCCCAGTCGGCCGGCGCGGGATGCCGAGTCGCTGGTGTCCTTGCTGGATGACGCCGCGAGCCTGCTCGATCAGCTTGGCGCTGCCGGGACGGCGCTGGCTCCGCAGATGCTCTCGGCATGGAAAGACACGGTGACCAGCCGCCGGACCATGCTCGGATTACTCGACCCGGCCGCCACCGACCCCGCTGGTCACGCCCGCGCCGCCACCGCCACCCTCGCCGATCTGGAGCAGCTCGCCGAGCGCTACCAGGACCTGCACGCCACCGTCGACCCTTCTGCACTGCTGACCCCGGTCGCCGCGCATGTCCGGATGGCGACTGCGGCACTGGGCCGCGACCACACCACAGCCGAGCGGCGCCGGCTGCTGCGCAACCGCGCGACGGTAGCCACTCTCGCCGGCCGCCTGGCCTACGAAGACCTCGGCGATGCACTGTCCGGCCGCGCCTACTACAGCATGGCCCTCGATAGCGCCCGAGAAGCCGAGGACCACCAAGCCGCCGCCACCGCTCTCGGCTACACCGCCCAGCTCGCTCACGCCGACGGCATGACCGCTGCCGCACTCGACCACCTCGTCGCCGCCCTCGCCCATGCCGAGCACGCACCCGCCGTCGCACCCTGGCTGGCGAGTATCCAGGCCATCATTCACACCGACTCCGGCGACCACACCGCCGCCGCTGACGCCCTGCACCGCGCCGAGCCCACAGCGCATCAGCGGGCCACGCAGACGCCCCTGCTGTTCGACTATGGCCCCGCGCACCTGGCCGCCGCAACAGGTCATGTTTACCTCCAAGCCGGTGACCACACTGCAGCCCGGGCCGTGCTGGCCACCGCGCTTGACCGACTCCCGCGCACCGAGCACCGCACCCGCGTTCTCGCGCTCACCGATCTGGCCACGGCCGAGCTGCACGCGGGCAGACTCACCGACGCCTGCCGCCACGCCACCACCGCCGCTGACCTCCTGCACCGCGCTCCCTACGCCACCGGCGCTGCCCGCCTACGAGCCTTCCGCACCATGGCAGCCCGCCCCCTCGGCCCCCGCGCCCTGCGCGTCCTCGATGACCACCTAGGCCGGATCGCCGCCTGATTAACTGGCAATCAATCGGCGAAGTAGACGGCGCGACCGCTCTCCTGCCTGTCGGCCCCAAAATCCGCCAGACTGGTTGAGGAGGAGAGGGCTGGCGACATGACCGGCGTAAGTGGGCGAATCCCAACTCAGCGATAGTCCGGCTCCCAGATCAACCGAGAAGCGAAAAAGGCGATGCAACTCAGAAGTCACCCCGCAACCGCGGGGTCGCCGGCTGTGGTGAGCCCCAAGCGGTTGAGTTCGTTCCGGCGCTGGGAGTTCCCGGCTGCGTAGAGGCCGATCAACGCGTCAGCAGCATGATGGGTGTTTCCTGCATACAGCTCGCTGCGCAAGCTGTCTACATCGCCCCGCTCGGCGAGCAGCTGGGTTAGCTGCTCCGCCGCCTCCGAGTTACCGGCATCGGCCCGGGTCCGCAGTTCCGTCACCGCAGCCTCATCGCCCCGCGCGGCGAGCAGCTTGGCTAGCGGCTCCGCCGCGTCCGGATTACCGGCATCGGCCCGGGTCCGCAGTTCCGTCACCGCAGCCTCATCGCCGGCGAGCAGCTCGGATAGCCGCCGCGCCGCGTGCCAGTCACCGGCATTGGCTAGGGTCCGCAGTTCCGTCACCGCAGCCTCATCGCCCCGCGCGGCCAGCAAGTCGGCCAGCTGCCACGCTGCGTGCCAGTCACCGGCATCGGCCAGGGTCCGCCACACCTGCACCGCGCCGTCCCGGTCCCCCCATTCGGCGAGCAGCTGGGTTAGCCGCTCCGTCGCGTGCCAGTCACCGGCATCGGCCAGGGTCCGCCACAGCTGCACCGCGCCGTCCCGGTCTCCCCGCTCGGCGAGCAGCTGGGTTAGCTGCTCCGCCGCGTACGAGTTACCGGCATTGGCTAGGGTCCGCAGTTCCGTCACCGCAGCCTCATCGCCCCGCGCGGCCAGCAGGTAGGCTAACCGCAATGCCCGGTAGTTAAGAGATTGGGCGGGCAGTCAAGGATGCCACGCGGGGGACTGGGAGGACTCGGCGCGTCGTGCTGTGAAAGTGAGTGCGGCTCCTGGTAGAAGAACGATCGACCAAGATC
>Ga0213881_10001408_pt1 | contig 11524 bp, 9 predicted proteins | sample BarmaccoBMER_R08_FD_160104 | JGI IMG/M metagenome (GOLD analysis project Ga0213881, IMG submission 160104) | Barbacenia macrantha exposed rock microbial communities from rupestrian grasslands, the National Park of Serra do Cipo, Brazil - ER_R08 ... | reverse complement strand
TACATAGATGGCTATATGTGGGGTGTTAAACTTGCCGTGCATGAAGCCAAATACTGGCGGCAGTTCTCTGTCTCCACCCATAGCATAGGTGACGCGCACGCCTGTTGCTAGACAAGACAGAGCTGTACCAATCAGCGCTAACACAACAGTAATTGCCAGGATCAACTCAAAGTTGAAACCCTGACCGCCAAGCAAAGTATCGCCTAGAATCTTTGCCATATCCCCAATCGGAGCGCTGGATGCTGCCGCAGCATCGAAGCCATGCACAACGCTACCACCTGCGTAAACTTTCGGGTCGTAACCTGAAAGCTTAGTAATGTCTACGTTTGCTGGTAAAGTCTTGGCTGCACTAAGCAGCATGAAGTTACCTCCAGACTTATCTACTAATCCCTGGTAGTTTTCGCTAATGAAAAAGTTAGCGGCGAAGTACTCTAAGAAGTAGCAGATACAGGCTTGAATGATTAGCGATAGGACAACACCGCGAGGAATATCTCTTCCTGGGTTCTTTGCCTCCCCTGCTAGTGCCGTAGCCGATTCAAAACCGACAACCAAGAGGATAGCAATTGTTGCTTGGAAGATTAACCCCCTGAAGTCGTGCGGTAAGACCACGCTGATGGCACTCGCATGTTCATAAGGTAAGCTAGGATGACCCAAACGAAAGGCGATCGCTAAGATCGAGAAGATGGCTAAGGAAGTAATCTGGATGATGTTAATGATGATGTTAACTAAGGTCGATCCAGTCACACCAATCAGCGCAATGCTGCCAACGATTGCTGCAAAGACGAAGCAAATTATGACCTTGGTTGTGTTATCTGAAGCGAAATTGGGATTGAACAGTTGACCGATGAAGACAAGGAGTGTCCCCATGAAACCGACCATCACACCCGGATAGACCCAGTAGTATAAGTGTGCTGCCCATCCGGTGATAAATTTAGCAATGCGAGCAAAGCGGAAATGCGTGTGCTCCTCTTTGGCGATGATTGCTGCCTCAGCGTAGTAATATGAACTACCTGCTCCAGCTTCGGGATAAGCTCTAGACAGAGTGGCATAGCAGCTTGCGGTCAGAAGAGCAATGATTGTCGCTAGAGCCACCGCCGCCCACATATTGGGAGCAGAATCTTTAGGTGCTTGCAACTGATAAGTAGTCCACAAGAAAGCGCCGGGAGCAATCAGCGCCATAGCATTAATTGTGATGGCTACTAGTCCTAATTGGGGTTTAAGCTCTCTACTAGCAGCATTAACAGGGGAACGGACTGGATTCGACATTGTTGGTTTTACATCAAGTTTTCATAAAGGTCAATACATTAACTGCTCTAAAATTGAGTTTCTGTATCTTGTGTTACTAAATCTGCCGATAGCTGAAACTGGTTTATAATGTCTCTCCACTCTGACTCCTGTAGAGGTTGGATTGCCAGATGGACTGCAAAATAATCGGCTGCTGCCACCACTAAACCATCTATAACCGTTTGAATCAGAGCTGCTCCTCGTTGAGCTAGAGGCAGACGAACCGGAACAAACGGCTCGGTATCAAACACTTTGGTAAATAAAGCCGCATCAGGTTCCAAGCGGATTGAACCATGCTGTAGAACTGCGCTGCCCCGTCTCAGTTGAGCGCTACCAATGAATTTGGCACCATCTGGTAGAACTAAATCTGCACCAGTAGCAGTACCAAAACAACTGGGGTTATGTATATATCCCTGCCCAGCTGCACCATAGCGCAGCTCGACACCAAGCGATCGCCAGCCTTGAAGTAAAAACCCACAAAGTTGTTGATATACTTTGAGGCGACTACCATCTAGTCCAGATGTAATCAAAGCATAGGTCAAATCACCTTGATGCAGGACAGCTCGTCCACCAGTAGGACGCTGTACTAATTCCAAAGGTCTACCTTGCCATGTCAAATGTTGCCAATGTTTAGGCCAGGTAGATTGGTGATATCCCAAGGAGATTGAGGCTGGCAACCAAGTATAGAACCGAAGAGATGGAGGATGTCCTTGGAGGTGCTGAGATAAAAGCCAGCTGTCAATCGCCATCTGAACTCGTCCGGGCGCTGCCAAGAGTGGAATTAGCCGCCAAATAGGAGTTTGCTGCTCAGAGTTCAATTATTGCCAAATTCGGCCTGTAAGGCTTCGTCGTTTTCATCAGCGATCGTTGCCACAACCGTAATGATGCGGGAGATTTCACCAGGGGTTAGATCTGCCAAAATGTTGGTTGACAATACAACAACTTGGTCATCATAGATTCCAAAACAAGATTCAAATGTGCCAGACCAATTCATCTCCAACAGATGCCGCATCAATCGGGGTTCATCTTTAGCAGGCAGCTTGAGTACAGCAGCCCAGGCGGTAAAAGTATCTTCGTCGTTTACTCCCGTAAGCTGGACAAACACTTCCACGCTACCGTACTTAAACTTCCAAATATGGCCTTCAGCCGTCTTACTGACCATTGCACTCTCGTCTTGCTGCAGGCTGGCGATGACCGTTTGAATCACTTCTACATAATCAATGTTGGTGTCATCAACTAGCTTATCAATGAGTTCGCGGCTAGATAAGGATTGGGTTACAACCGTTTCCGGATCGGGCGTGTTAGCTGTCATATTTTTCGTTCCAAGCACCTTAGGAGTTTGCCTAGACACACTTTAGCGCCTGTAGGTACAGTTTTCGCCTGTTGGATTGATGTTAATTCATCAGGTTGAACTCTCCCCTACTTGAAGTCTTACAGTGCAATTACAGCAACGGTAGGTGCATTTTCAAGTTGAAACGATAGCCGTTGGATAAAATGTGTAACTTCACTCCACAAAGTGTGATGGCTTCATCTCTGAGCAATCCATCCAGGTTGTTGTGGGTAGCAGTTGATTCATCGACGACTGTGACGGCTCCCTGCCCAACCACCCGAAACTCATCGCCGTTAACAACAATGGCTGTGTCTTCATCAATCCCTATACCAAGCAACGCAGGTTGAAGCACTAGGGCTGCTAGCAAGCGACCCAAACGACCCCGTTGAGCAAAGTGCTGATCCACAATAATCCCCGGTAAAAAGCCCATGCCGGGGCCCATGCAGACCGCATCGACACTCGGATTAGAGACTGATGCCCCGCCTACAATCATTTGATCGGGCATCATTGCAGCCCCGGCACTAGTCCCTCCGATCACAGCTCCTTGCTCATATCGCTTGTGGATTGCCTGATCTAACGGCGTTCCTTCAATGAAATGCACAATGCGGGACTGATCGCCGCCGGTAAAGAAGATACCCGTTGCCTGTTCGATCGCGCGAAGAGAATCTTCCCGGAGAGAATCTTCGCGCCGTTCGGTATGCACGACCTCCACTAACTCTGCTCCTAATCGCTCAAAAATGTGGGTATAGTCCTCTCCCACTTCTATAGGCATACGGGTAGCTGCGGTCATCACCACAATATGGGCTTTCATTCCGCCCGCTAATCGGATAAATTCTCGCAAGACCACGCAATCGCCCTGCCTATCTTCCGCACCACCAATGATGACTAAAGCGCCCCGATCGGTACCCATAGTGATTGCTCCTAATATATCTATCCAGATCATCAATTTCGGTCAATATGACTTCACTTCTTTCGTTCTTCATAAATGAAGAGGATGTCGATGATGCGAAATGTCGAATTTCTCGAAAGTAATAGGGGAGGCATTAGAGTACATAACACCTCTAGGGTTGTACGTAAAAAGCCAACCCTACATTGGAAAAATTAATTTAACTACACCTCTGAGCCAAAGTCTTCTCGCAGTTTTGCTTCTTGCTCCTTTGATAGGTTTGATTGAATCAATTCACCTTTTTGGTCTTGGGTAAAAGCCTCTGCAACCTTATCTACCGTGACCTGACCCGTTAGCAAAAATAGGGCAGATGTTCCTTCTGTGACTTTGCTTTTCAGCTCATTGATGAAGTTATCGTTAATTCCATAGTCAGTAAGCTGACCTGAAAGCGCGCCTGCTGCGGCACCCACTATCAACCCTAACAGAGGGGCAAAAAAGATAAGACCAAACAATACTCCCCAGAATGCACCTCCCAGTGCACCAGAGCCCACAGTACTCATTGCCTGATAGGTTTTAGGCCGTTTACGCCCCTGGGGCCAGGAAACGACTGCGGCATCTAGAAGTTGAATTAATTGCTGTTTTTGCAGGGCTTCTAACTTAGTCAAAGCATGATCTGCACCATCAGCAGTATTGAATTTCCAAACAGTTAGTGTTGACATATTTTCCTCCTAGGTTAATCTTCGTTTGTAATCCTTCCGAATTAGCTGATACTAGGCTGGTTACAGCTCTTCAGTAACTCCACCCCAGCAGGTGAGAAACTTGATTGGGTAGGGTGGAAGGGTCGAACGGTTTAGTGATTGCTCCCGCAAATCCCATCTGGTTAAGCTGCTCTGGGGTAAACCAATTAGCTCTGGCAGAAATCAGCAGGATTGGGACAGATTGAACAATGGAATATTGCTTCAATTGTTCAATGAATATCAGAGCATCTGTTTCTGGAGTAGAAGTGTCCAGCAAAATGGCATCAGGGCGGCTCATCACACACAGCTTAATCCCCTCCCGAATCGAGTTTGATAGAATGACTCTCCAGCCACCAATTTCACTAAGACAGACATGTAACATTTCTTGGATAGAGATTTCGTACTCAATCAACAGAATGGATTTAGTGCTCATGAATAAGGTCCTCTCTACTCTTGGAAAGAGAACAACTTTCACTTGAGCTTGCTCAAGGAAGTCGCGCCTTGCTGCCACAGGCGTTGCCTTGAGTGAGTGTTGAGAAGATTTTTGAGAGTTCTGTCAATATGAAAATGGTGACAAAATTCAACCTCATATCTTTTCGCACTTATCTCTTAAGAGCTACCATAACCTTTGCAGAAGTATTCCTCTTCTGTAAAACTGGAGTGAAGCCTTAATGATCGTGGGCTAAAGTGACGTAAACTTTTGAATCTTGAAGCGAAAAAGAGGGAGTATAGCGATGCTCAGGCAGCTGCTATAAGGCTTGGTTTAAAGCATTGACCGCAACCTCAAGAAGACTAATTTGGGATAAGTTATTGCTGAACATGACAGAAGTAACTTGAGAGTTAATGAGATGACTTGCTTTCTAAATTAGAACAAAAAAATATGAAGCTGATATGATCAGATACATTCCTGCTGGAACTGTTCATAAGTTAGTGATTATTCTTGTTTTGTATCTGAAATCCAGGTGAGCGATAGTCTTTGGGTAAATAGTCAGCAGGAATGGTTGAGTGATTGCCATCTCGCAGGGCTGAAAAGGCAGGGGAGAGAAGTTCGATACCAGCCTGGTTACAATGATCCTGAATGTTTTGGTGTAGTTCAGAATAGATTCTTAGCATTTGTTCCGGATGATTTGTGTACACATGCAGCTCGTAGCTGACGTTGTAATCATTCAGAGCAGTTTGTAATACATAGGGATGTGGTTCTGGCACGATACCAGCCGTGACTTTTGCGGCGTCGATCAGAACCTCATGGGCTTTACGCCACGAAAGGTCATATCCCATCGTAACTATCGTAGACAGTATCAAGTAACTATTGGCTTCATGTGTAATTGCACTGTAATTGATCACTTGACCATTCAGCAAAGATTGATTGGGAATGGTAATAACTTCCTGCCTGAAAGTGAGGATGCGGGTCACAAACAGGGATTTTTCAATCACTTCCCCCAGCACATCTCCAATCCGAATTATGTCCCCAATGCGAAAAGCACGGGTGTAGATTAGGACAATTCCAGAGATCGTGTTGGCAACCACAGAGGACGATCCTAGGGTTAGCAATGCGCCTAAAAAAATAGAAATGCCCTCAAATGCAGGAGAACCAAATCCGGGTAGATAGGGTGCCGCAATCACGCAAGCCCCTGCAATCAAAAGCATTGTTACCAGCCGCTTGGTAGGTTGTATCCACTCTGGGTAGAACCAGGGATGAATGTCGTCTCGTCCCAGTTCTGAGATCACCAACTTAGCAAACTGGATGAAGAAATACGTGAAGAAGACAACGATGGTAATGATCGCCAATTTTGGCAGATAGTATACAAACCCATTAATGAGTTGATTTGCCTGGTAGACAGTATTGCTGGAGATTGAGTTTCCAATGGGTCTTGTTGCCGGGAACTGCTTGAGCAAAAACGGGATGTAGAGGTAAAGGCTGGCGATAGTTAGTACCAGTTTGAGGAATTGGAGAAATCCTTCTAATAGATAAATTGTTGCATCAGAACCCAAAAGCTGAAAATTTTGAATTCTCAAACCCAGCCTATGTTCTCGATGCGCGGCTCTGCTTTTGAGCGACCACGTGGAGATCAGTCGTTGCAGCAGCAGCAAGAAGATCAAAAGTGCGATCGTACTGAGAGTGGCAAACAGGATACCTTGTACAATCCGTCTAGCACTGCGGCTGTCTCGATACTCAGTAATCGCTGGTTTGAGAATTTGCACCGTTGCTTTTGCCAGTTGTTGACGAGATTGACCTGCCTGCCGATCGGCATTCAACACCGTAAGGAGAAGTGTGTGCCCCGCTATGACTATTGAGGTATTGTCCTGTTCTTCCACCCGAATTGATTCGGGCGCGATCTGCTCATCATGGGCAATTGCGAGCAACCGCTCATTGATCACCTTTGCCCGCTCTGCTGCAGTTATTGTGCCTGGAATGCCCTGCCTCACAGTGAACAACACTTGACCATCTAAAGTGACAGGATAGCCATCGATCGGATTACCAGCAGGGTTGCTCTCCTGGGCATAAAGTGGCGTAATTATGCAAGTCAGAAGTAGTGTCGCAAAAAACAGGACGAGCCAAATCCGGAAACGAGGGGGTATGGCAAGGAAAGGGCGTAGGGTAGCAAGAGTCATATAGCAGTTCTCAGGGAAATACGCTATGGCACTAGAATTAACCTTTTACCACTACAATCAGCCGATCGCTTTAGACAAAGGTAATCCTTTCCGATTTATTTGGGTTGAGTTGTACCTTTGGTGTAATTGGCAGCGTCATGATTTTGCGGCTGTGGATTTATCTGACCTGTGAAATCTTCCTCGTTGCCTGCGTGTTTTCCTATATTTAGGCTCATCTTTTCGGTAGTCGTCGTCACAGAATATGAACCAAGTGCGGACGCTTCAATTTAGACATCAAGGCTTTTGGGCAATCAGTCTCACCTTATTTATGGTTGCCTATAATGTCAGTGTCATACCTGCCATCATGCCTTCAATCGTGCTCGAACTCAATTCGAGCGTTGGCTACATTCAGGATATCCTGGTGCTTTTCTCCCTAGTGACAGCTTCCTTTGCACCTACAACAGAGAACTTGTGTAGCTTTTACGGTCGCACTCGCGTATTTATCTTCGGCTTGATTCTATATGGCATCGGGATTGCTCTTACTTCCTTTAGTCCTACAATTGGAATTCTCGCAATCAGTTTTTCGCTGTTGACGGGTCTAGCTGCCACTCCCTTGATTAGTACTCCTTGGGCGATCGCAGATCTTATTTATGGCGCTGAAGCCGAAGAGCGAGTAACCTTAGCACTAATTTTGGCCTCTACGCTAGGTGGCTTGTCTGGATCTCTGCTTGGGGGTTACCTTGCCTCCACTTTAGGTTGGCGTTGGGCATTTGTACCCTCACTGAGTGTTCTTATCCTCGTGTTGCTATTCAGACGCTCGCTGCCAAATCTGGCAATTCCCCATAGGCAACCTCTCGACTGGGTGGGAGGTTTGCTCTCATTGCTGGGGCTTGGCTCTATTTTAACAGGCATCAGCTTGGCAGGAGAATTTGGGTGGTGGGAGCCGAAGCGTGTGTTTTCAATTGCGGGTCTAGTAATTCCACCATTTTCGATCTCGATTGTGCCCACATTAGTCGCCGTTGGAGTGATTATTTTAGGATTCTTCGGTTTCTGGCAACGACGGCAGGCAAAACGACATGGAGCTTCTCTACTCCGAGTCGGACTATTGCGTAAGCGAGGATTCTTATTGGGGATTCTTACCGCAATGCTGCATACAATGATTACAGTAGGCATACAATTCAACCTGTATCAGTTTGTACCAGTTGCATTGTCGCTGAATCCATTCAGAACAGTGCTTACCATCATACCGTACAACGTATCAATGATAATTGTGTTAGTTGCCGTTGTGAAGTACTCGGTTTTGAGCAACCGCATCGCACCCAAGTATATCGTTTGTAGCGGTATTGCTTTGCTTGCTGCTGGTATTGGAGTGCTTTACAGCTGCTTGCATCCCTTAGTTCCCTCGCTTGGACTGATGCCGGGGTTGATCGTTATGGGTGTTGGTTCAGGATTATTTTTGTCGTATATTAGCGCCCTCACTTACTCAGCAGCGTCAATGGATGAGAAACCGCAATGTTATGGAATTTATAATCCGATTCAGAACTTGGGGAACTCGCTAGGGAGAGGAATTCTCGGTGCAGCCCTAGTATTTTTTGCCTCTCAAGGCATTGTTGATGGTATCTTACAAAATCTTGGCAGAACATTGCCGTCAGCCCAACGCAGTGAAATCATTGCCAAATTACAAGAAATGTTGCAGACGTTTTCTAGAGAAGAACTCAGAGATGTATTTACCAACAAACTGCCGCCATCAACCTATCCATTGCTGCGCTCAATTAACCTTGATGCGGCGACTTCAGGGCTCAAAACTTCACTATTAATCGCACTCGTCCTCACGGGAATTTGTTTTCTGTTCACCATAACCTTACCGAAATATCCTTCATGCCGCCTCTCTTAACGGACCTTCTTAACAGGAGTAAGGTTTCTGTGTGTGAAAGACCAAATCTGCAAACTAAGAGTTATGTTCTCAGGCAAAAAAATAGTCAATAAAATTAAGAAAATATAACTAAAGTATGATAGAATTCCGTTAAATACTTATATTTTATATATAAGTATTATATCTACATTGGAGAATTAATAAATGATTATATGGTATACTGTTTTTATTGTTTTTTGTGTAATGGCAGTTCTCTTGGTGATAGCGCTCAAGATATAATGATAGAAAGATAAAGGTTGTTAGGCGGTAGTCTGCTCGTAATTGATAATTCAACCTCTAAAGTGATAGGTAGGCAAGCCAGAAACGTCAGTAGGTAAGTGAAACAAGTCACCAGAATAAAAGCTTTTTTGAATTTCTACCTCACTTAACCCAACAGATGCTGTTGTAATATATAACATCCTGAGATCGCTATTGCCGAACGTACAAGATGTTGGACGCTGAACAGGCATCTGCACTCGCATCATTTCTTTACCAGAAGGATCAAACCGGATAATGCACCAACCATTCCACATCGCTGACCAAATACAACCCTCTTGATCCACAGTCAAACCATCCGGTTCAAAAGACTCCGCTGTTAAATTGATAAAAACTCGACGGTTGCTAAGACTGCCGCTTTGAGAATCAAAATCATAGGCATAGATTGTTCTGCAATGCGAATCTGTGAGATAAAAGGTGTCTTCGTTAGGACTCCATCCCAACCCATTGGAAATCGTTAATCCAGTTTCTAAGAGCTGTAAAGTACCATTCGGATCGTAATGGTATAAACAAGCGGTGGCTTCGCTAGCACTGACTGAACCAAACCAGAAGCGCCCAGTAGCGTCGCATTTGCCATCGTTAAAACGAGTATCTGGGTGGATATGCTCGATCTCAATGATTGGTGTAACTTCACCATTACCTGTGTCCAAGAAAGCGAGTTGACTGCGGAGTGCCATGATCAGTCGATGCTTTCCTGCGGGTGCAAGACAGCCAACAACTTCTCCGACATCAAAAAATTGATGAGCGCCTGTAGCTGGATTAAACTGATGCACTCGATGATTATAGATATCGACCCAATACAGCAGGTTTTCATCTGAATTCCAACAAGGTGCTTCTCCAAGACGCGCTCTTGTGGTAAGAATATTTTTGGGTGAGTCTTGTAGAGTGTTCATTAATAGGTTGGCTGTTGTAGTCTAAATTCAGACAGGTTGCACTGATCGCATGAAGCGCTGGAGATGCCAACTTTCGAGTTCCAAAACTCGCCGTGCAAAATCAGAGTCATGCTCTAGTAAGTCATCAAAGGCATCGATTGAGATTGCCAGAATGCGAACCATTTCGCTGTCAGCGATAATAGTATTTTCCGAGTTGCTGTGAGTTAAAACCTCTAGCTCATCCAGCATTTGCCCTGGGTGGAGGTGTTCAACTCGAATCCCGTCTGCAAACTGATAGTGAATCTTGGCATCACCTTCGACTAACAGCAGCAATTCCCGACAGGTATCGCCTGCTTCTGTGATTACATCACCGATTGAGTAACTTCTTACCTCAGCTCGATCGGCAAGGGCAATCAGCGTTTCAGTCGCAATCCGATGGAAGAAATCGCTCTTAGACAGATACACCAATTTCTCTAACTTCGGAAATTCAGTGAGGGAGCCTGGAGTCGGGAAAGACAGAACTCGTTCTGCAGTTTCTTGCACTAGCGGATGACTGAAATCATAATAGCGATCGCGAACAATCGTCCGAGCACGTTCCGAATCTAGTTGGGCAATCAGATAAAGCGTCGCCGCCTGTATCAGGGGATTGTACTGCTGGAGCAAGACTTCTAAATAGCTCAAAATCTCTTGAGGGGAAGATTTTAAAGAATTGTTAATGATTGGTTTTCCCGGTTGAGTCAGAAATTGAACAATTTCTGGTTGCAGACGTTGCGAAACACTTCCCGTTTTGGGGGAAGCGTGCCCATTTACCCATCCTAAAAGATCTACCACAATTAGAGGCGCATATTGTTTCAAAGATTGTGCTAGGGAAAGCACATTCGGATCATTTTGTAGGGCTCCCAGCGTTTCCAAAATCGTTTGCACCATCAACTCTTGTTTGTGATGCACGCTTTCTTGCAAGCAATTTACTACTGCTTGATGCTGTTGAAGCAGGGGTTGATTCAAGGCATGTGAGCAATCGTTTAATTCTGATAATCGAGTCAGTAAATATTCCGCTTTTTGGAAGTTCCCTGCATTAGAGGAAAGTCCATTCAAAATCCACTCTTCTTCTTGTGCTGTAATTGAATACTTACGGCGCAAGGAGCGAATTTGTGCTAAATTTTGCTGTAACAGTCGCTCAAATGCAGTGCGATCGGGTTGCCTTTGTTGCAGCAACATTAAGCGCTCCAATGATTTTTGGTAGCCGCTCAACCGGATTTGATTTTCTAATGTTCGTTGACGATTGGGGTCGAGCAACTCTGGATCTTCAATGCCCAATTCTTCTAACACTTCGCGGTGTTCATCATCAGTAATACCTAGTTCTTGACGCATTTGCTGCAAGACTTCCAAACTACTGGAGGTGTTAACATAGCCTTCCTCTAAAACCTCTTGCACCACTCCTTTGTAGGCTTGATGTCGTTTCTCGCGAGTGAAGCCAGGAAGAACTTTTGCCAATACATACACTTCGTTGACATGCAGATCGTTCAGAGAGCGCCCGTCCAAAAACCGTGAAACATCTAACTGCAATTTCTCCAGTTGTTTACGGAATCGACTAGCTAGATTCTCGCGAGAATAAAGCTCCGGACTACGTCTCCA
>Ga0213881_10001407_pt1 | contig 11534 bp, 12 predicted proteins | sample BarmaccoBMER_R08_FD_160104 | JGI IMG/M metagenome (GOLD analysis project Ga0213881, IMG submission 160104) | Barbacenia macrantha exposed rock microbial communities from rupestrian grasslands, the National Park of Serra do Cipo, Brazil - ER_R08 ... | reverse complement strand
GCGGTCATGGGGAAAGCGACTGGGCGGGCGACGGCGACTACAGCATCGGCGCCTACGCGGCGGATGTCCGAGCGGTAGCCCGCCAGATCGCGCGGCCCGTCGCGCTGGTGGGGGCGTCGCTCGGCGGCCTGGCATCGCTGCTCGCCGTCGCGGAGCCGCCCGGGGTCGACGCCACGGCGCTTGTCCTGGTCGACGTGACACCGCGAATGCGCCAGGATGGCCGAGAGCGGATCGGGGAGTTCATGCGAGGCAGGCCGGAGGGGTTCGGCTCCGTCGAGGAAGCGGCCGATGCGGTGTCCCGGTACCTGCCGGATCGCCCGCGGCCAAAGGATGTCAGCGGCCTCGCACGCAACCTGCGGCTCGGCGCGGACGGGCGGCTGCACTGGCACTGGGATCCGAGATTCCTGGACTCGCGCCTTCAGGATGACACCGGCCATCCAGTGCGCTTCGAGAACGCGGCCGCCGTGGTTACCGCGCCGATGTTGCTGGTCCGGGGCGGCAACAGCGACGTGGTCGGCGAAGATGAGGCCGGCGCGCTGCTGCGGGTGGCACCACGGGCGCAGGCGATCGACGTCGCGGGCGCCGGTCACATGGTCGCCGGGGACCGCAATGACATCTTCTCCTCAGCGGTTGCGGAGTTCCTGATCAAGAACGCGCGCGTAGCGCGGGAGAGCGTCAGGCCCGGGAGTGAACGTGCCTGGTGACCGGTATTTTCAGCCCGAGATCGAGACGATGCCGCGCGCTGGGCTGACCAAGCTGCAGACCGAGCGGATCCTGGAGCTCGTGCCCTACGCGTACGAGCGCTCGCCGTTCTACCGGGAGATGTGGGATGCGGCGGGAGTCCGCCCCGCGGACATCCGCAACCTGGACGACTTCACGCAGCGCATCCCGACCATCACCCGTGACGACATACGGGCGTTCCGGGCGCGGACCGGCGATCCGTTCGGTGGCCTGCTGTGCGTCGAGCCCGCCGAGCTGACCTCGATCACCTCCAGCTCGGGCACCACGAACGATCCGGAGTTTTTCCCGGAGATGTGGGACGCCCAGCCGCCGCTGCCGCTGGCCTCAGCCCGCGACCTGTGGGAACTCGGCCTCCGGCCCGGTGACCGGGTGCTGACGCCCGCGGGCAGCTTCCGCGGCTTCTTCGACGGGCTCTACCAGATGCTAGGCCTCATCCCCCTCTACGTGGACACCTGGATGGGGAACTGGGCCGAGGTTCTCGACGCCATCCGCGAGCACCGCCCGGCTTACGTTCAGCTCCTCGGGCCGATCATCATCGAGCTGGAACGGCTGGCGGCCAGGCATGACCTGCGCGAGCTGTTCTCCTGCTTCAAGGGGGCCAGCTTCGCCGGGCAGCCGCTCGCGCCGCGCCAGGCGCGGATGGTGCGCGAGCAGTGGGGGCTCGAGCTGTTCGTCTACACGAGCGCTGGCGACACGGGCACGGCCTGGGAATGCCGCGAGCACGACGGCTACCACCTGTGGGAGGACATGGTCTTCGCCGAACACCTGGCGACCGACGGGCAGCACCTGGTTCCCGGTGGTGACGTGGGAGAACTGGTCGCGACCAGCCTGGACGACGATGCGGCGCCGCTGATCAGGTACCGCAGCGAGGACCTGGTGCGAATGACCAAGGGGCCGTGCGGCTGCGGGCGGACGCACTCCCGGATGTGGGTGGCCGGCCGCAAGGGCGACGAGACCGTCGTGCGCGGGCGGCCGGTGGTGATCGGCGACGTCTGGGCGGCTGTCGAGAGCATCCCGGAAACCGCCGACGGCTTGTTCCAGATCATCAGGCGTGGGCGGGAGGTCGACGAGCTGCGGATCAGGGTCGGCTATGAGCCGCCCGGCGACGTGGCCGGGCTGGCTGGACGGCTCGCCAACGCCATCGAGGAACGCGTCGGCGTCCTGCCTGAGATCCTGCTGGAGACCGTGGAGGAGATCCTCGCCCGCAGTTCCAGCGTGGCCAAGTTCCCGCGGGTGGTGGCTCGATGACGAGGGCTTCCATGGCGGCCGAGGCGACGGCGCTGCCGCGTGCGCTCATCGCGGGCATCGGCCGGTTCCACGTTGAGGAGAGGGTCACGGAATTCCCGATCGGATGGGAAGAAACTGACCGGGACGCCGTGTGGGCCGGGCGCCAGCTGGCCCGCTGGGGCGTGGACCGGGGGTCGTACGTGCTGGTCACGGCGGCGGTCTGGCAGGGGCCGTGGGTCTCCCCGGTGCTGCGAGCTGTCCGCCTGGCCGGCGCCACCTTCGGCATGGCAGACACGTTCGGCTGGGACGCGCGGCGGACCGCGACGTTCGCGAGCAGGCTCCCGCTCTCGATGATTTTCGGGCTGGGGGCTGCGACGGCGGAAGCCCTCAGCGATTCCGGGCAGCTCGCGGACCTGTTCGGCGGCGTGCCCGCGATCCTCGCCCATCCCGGCGCCCACCCGGTCCTGGCCGGCAGTGGGCTGCACCCGGGCCTGGTCGCGTTCCTCGGCCCGGCGCTCGCCGTGGAGTGCCCGCAGCGGGCCGGCGCGCACGTCAACGCGGCCGAATGGCTGGTGCAAGAGTCCGCGGGCGGCCTGTGTATCTCCGTCGTCGGGCCGCGCGCGTACCGCGCGCAGCGGGTGCCGCTCGGGTTGCCCGGCGGTGTCGTGACCGGCCCGTGCGAATGCGGCAGCATGGACCCGCGAGTACGGCTCGGCTGAACGATGGAGCAGGCCGAGCAGGAGTGGCGGCGGGAGTGGTTCTGTGAGCACTGGGCCCACGGCGTCCCGTTCAACAAGCACTGCGGCATCGAGGTGCGGCGGTGGGATGCCGAGACCGTCGAGCTGTTTCTGCCGTATTCAGTGGAGCTCAGTGCGCAGGCGGGGATCTTCCACGGCGGCGTGGTCTCGGCGCTGCTCGACACCGCCGCCTCGGGCGCGGTAATGGCAGGCCACGATTTCGCCAAGGGCAGCCGCCTGACCACGATCTCGCTGTCAGTGCAGTTCCTGACCGTGGCACCGGGCGAGGACCTGCGGGCGCTTGGCCGGTGCACGCGGCGCGGGCGCGGCGTTCACTTCGCGGAGGCGCAGGCCCGCGGCGCGGTATCGGGCAAGGTGGTGGCGACCGGCCAGGCCGCGGTCAGCATCTCCGGCGAGCGCCCGGGCGCGCCCTGGACCGCCCGCCGCCTGTGACGGGCGCGGCGCAGTGCCTCCTTACCCTGCCCGGACATCCAGGCGAGCGGGAATACGGCAACGACCTCGTCGCTGCTCGCGCGTCGCCACCGGCCATCTGCACCGGTGACGCTGGTCGTCGACGCCCCATGGTCGTCGCATGGCTCACGGACAGTGGCATAGGCGGGCGCTGGGCGGAGTCGTTGCTGATGGGTGATTCGCTGGCGGCTCCGCATCTGATGCCGGTCGAGGCCGCGAATATCTTGCGGAGGGCAGCGCTGGCCGGCGACATTTCGGCCGACGTGGCATCCCTCGCGCACGCTGACCTGCTAGACCTGCGAGTGGAGGTCTTTCCCTACCAGCCTTGTGCTGCGCGGGTATGGGAACTTCGGGAGAACGTGACGTGCTACGACGGCTGGTACGTCGCGGTCGCCGCGTTGCTGGATGCCCCGCTCGCAACACTCGACGACCGCCTGGCGAACTCGGCAGGGCCTCGTTGTCAGTTCCTGCTGCCCCCAGATGCAGCTCAGCCACCCGTACTGTCAGCGCCTCCACCTGCCCTGCCCTGGCCGGAGCGTCCTTCGCAGCCAGCTCCGCGTCCTTGGCCCCGATCACCGCACGCAGCCGGTCGTTCGCCGTCCGCAGCCCCGCCACCTGCGCACGCAGGTCCTTCGGCGCGCCTTCCGGCGGCAGATCAGGCACACGTCACCATGATCGGCAATCTTCCGCCACGGTCCAGCCGGCACGCCATGCGGCCCGGCACTGGATCGCCCCGAGGCGATGGCCGGATGCCGATAGCACAGGCGTGGGCGGCGCCGCCGGGGCTGCGGGTGCGACGATGGTGGCGTGCGCTTCGGTGGGCGGGTCCGGCCAGCCGTCGCTTCTGACGCGGCGGAAGTCGCGCGGATCTACGTGGTCTCCTGGAACGCGGGCTTCGGGCACCTCATGGGAAGGCGGGAACCGTCTCCCGCAGACGGCGAGCGCTGGAGGGGCGAGCTCACTTCGGGTCCAGCCCGGTGGTGGGTCGCAGAGGCGGAGGGCCTGGTCACCGGATTCGCCGTACCGGTCCCAGTCGTGATCCCGCCGCCAGCGGCCTTGGCGAGCTGGACACGATAGCGGTGGAGCCGCGGGTGTGGCGGACCGGGGTGGGCCGGGCACTCATGGCTGTGGCGGTGGATGCGCTGCGCAGCGCCGGCCACACCGAAGCCATCGTCTGGACGCCCGCTGGCTACGAGCAAGGACACAGCTTCTACCGCGCCATGGGCTGGCTGCCGGACGGCGGACGCCGGGACGGCGGTCGCCAGGTCTCGTTCCGGCGGTCGCTGGCAACCGGAGGGAGCCGGGAGGCACGATGATCAAGCATCAGCTCCGGCATGTCGCGGACCGCGCGTCACAGCCGCCGTGCCAGCTCCCGAGACAACCCCAGGCCACAGGCATCTGCAATCCGAATTCTTCAAGATGAAGAGTTCAGTACTGCGGCGGCCAACGCGCACCACAGGTTACGCACGCGATCCTTGGTCTTGCGCGTCTGCAGAGCGCCGGTCGCCAAGGCGGCGACCAGGGTGATCCAACAGCCGAGCAGGAAGAGCCAGGGCCAGTTAACGTGCGCCACACCGATGACCGTTGAGATCGACTTCATCGGTAGATGTGAAGTCGACTCATAGCCCGGTATCCGGCATGGGAGATCCGGCACGGAAGGCTGCGTTGATGGGCCACTTCTACTGGCCAGCTGGGCTGAGAAGAATGACGAAACGGCTTGATGATTAGGTTCTAGCAGCTAGAGATACTCAAGACCTCTCGACATACCACCATGCGGTATGGCGCCAAGTCGTCCAGTTCTACTGGGCGCGACGCCGGTGGCAAGCAAGAGCGCTCATCCAGCTCACACTTGCCACCGACATCGTCTCGATCTGCTACTTCTCCGTGGCTTCCCGATACTTGGCGATCACGTCGGCGGGCACACGACCGCGCTCCTTGACCTGAATGCCCTGAGCCTTGGCCCACTCACGGACTTCCGTGGTGTTAAGTCCGCCGGCAGTCGTTCGGCGGCCACTATGACCTGCGCGCCGAGTAGTACCGCCGACCTTGCGGCTGCGTTCTACGTACGTTGCCAGCGTCTTGCGCAGCGCGCCGGCATGATCTGTGTTCAGGTCGATCTCGTAGTCTGTGCCGTCCAGCCCGAACCGGACGGTTCCCTCGGCATCGGTGCCGTCGAGGTCATCAACGAAGGTGACCTGTACCTTCTGCGCCATCTACATTCCTTTCATTGCTCAACGGCAAGCATATGCGGTCACTGATGCTGCTTTTGCATGGACTCTTGCTAATGGTTGATTGAGCTCAAACGTTTAGCGCGCAGCTTCCCCCGGTATCATGCGATAGCTGGAGAACAGCCCCAGCTGTGAGGCCACTTGATACTTCCAGATCCTCTTCACAGCGGAATTCAGGAACGATGGAAGTCGCAGGTCGCGGGCAGCCGCGGCGGTCTGGGGATTTGACCCCGCACTCCGCAGACCGCTCGGCGCAGCTTACCGGTAACAGCCGTGCAGATCTTCGCGGCCGCCCGGGCCGCGCCCTGGGCGAGAGTGCAGACCACATCCCTGCCGGGGCAGCTAGCGAGCCGATCGGACCCATCAGACGCCCCTTTAAGATGTGACCATGCTGGACGGCCGCCGATTTTGGCGGTCATTCGGTTATGCCAGCACGTTAGACACTGCACCTGTCATGGCGTCTGCCTCTGGCTGCGGCAAGAGCTGGGTCAGGCGCGGGGCATGCCGGGCCATGTCTAGGCGGCGCTGCTCCTCGCGTATGGCCCCGGCCAGGTCTTTGATCCGGGTACCGCAGGCGGTTAGCCTTCCGCCGGCCCCAAGCCCTGTGTCGGCGAGTTCCCAGAATTCTGCGGACACGGGCCGGCGGCCGAGTTCGGCGTGGGCCACCACCGTGGCGCTGTAACCGATCCGGCGGGCAAGCTGTACCTGGCTGAATCCGGCCGCATGCCGGAAGCTGGCGAGCAAGCGACCCGCTTCGGAACGGGCGGCAGCGATAGCCTCTCGCAGGCCGGCCAGCGGCTCCTGCGTCATCATCGCAGAGTCGTGCGTTGCAGGCATCCGGGGCTGCTTCACCGCCGTGGTCATGCCATTTCTAGGAGTGTCGGCAGGTCGCTGACGTGGCGGATGAGCAGCGCCCCTTCCGGCAGAGTTTCACCAGGCCGTAGCCCGCCGGGTCTCACGAGTGCCGCGTGCATGCCGCCCGCGATCGGGGCGACGACGTCGTTTTCGAGGTTGTCGCCGACGAACAGTATCTGGCTCGCGGGGCACCCGGCGGTAGCTAGGACCAGGGCGTAAAAGAGGGGCTCTGGTTTTCTTGTTGACCGGACTAGCGGCCTCGCGGCGGCTTGCTTCTGAGCGGGTTTGTGCTGGGATGCATGCCTGTGACTCACGATGATTCCTTGGATTGCGAGGACGGTGTTCCTGCCGGGGGGCGTGATATCGGCCGGATCGATGTCCGGCGGACGGGCGGGCTGGTAGCTACGCCATCGGCTGTGGTGCCGTATGCGGTGACCGATGAGACTGGCGATGAGGTCGGCGTGGTCGCTGAGTATCTGCGTCATGTGACGGTGGGTGATTTCAGCGGGCTGAGCGTGCGTTCCTATGGGCTGGCGCTGCTTCGCTGGCTGCGGTTCCTGCGCGCGGCCGGGGTCGGGTGGGATCGGGCCGGGCAGGCGGAGGTCGCTGATTTCGTGCTGTGGATGCGGTCGGCCCCAGCGGGCCGCAGGCACCGGCCCGGTGGCCCGGTGCCGGGCAGCGTGAACCCGCGGACGGGCAAGCGGTATCTGGGCGAGGGGTTCGCCCCGGCGACGATCAACCACAACCTGGCGGTGGTCCGGTCGTTCTATGAGTTCCATATCGGCCAGCACGCCGGCCCGGTGCGCAACCCGGTCCCAGCCCGTCGGGGTTCGCGGGGACGGGTGCGGGCGGATGCTCACCACAACCCGCTGGAGCCGTTCCGGCCCGCTCGGCGCGCGGACTACCGGCAGCGGGTCCCGCAGACCGCACCGCGGGCGATCCCGGACGGCCTGTTCGACGAGCTGTTCGCAGCGATGGGCTGTGACCGGGACCGGGCGATCGTGGCGCTGTATGTCTCGACCGCGGCGCGGCCGTCGGAGCTGCTGGGCATGCGCGGCGCGGATATCGACTACGGCGGCCAGATGGTGGCGGTGACCCGGAAAGGAACGCGGGCGGTGCAGTGGCTGCCCGCCTCGCCGGATGCGTTCGTCTGGCTGCGGATCTACCAGCACAGCCTGCCCGAGGAACTGTCCGGTGCGGACCAGCCGGTGTGGTGGACGCGGCGCCGGCCATGGCGACCGCTGGATTACGACGCGATGCGGGCCGTGCTGCGGCGGGTCAACGACGGCCTGGGCACCAACTGGACCCTGCATGACCTGCGCCATACCGGTGCGGTCCGGATGGCGAACGACCCGAAGATGCCGCTGGTCACGGTTCAGATGCTGTTGGGGCATGCGCACCTGTCCAGCACCGAGCGGTACCTCAAACCCCACCTGGAGCAGATCATCGCCCACGCCCGCGAACATCACCAGCGGCAGGCCAGTCAGCCTGAAACGACGCGGCCAGGCCCGGAGCTGCGCTATGACGACGCGGACCTGCGCGAACTGTTCGGCTGGCAGACGCCCGGGAGAGGAGAGCAGTGACCACGACCCGGCAGCATGGCCAGGCATCCGGTCCCGCGAGTAGCGCACCGTCATCGCCGCCCCCGGCCGCACGCGAGGCCGGGCCGGCACCTGCGCCGTGGCCGCAGACGGTGCTGTCCGCGGACGAGCTGACGCGGATGGCCTGGGAACTGCCCGTCGGTTCGCAGGCCAAGGAACGCCGGTTTATGCGCCGCGCGGGCACCCGCCGGCTCCTGGCCTGGCTGGAGACCTGGCCGGGCACGACCTGGCAGGAACGGTGGGAGGCCAGCGGAAGCGAGGCGGCCGGCGGGGCGTGGATACAGGCGCCGGCGCGGTTCGCCCAGCAGATGAAGCCGGGCCTGCACGATCATGGCGCGCGGTCGAGTATCGCCTCGGGCATGAGCGCGCTGCTGTGCCTGGGCGTGCTGCGACCGGGGTATGTGTGGATGTTCGCCGCCCGGATCAAGGAGACCTACGGCTACGTGCGGGAGCTGACCGACCCGAAGTTCTTCACCGAGGCGGTGGCCCGCTGCCGTGCTGGCAAGGACCTGAGCCGCGAGCAGAACCTCCTTCGCGCGCTGAACCACATCAGCCGGCTCATTATCGGCACCGGCCGCGGTCCCCGCGAGCTGACCGCCCGCGACGTGGCGGCCTACCACGCCACCTTGCTGGCGGACGGGCCGCAGCCGCAGGCGATCACGCTGACCTGGGACATCCTGCTCGACATGGGTGTCATCACCGCGGCCGAGCACGGGCGGTTCCGCAACCCGCAGCGGAAGGGACGGCAGCCGGTCGAGGACCTGGTGGACCAGTACGAGCTGGCCTGCCGCCCGGTCCGGGACGTGCTGGTGCGCTACCTGCGCGACCGTGCCGTCTCGATCGACTACAGCTCCCTGCTGTCCTTGACCCAGTCGCTGGCCAGCGCGTTCTGGAAAGACCTGGAAACCCATCACCCAGGAGTCAGCTCGCTGCGGCTGGCACCCGATGCCGCCCAGGGATGGAAGGATCGCCTGGCCGCCAGCCGGTCTGACCCCTATGGCGTGCTGTTCACCGTCCGCGCGTTCTACCTCGACCTGCCGCACAAAGCGCTGGAAGACCCCTGGTGGGCGCCGTGGACCGCGCCCAGCCCGGTCACCGAGGACGATATCCGCGGGTTCAAGAAGTACCAGCGGCACCGCACCGCGCGGATGCACCAGCGCACCCGCACCCTGGCGCCCGTGCTGCCCCGGCTGGCCGCCAGCGTCGAAGACCACCTGCGCGAGACGGAGCGGCTGCACGCCGCCGCGAGCAGCGTGGCGGTCGGCGAGGTGTTCACCATCGAGGAGGACAAGTACGAGCGCATCGAGGCCGCCAGCGACAGGTTCCCGGAAAGGTACCGCGGCGCGCGCCGGCTTCGGGTGCGCCACGTGGCCGGCGGCCAGGCGCTGGACCTGACCAAGGAAGAGGACCGGGCGTTCTGGACCTGGGCCATCGTGGAAACCTTGCGGCTGACCGGCGTGCGGCTGGAGGAAATGCTGGAGATCACCCACCTGGCGCTGGTCACCCGCGTCCTGCCGGACACCGGGGAGGTGATCCCGCTGCTGCAGATCGCCCCGTCGAAGGCCGACGCGGAGCGGCTGCTGCTGGTCTCGCCGGAGCTGGCGCACGTCCTTGCCCGGATCATCGCCCGGGTCCGCGGCGGCAGCCAGCACATCCCGCTTGTGGCCCGCTATGACTACCATGAGCGGACCACCGGGGCGCCGCTGCCGCACCTGTTCCAGCGGCAATGGGGACCCACCCGGCAGATGATCAGCCCGAACCTGGTCAAGGACCTGCTCAATCAGGCGCTGGAACGCGCCGGGCTGACCGGCCCGGACGGCACCCCGCTGCACTACACACCCCACGATTTCAGGAGGATCTTCGCCAGCGATGCCGTGTCCGGCGGCCTGCCCGTGCACATCGCCGCCAAGCTGCTCGGCCATCATGACCTGGCCACCACGCAGCGGTATGTCGCGGTCTACCAGGACGACGTCCTGCGGCATTACGCGGCGTTCATCGCCCGGCGCCGTGCCGAGCGGCCCAGTGAGGAATACCGTGAGCCGACCTAGTCCGACTGGAACGAGTTCGAACAGCACTTCACCCGCCGCAAAGTCGAGCTCGGCACCTGCGCCCGCCCCTATGGCACTCCCTGCCGCCACGAGCACGCCTGTATCCGCTGCCCGATGCTCCGCGTCGACCCGCTGCAGGGAGTACGGCTCGCGGAGATCATCACCAGCCTGCATGAGCGCATCCGCGAGGCCACCGAACGGGGCTGGCTTGGCGAGATCGAAGGACTCCAGGTCAGCCTGGACGCCGCCCGGCAGAAGATGGAGCAGATCCGCAGAATCCGCCTCCGCGGAACCCCGCTCGAACTCGGGCCGACCCGCCGCCTCCCACCAGCACCGAAGTGAGCATCGCGCGCTCACCCGGGCCGGCACGCCGCTGGCGGGTCTCATCCTGCCTCCACCAGGGCGGGCAGCTCGCGGACATGCCCGATCAGCAGCGCGCCATCCGGCACCTGCTCTCCGGGCCGCAGCCCGCCGGGGCGGACCAGGCATGCCTGCATCCCGGCCCGCATCGGCCCGGCCACGTCGTTGGCGATGCTGTCCCCGACGAACAGCACCTGCCCGGCGGGGCACTGCGCGGCGGTGATCACCAATTCGTAGAAGAGCGGCTCGTCCTTCCTGACGTTCAGCGAATACGAGACGAGTCCCACCGCGAACAGCTCATGCACGCCCGCCATTTGCAAGGCGGGCCAGCGGGTTTCCGCCGCAGTCGCGTTCGACCCCAGCAGCAGCCGCAGCCCCAGCCCGGCCAGCTCGTGCAAAGCGGCAGCGGCTTGCGGGTCCACGCCTTTCTGGCCGATCACATGATCTTCGCGACCGGTACTGATCGTGCCGCCGAAATCCAGCGCCACCGCCCGGCAGCGCACCCGTCCCGGCCTCATGCCGCCGGTCACGGGACCTCACCGGTCCCGTGACCGGCCGCGGCTATGGTTCCGGGACGCCGGCGTGGGATCATTACCGGCTGTTGCTGGCGACGATCACGGCCGAGTGCCGGGGCGCTGGCCAGCCGGGAGCGATGGAGGACCGTGCTGAACGCTGCTGCCGCTGAGTCGCTGTCAGCCGCGGCGCTGGCCGGGGTGCTGGCGTGGGCTGTGATCAGGCCGCGCGGGTGGCCGGAGGCGGTCGCTGCGGTCCCGGCCGCGGTGCTGGTCATCGCCGCCGGCGCGATTCCGGGCCATGCCGCGGTCGCGGAGGCCCGGCGGCTGGGGCCGGTGATCGGGTTCCTGGCCGCGGTGCTGGTGCTGGCGCAGCTGTGTGACGACGAGGGCCTGTTCAAGGCGTGCGGGGCGTGGATGGCCCGCACGGCGGCCGGCCGGCCGCGGCGGCTGCTGGCCCAGGTGTTCGCGGTCGCTGCGGTCACCACCGCGGTGCTGAGCCTGGACGCGACGGTGGTGCTGCTCACCCCGGTGGTGGTCGCCACGGCGGCGCGGCTGCAGGCGCGGGCCAGGCCGCACCTGTACGCTTGCACCCACCTGGCGAATTCCGCGTCGCTGCTGCTGCCGGTCTCCAACTTGACCAACCTGCTCGCGTTCTCCGCCAGCGGCCTGGCGTTCGGCCGGTTCGCCGCGCTGATGGCCCTGCCGTGGCTGGCCGTCATCGGCACCGAGTACGTGGTGTTCAGCCGGTTCT
>Ga0213881_10001406_pt1 | contig 11535 bp, 9 predicted proteins | sample BarmaccoBMER_R08_FD_160104 | JGI IMG/M metagenome (GOLD analysis project Ga0213881, IMG submission 160104) | Barbacenia macrantha exposed rock microbial communities from rupestrian grasslands, the National Park of Serra do Cipo, Brazil - ER_R08 ... | reverse complement strand
GCCCGGGTTCCGGGCTGCCCGGACAGCTGCAGCGACGGCGTGAGCACCGGTGCGGTGAGATCGGCGCCGGTGATGATGTCGGACAGGTAGCGATAGCCGAGCGTGATGATGATGTCGTCCACCATCGCGGCTCGCGTCGCCTCGTCGGCGTATCCGTGCCGGATGCGGTTGCGCACCAAAGCCTGTTCAGCCATGGCCGCTCCGACTCGGCGACGCTCGGCATCGTAGGAGTCGAGCAACGCGTCACCGCCGATGCCGCGCAGCACGGCGGCGAGTTTCCAGGCGAGGTTGTGCGCGTCGTGGATACCCGTGTTGGCGCCGAATCCGCCGGCCGGTGGATGGACGTGAGCCGCGTCCCCGGCCAGGAACACCCGCCCAACGCGGAACCGGTCAGCCACCAGCTGGGCTCCTTGCCACGGCACTTTGGCCACGATCTCGACCGCCATGTCTGGGCGACCGGACGCGGCACGCACTATCTCGATGCAACGTTCGTCGGTGAAGTCATCCGGGCTCTCGCCTTTGTCCGGGTAGTACAGCGGGGTGGCCAGCCACGGGTCGCAGCCGTGCAGCCGCGACAACCCCATCAATGTGCCGGGCGCCGCGCTGGCGTAGCACAGGATGAACGGCCGCCCACGGAGCAGTTTTTCAAGCTCCGGGGCTCGGAAGTATATGGTAAGCGCATTGAAAACCGTACCGCGCCCACCGCGGATCACACCGAGCGTCTCGCGGACGTGGCTGCCCGCGCCGTCGGCACCGACCAGGAACTGGGCCCGGACCGTGGTGGTTGCGCGGGTGGCGTGGTCGACCAACACCGCCGTGACGCCGTCGGCGTCCTGCTCAAACGTTTCCATCCGGGTACCGAAACGCACGTCGGCGCCGAATTCAGCGGCCTTCGCGACCAGCACCTTCTCGTAGCGGTCCTGGCCGCACCCCATGACCCGCTCCGGGCTGACGTGCGGGCCATCCAGCGAGGGCGCCTCCAGCACTTCAGCGTCGTCGATCTCGGCAAACGTGCGAACGCGGAGGATCCCGCCCTCGAAATAGGCGTGCGAGTCACCCATTTCCAGCGCGCGGATGTCAGCGCCAATACCCGCCGTACGGAACAGCTCCATGGTGCGGGCCTGTAGGCCGGGAGCTCGGGGCAGCGCGGAGGTGCTCGCCCGCTTCTCCGCGACCATGGTCGATACGCCGTGGCGGCCAAGAAACAAGGATGTCGCGAGGCCCACCGGGCCCGCGCCGACGATCAGGACCGGGACAGTGAGATCAACCATGGGTTTCAAGATATGGCGGCTCCCTCAAAGATTGCTGGCGGACCGCTCGGGAACAAGCGCGGTCCCGCGCTCTAGCTTGCCTCTATGGCCGCTCCACAACACGCTGACACGGTCGGGGCGTTGAGCCGGGGTCGGCTCTCGGCCCGGTCGAGAACGTCGAGAGAGGAACCGCCAGCTATGAGCGACACTGTGGCCACACTCAAAACCCCGGCCGAGATCATTCGGCTAGGCAACGCTTTCTGCGACGCGCAAGCGCTGCTCACCTCGGTTGAACTCGGTCTGTTTACCGCGCTGGCCGATGGACCGGCTACCGAAGAGGATGTGCGGGCGCGGCTGGGGCTGCACGGTCGGGGCCTGTGGGATCTGTTGAACCTGCTGGTCGCCCTAGGGCTGTTGGAACGCGACGGCGACCGCTACCGCAACGCCGAAGGCGCCCAGCACTACCTGGTCCAAGGCCGACCAAGCTACATCGGCGGCTTCCTCGAGCGCGCCAACCGCAATCTGTATCCAGCCTACGCTCGCCTGCCTGAGGCGCTGCGCACCGGCAAGCCGCAGACCGACACCAACTTCGACGAGGTCAGAAAGAATCCGCGCGTCCTGCGCCAGTTCGCGCAGATGATGGATGCCTTGATCTATACGCTGGGTCCACAGCTGATCGAGGCGTTCGACTGGACGAAGCACTCGTCGGTTCTCGACGTGGGCGGCTGTCGAGGCAGCCTCACCGCCCAGATCGTCACGGCGGCGACGCACCTGCACGGGCATGTGTTCGACCTACCCGAGATGGAACCGCTGTTCGACGAGCTTGTCGCGCAAGCGGGACTCACCGATCGAGTCATATTCCACGGCGGCAGTTTCTTCGAGGTGGACGCATTGCCCAGGGCCGACGTCGTGATGCTGGGTCACGTCCTGCATGATTGGGACCCGCGGCAACGTAAAGAACTCGTCGCGAAGGCCTACGCGGCGGTCAACCCGGGCGGGGCGCTGCTGGTGTACGACCGGATGCTGGAGGATCAGCCGGTCCATGTGGAGAACCTGGTAGTCAGCCTCGACATGCTGCTGGTCACCGAGGGCGGCTCCGAGTACACGGTGACCGAGCTGCGCAAGCACGCGGCCGCCGCCGGCTGCGCCGACGTCACGGCCGAGCCGCTCGGTCACGATGACACGTTAGTGATCTTGCGTAAACGCCCGTGAGTGGCGAGTGTTGCTGTGGCGATACTCGCCACTCACGGAGGCCGCGGTCAGCGACCGCCCGCGGTATGGATGACCTCGCCGTTGATGTTGCCGTTGGCCTCCGAACCGAGGAAGACGATCAGCCGGGCGACTTCCTCCGGGGTGCTCAGCCGACCGCTTGGGGTCCGCTCGACCTCCGCGGCCACCATCTCGGCGGTGCCGGGATAGTCGGCGGCAATCCGCAGGCTCTCGGTGAGCGTCGCTCCGGGGGCGACCACATTGGCCAGCACCCCGTTGCGGGTCCACATGAGGCCGCGTACGAAGCCGTGCATCGCCGCGCGCGCCGCACTGTAGTACTCCGATCCGGGAGAACCGTGCGTGGCGGTGACCGACGACAGCAACACCACCCGGCCCCAGCCACGCGCCCGCATGCCCCTCACCACGAGCTGCACGGTCAGCATCTGGCCGTCCACGTTGGCGCGGATCTTGTCCGACCAACCCGAGCCGCCGGTGTGGGGCATGTCCTCGAAGTGCGGGGTGTCGGCCATCTCACCCCAGGTGAACCAGTGCGCGTTGGCGACAAGGACGTCGATGCCGCCGAAGCGCTCCGTTACGGCCTCCACCGCCGACCTGATCGAATCCGGATCCCGCAGGTCGTACGGCACGGCATGGGCGCGATCAGTCCCACCCAGCCCGGCGACCACCTTCGCGGCTTCGTCGACGGCCGACTGGTACGTAATGGCGACGAGGGCGCCCTCCTCGGCGAAAAGTCGCGCCACCTCACGCCCGATGCCCTTGGTCGCTCCCGTGACTAACACCCGTTTGTCGTGCAGCCCGAGGTCCACGGCTCAGTCCTGGTCATCGCGGCCAAGGCCGCGGTACGCCTCGGTGGACGCCGCCATCCGCTTCTTGATGGCCGGGACGTGATTGATCGTGCGCATCCCGGTGCGCATCCCGGCCAAGGCTAGCCGACCGATGATCGGCTTGTGCATCGGACTGTTCCCGCTCATCTGCTTGCGGGATTCCAGGACGGCGTCGAACCCGTACTCCACCATCCGGGCTTCGTATTGCCGCACGGCGTCCACCACGCTCTGCTGACCGTCGCGCACCTTGATCAGCTGTCGGCAGAGCAGCCGGGCGTCACGCAGTGCCGTGTTGGCGCCGACGCCCCGGCCGGGCGTCATGGTGTGAATGGCGTCGCCGATCAGCGTCACGTTGCTGGGCTGCCACAGCGGCAGCGGCTCCGATGTACGGATGTTGATCGGGAATACCGCGCCAGGGTCGGTCCGCGCGAACAGCTCCCGCAGGTTGGGGTGCCAATCCGCGGTCAGCCTCAGCACAAGATCCTGCAGCTCCTTGCCCGACAGCTGCAAGACGTTGTCAGGCAGGTACCGCTTCGCCGTGCTGAAGCCCCACATGATGTAGTCGCGGGTGTTGTCGTAGAGCAGCCCCGGCCACTTCGCCAGCAACTCGGTGTCGCTGCTGCCGATCCCCTGCTTGGGCACGCCGTCCTGGCCCCACGGGAACTCCATCACGTGCAGGATGCAGAAGAAGCCTCTCGGCGCGAAGACCATCGACACCGCGCTCCTGGACTTCTCCGGCAGCAGCGCCTTGGTCTCCGGCGTCAGCGGGACCTTGCCGGTGACACCGATCAGACCCGAATCGACCAGCTTGGCCTGTGGCAGGTACTGTCGGCGAACTCGTGAGCCGGAGCCGTCGGCCCCGACCAAGATGTCACCGGTTGCCGACGAGCTGTCGGTGAAAAACGCGGTGACCGTACCGTCATCGTTCTGAGTGAAGCGAGTGAACGTCTTCTCGAAGTGGACGCTGTCCTCGATCCCGGTCAGCAGCACCTGGCGCAGGGTCATGCGGCTGACCGAGAACTCGCGGCTGGCCAGGTCCTTGGGTGGCGTCCCGCCGTAGAAGTCATCCATGCTCTGCGAGAACAGCTCCTGCAGCTGCTCGGTCAGCATCACCGACCAGAACGGCGTCGCGGCTGTGCTCGCCACGTAGGTCTGGAAGAGCTCGGGCGGCAGGCAATCTTTCAGTGCGCGGTTGCCATCCGGGGAGATGCCGACCCGATAGCCAAAGAGCCCGTCAGTCCGGGTGCGGTCTCGTTCGTAAACATCGACGGTGATCCCCCCGGCTTTGCGCAGGCCCTGCGCCAAACACAGGCCTCCGGTGCCAGCCCCAATGATGATCACCCTGAGCGGTGTCTCGGGCATGCTTGTTACTCCTTGTATTCGCGTGTGAATGGGTTTACGGCGTCTGGTAAGCACCGGGGTAGTCAGCTACCGCGGTGGGCCCGGCCTGGCCCTGTTCCTTGAGCACCGAGGCGATCCACTGGTCGTCCCAGTGGACACGGTCGCTGCGCACATCGTCGATCAGCGACGTCACCCAGCGCAGCTCGGTCCTGGTCATCTCGGTGAGGTACTCGACCTCCAGAACGAACAACCGAGGCAGCACATCCGCGTACTCGCGCAGCTGGCCTTCGAGGCGGCTGAGGCGTTCGGACAACAACCACGTCCGAGTGGTGAGCTGTTGCACGACGTCGTCGGGGTCGAGCAGGGGCAGGTACGCGATGCCAACCGGGAACTCGGGGAACTCCGAGCGAGGCGTGGACAGAATATCCCGCATCCATGCCCGGGCTGTGACCCGCCCGGCGTCGGTCACTTCGTAGACCGTGCGCTCTGGACGTTGCGCGTCCCGTTCGGTCTCTCGTACCCGGACTAGCCCGTCACGGCGGAGCCGGTCGATCGTCTTGTACAGGCTCGCCCGCTGCCCCACGTTGATGACATCGGCCTTGCCGCGCTGCTTGATGAGCCGCTGCATCCGGTACGGGTGCATCGGCGACTCGATCAGTAGGGCGAGCAGTGCCAACGCTAGAGGCGAGCGTCGGGTCGGGGAACTCATAGTTTCCATGCTACTAGGGTCTCGGAAACTATTCAAGCAGGGTGCCAACTCCTTCCGATCTCCAGGAGGGCTCCAGCGCGCCCCCCGACCATGACGGCTGCGCCAGTCAAGCACGCTGATCTGGTTCGGCGAGGGAGGCACACCGTGTCGCACAATCACCAGCGGTTCCACGAGCACCTGCGGACGCTGGGCGCGCCAGCGCGGTCGCGCATGCTCGATCACCCATTCTGGACAGGACTGTGCGATGGCTCCCTACCGGGCGCGGCACTCGTCCAATTCGTCCTGCAGGACACCAGCTATCTCCTGCCCGGTTACGCCCGCGCCCTGTCCCGGTGCGCTTCGGAAGTGGCCGACGACCGGCACGCCCTGTTGCTGATGCGTTGCGCGCTGGCCACCCTGGAGTCGCGCGACCGGCTGGACGAGGCGTTCGCGGCCTCGGCGCCCGGCATGGGCCTGAGCCTGCCCAGCCGGCGGCCGCCGATCGCGGCGGCAACCGACGCCTACTGTCGGCTGTTCGCGCAATCGAGCGCGCGATCGGTCGTCGCGGGCCTCGGCTCGGCGCTGCCCATGATCTGGTTTCAGCTCGACCTCGCCGATAGCCTGCTGGCCCAGGTCCGGGACGGTTCGCGCTACCTATCCTGGGTCCGCTCGTACCACCCGGGGCCGCAGTACCGCTACGCCGTTAATGCTTTCCTGGAGATGATCGACGACCTCGCCCAGCGGGGCAGCGCCGAGGAGCGCGAGGTACTCACGGCATGCTTCCTGACCGCCAGCCAGCACGAGTGGCGACTGGCCGACTCGGCGCTGCTCGCCCCAGGAGCGAACGGCACTTCGAACGCTAGAAGCGTGTGAATGTGCCGTTCGCTCAGGCGGCCGCGCCGGGAACGGCGGGAACGGGCGGGTTAGACGGCGAACTGGTCGCGGTGAGCGGCGAGCCAGTCGTCGAACGTTCGCGCCGGCCGGCCGAGGATCTCCTCGACTGTCCCGGTCGGGGTGCGGCCGCGGTTCGGGTCGGGGTCGGCTTGCGCGTCGAGCAGGGCTTGGGCCCATTCGGACTCGAAGCCGTGTTCGACCATCGCTTTCCGTACCTCGGCGGGGGACGCTTCGACCAGCCGCAACGGCCGCCCAAGCACAACGGCCATCCGCTCGACCTGCTCGGCCGCGCTGAGCGACGCCGGACCGGTCAGGACATAGGTCCGATCGGCGTGGCCGTCGACGGTGAGCGCCCGCACGGCCACGGCGGCGACATCATCGGGGTCGATCACCGCTCGGGGCAGGTAGGCGTATGGCGCGTACACGGTTCCACCGGCCAGCATCCCCAACCACTGCAGCACGTTCGACATGAAGGCCGACGGCCGCAGCAGGGTCGCCGGGCAACCGGTCGCGTGCACGAGGTCCTCGCATTGGGCGTGTGCCGCGCCGTAGGGGCTGGGTACCGGCGGGATGGCCGCGACCGAGGACAGCAGGACGACCCGCTCCGGGCAGACCGCGCGCAGCGCCCGGGCCACCCCCCGCACCTGTTCGACGAAGCCGGGGCCGCTGGCGGCGGTCATCACAAACACCCGCTTGGCGCCAGCCAGCGCTTCCGAAATCGACCGAGGGTCGTCCAAGTCGCCCCGCACCTGCTCGACCTGTGGCGGCAGTACACTCGGCCGAGGGGCCCGGGTGATCGCCCGCACCGCCTCCCCCCTGGCCAGCAGACCCTCGACGATCGGGCGACCGACCGTCCCGGTAGCTCCCACAACGACGATCATCGGACGCTCCCTGAGGTAGGTGGAACTCCAACTGGCAGATCCGGCGGGCTCCAGCCGCCGATCTCAGTCAGCCGACGGCGGCCCGCGGCCGCGGGCGCCGCCCGGACAGCCATGTTGCGCAGCAGCACCCGCGCCTTGCCCTCCATCAGCGTCAACTGACCCATCTGACGCGAGGCGGTGGCGATCCGCTGGGCGCGCGGCCGGCGCTGCTGATCATAGACGCGCAGTGCCGCCGCGATGTCTGGCTCCGCCGCCAGCGCCGCGCACAGCACCACCGCGTCCTCGAGTGCCTGGCAGGCGCCTTGCCCGAGATCGGAGGTCATCGCGTGGGCGGCGTCACCGAGCAGCGCGGCGCGGCCCCGCACGTAGCTGGGCAGCGGCACCGCCAGTTCGAAGATGTCATGGTGCAGCACGGTGTCCGCGGGCGTCGCGGTCACCAGGTCCGGGATCGGGTGATGCCAGCGCCCGAAGCGCTCGAGCACCGCCGCGCGCTCGTCGAGGTGACGCTCGCCGATCGGGGTGTTGGCGACGGCGTACCAGTAGACACGCCCGTCGCCCAGCGGCATGCGGCCGAACTGCTGGCCTCGGCCCCAGGTGTTGCCGCCGATCTCGGCGAACCTGGTCTCCGTCATCCCGCGCCAGACGCTGTGCCCGCTGTAAACCGGCTCGGGCGCATCCGGCCACAGGACAGCCCGGACGGTGCTGTGCAGACCGTCCGCCCCAACCAGCAAATCCGGCTCGATGGTGCCGGTGCCGGATACCGTCTGGACTCGCACGCTCACTCGGCCGCTGCCGGGCTCGAGATCCAGCCCGGTGACAGTCGAGCCAGTCTGGATTCCATCTTCGGGCAGCGCCGAGGCCAGAACGGTCTGCAGCCGGGGGCGTAGCACGATGTCGGCGGTCAATCCGTGTCGATGGACGAAATCGGCGTCGGCGGGGGCCAGCAATCGGGCGCCGCGCGGGGTCCGAACACCATCCCCTCCCGGCAGCATCGACGCGGCACCGGCCCGCACAGTGGCGGCGACACCGAGTTGTTCGAGGCAGCGTCGCGCGTTGGCCATGAGCGAAATGCCGGCGCCGGCTTCACGCAACGCGGCCGAGCGCTCCAGAACCAGGACGTCCCAGCCGATCCGTCGCAAGCCGATCGCGGTGGCGAGCCCACCGATTCCGGCGCCCACCACGACCGCCGACGAGCGTTGCTGCTGGGTCCGGTTCATCGGGCCAACCTCCGACCTCGCGGCGTGCGGGACTCGGCGATCCTGGCCGCCCCCGCTAGAGCCCCGCTGGGACCACGGTGGCGAGCGGTGATAGCGGTGACACGGCGGGCGCTCCAGCGGTCCTCCATCCATTAGCGATCGGTGGCTGCCAGCGTCACCCTCAGCGGTCGGCGAACGAGACGTGAGCTACCGGGGCGGCCTGGGAGAGGAACCATGACAACCACCGGTGACATCGATCTGATGGACGCTCAGGCGTTCAGTGCCGGCGTGCCCCACGACTATTTCCGAGAGCTGCGCGGACGCGAAGGACTGACCTGGGCCCGCGACGGCGACGGCGGCGGGTTCTGGTACCTGGTCCGGCATGCCGAGGTGGCCTCGGCTTCCCGGAACACCTCGGTCTTCTCCTCCAGCCCCAGCACAATGACCTCGGTGCGCCAGCAAGAACAAGAGATCGACCCGCCGCTGATCACCTTCCTGGACGGTCAGGCGCACAACCGCATGCGGCGGCTGACGGCCAAGGGATTCGCACCGGCCCGGCTCAGCGCCCTGGCCGATTCGATCCAGCGCATTGTCGACCGGCTGCTGGCCGAAACAATCCAAGCCGACAGGTTCGACCTGGCCGAGGACGTGGCGCTGCAGCTGCCGTTGGAGGTGCTGGCCGAGCTGATCGGGATACCCCACGAGGAACGGCCCGAGTTGCTGACGTGGTCGCGGCAGACGGTGAATCTCGGCGATCCCAGCTATGACAAGAGCAACTTCGAGGACGGCACGCAGGCCTTCCGAAACATCTTCGGTTACCTGTTCGACCTGGTGAACCGACGTGCGGCGCAGCCGTCCGACGATCTTTTCTCCGTGCTGTTAGCCGCCCGGCTCAAGGACGAGCACCTCGCCCCCATCGAAATAGCCCAGTTCGCCACCACGCTGATGAGCGCGGGCAGCGAGACCACCTACTGCTCACTCACCGGTGGGGTGCTTGCCTTGCTGCAGCACCCTGATCAGCTTGCGCTGCTGCGTGAGCATCGGGAGCTGATCCCCCGGGCGGTGGAAGAGATCTTGCGCTGGGTGACCCCGGTGACCCACTTCGCCCGCAACGTTACCCGCGATGTGGAGGTGGCCGGGCAGCAGATCCGGACCGGCGAGCGGATCGTGATGTGGTACAGCTCGGCGAACCGAGACGAGCGGGCGTTCGCTGATCCTGATCGGCTCGACGTCACGCGGGATCCCAACCCGCACGTCGCGTTCGGTGGCGGCGGCCCGCACTACTGCATCGGCAACCATCTCGCCGTCCTGGAGCTGCGGTGCTTCCTGGGTTCCTGGTTGGATCAACTCGATCGACTCGAGCTGCTCGGTACACCCGTCCGCACCGAGACCAACTTCATGAACAGCGTCAAATGGATGCCCGCCCGGTTCCGCTGAGCCCGGCGATCGAGAAAGAGGGTGCAGGAATGTCAGACAATGTTGCCCCGCCGCGGGCGTCCGGCGTGCTCGGGTGGTTTCCCGTCGATCTGCCCCCCGAACAGCGGGTTATCGCCCTGTTCACGGCCAAGTGGACAATCGGCGCGCTGCGGGCGCTGGTCCAGCTCGAGATTCCCGATTTGCTGGCCGAAGGCACGCACACCGCGGCGGAACTGGCCGAATGGACCGGGACGCGTGCCGACGCGCTCTACCGGCTACTGGCCGCGGCCGCCGCCGCCGGAGTGCTGCGGCAACGACCCGACGGCAGCTTCGAGTCGACCGAGTTCTGCGCAGGTCTGCGTCGCGATGTGCCAGGCAGCGTCCGTGAGATGTTCTTGTTTGCCTGCGACCCGATGCTGTGGCGACCCTACGAGGATGTGCTGCACACCGCCCGGACCGGCGAGCCCGCCTTCAACAAGGTCTTCGGCCAGTCGTTCTATGAGTACGTCAAGGCCAACCCGGCCAGCGGCGCGCTGTTCGACCAGGCGATGACCCAGAACCGCTACCCCGCCACCGATCGCATCCTGGATCTGTTCCGGTTCGACCGCTTCGCCAAGATCGCCGATGTCGGTGGCGGACGGGGTCAGTTCCTCGCCGACGTGCTGGTTCGGTTTCCCCGGGCCACCGGTGTGCTCTGTGACCAGCCGCAGGTCGTGGCCGAGGCCAAGGACGTGTTGGCCGCCGCTGGTGTGACCGATCGGGTACAGATCGTGGAAACCGACTTCTTCGCCGAGTTGCCATCCGGCTGCGACGCCTACCTGATCAAGCACGCCCTGCACAACTGGGACGACGAACGAGCGGAGCGGATCTTACGCCGAATCCGCGAGGCCATCGGCGACAATGGCGAGGCACGTCTGCTCATTGTGGACATGTTGCTGTCCGGGTACGGCGAATGGGACATCGGGAAGCTGACCGACATCGAGATGCTGGTCGCTCTTGGTGGCCGGGAGCGTGGCCGAGGAGATTGGAACCAGCTGTTGTCCCGCGCGGGCTTCCTGCCCGCTAACGATCCGGAGCCAGGCGACCTGGCGATCCTCGAGTACCGGGCCCAGCTCCAATGACCGCCGACGAACTGCCCGCCGCGGCCAGCCACTCCGGCACCGAGCTCGACTCCAGGATCGCGTGGGCTCAGGAGGTCTACACCGAACGCAAGCTCGCGATCTACGACTCGCTCGTGCTTGGGGTGTTCTGCAATCTGATCTGGCGTTGCCCACCGAAGGTTATGTTGCGGCTCTACAACCAAGCGGTCGGTGCTCGGCATCTGGACACCGGGCCTGGCACCGGCTACTTCGTCGACCGCTGCCGCTTCCCAGTCGCTACCCCCGACATCACCTTGCTCGACCTGAGCATCAATTGCCTGAAGATGAGCGAGCAACGCCTCGCCCGCTATCGCCCCGCGGTCTGCGAGGCTAATTTGATGGAGCCGCTGCCGCTGCCGAAGGCCTACTTCGACTCGGTCGCACTCAACCTGGTTCTGCACACCATTCCCGGCGGATGGGAGACGAAAGGCGTCATCTTCGAGCACGTGGCGGCTTGTACCAGGCCCGGCGGAGTCGTATTCGGCAGCACGGTACTGGCGCGGGGCGTGCCGATGAACGCCCTGACCCGTCGGCTCATGCGCGAGCAACATCGGCGCGGCAACTTCCAGAACCAATCCGATGACGTCGAGGGTCTGCGTCGGCAACTCGAACAGCGCTTCGATCAGTCGACGTTGGTCACTCGGGGCTGCGTCGGCCTGTTCTGGGCGACGGTCGG
>Ga0213881_10001405_pt1 | contig 11536 bp, 12 predicted proteins | sample BarmaccoBMER_R08_FD_160104 | JGI IMG/M metagenome (GOLD analysis project Ga0213881, IMG submission 160104) | Barbacenia macrantha exposed rock microbial communities from rupestrian grasslands, the National Park of Serra do Cipo, Brazil - ER_R08 ... | reverse complement strand
TCCCCGCGGCCGGCGTAGCGGCGGGCGAGGTGTTCGGCCACCGGGAGATAGCCGCGGATGAGCTGGTCGCGTAGCGGTGGCCGCACCGGGTCGCCTGTGGCTAGTAGCGCCAGGTGAGGACGGCCCGCTGCGAGGGGTGCGACACCCGGATCGGTCAAACTCGCCGCCAGCACCTTGACCCCACACGTCGCCAGAAACCAGCCCAACTGCCGATGCGCCGCCAGTGACTCCTGGCTGACCACATGCAGGAGATGCGTGCGCGCATCGGTGACTTCCACGGGCCGCACCCCGCGCTGCGGGGGTACATCAGCGGGCACAGCACCCGCCCGGCGCCGGTGTCTGCCGGCCATCACCGCGCCACCCGTCCGGCATTCGTGTCAGTGCAGGTGATTCCCTCAATGACCGGGTGATTCATGTCATTGCCCCTTTGCTAGCGGCAACCATTCCTGCCGGATCAGAGGACCCCACCTCGCGCCTATGTGGTGCCAACTCAGCGCTCCCCGCATTGCGTTACGCACGTTCGTCTAAGCGACACCGCGTCGGCTAGGCCCAAAAACACACTCGTCCTGCCGTTCCAACGCTGGACAAGCAAATACCCATCGCCTCTGTTGGTGACAAGCAACCGCAGAAAGCACAACCATTTCCGGGCGGACACTGCACTCGACATTGACATGCAGCTCCTGATTGCCATCACGCCACCCCGGTGTTGGGCATCGTCTTGCTCCGGCTCGTTTGCCTCACTGGTGTACTGGTGTGTTGTCTGGTCAGTTTTCAGTCGAAGGGCACCCAGGCAGGGGCTCTGCACTACATAGGACAATCGGGGGCGTCGCGACTTTGGCCTCACGACTTGCGCCTGACTCAGTGCCATGCGTGCATGGTCCACCCGCGCAACTGTTAGTTCTATGACCAGTAACGCATGATCAACATGTATGGGCTACATACCGGGCAACCGGCATGCACCATGCTGCTTAGACTTCCCTGGACCCGATTGGCTGTATCACCGTTGTGGAGCTGCTGTTCATGGATGCTGAATACCAGGTGCGGTGCCAGCGCTGCGGTACGGGATTAGCTCTCGACAACGCCGGCCGTGTGTGCGCGCCGTGCACAGTCGCTGGCCACGACCTAGGCGCAAGCGCACCTTGTCTGCCGACTGAGTTTTGGGACAGCCAGGCGATGACAGACGCGTTCGTCAGCCGCCATATGGGAGCGGTCATCAAGGCCTACCGTCGTCATCGCTTCCACGGCCGCCACCCGATCCCGCAAGAGACGGTGGCGGGGTGGCTCGGGGTCACGCAGGGACAGCTCAGCCGCATCGAAAACGGGCCAGCCATCGTGCATCTCGACCGGCTCATTCAGTGGGCGCGCGTGCTGGGCATCCCCTCGTCATGCTTGTGGTTCACCCTGCCCGAGGACAACCAGCGCACCTCGCCCGGCGGCCATCGCGATGTGACAGTTATTGATGACAGTGCTGACGTGTCGCTGTGGTGGGTGCCTGCAGATACCGTCGAGGTCGTCAGCCAGTTCACGAGGAGGGACCTCACGGTGGACCGACGCGAGGTAACGCGCCTGCTTGCCGGCGTGGTCTGTGGCAGCGCCTTACTCGAGCCGCTGGAACGCTGGCTTGCCGGCGGTGCGGAAAAGCCGCGTGCTGGTCGGCCGGGCGCGGTGGGCTATCAAGAAGTCGAGCAGATCGAAAAAGCCGCACGGATTTTCCGTGATTGGGATGATCAGTTCGGCGGAGGACTACGACGCAAAGCCGTCGTCGGCCAGCTCAACGAGGTTGCTGATCTGCTGACAGACACACACCCAATCGCCATACAGCGACGTCTGTACGGCGCGATGGCACAGCTGTCCGAAACCGCAGGCGTGATGTCATGGGATTCTGGGTACCAGGCCCTGGCCCAACGCTACTATGTGTTAGCGCTCCGAGCATCCAGAGCTGCTGGAGACCACGCGTTTGCCGCCAACGTCATGGCAGCGATGGCACGACAACTGTTATACCTTGACCATCCGCGTGACGCCCTGGAATTGGTACGGCTTGCCCTCGACGATTCGACGGGTTACACCACAGCCTCCGTACGGTCTATGTTGTACACCCGTGAAGCCTGGGCGTACGCCAAGCTCGGCCGCATCTCGGCTTTTCGTCGAACAACCAGCAAGGCCGAAAACGTACTCACTGAAGCAAAACCAGCTGACGATCCGTACTGGATACGCTACTTCGACGCAGCTGAGCTCGAAGGCACCACAGGAGGACGGCTGCTGGAACTCGCCCACCACGACCAGCGCCTCGCAGAAGAGGCAGCCGTGCGTATCACGCAAGCTCTCACGCTGCGGCGTGCCGAACGTTTACGCAGCTCTGCACTGGACCAGCTCGGCCTAGCCGAGGCCCGGCTCATCCAAGGCGAAATGGAAGAGGCGGCACGCCTTGGGCATCAAGCGGCCACGCTCGCCGAACAGACACCCTCCGACAGGGTCCGCGTCAAAGCCGCCGAACTATACCAGCACGCAAACACTCACTGTGACATTCCCGCGATAGCCGGTATGCGTGACCGCCTTCGATCGTTGTTGGTCACGCAGCCTGTCTGACCAACATAGAAACTATGCCACGGATTGCTATTACCGGCCACATGAACCTGACAGCCGACAGTGCATCTCTCGTCTACAAAGCAATTGTCAACGCATTGGCACGATACGCGGCCGACGAGTTGACTGGCATCAGCTGCATTGCACGAGGAGCTGATTCCATTTTCGCCCAAGCCGTGCTTGACCTCGGCGGAAAACTTGAAGTGCTACTCCCCGCTACCGGATACCGACAGCAGAAAGTCAAACCCGACCACGCACCCCAGTTCGATGAACTAACCCGCCGAGCCACAACAGTACGCGTCATGCCCTTCGAAAAAGCCAACCGAGAAGCATACGAAACCACCAACCAAGCGCTAGTTTCCACCTGCGACACACTCTTTGCCGTATGGGACGGACAAAGCGGCATCGACAAAGGCAGCACAGCCTCCGTCGTGGAACACGCCCGCTCGCGCGGCGTGCCCGTCACAATCATCTGGCCTGAAGGAGCCTCACGAGGCTAGTGCGCCCACCGGGCGCGACAAAACCGTGCTCGCCTTGCCCTCGATACCGCCTGGATCGACAGCGGCCTGGTATTCACCAACACCGACGGTAGCCCACTACTTGTGGGTACCGAATTGGTCATCCACCGCGGTGACCGGCGGGATCCGTACGCGGTGGCGGCCGGGCATGATCGTCGACCGTGGCGGTACGACTGCGGTATCTGATCTTCCGGCAGGTCATGGCGTGGCTCGGACTGTTGCTCGCAGCGCAGAATCGAAAAATGCGGAGATCCTCGTGCTGCGTCACGAGATTGCCGTGTTGCGCCGCCAGGTGTGCATCGAAAGGTCGTCGCTTTTTTTGCTGCCGGTTAGCACCCCCCTCGTCTGCCGGCTGCTGATTCGTCAACGTCGAACATCGTCCAGCAGGCCAAGCCACGTCCCACCAGCTGCCGGAAGCTCAGATACCGCAGTCGCACCGCCACAGTCGACGATCACGCATGACAGCCACCGTCGCGCGACGCTGCTGGTCACGGCTGTGGATGAACTATTCGGCACCCACAGGGCGGCACCGCACAGTTGCTCTCGGCCGCGGCGCTGGCCGGCGAGCAGGACATCGTGGCGGCCTACAACGCCGCCCGCGACGAGAAATACGGCGAGGTCGTTGCCCGCTGTCGCGATTTCCTGACTGAGATTGACACCGAGACCGCTAGGGAGTATTTCGCCTTCGCCGAGCTGGAGGAATACGCCGAGGACCTGACCAAGCTGCGCGGCTGGCTGGCCAAGGTCACTGCTCGTGATGTGCTGGGTGCCGCGCGACGGGCCGAGGCCGAACAGGCGCTGGCCGACGCGACGGGAGCGCTGGAGCGCTTCGCTGAGCGGGTCTACGCCACCGAAACCGGTGCCGCCGATCCCGACCGAAACCGCTAGCAGTGATTGTAACCCTGGTTATTTCCCTAGCATGACCACTGATAAGCAAGCGGGCGGGGAAGTGTCGGTGGGTCGGTACAACCGGCTGTCTGCGCTGCGGTTCGTGATCGGCTTTGGCGTGGTGTCCATGCTCGCCGACGTCGTCTACGAGGGCGCCCGCGGGATCATCGGCCCCTATCTGGCCACGTTTGGTGTCTCGGCTGCCATGGTCGGGGTCGTCACCGGTGCCGGGGAGGCCGTGGCGCTGGTGTTCCGGCTAGTCACCGGGCCGCTGTCGGACCGCACCCGCCGGTATTGGCCGATCACCATCACGGGCTATGTGATCACCGTGGTCGCGGTGCCGGTTCTGGCCACCGTGCAGACCTTCGGCCAGGCCAGCGCTGCGGTGATCGCCGAACGATTCGGCAAGGCCGTGCGAACCCCGCCCGCGATTGCATACTCGCCCACGCCAGCACCGACCTGGGTCGAGGCAAGACGTTCGCGCTGCACGAAGCCCTGGACCAGTCCGGGGCGCTGCTCGGCTCGCTGCTGGTCGCTGCTATGGTCGCCCTGTCGGGGTACCGGCTGGGCTTCGCCGTACTCGTCGTGCCCGGCGTGCTCGCCATGACGCTGCTGACCTGGCTGCGCCGCGCCGTTCCGCATCCGGCCGCCTACGACCATGCTGAGCATGCCCGGCCCGCCCACCGACCCGATGCCGCCACCGCCGAGGGCGGTTCGTGGTGGCAGTTCTCGGCGCGATTTTGGACTTACACCGCCTTCACCGCGCTGACGATGATCGGCTACGCCACCCTTCGGCGTGCTGTCGTACCACGTGCACGTGCGCCACGTGCTGCCGGACTGGCAAATTCCGGTGCTCTACGCGGTGGCAATGGGTATGGACGTGCTGGCCGCGCTGGGCTGCGGCTGGGTCTACGACCGCTACGGCCTGCGCGGCCTGGGTGTGTTGCCCGTGCTGGCCGCCGCGGCGCCGTTGCTGTTCACCACCAGCCCCACCCTGATCTGGGCCGGGGCCCTGGTGTGGGGCGCGGCCCTCGGGGTGCACGAGTCCACCATGCGCGCCGCGGTCACCGACCTCGTGCCCACCCAGCGCCGCGGCACCGGCTACGGCACCTTCACCACCACCTACGGCCTAGCCTGGCTGGCCGGCGGCGCCATCATCGGCGCCCTCCGCGAACCTCGCTGACCGGGTTGCACCTCTTCGTGCTGACCACCCAGGCCGCCGCGGTGACGGCCTTCCTGCCCTTGATCCTCACCCACCACCGCACCGGTCTGCATACCTGCTGACCGGGCCGACACAATCAGCAGGGTAGGCCCGGAACCCGGCTTAGCATCATCCCCGCTCCCTTGTTCCGCACGGGCCTCCACACGGCGCTGATCCCAGATCCCATCGCCGCGGTGGTCGACCGTTTAGCGTCAGCGGTCATGGTTGGTCCAGTCGCGCCAGGGTTGGGTATCGAGATAGTGATGGACCCGGTCGATGTAGCGCTGGGCGCCCGGGTCTTTCCAGTGTCCGGACCAATGCCAGCCCACACAGCCCCAGATGTCACCAGGGTGGTAATCCCCGTCAGAGTCACCGTGCAGGTAGGTGACCCAACCCTCGTAGCAGGCCCGGATACGTGTGCCGTAGTAGTCGACGTTAAACGCCGTGCTTTGCACCGACAGCGGGTAAGAGCCGGGCAAGACGGTGTGTTTAAGTTGCATGATCCCGAAGCTGGTCGGGCACGGGGGTGTGGCGCCGCCGACGCAGTCTTGGGGGTTGTTCGACTGGTCGGAGACCGTGCTTTGGCGCCAGTCGCTTTCCTGGGTCGCGACCGCCTTGAGCAAGTCGGCAGGCAGGCCCCACTTGCAGGCCCCCCAGTCGAGGACCTGCTCGGTGGTGCCGCTGAAGTGGCCATCGATGCGGGAGACGAACTGCTGATTGGCTTTGGCGGTGAAGTCCTTCCAGACCGGCATCACGACCTTCTCCGGCACGAACTGGTTGGCCGTCGTGTTCTCCGGCCGTGCCTCCTGCTGATCATTCGGGTCGTGCTGGACGCGGGCGGCGCAATCTTGACCTGACGGCAGGTGAGCACCCACGCCGAGCAGCCCAAAGCCATGCTCGCCGCCACTCTGCCCTTCTGGGGGTCCCTGACCTTCTGCGGGGCCCTGCTCCTGGTTGGGTGCATTCCCGGGACCCTGCCCCGGGGAGGTACAGCCTGCGGCGAGCAGCACGCACACCAGCGGCCCCAGCGACCAGCCCCACACCCGCAGCAGGCTTGATCCCTTCACCAGCCCCCCTCGCCCCGCCGGGAACACAGCCCCGCAGGGTCAGGGTGCTCGCGGCGGGGCATGACCGCCTCGGTGCCGGAATGCGGAATCCTCACCATCATTTCCCCCGCCCGCGTCACCGCCGGATGGCCCAGTTGGCCCCAGCGCCGACCCAGCCAACCACACACCCTCATACGGCATTGCCGTTGACACCGCGGGATCCTCACCCCCATATCGTCTGCCGCTGATGACCTGTTAGCCACCACCGACGACACCGAGGTCCATGCCTACCCGTTCGCCACCGTCCAGGGAGCTGCTGTCGTGCGGATATAGAGAAGCTTGACACCCGGGTGCTGGGGCGGTACGGGGGCTGAGACGGAAGGTCCGGTCGCCAAGACGCTGCAGATCCTTTTTCTGGATGGTCGGAATTGGGCGTAGCCGCAGACGGTTGGTCGCCTGGTTGACGATCTGAGCGATCAAACCCCTCCACGCGGCACGGTCAGCACGTCGCTGCCTAGACTCCCCGGGTACACGAATGGGTGATCGCTGATTCTATGGGTTGGGAGTGCAGGGCGAATGGGCCATGGCGGGTGGTCTAGGCCTGCCGGCCGGGCGGCAGGAAGGCCATTGGGGTATCGACCACCGCCCCGGCCGAACGGCGTTGCTGTTCGCAATGTGGTCAGGGGACAGCGAAACGGTCCCGTGGGCTGGCCAGCGGTGGGGGGTGGTGTGCGGGATGGCCGACGCGGGGGCCGGATTGTTGTCCGGGTCGCGCTGGTGGCGGCGGCGTTACTGCTGGCCGGCGCAGGGTTTGGCTATTACCAGCTGGAAGATCTGGCGCAGGGGATGGCGACGTCGCAGGCGTTGGACGGCGCGGTGACCTCGACCGACAACGGGGTCAACATTTTGCTGATGGGTTTAGACAGCCGCAAGGACCAAAACGGGCAGCAGCTTCCCCCACAAATCCTGGACCAGCTGCATGCCGGGGACGGTCAGGAGGGTGGCTATAACACCAACACGCTGATCTTGCTGCACCTGCCTGGTGATGGCGGACCGGTGCAGGCGTTGTCGATCCCACGCGACGACCCAGTCACTATCCCCGCTGAGGGCAAAAACAAGATCAAAGCGGCCTACGGGCTGGCCAAGGCTAAGGCCGAAACACAGCTCGTGGCCCAAGGGGTGACCGATCCCCATCTGCTGGAGACGCAAAGTCGCGAGGCGGGGCGCAAGGCCACCTTAGAAGTGGTCCGCTCGCTGACGGGCGTGCCCATTGATCACTTCGCCGAAGTCAGCCTGGCCGGTTTTTACGATTTGGCCACCGCGCTGGGCGGCGTGGAGGTATGCCTAAACCATCCGGTGGACGATGACGCCTACTCGGGGGCACATTTTCCGGCCGGTCGCCAGGTGCTCAACGGGGCCCAGGCGCTGGCCTTCGTGCGCCAGCGCCACGGACTGACCAATGGTGACCTCGACCGAACCCACCGACAGCAGGCCTTTGTGGTCTCAGCGGCGCACAACATCCGTAGCCTGAGCACCCTGCTCAACCCGGTCAAGATACACAACTTGATCAACGCCGCCAAAAACGATGTCGTGATCGACCGCGGATGGAGCGGATTGTCCCTGGCCCTGACGCTGCGACAGCTCACCAGCGGTCCTCTGGTGTTTCAAACCCTGCCGATCACCGGCTACGGCAGGCTCGATGGCCAAGACGTCAATCTGATCGATCCCGACCAGATCCGCTCCGTGGTCCAGCACAGCTTCACCGACCACACCACTGTGTCCTTGCCACCCACCAGCACGGTCGACGTGGTCAACTCCTCGGGTCGCGACGGCGCCGCCGCCAACACCGCCGCGATGCTGCGCCAGCAAGGGTTCACGACCGGCACCCTGAGCACCGGCACACCCCGTCACACCTCGACCGTGGCCTACGGCAACGATGCCAGCACCGATGCCCACACCGTGGCGCAGGCTCTCGGGGGGCAACCCACCATCCCCGACTCCCACCTACTCCCCGGACACGTGCAGGTCATCCTTGGCCAGGACTTCACCCCACCCCCAACGTCGCCCGGTGCCCCGGCGGCTAACACCGCACCCTCGGGACCGCAGGGGCAACCCCTACAAGCACCCCGCAGCACCATCCCCTGCGTCGACTAAAACCCGCCGCAGCGTCGGTGTGAATGGCAGCGCGATCAAGTCGGTGACCTGAGCGGACGCCAATTTGATCAGGTTCTCAAGGGCGTTTGGCATCGCCTCGATCGGGGCTCGGTGTGATCACTGACAATCTGGGACCGCCCGGGATGAGCATCCCGTCGGTCTGGCGTAGCCCGACACCGGCTGCCAGGGGCAGCACGCTGGTAGCGCGCAGGTGCTGAACGACGGCGCGACACCAGACCATACTGCCAGGCCCTCTCGACGATTAGTCACAAAACAAAGATGATGTTGCGCGTCGTCTCTGCTTCATAGGTCCGCGCGGTTGTTGCGGTGTATCGGAATTGACCAAGCTCGCCTACCCTATATTTCATCACCTGCATAAAATGCGTAGATGCAGCGGAGGATGGCTTCGTCGGTTCTCCATGATGCCACCATTTGCCTGTCACGGTCGTTAGCTGTCCCTTGTGGGTTTTTCCGCAATCTCGTTGTCGGTCTTTGAGCGTTTGCTGTTTACCTGCAAAAGGCAGTCTCGCCGCTCGAAAATCGGCGGCGACTCCGTCTGCGGCCCCGTCGACTAGCCCCCATGCGGATACAGCATCGGAGGACGGATGACCGACCCCAACACCCGGGATCACCGCTCCGGTGGGCGGCTGCCGGTACTCGGACGCCGCACCCGAGTAGTCCTGGCCGTGCTCAGCTCACTGCTCAGCGCTGCAGCGCCGGCCGCGGTCCTAGGCACGCCCGCGCCTACCGTCCAGGGACGCACCGTTGCCCCACCGGGCGACCCAGTCGACGATGCATCAAACAGCGCTGCCACGCTGAGCGTGGCGCCCAGCGCAGCACCCGACGCTGAGCCCGGCCAGTCCGCCGGCGCCGACGCTGCCGAGATGGGCACCCTCGCCTTGCCGACTGGGCCCCTGGGGATCCCCGGCACTGTGCTCGACGCCTACCAATTTGCCCAGCAGACATTGGCCCAAGCCGAGCCGGGCTGTCACCTGTCGTGGTCGTTGCTGGCCGGGATTGGGCACATCGAGTCCGACCACGCCAGTGGGGGGCGCCTCGACGCCTTTGGAAATACCCGGGGAATCATCCTGGGGCCGCGATTGGATGGATCGCCGGGCGTGGCCGCTGTTCCCGACACCGACCACGGAGTGCTCGACGGAGACACCGTCTGGGACCGGGCGGTCGGCCCGATGCAGTTTCTGCCCTCAACCTGGCGCCAATGGGGCGTTAACGTTCGCGGCCACGGGGTGGCCGACCCCAACAACATCTACGACGCCACCGTCACGGCCGGTCGCTACCTGTGCGCCGCAGGCGCTGACCTGTCCGACCCCACCCAACTGCAAGCCGCGGTCTACCGATACAACCAATCCTGGGACTACGTGACCCTTGTGCTGCAATGGGCACACGCCTACCTCACCGGCGTCATTCCCACACCCTCAGCACCAGGACCCATCTCGCCGGGCAGCACCGGCAACGGAGGCCGGTCTGTGATCACCGCTCCTGCCCCACCAGCCCCGGCCACAGTGGCGACTGTCGCCTCACCCGCGCCACCAGCCGCATCCCCCACATCCACGCCCCACCCACCTTCTTCATCCCCCACGACCACATCCACGGCGACGACACCCACTCGGTCTCTACCACTATCGGCGACGCCTACCACACCCCCGGCGACACCACCCAGACCATGCTCACCAACACCATCACCGACAATCACACCCGCTCCCACCCCCACACCGGATCTTCTCCCAGGGACCACGACCATTCCCACGACGACACCGAGTCCGCGGTCGCCCTCCCCGACACCGGCCACTCCACCCCCCACCGGAAGCACTGTCTGCACAACAGCCGCATCGCCAGGGCCGTAACACGAACGGTGTTTTCGGCGTTGGTTGTTAGTAGGTCTCAGCGGCGGCCCAGCGGTCACTCAAGGTCTACGTGGTGACCGGGGACACCCAGCATCTGTTTCTGCCAGTGAGATCACGGCCTGGTACTAGGGCGTGTCCTGTGGATCTCTTGAGGTGGATCCGGTAGGTCATCCGTGTGCTTGATCGTCATGATTTGACGGATGAGGAATGGGCTCGGTTGGAGCCGCTGTTGCCGTCTCGGACGCCGCGTCGGGGTGGGCGCTGGGCCGATCACCGCATGGTGATCAATGGGGTGTTCTGGCGGAGTCGGACCGGGTGTCCGTAGCGGGATCTGCCCGGTTGCTACGGGAACTGGAAAACCGTCTATAACCGGCATCGCCGCTGGTCGGCCGACGGTATTTGGGGTCAGATCCTGGATGAATTGCGCCGCGGCTGCGATCAGACTGCCCAGGGCGGCGCGGATGCGGGCTGGGCGGTGGGCACCGACTCGACGGTGGTGCGGGCTCATCAGCATGCCGCAGGTGCCCGGCGTAGTGCGCCGCCGCATTGGGTCACCGCTTGCGCCGTGGAGGTCGTCTGCCCTGCTGAGGCCACCACAGGGGGCAGCGTCGAATGACAAGGATCGCGCCGCTGACGGCGATCGGGAGGCCCTGGGCCGCTCCCGCGGCGGCTTGAGCACCAAAATTCACCTGGCAGCCGATGATCGGTGCCGCCCGATCGCGCGGGTCATCACCCCCGGTCAACGTCATGACGCGGTGGCCTTCCAACTCCTGATCAGCACCATCGGGATCCGCCGCCATGGCCGCGGTCGTCCGCGCACCCGACCCGGCCGCGTGCGCGCGGACAAGGCCTACTCCAGCAAAGACATCCGCGCCTATCTGCGCCGACGCCGTATCCGCGCCACCATTCCCGAGCGATCCAACCAACAGGCCCACCGCGCCCGCCGCGGCCGGTGCGGCGGTCGACCACCCACCTTCGACCCGGTCGACTACACCCAGCGCAACACCGTCGAACGCGCCATCAACAAACTCAAACAATTCCGCGCCGTGGCCACCCGATACGACAAACGCGCCTACATCTTCGCTGGCACCGTCGACGTCGCCTCGATCCGTATCTGGCTCCGCGACCCCGTCACATGATCCGCGGGACTCGGCCTAGGTGGCTGGTGTTTTTCGTGTGTCGATGACCCGGGTGATCTTGCCGGGTTGGAATATTGATCAAGTGACGTTGGGACGGTCGCCGAGCCAGGCGGATCTGCTGCGGACGACGGGTGGCTACTGC